>Ga0114933_10001233_pt1 | contig 28886 bp, 22 predicted proteins | sample 4SBtaG_FD_89691 | JGI IMG/M metagenome (GOLD analysis project Ga0114933, IMG submission 89691) | Deep subsurface microbial communities from Kolumbo volcano to uncover new lineages of life (NeLLi) - 4SBTROV12_W25 metaG | ecosystem: Environmental > Aquatic > Marine > Volcanic | place: Kolumbo... | reverse complement strand
AGAAACTTATCTGACATCGCAGTACATACGGTAATCATGAAATCGGCCGTCATGCTGGGGCTGACATCAGTTACTGCTGCAGCAGTAGCAGGCGGCGTCATCGGCGGAGTAGCTGGTTACATGCACTCCCAGCTCTATGATAGAAGAAGCGGAGACGACGAGGGTCTGGGTCTGGAGCTTGTTGCACCGGCTGCTGAGGAAATGAATCGTGGCGCAGGCAACGAACCCAATAATGGCCAGACAGTAACAACAGCCAGCACCAACGATAGATTGTGTTGTTTCAATGTATTTTCAAATACACAAAGTTACACTCCAGTAGAAGCTGGCAACACACTACAACAATATCCATCGTCGTCTAACCTCTAGCACATTATTATGGGCAAGCATCAGCGCGGCGCATCCATGCGCCTCGCAATGACAGTGTCGTTATACTCCACGGAATGACAGCAGTTTGGATTGCTTTGTTGCGAACGCGCCTCGAAATAACAGCGCTAAAGAATACGCATCCATAACATAACTCTGGAACATGACCTATTGTTCCAGTAGCGTTCTTAGTATTTCTGGATTGCTATAAGCAGCATAATTTTGGATGGCACCTTCTATCAACATATGCAATATGTCACTGTCCAAGCAGAGATAAAAACGGCGAAGGCGCTATAATTAATTAAAGATTAAGGATACATAATATAATAAATTATTTGGTTTTTAACATTTCTCTTATAATACTTAATATTTAATTAATATTTGTGCTGTATGCTGGTGGTTAGTTAATCAATAGCTATAAGAGGGTTAAATATGCTAGAAAAAAAAGACGCTCCCATTATAACAAAAGAACGTCTAATCGCCGTGCTTGATACAGTGATACGAGAACTTAACAACAAAACTAAATCCATTAAGGATAACGACACATGGAAAACCACATTATCAGTTTTCAGCGGCTACTCCCACCACCCCCTTGCTTTGATAACAGCAACACTCTTACAACTCAAAACCAATACTAGTGCTAGTACAGCGGATGACCATCTTGATCAATTACAACAAACTCTTAAACTCCCTTGTTTTAAAAAACCAGGGGAGGCTATAGAATTAATACTTAATGATAACTTTAACAAAGCTTTTACAACTGCCGACAGTCCTGGAGGCATATTCTTTGATGCATATACCTTAACAGAACTTCCTCTGGCTAATTTATTATGTAAGATCAACGGCTTACCTTTATGGATGACTCGCCTACCTCCCCATGATGTCACTCATCCTGTCTTGAGTCACTATCTCATAATAACTCAGGAGGAGGCAGATGAACTGAAAACAACCGAGGATAAATCTAGTGCTAACAAGGCCACAGATACGCAACAGGCCACATCTTTAGTCAAGAAGTTAGTCAAATATCAAGTCAACGGCCTCCTTAAGGTGTTGGAAACAGATCAACGCTTTATGTCTCCTATCAAAAAATATGACATGGCACGAAAACATTACAACAGTGACAGATGGCACGGTTCTGATGAAATAGACCAGGCATGGAGTAATAAGACTGAAGCAATGATACTTCTAATAATGCGTCTCGAGCTAATCAACAACTTCCCTTTATCACAAAGTATTTCTTTCAGCACACAAGATAAGGATACACATCTACTAACATTATGGAGTAAAAGACCGCATGAACGGCAGGTTTGCGCCAAGATAGACAACCGTGCAAATTGCACTATAGCAGTTAACCACGGGGAGTATGGCAGCCCTATTCTTACAGATAAAAGCATGGCGGGGCTTCATCAAAGATTCGCTGAGCTTGGCTTAGCATATTGTAAACTCATGGCGCAGAACCCAAGAAGATATATGGCGTTTAAACAAGACAAGACTGCCTCACTTATGATTAACTCTCGTCTCACGGAAGCCATTAATAATGATGATTTAGAATTATTAGAAAAATTACTGCCGATATGTACTGATCATCTAAATATCTTAAAAGTAATCTTAGCTAAAGCAGCGCAAAATCGCCCCAAATACAAAGAGATGGTCGGTAAAATAATTAAAATCATTACTGAATCGCCGTATACAAGTATGATCAACCCTTTGGATACTCTCAAAATGCTCGTCGACCATGCCATTACCAACAGTGAAACCAGCCATGTTGCGAGCTTAAATAAATATGCTGCATACAATCGACATGAGGGCCACATCATCCACACTCACACTACGGATAAGGCACGGATAAAGCTACTCGACGCTGTAAATGCAAGCAATCCAGACGATGCTAATAATGCCATAGAAATAATGCAATCTTTATTGAATCAAGGTACATATCCAGAACTGGAATTGCGTAATGCTATAATCACGGCTTTCAGAATATCGAGGAATGATGATATTGCAAAGGATTTACTTACAGAGCTCCAAACCACCAAAGAGGTATCTCCAGACATGCGTATAAAACTAAATAATCTTGCATCTAGTCAAACACACGAAAACGATACAGAGCATGGAAAAACGATTGAAATGCACGGAATGTCGTAAGACTACATAACATAACTCTGGAACATGACCTGTTGTTCCAGTAGCGTTCTTAGTATTTCGGGGTTGCTATTAAGCATCATAATTTTGCCTCGCAATGACAGTGTCGTTATACTCCACGGAATGACAGCAGTTTGGATTGCCGCATACATACAGCCTCACATGCGCGCTATTTACAGAGATTTACTAGCATTTTACTGCTATTTCTTGCTATAATGCAGGACAATTTTTCGACCCAAAAACAAAAGGTTACCAGCATGATAAAGCAAGAACCATCTGACTATGATTCATCTGCAATTAAAGTTTTAAAAGGGCTTGATGCTGTTAGGAAACGACCTGGCATGTACATAGGAGACACAGATGATGGTTCTGGCTTGCACCATATGGTTTTTGAGGTAGTTGATAACTCAATTGATGAAGCACTTGCTGGGCATTGTGACAATATTTCCGTTACTATTCATGAAGATAACCGCATTACAGTTTCTGACAATGGTCGCGGCATACCAACAGACATTCACGCTGAAGAGGGGCGCTCGGCAGCTGAAGTTATAATGACAGTACTGCATGCTGGCGGTAAGTTTGATGATAGCTCATACAAGATCTCAGGTGGACTACATGGCGTAGGTATTTCGGTAGTAAACGCACTATCAAAAGAGCTCAAACTAGAAATACATCAAAAAGGAAAGATCTTTACCCAAAATTACAACCTAGGCGTGCCAGACGCTCCTCTTACCGAAACTGGAACCACCGACAAAACAGGCACAATAGTAACATTCCAACCTAGTGATAAAACTTTTTCGGACACAGAGTATCATTACGATATCCTTGCCAAAAGACTAAGAGAACTATCATTCTTAAACTCTGGAGTTTGCATTGAACTTACGGACGAGAGATCTGCACGACAAGATATATTCAAGTATGAGGGCGGAATCAAAGCATTTGTTGAGCATTTAAATAAAAATAAAAAATGTGTCAATCCAGACATTCTATGCTTCACAGCAGAAAAAGATGGGGTGATGGTAGAAGCTGCGATGCAATGGAACGATAGCTTTCAAGAAACAACATTCTGCTTTACTAACAATATCCCTCAAAAAGATGGTGGTACTCACTTAGCTGGATTTAAAGGAGCTCTTACTAGAACTCTAAATAACTATATAGAAAAAGAAGGACTCGCCAAAAAGTCCAAAGTTAGTACTGGAGGAGATGATGCCAGAGAAGGCTTAACAACAGTATTATCAGTTAAGGTCCCAGATCCAAAGTTCTCATCACAAACCAAAGATAAACTAGTATCATCTGAAGTAAAAACCATTGTAGAACAAGCAGTTGCATCAAAGCTGCATGATTTTTTAATGGAAAACCCAAAGCAAGCGAAAGAGATTGCTGGCAAGATAATTGATGCTGCAAGAGCACGAGAAGCAGCACGTAAAGCTCGCGATCTAACTAGGAGAAAAAATGTCTTAGATATTGCAGGACTACCTGGCAAGCTCGCTGATTGCCAAGAGAAAGACCCTGCACTTTGCGAGATATACCTAGTAGAGGGAGATTCAGCTGGTGGCTCTGCTAAGCAAGCACGGGACCGTAAAAATCAAGCAATACTACCATTAAAAGGTAAAATACTTAATGTTGAAAAAGCCAGATTTGATAAAATGATTTCATCTGCTGAAATTGGCACACTTATTACAGCTCTTGGCTGTGGTATAGGCCGCGAAGAGTATAATCCAGATAATTTACGCTACCATCACATAATTATCATGACTGATGCCGATGTTGATGGCTCGCACATAAGAACTTTACTGCTAACTTTCTTTTATCGTCAAATGAAAGAGCTAGTTGAGCGTGGTCATATTTATATTGCACAACCACCGCTGTACAAAGTGAAAAAGGGTAAACAGGAACAGTACATTAAGGATGACCCTGAAATGGAAGCATTTTTATTAAATAATGGTCTTGATGGTGCTAACTTTCATCCAAGCGGAGATGCTCCCGCAATTAGTCAGGTCATGCTTGAAGAGCTATCACGCTGTTACCAAAATGCAATTAGCGCAATTAAATACTTATCAACTCTATACCCTCAAGAAGTATTAAAAGCCCTACTCTCTATTAATCCAATATCTGCTGATGACCTTAGTGATGAAACTAGAATTAAAGAATGGGTTAATGACCTAACCGCTACGCTTAACAAACAAAATGATCATAAATACATAATTAACATCAGCCAAAAAGACAACCTATACATTCCTCATATATCTGCAGTTACCCATGGCGTAACTCGCAATATTTCATTGGAACAGGATTTATTCAAGACTGTTGACTATAAGAAAATAACAACAGCATTTAATAAACTACGTGGCATAGTTGAAGATGGCGCCTACATAACTAGAGGTGAGCGCAAATTAGATATTAATTCTTTTGCCGAAGGGTTTAACTGGCTCCTAGCAGAAGGCAAAAAAGGTTTAAATATTTCACGTTATAAAGGTTTAGGTGAGATGAATCCAGACCAGCTATGGGACACAACCATGGATCCGGAGAGTCGTCGCTTACTGCAAGTTAGTGTGGAAGATGCAGTTATAGCTGACGAGATGTTCTCGACACTAATGGGCGATCATGTTGAGCCTAGGCGTGAATTCATTGAGGGTAATGCCCTACTTGCAAGCAATATTGATGTATAGATTACTTTGAAATGATCTGATCGACATACCGCTCAATTGGTAGCGGTATCCACGTATTTATTAGCAGAGGCGTGCACGAATTTAAATTTTATGGGATGTCGCTTAGAATTAACTTAGTAATATCCTCGACAGGACTATTAAAATCAAGAAGCTCTATAGAGCCAAAGTTAGCGATTCTTATGCCCGCCATTAGGAGAGTAGCATCGAGCTGTATAGACATCATGATTTTTTCCAGAATCATCTGTTATCTTTTCGTCACTTTTACTTACAAAAACTCGACCACTAGTGTTATCTCGTCCTTTACGCTTTAATTTGAAATCTAAGCTTAATCTTTCATTATAAACTTTTCTTACGATTGGAGGATTGACTTTGTGTACATCAAGGGAGGGAGATTTCGAAATGCTTGTAATCGCACGTATAGATTCGTGAGGCTCGCCCCTAGTAACCCAGAGAGAATTTAGATCAGTAGGGAATTTTATATATTGACCATTCCTAGTTCGCACATAACGTGCCGTAACACTAGATTTATGCTTTCCTTCAGAAGAGCTCGCCATACTATTACCTTCTAAAGCACGTTTAGAAGGCACTCTTCTTTTGACAGGCGGCAACTTACCACTACTATTTTTTCTACGGCCCGGACCAGTAGCATCTACATGTCTAAATTCAATTGTAAATGGCTTCGTATATACAGGTGTTTTTATATCTTGTTGCAGCGGACCATATGTTGGCATCACTACTTGCATCTCTTGACACCTAGCGACATTGTCATGCAAAGCTTTCTTTTCTATTTGTAGTTTATCCTGTAAAGAAGACCTAAACTCTCCCCAAGAAGTCGCCAAATGCCTAAAAATAATGGGACAAAATATTTTAAGGCCAACTATAAGTTCAATGATATCACCTGCAATTTTAAATTCCTTATCAATTTTAACACGCCGCCAAGCCATATAAGCAATACTGGTTATTAGAAATGGTAAGGTAATTTTTAATATGAGTGTCAGGCTGATTCCAGGGTATTTGAAATAATCGCCGGCACCCACTAGTCGGATAAAATAGACATTAAATGCCTTGTTGCTCTCTTTACGATACAAGTTGCATGCCTCGCTTGACATATCTAATTTCATCCCTCGGTGTAATGTCTTAACACTTTGAATAAGGGGGAGCATTACCGTGAAAATAAATAGCTCCTCTCCTCTTATCGCTTTGATTATTGGAGACGAGTCGTGTAGATACTTAGCAGCTTCGAGACCACGTCCTTTCATCTCTCCAAATATAGCGCCACATTCCATTTGATGGTGAAGAGCCATTTGTCTCAGGAATTGTTTCGGGACTTCTGACCTTATTTGTGATTCCAGTGATGATAGGATTGATTCAATCAAGTATCTCTTAAGACTACTGACGTCGATGGAGTATGTCATGTTTTTCAACATGGTATCCACCATGCCAGTGGCTATGTTTTCCAATAGTTGTGGAGTTTTTCTTTCCTCCAATATCTCAATCTCACGAAGCAATGTAACCAGCACACTAAAGACAAATAAAGAAGCTGTAATTGCTTCATAAATAGGATTTTTATTAATATTATTGAAGTTTTTAATATGAAGGAGAGTTATCGCTTGCTCATCGAAAGATTTAATCTTTCCAGCAGACTTTAACATTTCTTTAAGGAGCGTGTCGAAATGTATGATACGGTAGACATGACAATGCGGGTTCATGATAGTTTTTAATAAGACTCTTTCCCCTTTTGATAAGGTATGCATTGATGGTCCTCATTATTGTATGATGTTGTTTTCTGTTCATAACTCAGTATTTGGCTAAAGCATCCCTATTAATAGCTGAAACTGCTTCACTTATACCAGTTTTAGTGTTGAGAATAAAGACTGTTTTTTTAACCAGCATGTGTTTTCCTTTAGAAAAACTCTTATGGCATAACCAAAATTCCTGCAATCCATGTCGAAAGGTCTTCCTTCTTTTGTTGCCCCTGCCCTGCCGCGTCGATGCTCTCCTCGCAACGACAGTAGTGTGGATTGCCGCTTACACATTCACAATACACCATCACACATATGAACCAGCTGCAAAACCAGAGGCCCAAGCCCACTGGAAGTTATAGCCACCCAACCAACCACTTACATCAAGAACTTCGCCAATAAAATATAAGCCTGTAGTATTGATTGCTTCAAAAGTTTTCGATGAAACAGCATTACAGTCTACACCACCTAGAGTAACTTCAGCTGTGCGATACCCTTCAGTATTATTAGGTGATATACACCAGTCATTAAAGGAAGCACCAATATCTGATAGCTGCGCATTTGTTAGATCGGCCAAAGACATTGCCTGGACAGTCTCATCAAGATGTGATGCTACAAGACGCTTAGGCAAATATAATGAAAGATATCTTTTTAATATTGATACCGGGCTGTTGTGCTTTGCCTGCAATAAAGTATCAGTTAAATCTTGCTTGGGTAATAGGTTAATATGTAGCTCTTGGCCTGGCTTCCAGAAAGATGATATTTGCAGCATAGCCGGACCACTAAGCCCCCGATGAGTAAACAACATGCTTTCTTCAAAGCTAACGTTACCAGTACTAACCACGCATGGCACCGATACCCCAGACAGTGATGACAACCATGACTTATCTTTATCGTGCAGCGTAAAAGGTACTAAGCCAGCACGAGTTGGGTGGACCATAATATTAAATTGCTCTGCTATACGATAACCAAATGGCGTTGCGCCTAACGTAGGAATAGACAAGCCGCCGGTTGCAACAACCAGAGACTGGCATACATACATACCTGTAGATGAATGTATATTAAATGTATTATCTGGCTGCTGACTAATCTTTGAAATATCAGAATGCATGACTATATTAACATTGGCATCATTAGCCTCAGAAAGCAGCATATTGAGAATATCTTTAGATTTATTATCACAAAACAGCTGGCCTAAAGTCTTCTCATGAAATGGTATTCGATGCTGATTAACCATTTCTATAAAATCATAAGCAGTGTAGCGACTTAATGCCGACTTACAAAAGTGAGGGTTATGCGATATAAAGTTTTCAGGTGTCGTATTGATGTTAGTAAAGTTACAGCGACCGCCACCTGACATTAGAATTTTTTTACCAGGCTTATTAGTATGATCAAGCACAAGAACACTGCGCCCTCTCCTACCCGCAGTAATAGCGCACATTAGCCCTGCAGCACCAGCTCCAATAACTACAACATCAATAGCTTTCATAAGTAATACGTCTTTTATGATATAAAAAAATATAACGCCTAATGCTAAGCACAAAGAACCTATTATATTCCAAAAGCAAGCAAGGCATCAGCAACCTTGATAAAACCAAAAATTGCCGATCCCTTAACATAATCAACCAGACCGTGTTGCATAGATCCATGCAATAAACAGTTATTATGTATATTAGCCATAATATCTTGGAGTTTTTGATCGACCTGACCCCGGGTCCAGGTTTGACGCATACTGTTTTGAGACATCTCCAAACCAGAAACAGCAACACCACCAGCATTAGAGGCTTTACCTGGAGCATATAACACACCAGCTTTTTGTAAAACAGCAACGGCAGCCGGGGTTGTTGGCATATTCGCTCCTTCCGCAACAGCAATACAACCATTTCTAACTAGCAATAAAGCTTCATTTTCATCTAGCTCATTTTGAGTAGCACAAGGCAGGGCAACATCAACAGCAATACTCCATGGATGCTGACCTTCATGGAATGTTATATTTTTTTCAGCGGCATACACTTTAAGACTTTGACGTCTTTTGAACTTAAGCTCCTTAATCTCTGCTAGGATAGCTTCAGTGATACCACTTTCAACATAAATAAAACCACTAGAGTCTGAAAGAGTTAGAACCTTAGCATCTAGTGCTATTGCTTTTTCTGCCGCATATAATGCAACATTACCCGCACCAGATATTGCAACTGTTTTACCGGCAATCGATTTGCCTGCATGCTGCAACATTTCTTTTAGAAAATAAACAGTACCATAACCGGTAGCTTCGGTCCGGATTAAACTACCGCCATATGACATACCCTTGCCTGTTAAGGTGCCAGTAAATCTGTTTGTAAGCTCCATCAACCTACCATGCATATAGCCGATTTCACGCGCACCAACACCAATATCTCCCGCAGGAACGTCTCTATTCTCACCAATAAATTGATGTAAGTGTCGAATAAATGAATGACAAAAACGCATAACTTCGCGATTTGATTTGCCTTTAGGGTTAAAGTCAGAACCACCCTTAGCACTACCAAGAGGCAATCCTGTTAAGCTATTTTTAAAAGTTTGCTCAAATGCTAAAAATTTTAAAACACTAAGATCAACAGACTCATGGAATCTAATACCACCTTTATATGGCCCAATAGCATTAGTTTGTTGCACTCGATAACCTCGATTAACTCTAATGCAACCATTGTCATCTTCCCAATTAACTCTAAACATAATTACTCGATCAGGCTCAGTTAATCTCTCTAAAATTTTCTCGTTACGATAAACTGGGTTATTATTAATAAAATCAACTAATACTGATGCAACCTCCATTACAGCCTGATGAAACTCAGGTTGATTAGGGTTTCGACGCTTTAACCCCTGCATGAAATTGTCTAATGTAAGCTCTGGTGTTGCAATTAACATATTTAACTCCTCTTTGTTTTATTGTGCTGACGTGCATTTCAGTAAGCCATACTTCATGCTTTTCGTAGTTTTTAATTTATAAATGTCACCATGCTCTTCTAAAAAAGACAAATCTAAACTGCGTTCACATTCAAAATATACTAATGTAGTATTTAACAGATACCCTGCTTGCTGCAAAAACCTAATACTAGAGCATAGTAAGTCTTGCTTAAACGGCGGGTCTAGAAAAATAACATCAAACGGCGACATACTTAACTCTGAAACTTTTGTCGGAACTGTTGCTATTTGAGCAATATAGTTTGTACATTCTAAAGTTGCCGCGCATCGTTTAATTGATGTTAAATGCCTCGGTGTATTATCTAAAAAAGTCACATGTTTTGCGCCGCGAGATAATGCCTCGAAACCCATAGCACCACTGCCGGCAAAACAATCCAAACATTTAGCATCAACAATATCATGCTGCAACCAGCTAAATACAGTTTCGCGGATTCTATCTGGTGTTGGCCTAATATTACTATCATCATGAAAAGTAACTTTTCGGCTTCGCCATTTACCAGCAATAATGCGCAGCGTACCCGAACTATTTATCATGTACATCCTTAGGCTTAACTGAAACCACAACCATTTTGTTAGGGTTAATTAGTCCGGTAAAAGCCTTATTAATATCTTCAGCCGTTACCGCATCTATATGCGGTGTATATGTTTGTAGGTAGTCAATTTTCCTATTATAGAATGCAATATATGATGCAATATCTAACAGGGAACCGCTACTAGATAATGCAATATAAAATTGTCCTTTCATGTTATTTTTTACTAGATTTAATTCTTTTTTATTAATGTTTTTTTTAGCAAAGCCCTCTAATGTTTTTAATGCAATCTCTGTTGCCTTATTAGATTGATCAAGCTTTGTTTGTAACATAATCACAAATGGTCCTTTTTGCTGCAGCGGCACAAACATACTGCCCACAGAGTAAGCAAGCCCATTTTTATTTCTAACCTCATCAAACAAAATAGAACTAAGCGGCAACCCACCAAGCAGATGATTGCCAACCATAAAAGAAAAGTATTCTGGCGACCTGCGAGTTATTCCTAGCTGACCTATAGCTATAGCCGCTTGTGATGATGGATAATCAATAGTTGTATTTATCTTGTTTGCCGGCGGGACAGGGTCAGCAATTTTTGTAGCCTTTTCACCTGATCTTAAACCAGCCAAGACATCATTAGATATTTTCTTTGCCTGATCTACCGATACATCACCAACTAAAATTATTTTAGCATTTGAGCCAACATAGTATTGATTATAAAACTTACCAATATCATCTTTATTAAGTAATGAAACAGTTTGTTCATTGCCAAGTGGATTATGGGCATAGGGATGTTGCACATATAACTCACGATAAAAGTTATTTATCGATACCTTACTAGGATTCTGACTATCATATTTTAACTGTGCAATTTGTTGCTGTTTTTTATGATCTATATCTACTTGGCGAAAAGCTGGACTAACTATTAAGCTATGCATTAACCCGATTGAATTGGCTAGCAAGTCAGGATCAGTCAAGGTTCTTAACTGAATTACTGTCATATCTCTACTAGTTGTAACACCATACTGCGCGCCATGGATGTCTAGATTTTCTGCTACTTGATCGGCACTTAGTTGCTTGGTGCCTTGTGATAACAGCCGCCCTGTTAGTGCGCCTAAGCCAAACTGCTTACCGTCTCGCCCTGAGCCTGCATCAAAGGTTATAGCAACATCTAGCATTGGACTAGATGAACGCTGAATAAAATATACATCAATACCATTTGAATTCTTCCATGTTTGAATAACAGGTATTGATTGCTGCATATCTACTTGTTCGGCAAAAGATTGGTGGGCCATCAGCAAACAAACAACACCGACAAGGACAAGGACAATAACCCTAAGACACAGTCTCGATAAATTAGATTTCATGATTATCTCCAGATAAATCCTCTTGCTTGCTTTGTTGTTCTATAGGATGAAGAAAGGCTATAGTTAAGTTGTTTTTTGTAAAATATAACTTGGCCACTGCTTGTATTTGTTGGGGTGTTACCGCCTTAACATTTTGTGCGAAGTTATAGCTCTCTTGCCATCCCACACCAGATGTTTCAACAGCGCCAAGCTGCAACATTTGAGCCATCATGGAATCTTGCATATAGATATTTGATGAGATCAATTTAGTTTTAGCTATCTTTAATTCCAAGGCAGACACCGGTTGTGTTTTAAGCATAGATACTTGACGTAACAAGGCTTGTTTTAATTGCTGTAATGATATGTTTTCAGTTGGTATGGATGATACCGTCCAGCTGGTTTTATATAATTCATAGGGAGAATAATCAGCTGATGCAGCAATTGCTATTTGCTGTTTACGTACTAACTGCTTATTTAAACGAGAACTGTCTCCATCTGACAATAAAACCTTTGCAACCAATAATGCATATGCCTGCCACTTGTCATCTACTGAAAGCTGCTTGATCCCAGGTACATTATATCCTACAACTGCCCATGGCAGCTCTGCGCGCGCATTTACATCAACAACCTTTGTGCCGACGCTTTTTATTTCTGTGCGGGAAGGCATCACTGGTATTTGTTTGCTTGGGATGCTGCCAAAATATTTTTCAACTTGCTTATAAACCTGTTGTGGGACTACATCGCCCAATATGATAATTTCAGCATTATTAGGGGCATACCAAGTGTTATACCAGTTTTTAACTGCAGATAAAGTGTAGCGATGCATATCTGGCAACCAGCCAATTACAGGTTGATGATATGGGCTATTTACAAATGCGGCTGCATTATAATTTAACCACATAAGCCCCTGCGGGTTATTATCAATGCGCATACGATACTCTTCTAATACAACCTTATGTTCTTGCTCAAAAGACTCTTGTGTTGGTGCTAGGTTTTGCATGCGATCAGCTTCTAGGCTTAATACCATGTCAAGACTCTTGGCTGGAATTTCTTGATAATATGCAGTGTAGTCATTAGATGTTATAGCATTTTGATCGCCACCTATTTCTGCAATTTTAGATTTCAAATAACCATCTGGGTGGTTAGTTGTGCCTTTAAACATCATATGTTCTAACATATGCGAGATGCCGGTAAGACCATTTGTTTCATAACTGCCCCCAACCTTATACCATATAGATGATATAACTACTGGAGACTGGTGATTTTCTACTACCAAGAGCTTAAGACCATTTTTTAATTGATACTCATGTGTATTGCTAGTTGATGACTCTAAAGCAATACAGTGAACAGAAAAGAAGCATAATAGACAAAAACAATAAAAGCGCATGTATATTCCTTGTCACTCAAAGTTAATAGATGATATATTCCTGCAAGCTGCTTTACCACCTGGAAATGCGCACCATTGTAATCTTTTTATGTCGAAATACCACCTAGCATGCGGAATTAATTATGTTTAACTTCAAGAAAAAAATACCAACAGCAACAACACAAAAAGATCAAGATAGTAGCAGCAATAAATCATGGATAAAAAAACTAGGCAGTGGCTTAAATAAAACCAAGCAACAGCTAAATAATCACTTAGGATCATTTTTTCTAGGAAAAAAAGACATTGATGATGACCTATTAGATGAATTAGAAACAGCACTATTAATGACCGATGTTGGCATTGAAGCTACAGATAATATTCTTAATCAACTAAAAGAACAGGTGACTCGCAAACAGCTTAAAGACTCGGTTGCATTATTTGATGAGCTAAGAAAAATCTTAAAGTCAATATTACAACCACTACAACAAACAATTAATATAACCGAAAAGCCTCACACTATATTAATGGTTGGCATTAATGGTGCGGGCAAAACCACAAGTATAGCCAAAATTGCTCACCACTATAAATTACAGAAAAAGTCAGTCATGCTTGCGGCAGGAGACACATTTAGAGCTGCAGCTATAGAGCAATTACAAGCTTGGGGTAATCGCAACATGGTTCCGGTTGTAGCCCAGCATCAAGGGGCTGATAGTGCTTCTGTTATCTATGACGCCTTAGCTTCTGCCCAAGCAAAGGATATGGATCTACTAATAGCAGACACCGCGGGCAGACTGCACACGCAAGATCACCTAATGCAAGAGCTCATCAAAGTAAAGCGTGTTATGACTAAACTAAACTCAAAAGCGCCACATGAAACCTTACTAATACTCGATGCTGGAATTGGTCAAAACGCCATAGCTCAGTGTGAAAAATTCCATGAAGACATCGGCCTAACTGGTCTTTGCATTACTAAACTAGACGGCACCGCTAAGGGAGGAATTATATTTGCCTTAGCCGATAAGTTTAAACTACCAATTTACTTTATTGGTGTTGGTGAAAACATCGACGACCTTAAGCCGTTTAATGCCGATGACTTTGTTGATACCTTATTTGCAGCTCCCGAACAAATCAGCTAAATTTAAACATATCTTATTATAACGCATGGAATGCTAATGCTACGTCTTGAAAGAATAAGCAAACGATATAAAAATCACACTGCTCTGTGCAATATTAACCTTGAGCTCGCAACAGGAGACATGGCTTTTTTAACCGGTCATTCTGGAGCAGGCAAATCAACTCTTCTAAAATTATTGCTAATGATAGAAAAACCAACAGCTGGCATGCTGTATATTAATAATAAAAACTGCAGCAGATTATCGGCACGTAACATATCAGCCATGCGTCAAGACATTGGTATGATATTTCAAGACCCAAAACTAATACCGAACAGAAACATCTTCGAAAACATAGCGCTGCCATTGCTAATCTCAGGCTATCGCATGCATGAAATCAAAAGGCGTGTGCGCGCTGTTTTAGAAAAAGTAAGCCTGGAAAACAAAAGCCAATACCTGCCGAATGAGTTATCTCTTGGTGAGCAACAAAGAGTTGGTATCGCACGGGCTATAGTTCATAAGCCATCTCTGTTGTTAGCAGATGAACCAACAGGTAACCTTGACCCTGACCTGTCCATGGAAATTATGTCATTATTTGAAGCCTTTAATGCAGTTGGAGTTACCGCACTAATTGCTACACATGACCTTGGGTTGATTAAAACAATGAATAAGCCTGTTATTACTCTACAACAAGGGGCACTGGTTTCATGAATACAACATCCTCTACTAAATCACAGCGCCTACCAACACTAACCAGATACCTAGTTAGCCATGCCCGGGCTCTTCTTGGAGCCGTTGGCAGTATCACGCAAAAACCGTACTCTAGCCTGCTTTCAATTATCATCATAGGTATAGCAATCTCTTTACCGGCATGCTTACATGTTTTTTTACAAGGTATGGCGCTTTCATCATCTAGCTTTCAAACAACTCCAACCATCTCTTTATATCTATCCTCCAATACATCGACAACATCGGCACAAAGATTAATTAAACAAATTAATTCCTTCAAGCAGGTAAGCTCTTCCAAGTTTATTTCTTCATCACAAGGTCTTAAAGATTTTGCTGAGCAAACCAAGCTACAGGGCGTATTACAACATATGCAACACAACCCACTGCCTGCAATTATTGAGGTTACTCCAGTTAAACAACAGCAAAACCCTAAAGCTATGCATACTTTGCAGGTACAATTGCAAAATATTACGGGAGTGAAGATGGCCCAACTAGACACCAAGTGGGTATCACGCCTCTACAATATAGTATTACTTGGCAAAAGAATTTCATTAATTTTAACTGTATTGTTTTATGCTGCGGTAATTTTAATTGTCAGCAATATTATCCGAGCTCATGCTCAATTTGCTGCTCAAGAAAGCACTATACTGCATCTTTTTGGAGCTTCTAAATCCATGATCAAAAGACCGCTACTATATAGAGGGCTTATCCTTGGCTTAAGCGGAGGACTAACCTCCATAATAATAGTATTATTTTCAGTTAGTTATATAAAAAAGCCATTATTGGAACTCAGCTATAGCTATAAAAACCCAATACTATTGGCCCATTTATCACTACATAACTGTATTACTATTTTATTAGCGAGCGCCATCTTAGGGTGGTTAGGTGCAAGCCTGGCATCATATCAGCATCTAAATAGGAATTAACTGAACAATCACAATATAAATCAACCTGTTACATTGAATGGTGGGCTTTCTCACAAAATTGACGGCAGACTGACTATAATGGTATAATCTGCGACCCAAAGAGACATACTGGTACCCACTATATGACAAATGACATTATGCAATTTAACCAATCTCTATCCACAGGCAGCTTAAGCTCTTATATTAGCTGGGCTAACCAGGTGCCAATGCTGACAGCCGAAGAAGAATATAATCTTGCCGCTGATCTACAGGCAACAGGTAATGTAGAAGCTGCGCGCAAGCTTGTTATGTCACATTTACGATTAGTTATTAAAATTGCAAGAGGGTATACAGGTTATGGCTTGCAGCATGCAGACTTAATTCAAGAAGGAAGCATCGGACTTATGAAGGCAGTTAAGCGCTTTGATCCCACCGTTGGCGTCCGCCTTGTATCTTATGCAATTCACTGGATTAGAGCAGAAATACATGAATTTGTATTGAAAAACTGGCGCATAGTAAAGGTTGCCACAACAAAAGCTCAACGCAAATTATTCTTTAATCTACGCAAAGCTGCGAAACAACGCGGCTGGTTTAGCAGCGATGAAGTTAACGTTATAGCTGAAACGCTAAATGTTTCCCATAAAGATGTAACTACTATGGAGCAGCGACTTAATGCGCATGATTCAGCATTTGATGCTCCTGCTACAGCCGGCGATGATGAAATGCAATCAATACCAGAGAACTATTTAGAAGATAAAAATTCAGATCCTGCGAAACAACTAGAACTTAGTGACTGGTCTTGCTCTCGGGCATCATCACTAAGCTCGGCATTACAGCAATTAGATTCCCGTAGTTGCGATATTTTAAGGCAGCGCTGGCTCAATGAAGAGAAAGCAACCCTACATGAGCTAGCTAATCAATATAGTGTATCTGCAGAACGCATCAGGCAGCTTGAGAAAAATGCCCTAAACAAGCTAAAAATACATTTACAATAGTCTCGCTATATTCTTAAGGTATAACATACATCAACCACCTAGTGTCTGTCCTCATAATCGGTTACACTGCTTGAAGTGAACAACAGGACAAACTAAAGGACTAAATCTTATGCTTACTTTTATAAGAAATAATTTTTTAAAATCAATTTTATCGGCGTCGTTATTATTGAGCGTTACCTCAATGGCGGCAACAACAACTGATACTACAGCAAGCAGCAGTGCAAATGTTCAATTTAGTGAGGATCAAGTAATGCAGATCCAAACTATAGTCCAACAATATTTAATGCAAAACCCAGAAATACTGATTGCAATTAGTCAAGAGTTGCAGAAAAAAGAGCAGCTTAAACAACAACAAGCAGCAAATAGTGCAATATTAAAAAATTCAGACCAGCTCTTTGCTGATAAAAACTCCCCAGTGTTAGGGAATGCTAATGGCGCATACACCATAGTAGAATTCTACGATTATCAGTGTGGCCATTGTAAAAACATGAGCGACACCATCCAAGATATAATAACTAACAATACAAATATAAAAATCATATTAAAAGAACTTCCAATCTTTGGTGGAGTATCAAAAATAGCAGCACAAGCATCTCTTGCCGTATATAGCATTGCTCCGGAAAAGTTTTTAGAATTCCATAAAGACTTACTAACAAATGAAGGGCCTTTAAGCGAAGAACAAATCATTTCATATGCAAAAGATCTTGGTATCTCTGCCAAAAAACTACAAACAGCTATGAATTCTGACGCGGTATCTGATGAGCTAAGTGATAACTTTAAATTGGCAGAAGCAATAGGAATCAACGGCACACCTGGCTTTATCGTGGCAAACTCTGACTTAAGCTTAAAGAAATTTTCGTTTATCCCAGGGGCTACAGATACTAATGGATTCAATAAAGTAATTGCATCACTTAATGATACAAGCTCAACTAAAGATAATACTAAGAAGACAACAAACAAATAACAACTAACAACAACCCCCAGTGAATTAGCGCTGGGGGTTACAACAACAAAATATAACATCATGCTTAGTTTCCAAAATATAATATTTACTTTACAGCAATATTGGTCCGACCAAGGATGTGTGATATTACAACCATTAGACATGGAAGTAGGTGCAGGCACATTTCACCCAGCAACCTTTCTGCGCGCAATAGGTCCTGAGCCATGGCATAGTGCATATGTACAACCATGCCGCAGACCTAGCGACGGTCGCTATGGAGACAATCCAAATCGGCTACAACACTACTATCAGTTCCAGGTAGCATTGAAGCCATCACCAGATAATATGCAAGAACTATATCTTGGCTCTCTAAAGGCTTTGGGGGTTAACCCTCTAAAACATGACATTAGATTTGTAGAAGATAACTGGGAATCACCAACTCTTGGTTCTTGGGGCTTAGGCTGGGAAGTATGGCAAAATGGCATGGAAATATCACAATTCACCTACTTTCAGCAAGCAGGCGGCATAGAGTGTCGTCCAGTTTTAGGTGAAATCACCTATGGTTTAGAGCGGTTAGCACTATACATCCAAAATGTAGATAGTATTTTCGATTTAATCTGGTCTAAAACACCTACTGGTGTTGTCACATATAGAGACATATATCATCAAAATGAAGTTGAAATGTCAGCTTATAATTTTGAGCATGCAGACATTAATGAGCTATTTAGGTCTTTTAATCACTATGAAAGTGAGGCATTAACTTTAATTAAAAAAGAATTGCCACTACCAGCATATGAAATGGTACTAAAAACATCTCATTTATTTAATTTATTAGATGCAAGACAGGCTATATCGGTCACTGAGCGACAGCGATATATCTTAAGAGTACGCAAGCTTGCTCAAGTTGTTGCTAAACAATATTTAGCAAACCGTGAAGAGCTTGGCTTTCCCTTGCTGGCAAACAATAAGAATACAGGCATAGCATCATGATAACTTCAGATTTTTTATTAGAGATTGGCTGCGAAGAACTGCCTGCTCGTATACAGCCAAAGCTTGCAAACCAACTAAAAGATAATATATCACGCAACCTTGTTGACCATGGTTTAGAATTTAACAGTATTCATTGCTATGTATCACCTAGGCGCTTGGCAATAGTTGTAACTCAATTAATTGCATGTGCGCCATCACAAACTATACAAAAACTTGGCCCATCTACTACTCATGCATATGATAAAGACGGCATCCCAACTATGGCATGCATGGGCTTTGCTGGGTCGTGTGGTATTAGTGCTGATCAGCTATCTACTATTAAAACTCCTAAAGGTGAGCGTATTTGTGCCCTTATCAAAGAAAACGGCAAGCAAACGATAGATGTATTACCTGAAATAGTTAAAGACAGCATTAAATCTTTACATATACCAAAGCCTATGTATTGGGGCGAGCATACATCATCCTTTATTAGACCGGTGCACTGGATCGTTATGATGTATGGAGAAACTATACTCGATGCTAGTTTATTTGATATCAAAGCATCTAATATCAGTTATGGTCATAGGTTTCACCACCCAAAACCAATGCACATTAAGTCACCCTCTGAATATAGAATGCAGATGCACACTCAAGGATATGTTATTGCCGACTTTAATGAGCGCAAGAAAAAAATATTAAAGCAAATCAAAGCTACAACAAAAAGTGCGCACAAGCCATTAATAGATGAGAGCCTACTAGATGAGGTTACCGCATTAGTTGAGTGGCCGGTTGTGTTACATGGTAAGTTTAATCCTGAGTTTCTAACCATTCCGCGTGAAGTTCTAATGACAGCCATGCAATCACATCAAAAATGTTTTCCTGTTGAAGATACAGCAGGCAAACTTGCTGCAAGCTTCATTATGGTTAGCAACATTGAAAGTATAAGTCCTGAAACAGTAATTTCAGGTAATGAAAAAGTGATTCATGCGCGTCTTAGTGATGCGGCATTTTTCTATAATAATGATTGTAAAAAAGGTATTCATTATTTCAAAAAACAATTATCTACCGTACTGTTTCAAGAAAAGCTAGGTAGCATACAAGATAAAGCACAGCGCATTAGTAAGCTTGCAGTACATATTGGTAAAGCATTTGAAGCTGACACTGATATTATCAAGAAAAGCGCGGCTCTTTGTAAGGCTGATTTGGTTAGTGAAATGGTAGTTGAGTTTCCATCCTTGCAAGGAACTATGGGTTATTACTATGCACTATCTGGTGAGCAAGACACAGCTTGTTGCGCCCAAGCAATTAAAGAACACTATTATCCAAGATTTGCAAAAGATGGACTACCATCATCTATTGCAGGATCAGTTATCGCGCTAGCTGACAGAATAGATACACTAGTTGGTATTATAGGAATCAAGCAAATACCAACAGGAGACAAAGACCCTTTTGGTTTGCGTCGAGGCGCCCTGGGAATTATTAGAATACTAATTAACTCTTCTATAAATATAGATATTCTAGGTTTGATTAAAAAATCAGTTAAAGACTATGGTGACATTTTAACTAACGATAATGTAATCACACAAACTATGGATTTTATTCTGGCGCGGCTTAAGGCATGGTATTTAGATAAAGAGATAACCTCACATGTATTTTCATCTGTTGCCGCTTGTAATATAACTGACCTCTATGATTTTAGCCTGCGCATTAAGGCTGTTAGTGCTTTTATAAAACTGCCTGAAGCTCAATCTTTATCACAAGCTAATAAGCGTGTTAGCAATTTACTTAAAAAACAAGATACTCTTGCTAAAAAAAATAGTGTTAATAGTAAATTATTTGAATCTCCAGCCGAGCATGCACTAGCCAATGAAATAGATATACAGCAACAAGATATCACAACTATGCTACAGCAAATGAGTTATACCGAAGCATTAACCAGCCTGGCTAGACTGCATAATCCTATAGATGAATTTTTTGATAGTGTCATGGTATTAGATAAAGATGAGGCTAAGCGCAAAAATAGGTTACATCTACTAGCAAGCCTACATGCTCTGTTTTTGCAGGTAGCCGATATATCTTTGCTACAACACTGAAGTAACTACTGTTCTACAACTTGATTATAATAAGAAGAACCATGGCACAAAGGAAATGATTCCTGCGAGACCAACATACTTGGGACTATGCTCTAATCTAATCAATAGAAGTCTAGATCAAGCTCCTATGAGTAGTAGTCCCACTATAGCTATCTATCTCCGTTTCTCGTGCCACTTGTGACCATACTTTTGTTAATCTTCATTATCATTACCTCGACAACACAGAGGTCGACTAAATTTTAACCAGTCATGAGTGGTAATATATTTTTTAATCTAATCCCTGGAGTGATCAATTGTATCCGCTATGAATCACAATATCAGCATGCCCAGTATCTTTCAAAAAAACCAAATTGAGTTTCAAATGATAATACTAATATATCTATCTATTAAATATACTAAAATAAAGTAATAAACACTGCTGTCATTCTACAGCTTAGTTAATAATTTTAAGCACAAAAAGAACAATAAAAAAACATAAAATAATACCACTGCCTCATCTATTTCTTGCCAACCATCAAAGCAGAGCTACAAGAAATGATACTACGTAAAAAAACCTTAGTTAGACATTGCTATAATTTTACCCTAAACTGCGTCGCATGGAAAAGATACTTAATCAAATAAAGAGCTTACGTAAAAAAAAGTATGCTGATACTGGCTCTGCGAAGCTACGTGCTATTAGCGCCACTATTATTAGTAAAACCATATTAGAGAATAAAAAGCTATCCCAGGTTTTATCTACTCAACAAGAAAACCAACCAGATCTAAACTGGAGTTGGATTAAGCAAGCATGTTTTGGCACTTTGCGCCACTTAAACCAGTTACAGTTAATTGTACACTACCTTATCCCTAAACCATTACCTAAAAAAAACCATGATCTGTTTTGTCTTATCTTAGTTGGCTTATATCAGCTGGAATATATGAATACCCCAGCATATGCCAGTGTCAATGAAACCGTCGCTGCCACAAAAATCATCGGTAAAACATGGGCAAAAGGGTTATGTAATAAGGTATTGCGTCGCTATAGTAAGCAGCGCGATAAAATTCACCAGCACTTTAAAGACAATCTTGAGTTTAAATACAGCCACCCATTATGGCTAATCGAAGAAATAGCTGCGGCTTGGCCGGATTACTGGCAAGACATTTTACTAAATAATAATACACAAGCACCATTATTTTTAAGGGTAAACAAGCAACATACATCAAAAAATGACTATCTAGCTCTATTAAGGCAGCAGGATATTGCTTTTCATAGTAATGATGATGATAACGATGATAGTGTTAGACTAGATAGCGCTCTACCTGTAAACGATATCCCAGGCTTTACAGATGGACTAGTTAGTGTGCAAGACAAATCAGGTCAAAGGATTGTTTCACTATTAAATCTACAGCCTGGTCAAAAGGTATTAGATGCGTGTGCAGCCCCAGGTAGTAAAACCTGTCATATACTAGAGAGTGAGCCATCCCTGAGTAAGCTTATTGCTGTCGATATTAATGCTGATAGGCTATTAAGCATCAAGCAAAACCTAATTAGACTTAAGCTACCCTCACACACGTTCCGTTTAACTCTAGCTGATGCCACACATACAAAAGAATGGTGGGATGGTGAGCTTTTCGATTGCATCTTGCTAGATGCACCCTGCTCGTCTCTTGGCGTTATTCGTCGCCACCCAGACATTAAACATCTACGCAGCAAACAAGACATTTTAGATATTATGCAGTTGCAGCAATATCTGTTGCGATCTTTATGGCCACTACTAGCACCAAGTGGCAGGTTGGTATATACCACCTGTTCTATCCTGCCTGATGAAAATGAAAACCAAATTAAACAGTTCCTTACTACACATAAAGATGCCAAGGCCATTATGCCTAAAGTACAAAATAGCGTTGTCCTTAAATTTGGTTGTCAAAATTTACCTCAGGCAAAAGCAGGCGATGGCTTTTATTACAGCATCCTAACGAAACAATAGCCTCAAAGCCATTTACAAACGCACAGCTAACACATCACAGTGAGCATGGTGCAATACAGCATTTGAAGTTGAGCCAAGCAACAACCTAACCCCTCGATGACCATGACTGCCTAGAATAATCAAATCAGCATCACAATCTTTTGCATGATCCAAAATAACCTGCTTAGCCGGTCCTGGTAATAAAAATACTCTATCTGCTGGAACATTAAGCTCTTCTGCTACTTTAGATAGAATTTTAGTTGCTTGCTCATACAAAATATCGTCCACATTCACAATAGCATTAACCCCATAAGCCATGCCAAAATCAGATACGCTTTCTATAGCATGCACTAATAACAACTCAGCATTTGATGTTTCAACCACATCTAGCGCCTTGGAAATAATAGGAGCATCTATATCTTGATTTAATGCGAGAGCCAATACTACTTTCTTATATGATTTCATAACTCATCCTTACTGCAGCAAATATAAAAATTAAAATAAACCAAATACCAACTACCAAATACTACACACATTATATGACACATTCGAGACAAATATAGTACAAAAAATAAACAATTTTGATGTGTAAAACCTGTGTTTATACTATGTATCTAAATATTATAGTTGTGGCCAATATGACACTTATCCACAGGTCAAAAAATAAACACCATCTTATCCACAGCTGTACACAGGTTTCCCCGAGAAACCATCAAATAAAAACACACGGTTATACTTTATGTAACTATTTGTTATATAACAATAAATATCGGTTTTACACCGCAAAGTGTGGTACTAACTATAACTACTATTTAATTAATTAAATAATATTATTATTATAGTAAGAGCTTGTTTTTAAAATTTACACCACATAATTGATACTTGCGCATTTAAAATTAAATCGTTTAAATAGGCCATCTTAAAAATTAATAAGGAAATTAAATCTGTGATTAAACAACTGTATTTTTTAATAAAATTAGCCTTAGCTATTTGTGTAATTTTATTGTCTGGCTGTTGTTCTTCAAATATGGCAGAAAAGCAGCAAGCAACGATGATCTCAGCATCTAATACTCAGCCTAACACAGATACAAATACATCTAAGGCTGAAAATAAATCTGATCTAGCAAATAATAAACAAACTATTCCGGTTTTATTGGCTCAAGGGGATGGTCAAAATAACTGCAATAAGTGGTGTCATAATGGCTGGTGTGAATCTCATTGTGATAACAATTATATGCCGTAGATGAATTTTTAACGTATTGACACACTGTATGAGCTGCTTTATGATTGCGAACTTCATTTTTATCGACAGTATAGAGATTTCCTTATGAAAAGAACTTTTCAACCTAGTAACTTAAAAAGAAAACGTACTCATGGCTTTAGAGCTCGTATGGCAACTGTAGGTGGTCGCGCCGTTATTCGCCGCCGTCGCCAAAAGGGTCGCAAGGTTTTAAGTGCTTGATAAACTTGTCTTTTTAAAAAAAAGCAAACTATTAAGTCAGGCACAGTTTAAATCTGTTTTTCAAAAAAAAAATAAACGATTTGCACATTATTTTATTATATATGTTGTTGAAAACAAACTAGATTATCCTAGAATGGGTTTTGTTTTATCAAAAAAACAAGTAAAGCTTGCAACGCATCGTAATACTATACGACGGGTTGTTAAAGAATCATTTAGAATGCATCAACAGAGTTTACCTAATTTAGATTTTGTAATTGTTGGTTTAACTAAAGCTGATAAGGTTACTAAAAAAGAGCTGGCTAACTGTATGGCAAAGCAATGGAACTACTTTCAAAATAAATATTCACCAAACCTATGTGAACAAGTGTAATGCAAGGATTTATAGCGAACAATCAGGATGTATTATGAAGCGTTGCTTACTCTTATTAGTGTCATTTTATCAATACGTTATAAGCCCATGGCTAAAACCTTGTTGTAGATTTGAGCCGTGCTGCTCTACATATGCCAAGCAAGCGTTAGCGCAACATCACTGGTATAAAGCAAGTAAATTAATCATATGGCGTATATTGCGCTGTCAGCCATTGGCTAAGAATGGCTATGACCCGGTACCATAATTTAACAGGTTGAAGAGGAAGAAAATGGATATAAAACGCACAATATTATATATAGCACTAGCAGGAGTTGCCGGTATATTATGGCTGCAGTGGCAAAATGAATACCCAGCCAAGACAACAACAAGTGCTACTACTGTTCAAAGTTCACAAGTTAATGCTAGTGACAATACTAGTAATAATTCTCAAAATGCTGATGACAACTTTATTCCAAGTGCTAGCTCTAATGACTCTGGTCAACATATATCCTCATCACTTAAGTCATCAGCAGTATCAACGGTTGATCAGAACAATTTAATTAAAGTTAAAACTGATGTTCTAAATATAAATATAGATCCATCAACTGGAAATTTAGTACAAGCAACGCTGCCAAGCTATCCTGTTTCCTTAGATGAACCGAACACTCCAATTCAAATTTTAGATAGCACTAAGGGTGCATTATTTCAAATGCAAAGCGGGGTTGTAACTAAAGATGGTAAAACACCACTTGAGTTCAAAGCAGCTAAGCAAAGCTATACTCTTACTGACGACAGCAATCAATTAACTGTAAGCTTGGTTGCAACTAGCGGTGACCTAGCGGTACAAAAAGATTATATCTTTACGAGAGGAAAATATAGCGCAGTTCTGAAAACATCTATTCATAATAAAGGCTCTAGTGATGTATCTGCGCAGTGGTATCAGCAAATTACAAGGCAAGATGTTCCAAGTAGTTCTCATCATATAAGGTCTTATGATGGTGCTGCTATCTCTAGTCTCAAAACTCCATATGAAAAAGTAAGCTATAAAGATATGGATACATCTGATATTTCAGATAAAACAGCTGGTGGTTGGGTTGGTATGCAGCAACCTTACTTCTTAACGGCCTGGATTCCACCGAAAGATAAAACCATGCAATATTATAGCCATGTAAAATCACCATCTAATAATGATGCAAATATTTATACTATTGGTTATATAAGTTCTCCTACAGGTATTAAAAGTGGCAGCACGATTTCTGATAATAGTACATTTTATATTGGCCCTGAAATTGCTAAAAATTTAAAACCATTGGCTAATGGCTTAAGTTTAACCGTTGATTATGGTTGGTTATCTCCTATCTCTAGTATAATTTTTACGGTAATGAGTTATGTTGATAATATTATTGGGAACTGGGGTTGGTCTATTATCTTAGTTACATTGTTAATTAAAATATTATTCTACTGGCCCTCTGGGCAAAGTTATAAGTCTATGGCGAAGATGCGAGCAGTACAGCCAAGACTGGCAGCATTAAAAGATCGTTTTGCTGATGATAAGGCCGGGCTTAGTAAAGCAACAATGGAATTTTATAAAAAAGAAAAAGTAAACCCTATGGGTGGCTGCTTACCTACAATCTTACAGTTCCCTGTATTTTTTGCTTTGTACTATGTAATTATTGAAAGTGTTCAGTTGCGACAAGCTCCATTTATGTTTTGGATTCATGATCTATCTTTAAAAGATCCATATTATATCTTACCAATAATTATGGGTGGAACCATGTTATTACAGCAGCGTTTAACTCCAGCGCCACCAGACCCAACTCAAGCTAAAATGATGATGTTAATGCCGGTTGTATTTACATTTGTATTTTTATCATTCCCAGCAGGATTGGTTTTATACTGGATAACGAATAACATGTTAGGTATTGCACAACAGGCCTATGTAATGAAAACATACGATCCAAAAAAAGAGCAGCATAAAAAGAAAAAGAAAAAGAAATAGGCTAAATTGATGGCTGATAATAATGTCGATACTATTGCAGCTATTGCAACCCCCCCAGGTTATGGTGGTATTGGCATTATTCGTGTGTCAGGACCAGATGCAAAAGATATAGCTAATAAAATTCTACAGAGGTCTATTACACCTAGAACTGCGGCTTATAGCTCATTTTACAATAGTGATAACGATGTTATCGATGAAGGCGTTGCTATTTATTTTCCAGGACCAGCATCTTTTACTGGTGAAGATGTATTGGAATTACAAGGTCATGGTGGCCCAGTAGTTCTAGATCAAATGTTGAGTGAGGTATATTCTTGCGGAGCCAGGCCTGCTTTACCTGGTGAGTTTTCAAAGCGTGCCTTTTTAAATGATAAAATGGACTTAACTCAAGCTGAAGCCATTGCTGACCTCATTAATGCTAATACAGCTAAAGCGGCATCTTCTGCAATGAAATCTTTGCAGGGAGTTTTTTCTAACAATGTATCATCATTTTTAGCAGAGCTTGTGAGGTTGCGTGTATTTGTCGAGTCATCTTTGGACTTTACCGACGAAGAAATAGATTTTTTATCAGAGGGTCATATTGTAGATGACCTTAATGCCCTGCTCTTACAGATTAATAAAACAATACAATCAGCCAAGCAGGGATTATTGTTACAAAATGGATTTTCATTGGTGATTTTAGGCGAGCCTAATGCAGGAAAATCGAGCTTACTAAACACTTTCACTAAAAGAGAATCAGCTATTGTTACTGATATACCGGGCACTACAAGAGATGTTTTACGTGAATCAATTCAGATTAATGGAGTACCTGTTCATCTAATTGATACCGCCGGCCTTAGGGTTTCAGGCGATGTTATAGAGCAAGAAGGAATTAAGCGCGCATGGAATGAAGTTAAAACAGCAGACATTGTCATGATAATTGTAGATAGTCTGCATAAAAATTCTGAATCTTTAAATGGGCATATTTCACAGGTAGAATGTCACGCACCAGATGCCAAGATAGTAGTAGTGTTTAATAAAATAGATTTAATTAAAGAGGACCCATCTGTAAATACCACATCTAATCCTGCATCTATTGCTATATCAATTAAGGATAACAGCGGTATTGATCAGCTTAAGTCATATTTATTAGATTTGGTTGGCTATAACGACCATGTTGGGACAGCAGAGGGTGAGTTTAGTGCACGTAATCGGCATATAGAATCACTGAAAAATGCATGCTCTTATATCAAAAATGGCTTGGATCATTATAAATCTAGTCAAGCTGTGGAATTATTAGCTGAGGATTTAAAGATAGCTCAAAGACACCTAAGTGAAATTACAGGCGCATACTCTAATGAAGACTTATTAGGAGACATTTTCTCTAGCTTTTGCATAGGGAAATAAAAATCAAATAAATATTATAGGGAGATACTATTGACCGATCACGATAACAAGATAAAAAACAGCAATTATAATATAGCATCGCGCGTTTTACATTCTTCATATCCAAAAGAGCAGATTACAGGTTCTGTCAATGTCCCTATATATGCAACATCAACCTATGAGCAGAGCGCACCAGGAGAGCATTTGGGTTATGATTATTCACGTTCTCACAACCCAAGTAGATTTGCATACGAGCATGCAATTGCAGAACTAGAGTCTGGCGCTAATGGTTATGCCTTTTCATCTGGGATGGCGGCAATTAACACGATATTAGATTTATTATATAATGGAGCTCACATTGTAGTTAGTGATGATGTTTATGGTGGTACTTATCGTTTAATGCACCATGTAAAGCGACGCACACATAACTTAAAGATTAGCTGGGTAGATTTTACTGATTTATCTGCAATAGCTGATGCCATTCATGATGATACTGCTATGTTATGGGTTGAAACCCCTAGTAACCCTATGTTAAAGATTGTTGATTTAAGTGCTGTTGCCACATTGGCTAATTCTTGTGGCGCGTTAATGGTTGTTGATAATACTTTTGCTACACCAATCTTACAAAGGCCACTAGAGTATGGTGCTGATATAGTTGTGCATTCAGCAACTAAATATTTAAATGGTCATTGTGATGTCGTAAATGGCGCTGTAGTTGTTGGCGAAAATCCTGAACTTGCTGAGAGAATGACATTTCTACAAAATTCATCTGGTTCTATTTGTAGTCCTTTCGATAGCTTTTTGGTATTGCGCGGCATGAAAACTTTAGCGTTACGAGTGCAGCAGCAATGTACTAGCGCATTACATATTGCCAAGGCATTATCTGGACATCCATTGGTGGAGCGT
>Ga0114933_10001232_pt1 | contig 28911 bp, 18 predicted proteins | sample 4SBtaG_FD_89691 | JGI IMG/M metagenome (GOLD analysis project Ga0114933, IMG submission 89691) | Deep subsurface microbial communities from Kolumbo volcano to uncover new lineages of life (NeLLi) - 4SBTROV12_W25 metaG | ecosystem: Environmental > Aquatic > Marine > Volcanic | place: Kolumbo... | reverse complement strand
GAGCCAGAACCGGAGCCCGATCCCCAAGCCGAAGCCAACTGGTGGGAAGAGGAGAATTAGTGGCGCCGGGAACATCCTTATTCTTGTAAATGAATAAGACATAGCATGAGTTCTCCAGATGCCCCCTCTTCCGGGTACTTCTCAACCTTCCAAAAATCCTGGAGGGACCCCTACTTTCTGGTGGGATTCAGCATACCCTTCCTCTATCCAATCATGCTTTTCCTCCAGGGCCCCTCTTCCTTTGTCTCACAGTTCATTGAATCGGGAATCCCCACCAAGATCTCCACTTACTACGTGGGGTGGGGTATCTTCTCAGCCGGCTTCTTCTTCGCGGATTTGGACGAACCTTCGCCCTTCGTTAGGGCAGTCATAGGCTCCCACATCACTATTGCTGCCATGTTCTCGCTCCTGTTACTCTCTTGGGTTATCATCTTCCTCGTAATTTTTGTGGGAATCGTCTACCTGGTTTCATCAGGAAACTTCTCGATGAATAATTGACTGAGAACTCTCTCACTGCAAGAATCCTCCCGGCGGAAGAGGAGAATTAGTGGCGCCCCGACCGGGATTTGAACCCGGGTCGCAGCCTCGACAGGGCTGCATGATAGGCCACTACACCATCAGGGCAGGAGACGGCACGACTACCGTTCTCTATTTCAATCGCTCGCGAGACAGGGGTGCCTCTTTACCTTTGATTCCAGCCCAAATAACAAAGTCCGATTGAAACGAAATCAGGGCATTATTCATCATCCCTCTTCGGCCCCACTTCGATATGAGCGATGACCGCCTCGTCATCGATGTCGTCGATAATGGCGGCCAATGGACTCATCGCGAATGGCGCATGCTGCGCTACATGGGCGTCGACACCCAGATAATTCCCAACAAAACCCCCCTCTCAGAACTTCGAACTCTAGACGGGCTAATTCTCTCAGGTGGGGCAGCCCGAGTGGGTCTGACTGGAGAACTTGGCAATTGTGGGGCCTATCTAGAGCTGGACATACCAATTCTGGGGATATGCGCCGGTCACCAATTCATGGCCGGATTTTATGGCGGCCGAGCAGACGAGGCCCCCGCCCCCGAGTTCGGCGCTGCGACAATCAATCTCATCGACGGTGGCGGACTTATTTTCGCAGGTACGCCCGAGACTCAGAACGTGTGGGAAAGTCACAACGACGAGGTTGTGGAAGTGCCAGAGGGGTTCCGCATTACCGCAAGCAGCGAATCGTGCGAAATTCAAGCGATGGAGAACCAAACACAGGACCGATTCGGTCTTCAATTCCATCCAGAAGTCAACGATTCAGAGTATGGTGTACAGATCTTTGAGAACTTCGTAGATATCTGTAGAAGGGCCCGTTAGGGCCCGTATCAGCGATGAGCAGATTGAAGAAGGGCTGTCAGGTCGGCGGCTCGATGGCGAACAGGCTCACTCTCTACAAGTGCCGCTCCTGCAACCGCACTGACCGCAAACCGTACGATCCAGACGGCAACGCCTCGTGCAATCATTGCAGCTCACCGATGGACTCTCTTGAGCCTCGATACAAGTGTCTGCGCTGCGGGCACATCGAGTGGATAGAGGTCGGCACAGTTGGCAAGTCATGTCACAAGTGTGGATACCGCATCTTCGTCAAGCCGCGCAAGGAAGGAACTGACCGCGGATACAAGATTCTCCGAGCACGCTGAAAATCGCAGCACTCGACGCCCCTCCCCAGTGGAAGGGTTGGCGCTCACTTCAAGACCCGCCTCACTCACGTTACCCTGTGGCGAGTTGGCTGAGTACTCATGCTCCGCGTACCTTCGACGAATTGGCTGTGCCCGCCGGAGTTCGTGATGCCCTTGTCGGCGCTAGCTTAGCGGCTGAACCCCCGCATCTTCTGATTACTGGGCCTGCGGGGGTAGGAAAGACGGCCGCATGGAGGTTGGTCGCCCGGCAGATGCTAGGCCCTGGGTGGCAGGCGACTACGCATGTTCTACAGGCGCGCGACCTAGTTCGAACTCGCGGAGCGATGGCCAAGTTCGAGGGATTTCTCAGACCAGGTGGTTCGGGTTCAACAGATACTCTCGCCGGTAGAATGAGTCTGGATGCCTATGATCGCGGGATTATCCAGGCTGCAGAGGGTGATGTGGCTCCGGCTGGAGCTGAGATAGAGATTCAACCCGGACAAGTTCCAGTCAGCCGGTTATTGGTAATCGAAGACGCCGACCATCTGGGCGGCATCAGACAAGCATACCTTCGTCGCATGATGGAAACTGTCGGCGTCGCCAGCCGATTCATTCTGGTTGCGCGAGCACCTTCTCGCTTGATCGATGCCATTCGCTCGCGCACGAGGATGGTAAGGATTCCTTCCACTGAAAAAGATCTCGTCATCGAGACCATGCGCTCATTGGCTGCAAAGGAAGGGGCCGAGGTCGACGATGGAGTTCTGGGAGACCTCGCTTACGTGTCTGACGGCAACCTTCGGAAGTCTCTCTTCACTCTCGAAATGCTTGATGCGAGAGGATTAGCGGCCGATAGATCCGCAGTCCATCGGCTGGTGCAAGCGACAACGCTGCAAGCAGGGCGCCATTTGCTTGAGTTGGCATTGCGCGGGCGCGTAGTCGAATGGCGCTGGGAAAATGTTCGCGGCCGCCGCTCCAAGGTTTTGGCAGGAGCCATGGCCGAGGTCGACCGATTGATGAACGATCATGGCCTCGATGCGGACGATCTCATCTCACAATTGCACGACGTGTTGGTCGGCCGCCGCTTGTCATTGCCTGATGAATTACGTAGAGAGTTGCTTGCAGACCTAGCTCTTTGCGATACACAGATTCGAAGGACCATGCATGCAAGAATCCCATTCGAGAATTTTCTTCACAAGGCTGCAGACTCTGGTCGAAAGCATGGGCTTGCCTTCGGCTAATCAGTAAATTAGTGGCGGGCGATACAGGATTTGAACCCGTGTTCTCGGCTTAGGAGGCCAAGGTGATATCCAGACTACACTAATCGCCCAGTTCTGCGACCGCACCTCCCTCAAGAATAGTATGGGTCTGTAAATCGCCACCAAAGGCCCACATTCCAGCCGAGAGAATCAAGCCCTGAGTGGGGTCGGAGGGCCATGGCGAGCGAGCGTAGTCTGCCCACTCCTTACGCAGAGGAGAGCGAGCGCCACGTTCAGCAGGAGCAAGCCCTGAGTCTGAGAGTCAAGGCCAGAGACGCAGGACGAAAGTTCTGGGTTCGCATTGCATCGAGTAGACCTCTACCTCAATTGCGGCTATTTCTTTCAGTGGTCGCACCAATCACTTCCGCCCTCCTTCTCATCGGTTGGGAAAGAGCCTCATTTCCAATCGCGATTGCTGTTCATGTAGCTTTGACGGCGAGTTTTGTACCAGCTCTTTTGGCAGCATCTTTCGCGCGAATGTCTGCAAGAGACAGACTGAGGTTGCGCGCGGTTGGATTCCGTTCGATGAATGCATATCCCGGCGTAGAACGGATTCTGAATTCCCTCGATGAGAGACGTATCCGTGAGCGCGTCAGATTGTCTTGTGCAATTCTTGCCACGGCCGCACTGGCGTCACTGTGGAATCTCGCGGCTGGAACTACTCTGAGTTCTCTGGTAATCGGGTCCTGCGTTGTGTTGGGGGCCATAACTGCGCTCAATACACTGCGGCTCGAAGAGTCGATTCCGATGCGCTCGAATTCGTTTCCTCTTCTATCCCTACATGCCCCAACCATTCACGCCAGCACACTTGACCGAGTACTCTCGGACCTCTTGGTAGCGCATCTTGATCCAGAGACGGCCAGTCATTGGGATATCTGGATTAAATCACTGCATGACGATGTGAGGAGCGATCAGACGGCTGAGTCAGCAGTCGAACACTTGCTACAAGCGATACACCTTGAGCACCTTGGACTACTCGATGAGAATGGATTGTTGAGCGAGACACGAAGGGTGTTCAAGGTCTCGGCGATCGATGGGCTGATTGCCGAGCATTCGAGATTCAATATGATCGCTCTCAGGCGCTTACTCACCCACACCCGCGCTTGGCAGCCTGGTTTGTTTCGCTTGACGGATCGCTTACAGGATTCGGTAATTCGTGGCGACCCCAGTCTCATCGAGGCGGCTTGGCGACTAGACCTCGACCTACCTCCTAGATGTGGTCAGGGGCAGGGAGATCTCTTCGTGATGATTCACAATCATTCAGGCCGAAAACAGTCGATCGAGGTTGATATTTTGGCTGCTGAAGGAGAACCTGAACTTCAGACTCTGCGGGTGTTGGCGAGAGCCTCTTCGAAGCCACAGAAACCCATCTCTGTCAATGATCAGCGAGGTGTTCTTACCGAGTCATTCGGTCGCTTATTGGCAGACTCCACAGTACTGTGGATAGGATTGGCGTGGCCCGATTCTCTATCTGGGCCGCATCCAGTACAAGTGACTCTTCGTAACGAGGAAGGCGAGACTCTCGAATCGATTGTGGTGCGGACCACGCTATCTTCTGGAGTTCAGGCGGAGAGCATGGGTCACCGGATGGCAGACGCTGCATCGGAGGTTCGCAGAATTGCTCTCGCCTTGGCTGATTGAGTTTTCATCAACCCCCTCTCCAATCACGTTTTCTTCACTCAATCAGTGCCGGTATCGGGACGAAGTCCCGTGCGTCATCTTCATGTCGGTCTTGCGGCTCGCCGGAGCCGAGAACAATGGAGTCCTGGGATCTCATCATCATCGGCTCTGGCCCTGCTGCGCTTCGCGCCGCGGTTGCTGCAGCCGATTCAGGAACTATTCCCGTCCTCATTGAATCCGGTGGAATTAACGCTGGGAGTTCAAATTCTGACCTCGCTGGCATGGCTGCCTCAATCGACGAGGTCAGCTCGTCCGCACACCGCGATGATACGATTGCTGCCGGTGGTGAATCCACCAACAAGATAGCAGCTGCGCGAATTTGCGGAGAGGGAGTGGGAGTCCTAGCAGAACTCGAGCGGTGGGGCCTTGTTCTACGCCGCCGCGATGGTGGTTTACCTCACGCTAGCCAAGTGTCTGGACACAGCATGCCTCGACTCACTGGTTGCGGCGATGCAACCGGTCGCAACACAACTCGAATCCTCGAAGAACAGGCGATGAAGCGCGGCGTAATTCGCCGAGCCGATTTGCGAGCGATGTCTCTAGTGATGGATAGCAACCAAGTTCGAGGCATAACCGCCTACGACATGAGTACTGGCGAAGTAGTGGGAATCCAATCCAAGGCAGTTATCCTCGCCACAGCAGGCCACCAAGGCATCTGGTCTGGTTCAGCCAATGGTGCCGGCCTCGGCTCTTCCCTAGCAGCCTCTGCCGGGATCTCTCTCAATGGCTTAGCAAACAATCCCACTCACCCTCTGACAGTGCGAGGTACTGACCTCAATATCAGCATCGACGTACTCGGCTCAGGAGGCCGTGTGCGCACATCATCTGGCGAAGACGTCGACCCATCTGAGGTCGGCGACGACAATTGCATACTCGACCTTCGCAACATGGATTCAGCCGCTCACGCCTGGTTCGCGAACACGCGTTCCCGGATCAAGGATAGAACCGGACTTGACATCTCAAGAGATGTAGTTCCAATCAGCAGCACCATTGCAGCCACGACTGGTGGAGCGCCCGTTGATGATCATGGGCGAGTTACTATCGAAGATGGCAGTAAGTGGGCTACCGGACTCTACGCGGCCGGACGATCAGCCCACAACGGAATGCATGGAGAGGGCCTCCTCGCGGGCAATCTCCTCCTCGACGATCTCGTAGGGGGCCGTAATGCCGGAACACACGCAGGAGCGTGGGCAGCAGAGGCAAGCTTTGCAGGTTCAGGCCTTGTTGAGGAAGCGTTCGAATCAGCAAAAGCACGTATTGAAGCCCTTCAAACTAACACTGGTTCTTCCGTCGGCCAAGTTGCCGCAACTCTCTCTTCAATCATGGATTCTTGTAGCAATGGCTCGCGAGACGAGGCTTCACTAAAGGCCGCAGCATCGTCCCTGGCCGACCTAAAATCGACAGGAATTAAGGTTACAGATTCATCAATGGTGATGAACACAGAATTGTCAGCCGCTCTCGAGGTTGAGGGCATGATTTCTCTTGCCGAGCAAATAGCGAGTTCGTGAGGTTATGAGATGGGTGAAGAACCAACCCTCTTCACAAGAATCATCGAAGGCGAGTTGCCTTGTCACAAGTTGTATGAGGACGAACACACCATCGCATTCCTAGACATTCAACCTCTGACGAGAGGCCATACACTGGTGGTTCCAAAAGAACCAGCCCCCTCGTTTGATCAACTTAGTTCGGAATCAGCTTCGGCGCTAGGCGGCGCCCTTCCTGCAATATGCAAAGCAGTCTTGCGAGCAACGGGCGCGACTTCCTACAACCTAATCCAAAACAATGGACAGGAGGCAGGGATGTCAATAGCCCACGTACATATTCACATAATTCCACGATACCCCTCCTCAACCCATTCTTTCCTCTGGGAATACGGAAAAATCGATCATGATGATGCGAAATCTCTCGCTGAAGACATATCTGCTGCCTTAGATTAGAATCGGTGTATTCTCAACCTCCACCAGCCTCGCATCACCATGACTGATCCTCAGAATGCGCCGGAGATCCTACCGGAGTTGTCTCAGAGCGCGACTCGTTTGAAGCGCGACAAGCTAGAGCGCGTTCCTCACGACACCACTGGCAAGCACCCAGGAAAGAGGTGGGCTCAGAGCGCTCTTGACCTCATGTTCGAGTTGGGCAATCAAGCGATTTTTAGAAATTGGAAGGCAGATTCTGTTCCCGAAGCCAATGGCGGGGCGATATATGTCGCCACACACATCAATGGGCTTGTCGATCCAATGGTGATTACACGCGTACAAAAGAAACGAGTCATCTCCCTTGGCAGGCACGATCTAACAACTCGACCGGTTATTGGATGGTGGGCCCGACGCTTCGGAAGCCAACCAGTACTGCGTCGAGCTGAGATTGAGGCCGGGATTGTCGATGCAGAATTCGCCCGCTACATCAATGATCGGGGCATGCTAACAGTCGCTTCCTGCCTCGCCACAGGGCACTCAGCTGTCGTAATGCCAGAAGGTAAATCGCATCAAGATTCGAAGTTGCACGCGCTTCGTACAGGCTCCTCCCGTTCTGCGCTGGCCTCGGCGGCAATAGCCGATGAGAAGGGTTTACCCGCCCCAGTAGTCCAGCCCGTAGGACTTCACTGGCGCACTCATCATTGGCTCCGGACTGACCATTATGTCGAGTTCGGTGAGCCGATTGACATTCCTTCGACCTACTCGTTAGAAGACCGCGCACGCCTTGCCAATGGAGAATGGATTGAACCCTCACATGATGACACTATTGAGATGCGTACACGTATCTTCGACGCCCTATCTCCAATGACTCCCAACGCACCAGATTGGGAAACCTATCGCGCTTGGAAACTCATTGCCCACCTCGGTGCCAACAAGGCAGGCGCCCCACTACACAGTCTGTCCGAAGAGGTCCACGCCACTCGCAAGGTCCGCGAAACCCTTGGGGCTGAGTCAGAGTCCTCGATGTTGGAAGAAGCCAAGGAAGCAGCTGAAATCCTTCATAGAAACGATCTGTATGCTACTGCATTTTCCCAATCCAACCGCCTTCGAGGCAAATCTGTTGGTGATTATCTCAAGGGGTTGCTTGGGGTGCTGCTTATGCTGGCGGGCCTCCCCATCGCCATTCCTTCATCAGGGCTACAGTGGGGTGTTGCAAAGTCCATGGCCGAAAGTAGCGATGAAGGGCTCGACTCACGAACTAGTTACTTCATGCTCGCAGCCATGTTCTCACCTATCTTTTTCTGGCCGCCATGCGCCCTCATTGGAACACTAATTCTGACTGGTGGAGCCCTTGAGATCTCCACATTGTGGGTATTCATCTTGCTAATTCTCATATTCTATCTCTCTGCATCAATCAGCATCAAGGGATACGACCTGTGGTCCGACTCAACTTCAGCCTCAAGACGAGCCAAACTCCTCAGTAGCGCAGACGGCGAGAGGCTCAATCTACTCGTCGACTCCATCGCATCTCGCCTCGGCGCTCTCAAATAGGACCTGCAATAGTCAGCCATCATGGACGGGAAGTCGGCGGCGAGTGCCATCAAGGGCTGGCTGGCCAGCGAGAAACTCGAATCCAGAGAAGTCTCGGATGCCCAAGCACTCATTCACTTGCACGTCAAGTACCCTCCAACCAAGCAGGGTCATGTGTTCAACGTCGTCATTCCAAAGAACCGTAATCTTGTACTCGTTTATTCGATTACCAGAGTCGACGAAGGACAGCAGAATGAGATGCGAGAGCATGGTAAGGAGGCTCCTGACGCATGGGAGAAATGGCTCCACCAGACACGCCTCCAACTAACTAGAGCCGACCTTGATTGGGTCCTCCATGTTGGCAAGCCAAGCGATGAAACGCCCGGCCCGTTGCAAGCTTTCAATCTCTCACGCCCCATCTGGTTTGACGGTCTGACCCAGAATGAATTCATGCATACTATGCGCCGTGTCTGGCTGACCAAACTTGAACTCATCCACCAGATTAAATTCGGTTATGGACAAGGAATAGGAAAGCCCGGGAAAGTCGATGACTGGATTGCCAAGAAGGCTAAGAAGAGTTCAGGCAAATCGATTCCAACCCAAACTGAACCCAAATCGATTGATACAGATGAGACAGGCGGATTCGGCACCGATTTCGATCCCGCTGAATGGGCTTGAAACTTACTTATTCACTATTTTTCGCATTGCTTTAGGGTAACGATTCAACCCTCTAAACCACGACCTCAGAAACCATCCTCCTGCGTTCTTGCCTGACGCGTAAGCGTCGAGGTTAAGTATCGAAACAAAGCGAAACGAGATGTTGTAGCGTTGTTGCTGGAGTGATCGAAATGGAGACAGTGAAGGTAAGGAGCAGTATTGCGATGGTACTCATCATGACGATGAGCCTATTCGCAACATTGGAATTCTCCGAAAGAGCAGAAGGAAGCGAGATAGTTTTGACAGACGCGATTCAGGTCGTGAATGGAGGAACACATAGTGACAGAATGGTATCAATGGACGCAGATTCATTCGGTAATACTCACTTTGTCTGGAGCAGAAACTCTCACCACCTTTACTACAAGATGTTGGATGCTCGAGGCGACGTTCTAATTGATGAAACCCAGATTTCCAACCCGGGAACTCACCGCGCTTGGCATCCTGATGTAGCAGTCGATACTGACGACAATGTCCACATCGTTTGGGCTGACAAGTCAAATCAATGGTCGATTCTCTATACGCTCTTGGATCCATCTCAAGACGACCAAGACGGAAGCTCCGGATTAGATGCCGTTCTTTCAATAATTAACGACGAAGAAATCGCGAGCCACGCACAAAATCGAGATTGGCCAGCAATCGCAGTGGATTCTCAGAAGAACCCACACATTGTTTGGGAAGATGCCTATGAGCAGTTGGACAAATTCTACCAACAGCCTCAGATTTACTACAAGATGCTCGAAATAGACCTTCCCGGCAGGGAAGCGATTGTCGCCATTGAGGAAACTCTTCTAACTCCTATCATTGGACACAAGGGTCACCCCGATGTCGCCGTCGATGCTGACGATTTAGTGCAGGTCGTATGGGATGACACCCGCGGTGGCAAAGTGGAAATGGTCGTACCAATCGATACCTCGGGTTCGATGAATACCGAGTGGGCAGACATGTGTGTTGTTTTCTACGGCGGTAATTTCGCTAGCGGAGGATCCTTCGAAGGACTGAAGCCGATGCTCGTCGACGCCAACATGACAGTCTTCGAGACACTTTACGCACTCAGTGGTAATTGGCCTGCTGCAGCCACTTCCGGAACTTGCGCATCAGCTTACCAGACCGGAGGCTCAGGAAGTCAAGGGCCACGATCGACCCATCTCGGCCAGACCCCTTCTGATGACTCTGGCGGCATCCGCGAGTTAACTGAAGTAGTCTACAATGGAGGAGCGGTAAATCTTCCACAAGACGGAGGATACTACTCCGAATTCTGGGGCCCGGCTTCAACATGGGCGTGCCTCTCATGGCGAGACGCGCAGGGCCGCATGGGCAATTCCGCCAATCCACCAACTCAACTAGACCACCGCTGGAACCCGAACGCCACCAAGATCGTCATACCAATTTCAGACGAAGGTCCGTATGGTGGAGACCCTGCACAGCAGTCTGACGACACGCAGAGTATCAACGAGGCTCACGATGCCTGCGTCATCTCAGACATCGTCCCAGTCCCGCTGATGGCGGCAGGATGGGGCCAGGGCTCGACCGATGTCGGCTCTCACATGCAAGATTTAGCTCAATGTCCGAATGGATTCGTATCTGTAGGTACGCGTACCTGTCCTGGGACGACCACCCGTAATACCAATGCTGGCGGACAGATGTACAGTTTCCCTACAGGGTCCAGTAGTGCTGCCGACCTACAATTAATGGTTGAAGCATTGGTTTACCTTGCAACCAACAACTCCCGTGAGATATTCATCTCAATCCTCGACCCATACGCTCTACTCGAGAGCCCATGGGCCGGTTGGACCAAGGGCGACCCAGGAACAAAGGTCGTCAATAATCGATATGTCGAGGACATTGGCCCATCATCTGACCACCAAGGATACGGGCACCTCGTTGTCGTTAACGACACGAGAATCACTTTGCAGGATGCATTCAGTCTGCACCCTTCGATTGCTATCGACACATCGGGTAATACCCACATCGCTTGGATGGATGGCCGCGCTTACGGTTTTGATATCGCAGAAAATTACGAAATTTACTACGTACGACTTCGATTGCGCGGAGCAGCCGCATGGGACGGAGCACCAGAGGGGCTCCCATCCTACGGAATCAAGCAAATTACCGACTCAGTCATATCTACAGTTGAGGGAATCGATGGGGTCGACGAAGATCGGCCATATGGTGCTAATTCACACATGCCTGAAATCCTAACCGACTCATTCGACAATGTCCACATCTCTTGGCTGGACAATGGCAATGAGACTCAGGGCGAGACCGTCATGTATGTCCGCTTGAACCATACGAATGACGACTACCCTGAAGGATTCCCACTGAATTCTCTCGCTTGGGGAGTAATCGATCCGTGGGAGGTCCACGAGGTATCTGAGTGGGAGTCGGACAAACTCGGCCCTAACTCACCATTCGCTCCTGACCTCGGCCAACCACCAGCATTCGCTAATGATTTGGGCAGTGGCGTTCACATCGCTTGGTCAGACACCAATAGGTGCAACGATCAGAATAATCAGGGCCAATACACAATCTGCTATGTGCACGTGCTAACAGGTCTTGTAGAGGTTGCTTTGACCGAGACTGAGACCTTCTATCATACAATTGAGCCTGGCCAGCAGACGACATACAATATGACGATCTCTAACCCTACACCAGGCCCTGCTGAACTGGTCGCGGACACTTACACAGTGTATCTGAGTGGCGTTCCAAACAACTGGACTGCGACACTATTCTTTGCAACCAACCATACGCCGATTTTCGATTCGACACCAGTATTCCTACGAGGAGGCGATATCGTATCGGTCTACATGCGCGTACGTGCGCCGACAATCTATCAGGCGGATGAGGACGAATTGGCGGCAATCACAGTCCATGCTCTCTCTCACAAAGATCCTGCAATCGCCGATGAGCGTTTGACACTCACACTGATGGATGTGGTCCACGGAATAAATCTCGACACCAGTCACTTCCAAGTAGATGTTGAACAAGGCCAATCAGCGATTTTCTCAATCACTGTGACGAATACTGGGAACGTCTACGATACCTTTGCCTTCTACGATCCGGCGTCGCCTGAGGGTCAAACAGAATGGGGCTTACCATTCGGCTGGGGTGTTTCCTTCCCGATATCGCTCTCTCTTGACCCAGGTCAGTCCGTGACTAGGAACCTGCAAGTCTCTGTTCCGACCTCTCAAGAACCCGGAACCTTCGTGATTTACCTCAAGGGGTGGTCGACAGGCGAACCGGTTCTTTCCATTGATCGAGGCACCTATGATGTTCTCGAACTTTGGGTGAATGTATCGATTAGGAGTTCGGGTAATATCGTCTTTAACCTAGGTGAAACGACTCAGCACGTGCTCCCCGGTGAGTGCGCTGAGTTCGACATCGAGGTTACCAAGCATTTCACACCAGGTCACTTGATTTTCACTACACCTGGTGGGCCCGAGGAACGACCTCCGGAGATTTCCGAATCGACTTGGCGCTATGATCACTGGACGGTTGACCTAGACTTCACAAATGCGCCGGGAGGCAATGGAATCGGAGATAATGATCCGAGATATTGGTCAATTATTGAGATGCCTTACACGGTTACTGCAATCATGTGCGCACCGTATAATGCGACAGCTGGCCTTGGAGATTCTACCACAGTCAAGGCCCATCTCGAAGGCGCACCGAGGGTGCGCGATTCGGTTGTCTTAGTGACTAATGTCATTCAGGTCTACGACCTTGAAGCATCTGTCCCTCAGACAATTCTGCAATTACATCCTGGGGAGTCGTTCCAACTTGACACAAACATCGCCAATGAGGGCAATGGCCCGGATCGCTACGATATTTCAGTAAATTCGATAGTCGATTCTAATGGTAATTCTGATGTCTGGGATCTTGACATTCCACGAGTGCTATTCGAAGAATTACCGCGCGATGCATCTCAAGATCTCGCTATTCACATCAATGTCCCAGAGAAGACCTACGCGGGCGAGTACGTTGTCCGCCTCGATGTCTTCAGTGAGGAACCTTACGAGGGTACTAAGCTCAGAGACAGCATCATTCTGAACATCGAGATTGTAGAATTCCATGATATGAGAATTGAGCTTGATCCTGCGGTTGAATCGAGAATCAAGACAACCGCTCCAGGCAGAGTTGTGCGTTACACGATGAACGTCAGCAACTTTGGAAACGTGCCGGACCAACCGTCGATCCACAACCACACTCAGACCGGAGCGGGCTGGGATGCTATTCCAGGGATGAATACTCTAAGCGGATGGCGAGTCAACTTCGCTTTACTCGAAGGATTTGACTCGGAATTCCCAATCGAGCGCCAATGCGTTCAATTGACTGTTGGAGATACTCCGGCACCGGATGAATGCTACAAGACAGCGGTCGGAACATCGGCTGGAACTGTGATGCTACCACAGATGCAGGCCTACACGACCCTGCATCTTGTTGCGATAATTCACATTGACCCAGCCGCCGCTCTCAGTAATCGTGAGATTGGCATCAAGGTGCTCTCTGCCTTTGGCTCCGCCGAAACTGGCGGCGATTACGATGAGACCTCTATCTGGGATGATTCATGCACCATTGATATGAATGGCGATGGGTTGCCTGACAATACTCATCCGAACTGCGATAGTAACGAGCAAATTCTTGAATTGAGATTGCGCGCTCCAGATCTTGAGATCGTGAGTGTCCAAGCTGACCAGAAGAAGGCCAAGGTTGGCGAGATGCTGTCGGTCAACGTCCAGATTCGGAATATAGGTAATATCCACGCCACTGATGTCAACGTAGTGCTCTGCGTAGATCAATCGAAGCGCTCGATTCAGAAGAACGGCTGTCACGAGGAGAATGTCGCATACCGACAACTCGTCGAAGCCATCATGCCGGTCGGCTCCAGTGGCGACGAAGATCCACCTTCACTGACGCTACTCTATCTGGTGAAGGCTGGATCTCATGATATCGCCGTTGTTCTCGATCCCGACAACATGATCGTCGAATCGAATGAAGAGAACAATATCGAGATGATTCCTGGCAAGATGGGCTCTAACCTAGGATTCATCGACGTAGGAGTCGAGATATTTGCTCAGTACTCCGTTCCAGCAATTATCCTCGGTGCCACAATTGCCCTGATGGGCGTTGCCGGCGTCGTGATGTATGGCCGCCGAATGGAGGCTCTGACTCGCTTCGCCGAGAAGAGCAGTCTGATAGCGAACCTCAGTGATGACGACCAAGTCTTCTGACGAGGGGCCAATTACGGGCCTAGCCCAGTAGAGCGTGAGCTCAGCGGGCCAGCCACCAAGGCAGCGGTGTGCCTTCTCTAGCGGCGATGACGCTGCCGGTAGTAGATGCGAAATCCCGCAGGAGTCTCTCGCGTAGGCCATCCATCATCACCTCAGCCTGCATCGATTGAATTCGCAGACCTTGTGAGAAGAGATCGAGATCTAATGGTCTACGAGGATGATTCAGCATCGCGTGTGCCAGTTGCCGCTCTTCGTAGGTCTCCGATGATTCGTCAATGGTAGGAGCCACTTTCTGCATCACTTGCTGATGCAGTGCGATAATTGCGTCGCGCTGCTCATCAATTTGCTCGAGCGTACGATCCATCTCAGAAAGCATCGACATGGCTTCGACCAGAGGAAGACGACGCCTGGTACCAATCTTGTCAATCACGTCGTCGAGCCCCCCCGGAAGCCGCGAAGACAGACGTATTGGCCCGCCTTTCGGCATTGTGCGATGCTCAGCGCGAAACAGGTTTGGACCAAGATCGAGACGCAGTGAGAAGGATTGGTTAACGGTGTACATCTTCTTTGGAGGCCCACCTTTTGCGGAAGGTACCTTCTGTGATTCAACAAAGCCAGCAGCCTCGAGAACTTTCAGATGTTTGACGACAGCCTGCTGACTGATATCAAGCAATTCTGACAGTTGCAACGGGTAATGTGGTTCTTTGGCAAGACGCTTCAAAATGTCTCGACGTGCCTTGTTTTCGAGTATAGAGAGTGCCTCATCGAAGTCCACCACGACTTACCAACTCAAGGTTGTCTAGTCAAAGGGGGAATAAAAACCCCGGTGTGGCTTGAAATCGCTTGACGGCGTTCAACCCTCATCCCATCCTTTCCAAGATTCTCCACCCTGCTCTCCGTCTTTATTCGTGCTCTGATCTGTATTGTTGGGTGGCTGGGATGCTACTTCGGCCGGCTGGCCGACAAAAGGATCAGGGACACTAGATGACCGGTTCTGTGCCTGCGTGATTCCGCTTTCATCTGCTCCCGATTCAGTCTGCTGTTGGGAGCGGTACAACTCATCCGTAGTCATCACACGACCTTCGATGACAATCCCCTTCACTTGCTGTTGGGGCGCATTCGAACGGCTACGGAAGGCAAGGATTGCAAAGATAATTGCGATGAGTCCAGCGATTAGGCCGAAGCAGCAAGTCCCGAACATAGCTAGAATTGTTGGGTTGGAAATAATTTCCATCTCAGAAGTATAATCGTCGACGAGCCACAAAGTCGAGTCACCTTCGTTATGGAGGGTGTATGAGGCACTATCTTGGACAATAAAGGCTCGAACCGGTCGGTAAGTGGGGCCATTTTCCTCGATTAGTCTGTCAGTGTGGAGAAAGTGCGGAGCGTCTCCTTCGATTTCCGTTTCTCCACCCTCATCTACCAGACGGAGGTCAGCAGAGGGGTCAGCGCCATCTTCGACAACCCTCAATGCGACGTAGTAATGACTGTCCAGCAAATCGATTGCCGCGCTTTCACCAGATTCGAGCCTTGCCACATTTTGCTTCTCTGGGTCGAGAACCGACCCCATCTCCTCCATGGCCTCGGGCATGACTAAAATGAAGGCGACGAACAATGCAATTGAGACTCCGGAAGCCCACATCGCAATACGGCGTGAGTCGAGGGCCACACCCGACTCACCACCCTGTCACATTTGATGCTTGGTTCGCATCAACGCCCCATTATCTCGGCCAGTTTTTCAGGCAGATATGTGTCTGTAACGAAATCCAGGCCGTACTTGGCGAGCGATTGCTGCTCAGCTTTCTTACCATTCTCGAGCATGTCATTGATTTGACGTTGCCACCATTGATCAGCAAATCTGGGGTCTGATAGTTCCGCGTTAAGTGCCTGTATATCCTTGCTTGACAAATCATCCGAAGGCAAATCATACGCAAGTATGTCATCAGCAGTGATTCCAAGATAAACTGCACTAGGAGTTGCAAGATATTCCGAAATGTGTGCGGTCTTGATGGCACCATAAGCGATTGATGCGTAGATTCTGTAGGACCATGGATCACCGTCGAGGAAGACCAAAACAGGTAGATTCCATTCCTCGTTCATTCGCTTGATGATACGACGGGTTGAGCGTGCAGGCTGTCCTTTGAGGTGAATCAGTGCGCAGCGAGCCGCCTCGTCGAATCCATTTTCGATTAGCCGGTCGAACATACCACCTGTCTCTATTGCCATGATGAAATCGACGTCATGCTCGATAAGGCGGAGTTTCTCAGCCTCGACATTGTAAGGCACTCCATAGCCGGAGTCGCCAACATCGTCGCGACAATTGATTCGCATCCATTCACCACGACGATTCCGCTCCTCGAAGGTGATATTCCCGATGATTCTGGCTCCATCTTCTTCGGGACGTAGCTTGAAGTCCTCCCGCATACACTTGGTAATGATCTCTAGATCCTCAGCGAGATTGTTGCTCTCGTTCTGAGAGCCAAACTTGCCGTGACCCCAGCCCTCGGAGATGTAGTACATCTCCCTCAGGGTTGATGACTTACCAGCGTGAATCATCTCTTCGATGAATTCTGTGACGTGCAACGCTCTGAGTAATTGTCGCGCGGAACCGAGTGAAGTCGCATCCCTCGTCGATCGCTTCTTGCCATATTTGTAGACGCCGAGTTTTGAGTCGAATGCGATGTTTTTCTTGGTTCGAACAGGCAGGGTCATCGTCGGTGGCTCGCCTTTGAGCATCTTGTTGTGCATTTCACCGGCGATATCGTGCAGCGCCTCGATTACCTGTTCCTTCGTATATCCATTCGCACTCATTCAGAATCACCTTCCTTCAATCCGTAGTCTCCCAGAGTTGGTTGAATCGCTTCTGTAGCAGTTCCTTCGTCAGTAACAGCTTCTGGTGCCGCAACTTCGGCCACTGCTTCAACGTCCTCAGACATTGTCGGTGCAGGAGTATCTACAACATCGGTTCGCTCAGCCAATCGCCCCATCGAACCAACTTCAGGTATCTTCGCATGCTCGGCTTCAGCAGCCGCCAAAGCCTCGATTTTGCGCATCTCATCGAGTAATTTCTCATCGATCTTGGTAGCGCCGATTATCTCTCCATTACCACGGAAGAAAATCTCAGTATCAGTCCAGTCTCCACGGGCCAAACCTTCGACCGAGAAGCGGATTTCTGCTGACTGACCGGGATCGAGGGTATCCAATCGCCAAGCCCACAACCCAGTAGCCTCCTTACGACCACCTCTAGGATTCTCTGAGAACCGTACGCCTTCCCCTTCCGGCCACTTTGCGAGGATAGTATAGGCGCGTGCGCGGGCGGTGTAATTGTAGACAGTCATCGAGCAGATCGTTCGCTTTGTTTCCTTGTCCCACTCGATAGAATCCTCAAGGAAAACCGCATTCATAATACGGGTGATGACTGGTGCCAAATCGGGTTCTTCACGGTCGAGCATTTCGCTCGATTTCCGTGATATCTCTGGGAGAATTATGTTGATGAGGTCGAATTTTTCTTGTGCTTTCTTGCGCTGAGAACTCTTCTTCAAATGGTTACGAAGACCTCGTCCTACTTCCAACATCGCCTTCCGAACTTCTTCCTTAACCTCCTCGTTATCCGCCACTGCTTCCTTCGCTTCGCTGGTGAATTGGACGTTGGTCGATGCGAGATGGATTAGTACGGCGGCCGGCCCCTTTGGTAATCCACGGCCGCCGGGATGATCGAGCCCATATCGCTTCCAATCAACGGACTCGAGAGCCTTCGTGAGCAGACAACCTCCCTGTTGATACATCAGAGGTACGCGATTTGCGAATCTGAGAACTTCGATCGGTCCATCGGCAGTGAGATCACCTCCGAAGACAAGCCCTACCTCAATTTGGAAAGGCTGTCCTTGGCTTACTGCTGGCTTTCGAGTTACCGTCGATGCGAAGCGAGAATCGATTGCTTTCGAAAGCCCCTTCTTGATGAGAATTTCTTCAATTGGAGAGAGACAATCGGTTGGGGGTGAGAGAAGTTTGACATTTTGAAAAGCCTCGATCATTCCTTGGGCTTCATCGGCTTTGACTCGAACTGGAGTTCGTCCTTCGTCGAGTTCAGATAATTTGAGAATTTCGCGAGCAGCCCGCATACTTACGCCAGAGAAATTGTGCCGTAAGAAGGAAGTTAATTTGCGCTCTTCAGCTTCTTTCAGCATGCGCTGCAGCTGCCCAAGATGAATGCCATGCGGGTGGGGTTTAATCTCTTCAACGACACGAGGCAGACGCTCAGTGGTGCGAATCCAATTACCCTGATCAATGATTTCGCCTTCTCGATCACGAACTGTGAGTTTGATTGTTGCGTGCGGATTGACGATACTAGTCATGCGCAAGTATTGGTGGACGGATTGCCGCCCTCGTTGGTATTTTGCACGCATTACTGTTCGAATTTTGAGGCCGTGAAGAACCTCCTCTCCATCTTCAAACCAAACGTCTCTGCGTTCGCTCGACTTGGTTGCACGATTCTTACGAGTATCGAGTCCGAGGTCGACGTGGACTGCTGAAGAATCAGAAGCAATCTTGGAGACGACATGAGTCTTCGAACCGGTCGTCAGTTGGCTGTACATCACAACACCAGTGATTCCGATGCCCTGCTGCCCTCGGGTCTGACGAATCGCGTGGAAACGCGAACCAAGGAGGAATTTTCCGAAGACGTTCTCGACTGAATCTCGTGGTATTCCTGGCCCGTTATCTTGGCAGATAAGTTCCAATCGGTCTCCTTCCAATCGCTTGATTTCTACCTTAATGTCAGGTAAAATACGTGCCTCTTCACAGGCGTCTAAGGAGTTGTCAACGGACTCTTTGACGGCGGTGATCACAGCTCTCTGAAGGGTATCGAAGCCGAGGAAATGCTTGTTCTTCTCAAAGAACTCACTAATCGAAATCTGCTTTTGTTTGCTTGCAATTCTCTCTGCATCTGCCATGGCGACTACCCCCTTCAGGTCCTCCCATTGTCCTGATGACACGGGGCCTGCTTGTGGTCGAAGGTGTGCGAGAGCCCACCGCACTTAACGCTACGGTGGAGGGCACCGGTTCGTTGGTCGAAAGTGAAGGTTAGAGTACGTCCCCGACTCTTCCTCATTCGAAAAGATTAGGACGCCACGCGGTGATTTTCCCAGTGAAAGCGCTTGCCATCACCGTCAGTGGGCTGGCCAAGTACAGTTTCCCCGGCCCCGATCGTCCCTGGAAATTGCGATTTATCGCAGACACAGTAACCTGTTCTTCGAGATCCGAGACTCCCGGTCCAGCGCCGATACAGGCCCCACACCCCGGGTCGATTAACTGAACCCCAGCCCGCTCGAATAACTCAGTCCACCCATTCTGCTCGGAGAGATCTTTCACTGTCTTTGAGCCGAATTGGATGTAGCAATCCACACCCTCTGCAATGGTCAGCCCTGCCTTGAGAGCAGCACTGGTAACCATCGCGTAGTAAGCGAAATCATCGTCCTTTCCAGCCGTACAAGAGCCAGCATAAGCGATGTCGATAGTAACTTCACCCAACTCATCGATGTAAGCTCCGTTAGTTGGGTCGGAGGGAATACCAGCATCTGGATCGCCTGGATGCGCCACCATTGGACGAATCGAAGATAGATCGATTGTGTGAACTCCACCATGATACTCAGCATCTTCGTCGGGCAGCACAAAGGCTGCCCGCACATCTTCTTCAGTCAAGCCATCACGACGCTCGAGCAACCACTCAACTGTCAGATCATCCGGCTCGCAAATGCCAGTTTTTGCCGAGCACTCAGTCGCCATGTTGCACAGCGTTGCCCGCTCGTCCATAGAGAGTGAAGCAAGCCCCGTACCACCGAATTCCATCGAGCGGTCGAGAGTATCTGACTGTGCTGCATATTTCCACAAAATATGCAAAATCACATCCTTCGCAGTGCACCCTGGGTCGAGGTTGCCTACCAATTCGAAGCGGATGCTTTCGGGAACTTTGACGAAGGCGAATTGGTTGTGAACGAGGTTTGCATACTCAGTAGAGCCAACTCCGTATGTGAGTGCGTTACTTGCTCCTCCCATGCAAGTGTGGCTATCTGTTGCTTGAATGAAATCTCCAACATCGATGAATTCCTCACGCGCCACTTGATGACAAATACCTGGGCTCACCCCGTCAACTGCAGAATAGTCTCGCACACCTGTGTGTCGCTGGAATACTACTTGCAGGTCGCGTAGCATCTGGATTTTATCTGCGAATTTGCTGAATCGGGCCACGCCTGTCGCGTACAGTAAGTGATCCTCGAAGACGGCGAATTTCGGTGGGTTTGGCAAGACATAATCGCCGCCATACTCGGCTGCGAGGAAGTTGTGAACTTGCGCAGTGGTGAATTCGTGAGAATATCCTCCATCAACTTGAGCAAGAACTGCATCACCCGGTTTCACGTATCCCCGTATACCGTTCTGACCGAGCAGTTTGTTTGAGATCATCTTCTCAGCCATTGTCATAGGAACAGGCTCTGTACTCACTGTTGGCAAGGCCACCTCACCCCTCTTCAATTTCTTCGCGAATGGGAAAATTCCACCATTCTCGATGATTAGTTGAGTTACAGGGTCGTACTTATCGGTGAACTCAGCAAGGCCGATACTCTCACCGTTTTGCAAGCGTTCGAGCATCGAATGGTCGCCCATCAACTGGCCGAGATTGATGTTATTCCGTTCGTGGATGGGCGCAAATGAAGCAGCGATGACGATGCGGATACCTGACCATCGCTCACATTGAGCAGCGGTCTCACGGCTGCTTCCAGTTCCTTTTCTGTGACCACTCACAATCACTTCGAAGCCACCATCCATCATAGCGCGTGGTTCGAAGACCCGACGTCCTTCGTGTAGCAGGCCGGCGTAAGCGTTCTCAGCGAGCACAGCGGGATCATGATCGAAGCAAACCCATGCGGGAGTCATCACATCTGTATTGATGTCATCCAACAAGTCGTCGATGGACAAATCTTCCATCTTCAAGTCGAGTCCTTCGTACAATTGCTTCCGAATCAACCCGAGGTCTTTTGTCAGGAAAAGCACCCTCTTACCGGGAGTCAGACTCACTTTCACCGGCGGCCACGACTCCACATCAGCACCTCTCTTACAGACTCGCTAAGGTCCGTTGCTATTTCACCGTTCGCGAAGCAAGGGATAGGCTCGCAGATTAGCGATTGATAGAGTATTCTACTAATCTCTAAGGTTTAAATAGGAAGTCCTTTGCGAATATATTACCTTTCTGTCTGAAAGGAGGTTTGATTGAATGTCAGAATATCTGGTTGAAGACATAGTGAAGTGTAGCGAATGCGGTTCGAGAAGTCTGAACCGAGACGAGACTCGAGGAGAAGTCGTCTGCGATGACTGCGGACTTGTTCTCGAAGACAAGGTAATCGATCAGGGTGCCGAGTGGCGCGTGTTCAGCCCGGAGCAGGGAGATCAGCGTGCACGAACCGGTGCTCCGATGACTGTCATGCTGCATGACAAAGGTCTCTCGACAGATATTGATTGGCAGAACAAGGATTACTCTGGTAAGACGATTTCTTCGCGCTACCGCTCTCAATTCTATCGAATGAGGAAGTGGCAGAAGCGCTCGCGCGTGAGTAATGCAACCGAGCGCAATCTTGCAATGGCTCTTGCTGAGTTGGATCGCATGGCCAGTCGCCTAGATTTGCCAAAGAGTATCCGCGAGACAGCGGCTGTGAACTACAAGAAGGCGGTAGAGAAGAGACTCATCCGTGGCCGTTCCATCGAAGGTGTGGCTGCTGCTTCTCTCTATGCTGCCTGCCGTCAGTGCAACAATCCGCGAACTCTAGATGAGATTGGCGAGGCTAGCCGAACCGGTCGTAAGGAGATTGGCCGCACCTACCGATTCATGGTGCGCGAATTGAAGATGAAGATTCCACCTACCAAGCCCGAGGATTACATTCCTCGATTCTGCTCAGGCCTTGACCTAGACGCGGAAGTTCAGGCGAAGGCGTACGAACTCATCGCAAAGGCTCAGGAGAAGGAGTTGACCAGCGGGCGCGGCCCGACTGGAATCGCTGCTTCGATTATCTACATCGCCTCGGTTCTGTGCGGTAAGCGCCGAACCCAGCGCGAGGTTGCTGAGGTGGCTGGCGTGACCGAGGTTACGATTCGTAACAGGTACAAGGAACTCATCCAGAACCTGAACATCGAGCTTGAGATTTGAGTTGGGTGGCCCAGAATGGCCAGACGAGAAGGCAGTTCCTTAGTCTGGCAGATGGCCGACGAGCGGCTGAAGTTGGCAGTGAGCGAAGCATTTCTTTTGGCCCCACTACCAAATCCACCACTTGAACTCCCTGATTTCCCAGCGATTCCACCCTCCGATGCTGAATCATTGGTAAGGCAGGCTGTTGGAATTTTCACAATTGATCGTCAAGGATTCAATCTGCGATTGACTGAGGTCTGTGACGAGCATCTTCCAGATTATGTCAAGCGTTCAATCGAGATTGAGGAGGCTGAATCTCTCTGGTTAGAATCGAATGCCGCAGAGGTTGCTGAGCGAGTACTGGTCTTACTCGCTCGTGACTGGTTGGCGATGGCTCTCGATGAGATGTCTCCAGACACCGATCGTTGGTATCTGGCGGCTTCGTTGATTCAGGGGCTGGCGCTTGGTGGGAGCGAGGTCGCGCGAGATGGCTGTTACTACCTGATTGAAGCAATCGCTTACGCAGTGACTCCTGGAAATCTACCGTACTCGAACGTCTCTGGGCGACACCAATTGGAGTGGTCACAGAATCGTGGTGCTGTGGACCCATTTCCGCCTCATCCAGCAGGCGCGATGGCCGCTACAAACATCCTAGATACTCTCTCAATGCGGGCAGAATCTGCATCTGAAATTTTACCACTCTGGCTCGAAAATCTCTCAACATCTTTGCAACTCTGCCCGGCCCTTGACGTCCCAACTCGGGTATTCGATGGCTTGGGTCAGGCTGAGGGAGATTCTTGCGCCCCTTTTGTTCGTGCTGGATTGCAGATGCTCTCACACTCGCCAGATGAGACTCGAGATATTCTCGTCGCCTCAGCCGATCATCGCTCTCTTAGTGCTCGCAGGACGGTTGCTGAGGCATTACCTCGAATCCATTCTCAAGAGCGTGAACTCGCTTTGATCCTCGCCGACCGCCTTCTTCTCAACGATGACTTGTCGGTCGTTATCCTCACCTCATCTTTCGTCGGTGGTCTAGCACGTCTATCGGAGGAGGAATTTGTCCCTCGTGCTAACACTGTTCTCGCGAGTGGTGTTGAAAGGGCGGTACAACGGCTTGTCGAATCGGGTCTTCGCGACCATCTTTCTGCGAACCCCAACGATCCACATTCGATGCTCGTGACCGCGTGGTTGGCATCATCCTCGGTCGGACGCTCACGCGTCGGGAATCTAATCGCAGAACAGGCCGGCGTTGCACCTGATGCCTTTGTTGAGACTTGCTCGACCATTTCAGCAGAGGACGTAATTGCCTACCAAGAATTACTGCGTTGGCTTGAGATGCGAAATCCCGAATCCTTGGAATTGCTCTGAATCAGGAGCAACCGGTGGTCGCACCACATGCATTGCACTTCAGACAAGTTCCATTGCGTACCATCTGGCTACCACCGCAGTCATCACAGATATCGCCGGTGAAGCCGCGCTCTCGAGCCAACCGGCGGATACGAGAGTCATCGTCTTCGGTAGGAGTGACTGCGTTCAGAGTGAGCTGAACATTACGCCTCTCACCTTGAGTGCGAACGACTCCATCATCAGTCTGTTCGGGTCGGCTAATCGAGGTAGTTTCCATATCTTCTGCCGAGATGTGAGCGAGATCTTCTCGGTCGAGATATTGTATTGCCAACTCACGGAAGATGTAGTCGACGATTGAAGTCGACATCTTCACTCGACCACTTCCGCCACTAACCATTCCACTTGGCTCAAACTTCTGGAAGGTGAATGACTTGACGAAAGCATCCAAAGGAACGCCGTACTGCAAGCCAATTGAGACGGCGATGGCGAATTGATTTAGCAAAGATCTCCAGGCCGCGCCCTCCTTTGATGTAGTGATCATAATCTCACCAAGGCGACCATCGTCGTAAGTGCTCGACGAGAGATAAACAGTGTGTCCGCCGACGCGCGCCTTCATCGTACTCGACGAGCGAACGTCTGGTAGTGGGCAGCGCGTAGCGATGTAATTGTGAACGAATTGCTCGGCGAGCACAGTCGCCGCAGGGGCTGGAATAGGAAGAGCAGCGGCGGTTTCTTCGACCATCTTGTGGACGACGGTGACCGCTTCGTTCTCTTCTTCATCATCGGAGACACTGGTCGCGTCGACGAGTTGATTCATCAGCGGTTGCGAGAGCTTCGAACCGTCACGATAGACCGCACAGGCCTTGTTCATTGTCTCATGACTCAACTCGTATGCTGCCCGAATTTCTTCTATCGTCGCATCCGCTGGCATGTTAATCGTCTTTGAAATTGCACCAGAGATGAATGGCTGAGCGGCGGCCATCATCATGACGTGAGCCTTCCAGTCAATCGAGCGCTCGCCATATTTTCCACAAGGAGTAGCGCAGTCGAAGACAGCCAAGTGTTCGTCCTTCAGACCAGGCGAGCCCTCGATGGTTCCGAATCCGAAGACGTGGTCGTTTGCTTGGTCAATCTCAGCATTGGAGAACCCGAGACTACCGAGGGTGTCGAAGAACGGATCTTCGTATTGCGCCTTCGACAATCCGAGAGTTTCGGTGCAGAATTCTTCACCGAGAATCGAGGGTGTGAAGGCAGAACGAATGTCGAAGACATCCGGGAAGCTCGACTCAATACTCTTGATTTTGGCAGCGTCAAATCCGGCTGCCTTGAGCACCTTCGAAGAAATTGCAGGGCAATTGCGAAGCGATGCAGTCCCCATGATATATTCCTGAATAACTTCAGTTTCTTTGTCGGAGTAACCCAGACGCCTCAGAGCGTTTGGTACTCCGTGGTTGATTATTCGCAGCGAGCCACCGCCAGCTAGTTGCTTATACTGAACAAGAGAGAACTGTGGCTCGACACCCGTCGTGTCCGCACCCATCACAAGTCCGATTGTACCGGTGGGTGCGATAACGGTAGTCTGAGCATTCCGGAATCCATGCTCCGCTCCCTCGCGCAGAGCCCTGTCCCAAGCGGCGCGAGCAGCCTCGAGGAGATCCTTCGGGCACTTCTTCGAGTTGATTCCCACCGGAGCGACAGTCAATCCTTCATATTCCTCTGCTGGAGCGTCGTAGGCTGCGCGGCGATGATTTCGCATCACGCGTAGCATATGGTCCGCATTCTCCGAATAATTTGGGAACGGCCCAAGCACGGAGGACATCTCAGCGCTTGTCGCATAGGATTCTCCACACATGATCGAAGTTAGAGCGCCGCAAATTGCGTACCCCCGCTCGTCATCATAGGGTATTCCCATGTGCATAAGGAGCGATCCAAGGTTGCAGTAGCCCAAGCCCAGAGTTCGGTATTCGTAGGACTTTCGGGCGATTTCCGCAGAGGGGAATTGAGCCATCAAGACGCTGATTTCGAGAGTAGCAGTCCACAGTCGAACGGAGTGTCGGAAGTCCTCGACGTCAAAGGTCTGCGAGCTCTTGTCGTAGTAGTGCAGGAGATTGATGCTGGCAAGATTGCAAGCGGTATCATCGAGGAACATGTACTCACTGCAGGGGTTTGAACCGTTGATCCGCCCTCCCTCTGGACAGGTGTGCCACTCGTTGATAGTCGTGTCAAACTGCACTCCCGGGTCGGCACAGGCCCAAGCGGTGTAAGCGATTTTGTTCCAGAGATTTGCTGCAGGCATCGAGCGGCATGGCGCCGGTTCACGGCCGGCCTCAGCCGCTCGCTCCAATTCTGTTCGATGGTAGAGATTCCATTCCCCCTCATCTCGCAGTGTGTCCATGAATGAGTTAGGGACGCGCACGGAATTGTTCGAATTTTGACCTGAGACGGTGTTGTAGCCCTCTCCTTGCCAGTCGGTATCGAACTTCTCGAAAGTCATCCCCTTCCATCCCTGACCAGCGAGGTCGAGAATGCGCTTGATGTGCGGCTGAGGAACACTGTCTCGCACAGCCTTCACCATCGCCATCTTCAGTGCACCATTTGCGGCCGGACTCAAGCGTGAGTCATCATCATCGTGAGCCCAGATTGCAGACATAATCGAGTCCGCATGCTTCTGCAGAATACTCGAGCCGATGACGAGGGCCGAGACCTTCTCTTCCTCGGAGAGCTTCCAATCGATGTACTCCTCGATGTCTGGGTGGTCAAGGTCGAGAGTAACCATCTTCGCGGCTCGGCGAGTGGTTCCGCCCGACTTGATTGCGCCCGCGGCGCGATCTCCGATTTTGAGGAATGAGAGGAGGCCACTCGAGCTGCCACCGCCTGAGAGCGGCTCGCCAGCTCCACGGATTCTTGAGAAATTGGAGCCCGTTCCGGAGCCATACTTGAAGAGTAAAGCCTCGCGATTCCACAGGCCCATAATCGACTCGGTTCCGCCCACCAATGAGTCGCTAACAGACTGAATGAAACACGCGTGAGGTTGAGGGTGAGTGTAAGCGTCCTCTGAGAGGTGTAACTCGCCCGTCGTACCGTCGATGTAGTGATGTCCTTGAGCCGGCCCGGTGATTCCGTAGGCCCAGTTGAGTCCGGTGTTGAACCACTGAGGGCTATTAGGAGCCGAGCGCTGGCTGGCGATGAGGTAATACATCTCGTCGTAGTAAGCCCGAGCATCTGCCTCGCTAGCGAAGTAACCGTATTTCCAACCCCAGTAAGTCCAGGTGCCAGCGAGGCGACGGAACAATTCGCGTCCATCGGTCTCTCCGACGTATCTATCCTCAGCATCGAGAGTCTGCAACTTCTCATGATCGGGCTCACTGCGTTGAAGCCAGACAGGCACTCCATCCTCCGCCACCTTGCGCAGAGCGACTGGAACGCCAGCCTTCCTCAGATACTTCTGAGCGCAAACCTTCCCAGGGACGCCTGCGAATCCAGATGGAAGCTGTGCATCTTCGATCTCGTGCGCGAGGCTCCCGTCAGGGTTACGAATCTCTACACTCATCTCAATCCAATCGAAGGCATCGAAGGGGTCAGAGCCGGCTGAAGTAAAGCGTCTCTCGATGACCAGACCCTTCTCAGCTTCGCCAACATCGGAGACTGTCTCATCCTCTGTCCGCGTTTGCATTTCAATCACTTCCGAATCTTTTCCCCGGCTCGATTCTGTCCTTCGCACACGCGAAGGGTTCAGTTGTGCTCATGGAGGGACTTTAATGATTGAGGATTGGACCTCCACGAAGGAGACGGATTGGTCTTGGGAAATGTATAATCCGCGCCTGCTACCGTGTGAAAGGTTCGCGACTCAGGGTTGGATATCCAGTGTCCAATCTACACTGGCGCCGGACTGCGAAATCATGATCCCAACCGAGCATTCCTTCTCATGTGAAAGGGAGATGAGCCGTCGCACGAGTTTCTCGGGAACATCTCCCTCGATTACGTAGTGCAAACGCACCGCGGTGAAGACACGAGGTTGTTCTTCAGCGCGGTCGCTTTCGATTTCGATCCTCATAGATCTAACATTTTCCATTCTGTCTTTGAGGCCGACCCGAAGGTCGACCATAGAACAGGCCGCGTGAGCTTGAAGCACTAATTCCATCGGACTGGGTGCGGTATCGGAGTAGATCGGTGTGAGTTTACCAGCGGGGGTCTCGCCTTCCATTGTGCGCCCCCCAGTCCACCTGACGACGCCCTTCATGTCGATAGCCTCAGGCCCGACTGTCTTGAGCCTTCGGCTGATTTGTCACCTAGGATGGAAAACCACCTCGATGGGTTGGCTTCATCAAGGGTTGGCGGGTCGCGCGCCTGAGAGACATGAGTGAGAGCGGCGCGATTACTATGGAGAACGGCCAACTGAACGTTCCCAACGAGCCCATAGTTCACTACATTGAGGGCGATGGGATTGGCGTCGACATCACTCCAGTCATGATCTCTGTTGTCGATGCGGCAGTCAACAAGGCATACGGGGGCACTCGCCACATCCATTGGTCGGAAGTTCTCGCAGGCGAGAAGGCATTCAACGCAACAGGCGAGTGGCTACCAGAAGCAACCCTCGAAGCCATGCGAACAGGCCTCGTCTCAATCAAGGGTCCCTTGACCACACCAGTGGGCGGAGGAATCCGCAGTCTCAACGTCGCACTCCGCCAGCACCTCGACCTCTTCGCTTGCGTTCGGCCAGTTCGTTGGTATTCGGGCACACCGAGTCCGGTGCGCAACCCAGACTACGTCGATATGATCATCTTCCGCGAGAATAGTGAAGACGTCTACGCTGGAATTGAGTGGGAAGCGGGAAGTGAAGAAGTAGCGAAAGTAATTGATTTCCTTCAAAACGAAATGGGAGTTACCAAAATCCGCTTCCCTAACACATCAGGAATCGGAATCAAACCAATCAGTAGCGAAGGGACTACGCGTATCGTGCGTGCAGCAATCCAGTATGCAATTGACAATGACAAGGATTCTGTTACATTGGTCCACAAAGGCAACATCATGAAATTTACAGAGGGCGGTTTCCGCGACTGGGGATACCAACTCGCAAAGGACGAATTCGGAGCAACCGAACTCGATGGTGGCCCATGGTGCACTCTTACCAACCCCAATACGGGTAACACGATCACGATCAAGGATGTCATTGCGGACGCAATGCTACAACAAGTCCTCACGCGCCCGCGCGAGTACGGAGTCCTAACTACGATGAATCTCAATGGCGACTACATATCGGACGCACTCGCAGCTCAAGTGGGTGGCATCGGAATCGCACCCGGGGCGAACATAAATTATGATACAGGAATTTCAATTTTCGAAGCCACGCATGGCACCGCACCAAAGTATGCAGGTCAAGACAAGGTCAATCCAGGAAGTCTGATTTT
>Ga0114933_10001231_pt1 | contig 28919 bp, 21 predicted proteins | sample 4SBtaG_FD_89691 | JGI IMG/M metagenome (GOLD analysis project Ga0114933, IMG submission 89691) | Deep subsurface microbial communities from Kolumbo volcano to uncover new lineages of life (NeLLi) - 4SBTROV12_W25 metaG | ecosystem: Environmental > Aquatic > Marine > Volcanic | place: Kolumbo... | reverse complement strand
TGAAAACGATGCCGAGGAGTTCGACCATCGTCGACGAACTGAAGGCATTCAGATCATCGAGAGAGAGCATCTTTTTCCAGATTGACTGTGACATGGTGTCTCTTACTATGCGATGGTGATTTCAGGGAGGTCAAGTGAGATAAGCAATCGTGATTCTGGCTACCGAGATTCTCGCTGGGGAGATTCTCGCTGGGGACGGACGGATTCCTATGTTTGAATGACTCCTGGATTGAACGGTGGAATATCAGGATTCAAGTCTGCGATCTCCAAACCCCGGCTGATCCATTGACGGGTTTCTTCCGGTAGAACAATTTCATCAACCCACATTCTCGCAGCAGCATAATATGGAGTCGTCTGGTTGTCGTAGGTCTCCTGGATCTGCGCCAACATCTTATGTTGTTCTTCCTCCGAAAGTGCCGAGCCGCCGCGCTCAGCCTGTGCCTTTCTGATCTGAAGGAGGGTTTTGGCTGCTTGTGCTCCGCCCATCACCGCAATTCTTGCCGATGGCCAGGCACAGATCATTCGGGGATCGTACGCCCGACCGCACATGGCGTAGTTACCGGCTCCGTACGAATTACCGACGATCACGGTGAACTTCGGTACCACCGAATTCGATACGGCATTTACCATTTTCGCCCCGTCCTTGATGATGCCCCCGTGTTCGGCTCGAGAACCGACCATAAACCCGGTAACATCCTGGACGAAAAGCAGAGGAATGCGTTTCTGGTTGCAGTTCATGATGAATCGTGCCGCCTTGTCAGCCGAATCGGAATAGATCACACCTCCGGCCTGCATCTCATCGGTTTGAGCTTTTACACCCACCCTGGCTTTCACGATTCCCCTTTGATTTGCGACCACACCTATGCTCCATCCATCGATTCTGGCGTAACCCGTCAGGAGTGTCTTTCCGTATTCTTCCTTGTATTCGGTCCAGCTATCGGCGTCTATAATTCGACCCAGCAGGTCGTACATGTCGTAAGGTTCGGCACCCGTTTCCGGCAATATTCCGGTTAGTTCCGACGCGTCATGTGCCGGCTCCTTGACGTCTGATCGATTGAATCCCGCTTTTTCTTCAGGCCCCATGCGCGAGACAAGATCACGAATTGTTTTCAGACACGTTTCGTCGTCGGGGACCTTGTAATCGGTTACTCCCGAAACTTCAGAATGTGTTGAAGCGCCCCCCAACGTTTCTTTGTCTACCTGTTCTCCAATTGCCGCTCTGACAAGGAAAGGCCCGGCCAAGAAAACAGAGCCCGTTCCGTCTACAATCAATGCCTCATCGCTCATGATGGGCAGGTATGCACCTCCTGCAACGCAGCTGCCCATTATTGCAGCAATCTGTGGAATTCCTTTGGCCGAAAGCACGGCGTTGTTTCTGAATATGCGTCCGAAATGATCCCTGTCTGGAAAAATCTCATCCTGCATTGGAAGAAACACGCCTGCGGAGTCCACCAGGTAAATGATGGGCAAGTGGTTTTCCAGAGCGATTTCCTGTGCCCGGATATTCTTCTTGGCGGTTAGTGGAAACCAGGCACCGGCTTTGACCGTCGCGTCGTTTGCTACAATCATGCACAGTCTTCCGCTGACATGACCCGTTCCCATCACCGTTCCGGCTGAGGGGCAACCACCCTCTTCCTCATACATCCCCCAGGCGGCGAACGTGCCTATTTCCTGGAAGTCTGAACCCTCGTCGATCAAGCCCTCAATGCGTTCTCGAGCAAGCATTTTCCCTCGATCGTGTTCGCGTTTCTGACGCTTCTCGCCTCCGCCTGCGTACACTTCTTGCTGGCGCAGAGCGTACTCGGACAAAAGGTCGTTGTAAGCGTCCGATCGTTTTTTGAATCGCGCTGATTTCGGGTCCACATCTTCCCCGATGGATCGGGATTCCTGAAAGTCACTCATATGGTTGAATAACGGAGTCGACTGGTTATTGAAAACGGCCGGCAAAAAAAAAGCCCGGCCTTGAAGGCCGGGCTTATCTGAACTCAAGGAGATTTTCCGCTAGAGAAAAGCAGATATCTTCTGAATGATATCTGGCTTGGGCTCTCCGGTTTTCTCGTGGATAAGATCGACCATCACTGACAGTTTACCACGGGCTTTTTTCATTTCGGTATCACCGAATTCCTGATCGCTCCAGATCGTTTTGATCTGGTCTACGACCCGGGCCCAGCTGTCATTCATACTTTGGGTTGCCATCGAAATTTGGGGTTGTCTATGTCATGGCTAAGAGCTTCATAAGGTAAGAATTTATGGGCATAATTCCCGTTCAGGGTCGTTTTTAGTGTTTCCCCGTCGTCCTGAGTTGTTTGAATAGGGCTACGGGGATTGAACCCGTTTGAGATGAAGCATCAAAACGTACCTACGGATTCGCGTATGAACGACGTTTTCTTGTATTCAGCCAGAGAAAATGAGTCGACCTGAATCGCGTCATCCCTCAGTTTTTCAGCTTGCGCCAGGGCGCTCGCCTGATCTTGAGTGAGAATGCCCAGGTCAACTGCTGAAGTGAGCTGGGAGGAAAGCGATCCTTTTCCCAATTTCCCGGAGCGGCTGGCCTTTTTGAGTATAGAATGGATCGGCGCAGTCTCAACGCTTGCCAACATGGCACGCTCAAGTCGACCGGTCGGGCGACTGACATCTGTAGCAACATACATCCCGTCCGTAAGTCGATCTCGTTGAGGGCCCGGCTGCTGCAAAATCGAAGCAACCTCGTGTCCATCACGGTCTGTTGGCCCGGCAGAAAATCTGTTCATCCGCGAGTACATACCCACTGGGCCCCTGAACAGCCAACTGATGATCGGTAGCCGGAGGCTGAAATACAGCTCATCAAAAGCAGACTGCATCCGGAAAAAAGACGTGTCCATTGCCCAACGGAAAAATGGCGCGTCTTCTTTCAGCTGGCCTTCCGCTTCAAACCGGTGAAGGGTGGCCGTGGCCAGATACATCCACGAGAAAATGTCAGCGAACCTGCCCGTAATCTTCTCCTTCCGTTTCAGTGTTCCCCCCATCAAGGCAAGCGCAAGATCTGCAAGAATGCTGAACGAGGCTGATGCCCACGCCAATTTGCGATAATATTTGGCGGCCGGTCCTCGAACCGGTGAAGGAGCAAGTCGTCCCCTCGTGAGCGAGAGCAACACGGATCTGAAGGTGTTTTGAACGACCAGTCCCACATGGCCCCAAAATGCCACATCGAAGGCCTTAACATCACCATTCTCCAGTGCCTGAACCTCTTTCAATACCCACGGATGAGATCGAATCGCGCCCTGACCGAATATGATCAGTGTCCGCGTAAGAATGTTCGCTCCTTCAACGGTCACACCAATGGGCGTATTGATATATGCATGCGCCAATGCATTTCTCGGGCCTCGAGAAATAGCGTTGCCACCGAGAATATCCATCCCGTCGTTGATCGCCTCCCTGAATAATTCAGTTGCGTTGTATTTCATGATCGCAGTCACAACAGCTGGTTTCCCACCTTTATCCAACGCCCCGTTCGTGAAGCGTCGCGCCGCATCGAGCAGATAAGCATATCCCCCAATTCGGGCGAGAGGCTCTTCGATGCCTTCAAATTTTCCGATCGAAAGACCAAACTGTTTGCGGATTACGGCATGGGCGCCGGCTACCCGAGCTACGGTCTTCGTCCCGTAGGTTCCAACCGCCGGAAGAGAGATTCCACGGCCTGCAGCCAGCGATTCCATCAGCATCCGCCACCCACGGCCAACACCATCCGTTCCTCCGATGACTCCCTTCTCCAGGTCAACAATAACATCTCTGCCATATGTAGGCCCATTATAAAATGGTATTCCCAGTGGATCATGCCTGTTTCCATTATCGACTCCTTTCGAATCGCTTGAGACAAGAGCGCACGTGATCCCCAGATTTTTTCCTTCCCCCAACAACTCCTCCGGGTCAAACAGTTTAAACGCCAGACCGAGAACTGTTGAAATAGGTGCCAGCGTAATGTATCGCTTGTTCCAGTTGAGCCGAATCTTGAGGCGTCCGTCGTCTCCTTTGAAAACTTCACCCCTGGCGGACATTGCCCCGGCATCTGATCCAGCTCCTGGTTCTGTCAAGGCGAACGCTGGAATTTCCTCGTGCGAAGCGAGACGTGGCAAATAGTAGTTTTTCTGCTCTTCGGTGCCGTAATGAATTAACAGTTCAGCGGGGCCCAGCGAATTAGGAACCATCACCGTAATTCCCAAAACAGCATTTGCCGAGCTCATTTTACCGACGACTGCACTGTTCGCCGAGGCAGAAAAGCCCAATCCTCCATATTCTTTGGGGATGATCATCCCGAAGAACCGATGCTTCTTGAGAAGCTCCCAGGTTTCGGGAGACAAGTCTCTTCGCTGAAACACATCCCAATCTTCGGTCGCATCACACACTTCCTGTGCCGCGCCGTCCATGAACGCCTGCTCCTCTTCCGACAGCCCCGGGTAATCTTCCCTCAAGATGCTTTTAAAGTCCGGATTTCCCGAAAACAACTCTCCTTCTACCCAGGTCGTCCCCGCATCGATGGCTTCTTGCTCCGTCTTCGAGATGGTTGGTAGAAACTTGAGCGCCACAAGCAATTTCATCACGCCGGCACTGAGGATCCGCCTGATCACAGGAACGGCGAATAGAAGCAAAGCACCCGCCCATACCATCCACAACCATAGGCCAACACCGCATCCATACAGAATTACAGCGGCGAGCCCCAGCCAGGCTTTGATTCCGAAGCCGTGAAAACCGAGATGCAACACGGCAAGAGTGATTACGACCGGTACGATCCAGTCGAACGGTACAAGCTCAAAAAAGGAGTAAAATGGCAGATCCATGGCTAAAAGCGGTTTTCCGATTCAAAAGTGATTCTCAGCCGATTGGGTGGATGTTGATCTGGGGATCAGTTTGTGATAGATTTCAATTTGTTCAGTTGTCAAATATGCTTCAGGACAGGCCGTTGAGTTCAAAGACTGCCGCAGCGCCCATTCCTCCGCCAATACACATCGTACAGATGCCGTATCTGACGTTCCTGCGGCGCATCTCGTGCAGAAGAGTGGCGGTCAATTTGGCTCCCGTGCATCCCAGGGGATGACCAAGAGCAATTGCTCCACCGTTGACGTTTACGATGCTCTCGTCAAAGCCTGTCTCACGAATCACAGCGAGCGACTGCGAGGCAAACGCTTCGTTCAATTCTACGAGGCCGATATCCGAAGTCTTCAGTCCGGTCTGCTTGAGGACCTTTGGGATGGCGGCAATGGGACCAATGCCCATCACTTCAGGTGCCACTCCAGCCACAGCGAAGCCCACGAGACGGGCCAGTGGGGTCAGATTATATTCCTGAAGCGCAGACTCGCTGACGATCAGCGAAGCTGCAGCGCCATCGGACATCTGGGACGAGTTGCCTGCGGTCACGCTGCCTCCCTGTCTGAAGACAGGTCTCAGTCGAGCCAGAGCTTCCAGCGATGAGCCCGCACGAGGTCCTTCGTCCGTATCGAAAACCACTTCATCGCGAACCGGCTTACCGTCGATGACTGTGTCACGAATTATGTCAAGTGGGACGATTTCCTGTGCAAATTTTCCTGATTGGATAGCCTCCAGAGCTCGGATATGGCTCTGAAGTGCAAATCGATCTTGCTCTTCCCTCGAGATTTGATACTTCTCCGCAACGTTTTCAGCGGTATTACCCATGGATACGTAGACGTCAGGGTCTTCTCGTATCATGTCAGGATCGGGTTGGTAGTAAAACCCGGTCATTGGAATTTGGCTCATGGACTCAACGCCACCGGCAACAACCACATCGGCGAATCCGCTGGATATAGCCTGTGTCGCCATGGCAATGGTCTGCAATCCTGAGGAACAGAATCGATTCATCGTAGCGCCCGGCACCGAATCGGGGAGCTTTGCCTTTTGGGCAATCAGCCTTCCCACATTCATTCCCTGAGCGCCTTCGGGCATCGCACAACCAATGAGAACATCATCAACCATCTCGTCTGGAAGATCAGGTGCTGTATCCAGAGTCGCCCGAACCAGGCGGGCGGCCATATCCTCAGGCCGGACATTTCGAAGCGTCCCGCGGTGAGCCTTCCCGACGGCGGATCTCAATGATGAAACGATATATGCAGATGAACTGGTTTTCATTTTCTGTCCATTATTGCTCAATTCGACTGGTTGGTTGTCAATTCGTTTGCTGGTTTCGCATCCGTCAGTTTCTGAGTGGTTTTCCCTTCTCCAGCAGGTGTCGGATGCGTTCCTGGGTTTTCTTCTCTCCAAGAAGGCTCAGGAATACTTCCCGTTCAAGATCCAGAATGTGAGTCTGAGACACTTCAGCATTCCCAGTCAAATCACCTCCTGTCATCACGTACGCTAGTTTTTTTGCGAGAAGAAAATCATAATCGGAAATAAAACGACCTTGATGGAATTGATACGCCATTGATTCGAGGGCCGCACGTCCAGGTGCGCCCAGAACCCGGACAAACGGCGCATCTGACTGAGGTACATAACCCTGCTCGGAAAATCGCCTAACCTCGGCGGCGGCGACAAAGAATCTCCTTTCCTCGCGCATCACCACAGGCGCGCTGTTCACCAGATAACCCATTTCCATGGCGTTCCTGGCGCTGCTGGACACTTCAGCCATAGCCACTTGCTTGAAGCGGAGTTGAAGTTGCTGAAGGATTTCACTGGGGTGTTGTCCGGGCGAGGCGGAAGCTGCGCTTTCCATCAGACGCAGACATCCGGTCCCTGCCGGGATCAATCCTACACCCAGTTCAACCAAACCGAGATAACTTTCAGCGGCAGCGACAGGCGTCCTGCACGACATCATGAGCTCCGTTGCCCCTCCCAGAACACGGGAGTGGCAGGCGACGACTACTGGCTTGGAGCTGTTCCTGACTACCTGCATTGCCATCTGGAAGCGGGCCACAGCAATTGCGATCAGGTCGAACTTACCGGCCAGCAACGCCTGACCCATTTCAGCCAGATTGGCGCCAACCGAAAAATTCGATCCCGCATTTGCTACCACCAATCCTCGAAGGTCCGACCTGTTTTCGACCAGCCGTACTGCTTCCATCAGGTCGGTGACCACGCCCGACCCCATCGTGTTTGCTTTCGAGCGGAATTCGAGAATCGCGACATCATCAGTGAGTCGTCTCAGCAGCGTGCTGTCAGATTCCTTCAACACATCCCGCAGTGACGCATACGTCATTTCATCAGCAGACCGTTCAATGACCTGATATCCTGCTTGCGACGGAACGAAGACAGAATCTGCTCCTGAATCGTTTCCGTAAAAGCTGAAGTCACTGTCCAATGAACTGATCCAGTCAGGAACTGAAATTTTCATTTCCCCCATTTTCGTACGAACTGCGTCAAACCCGAGTGTATCCCAGATCTCGAATGGTCCTTTTTGCCACCCAAAGCCCCATTTCAAGGCGTTGTCAACAGATTCCGGGCTTTCTGTGATTTCGGGTATTCGTCGCGATGCGTACGCCAGAAGCGGAAGAGTTGTGCGCCTGAAGGAGTCCCCGACACGGGATTCGTCCGAGAATAGCGCCGCCAGACGGTTGCTCAATCCGCCCTGTTTCCTGATCGCCGAGACAGAGTCCAAATTCATGTCCCGGGCTGATTCGTACTTACCGCTTTCGGGATTCCAGGAGCGGATTTCGCGGTCTTCCTTCTTGTAGTATCCAGCACGAGTCTTCGCGCCCAGTTGCCCCGATTCCACAAGACCCGCCAGCTCATCCGAAACAGTAAACACGTCACGGGATTCGTCATCCGCGACCGACTTGCCGAGGTTTTCGATCACGGCTCTCATTACATCCAGTCCCACCACATCGGCGGTCCGGAAAGAAGCTGATCGGGGATGACCCACCAACTCACCTGTCAGCAGGTCGACTTCCTCCATCGTAAATCCATGCTCGCTACGCTCTTTCAATGCCAGCAACATGGCGAATATGCCGATTCTGTTTCCTATGAAATAAGGCGAATCCTTGGCGATCACGACGCCCTTCCCCAGATGCATCCGCGCAAATTCGCTTATGCGTGTCGTGACAGCGGGGTCGGTATCAACTCCGGGAATGACCTCGAACAACTTGAGGTATCTGGGAGGGTTGAAAAAATGGGTCCCCAGGAAACGGGACTTGAATGACTCGCTTCTTCCCCGGACCAGGTCCGAAATAGATATACCACTGGTGTTGCTGGAGACGATCGTGCCTTCGGATACAACCGAATCGATTTTTTCGAAGAGCGATGTCTTGATGTCCAATCGTTCGACGATCGCCTCGACGACCCACTCCACCTCCGACAGGCGATCCAGGTGGTCTTCAAGATTACCGAGCCGGATCCTCTTTGCCGATTCCGCAGAAAACATTGGAGCAGGCTTCAGCTTGCCTATGCGTTTGAAGGCATTTTCGACAATTGCATTTCGATTATCGCCTTCAGCCGGAATGTCCAGCAGTTCAACGTTCAGCCCGGCATTTGCAAAATGCGCAGCGATCTGTGCTCCCATGGTGCCTGCTCCGACAACGGCAACCCGGGTGAATGGCTTCGATGGAATTTGGGATCTGGTCATTCTGATTTGGTTGGCTGTTCAGTCGACAGATCCTCTTCGGAGACATCATGTTCGTCCTGATAAAGCGATTCAATTTCTGAGTCGAAGTGCTTGCGTACATGCGCACGCTTCACCTTCAATGTTGGGGTCAACAGGTCATTTTCAACCGTCAATGCAGACGGCACGAGAGTAAACCGCTTGATTGTGGACCAGTGGGACATCCCTTCATTGGCCCGATCAACAATTTTTTGCACGTGTGAAATCACGCGCTCATTCTCGCACAACTGAGCAAAGGATTCGGTTGTAGCGCTGGCCAGATCCCGCAGGCTTTCTTCGTTGGGGAAAAGAAGCGCCGTTGCAAATTTGTGACCGGATCCGATTACCACCGTCTGATCAATCAGGGGCTCGGCCGAAAGCTTGTTCTCCAGAGGCTGGGGCATGACGTACTTGCCCGTCGACAGTTTGAATAAGTCCTTTTTTCGATCGGTAATCGTCAGAAAACCGTCTTCACTCATTTCTCCGATATCACCCGTGTGAAACCATCCATCTTCATCGATGACCGATGCCGTGCGTTCTTCGTCCCGGAAGTAGCCCGCCATGATGTGAGGACCTCGGGTCAAGATCTCACCGTCATCGACAATTTTTATTTCCACACCTTCAAGGGCGTTTCCAACGGTCCCCGGCCGATTGGCCTCTTCCCGGTTGAATGCGATGACGGGGCTTGTTTCGGTCAGTCCATATCCCTGAAGAATCGTCAGACCGGCGTTGTTGAAAACCTCTGCGATCTCTGCGCTTAGCGCTGCTCCGCCACTGATGATCCACCGGATCTGTCCCCCGAAAACTGCTCTCCATTTTTTGAAAACCAGTTTATCCGCTGCCGCGTGCATGACTCCTTTAGCCTCTGTCGTGCCGCGCGCGCGGGAAAGCCCCCACTTAGCAATTCTTCCCTTCAGTCCCGAGGCGTTTTCTGTTTTTGTGACTACTCGAGCATAGACCTTTTCAAGGACCCTCGGTACGGTTGATATGATGGTCGGTTTTACATACGCCAGGTCATCTATCAGTCGATCCGGGTGAGAAAAGTACAGACTGGTTCCGTGTGCGAGAGCGCCATAATAGAGGGTCCGGGCGAAGACGTGGGTCAGTGGCAGGAAAGAAAGCATTATCTCCCCTCCCATACCAGAACGGTAGTCACGCATGCCGGAATACGCCATCAATGCATTGGAACTGATATTTTCATGCGTCAGCATGACCCCTTTGGGCCGACCCGTAGTTCCACTGGTGTAGATGATCGTAGCGAGATCGTCTGGATCCAGCCGATCCGAGAGAATTCGTACGTTTTCGATGTCCTTCCGTATCAACGTCCTCCCTCGAGAGCGGACATCAGGTAAGGTCAGCAGCTCAATGTTGGCGGGCACACCGAGCGCTTTGATATCTGGAGCAGGCTCGGTGAGGATTATCGTCCTGACGTTTGTGTCAGACTCCAGAGCTTCAACCAACTCATCGAAACGATCTCCACCCGAGGCTATCACAGCATGAGCGTCGGCGTGGTTGAGGACGTATTTAATTGTTTCCGGAGTGTGGGTCAGATAGACCGGAACGTCCACCAGACCGGCAATCAGACATCCCATGTCCGCAAGACAGAAGTAAACATCGCTTTCCTGATACAGCGCGACCCGATCTCCGGGACGCAATCCCAGGTCCAGCAGTCCTACCGCCAGTTCTTCCGCCGCCTGTCTGAAATCATCGGAGGAATAGTACTCCCACGATCCCGAAATATGCTGCGCGAATGCTCGAGCGTTGGCATGTGAGGCATTGGCGTGATAAAGCAACGACGGCAGTGTGCGTCCCAGAAATGTTCTGGGCCCGACGTGCTTCGCTATGTTTGGTCGGTCTGCCACTCAAACGTGTTTCGGTTAGTACTGTGTGTTGGTCAGACTCCGCTCGTGATTGCCATGGAGGTTGCCTTGAGGTTGGCCACGATCTGATCACAGACCCCATCAATCAGGACCTGCGGCTCTATTCGCTTGTCAACACGCTCGGACGAGAGCAATGTCACGACCCCGTGAAGTTGAGCCCACGCCAGGTTGGCACAAAGCATTGACTCTTTTTCGGAAAGAACACCTTTTTCTGTTGTTTCCCGCATCGTACCGGCGATCAATTCTAGAATGCGGCGCGCTTTCCTGTACTTCTCGGCCGGATATCGCTTAATGTACTCGGGATGCAGTACATACATGATCTCATAGTATTGTGGTCGGTTGAGTCCGAACGTTATGTACACATTACACATGGCCCTCAATCGGGCAGCTGCTTCCGATGCTGAACTATCTGCATCGTTCATCTGCTCAAACAGCAGATCAACGCCTTCATCGATGAGAGCATGCACCAGATCGTCTTTGTTTTCATAGTACAAATAGATACTGGTCGCGCTATATCCGATTTTGTTTGCGATATTGCGCATTGACAGACGGGCATATCCGGTAGCGATCAGCAATTCTCTGGCTGTATCCAGAATCAATCGCTGAAGACCTTTTTGGTCTTTACCTTTCTGTTCCTTGTTACTCATGTCGCTGCGTATTTAAGCAGGGTTAACACTGTTAAGTGAATCTAAGCGACAATCCATTACAAGTTCCACTCCGAAAGCGGAAATCAGGGACGATCTTCAGGCTGGATAGAGATAAAAGAAGAGGGGGCGCGACTGCGTCGCGCCCCCTCAATTTCGTTGGCCAAGGGACTATTCATCCCGACGTGTTGGTCCAAACGTCGCTCGGAATCAGTTTCTTCTCAGGGACACGTTTCCGACTCCGGCTGAAAGGGAAATTTCCGGACCTCCGCCGTTGACTTCCCCACTGAACGATTTAGACATCCATTTTCCACGGACTCTGAGATCGAAATCGCTTTTCGCATTTCCGAGACTCGATCGCGCTTCAACGTCAGCTCCGACGGTATCGTCGAGATAAACGATGACATTACCGGCACCGGTATTGAACGATGAGTCACCATAAAGGTCTTCTGTAATCGTGGCTTCGATATTTCCGGCACCTGTCCTGGCATCAATCTCGCCGAGCACATCGTCGAGTATGATATCGCCCGCTCCCGAGTGCACGTGAATCCTCCCTTCTGCACCTTTCAGCCGGATATTTCCAGCTCCCGTCGAAACATCAACGGGTCCTTCAATATCCCCGATTGTCACGTTGCCAGCTCCGGTACGACCATCGATCATGCCGTAAAGGTCGTCGATTTCCACGTTTCCAGCACCAGTTATGAAGTCCACATTGTAATCGGCGGGTACAGTGATGTAAAAATCAATCTCCAGGTGGTTCTCTCTTTTCCAGCGACGCCAGGCACGGTCATTTTCGTCCTGATCGAATTCTGATTCCACAACCACGTCGTCACCGTCACGGTCCAGATAGTACTCGTGGTGTTCCAGAATCTCTTCCAACTCACGGCTTGATGCGCCGTCGACGTCGCGTTCCATCGTAATGGAAACCGTATTCCCGCTTCCGGTGATGACTTCGACATTTCCCCAGTCAATATCCAGATACAGAGTGCCTCCCTTGCTGACCGAAAATGATTCTTCAACGACATCCTGGCGTGCAAGGGCCGATGTACTGATGGTCGAACCCACAATGATCGCGATGACCAGTATGCGGGTTCTCAAACTTGTGTTCTTCAGGGTCTTCATTTCTCTTTCTGGACCGTTTAGTAAAATCAAATTACGCGGCACCTTCCGACAAGGTTACAAGCGCAAATCGCAGTCTTCAGAATTAATGATCGTCGTCATTCATGATGTTGATATAGCCACTTTGCAGCGACAATTCTATCTCGCCACTACTACCGCCACCTACCTCGAATTCGGCTCTCCGGTCGCCCGATTCCCTGGTCGATCCACGGCGGCCGAGAACTCTAACGGACCAACCATCTCTGTCAATTTCAATGTCACCACTCTGCAAAACGCTGGCAACGATATTCGTTTTCGTATCTGAGGGAAGAAGAATGTCAATTTCGCCAAATCCCATTTCGACCGTAATCGTTCCGGATGACAGGAAGTCCGCATCGGAGACTTCGATATAAACCTCTCCAACTTCAGCAACAGCTCTGACACTGTTCGAAATGCCTTCCAGCTCGATATCTCCGGCGAGCGTTTCCAATCTCAGCTCTGAAGACAATCCGGCCCCTTCAATATCGCCACCACTTGTTGTTGCGGTGACCCTGCCTTCCACATTCTGAAGTTCGATATCACCACCACCCGTCGAAATGATGGCATCGCCTTCAATGTCATCAAGTTCGATGCCGCCTGCAGTAGTATTGATGTTTACGTTTCCTTCCACATTGGAAACCTCTACCGATCCGCCGGCAGAGACTACCTCCACATTTTCCTCAACACCGTCAATTTCGATCATGCCGCCGCCGGAGGTCACGGCAACCTTTCCGCTTACGCCGACGATACTCATCTCTCCACCAGCGCTGGAAATGCTCACATCGGAGTCAACTCCGTCAATCTCGATGGCTCCACCATCGGAACGGATATCCAATGGACCGGCGATGTTTTCAATATCCATTTCGCCGCCATCCATTCTGATATTGACATATGCGTCAAGATCTGAAAGTAACAGCTCTCCTCCTTCTGATTCGAACGAAACAGTGAGGCCCGAGGGTACCCTGATCTCGTACTCTGAGTCTGAAGCTCGACTACGGCCCGATATTGTCAGGTATCCGTCCGAAAACTGTGTTTCCAGTTCGAACCTGTTTCCGTACTCAAGTGCTTCTTCTCTTGAGCGGCCACGAGCTTCCACCTTCTGACTGATCATAATGTCAGGACCTGGACCCGAAACAATCTCAACTTCACCGGAGATCTTTTCAATAAACACTGTGGTCGAAGACTCAACATCAATGACGTAATCCCTTTCCCAGACCCAATCACCTTCTTCTCCCCGTACATTCTGAGCTTGAATCGACGAAGCGGTGAGCGAGCCCAAAAGAAGCAAGGAAGCGACAAACATACCGCCCACCCTGGCTCGGGTAACTATTATATTTCTACGAATGATCATACACTTGAGTCGCATTACTGCTCGATGACTTCCAATCTACCAGTCTGTTCAAATTCAGTCAGGGCGGATTCAGCCTGACGTCGAATAAACGGATTATTGTCTGTACGTGCTTCCTGAAGGGCTGTTTGAAGGTCAATGGAGGCAAGTTCACTTCGCGTGAGCAACTGTAGCGCTTCAATTCGCAACGCGCTGCTTTCTTCATTCAACAGGATATCTATCAAATGCGCCTTTACACCGTCAGATACGGGTGATCCGACATGCAGGGAGTTCAGTGCTTTGAGCGTTTGCAGGCGAATTCCGTCGTTCGATTCAGCACCCAACACACTCGTCAACGCATCGATCAAGGTCGGGTCAGGACGGACGTTCAGGAAATTTGCTTCTGAAACGGCACGTGCGGCACGCAATCGGCTTCCCGGATTGTCATCATCGAGCAGCGCGAGTCCCAGCAAGGCCTGAACGCGTGAATCCGAAATGTCTGCGGAAATTGTTGATTGCGTGGGAGACTCATATTGGATTTGAAGCAGGCCATTTTCGTCAGTCTCTATATTTGAAACGAGCGCCTGCGAGGCCAGATCAAAGTCGGCGGACGGAGCCGTGAGGGAGGAGTCAACAGAAGTCCTGCCAAAGAAAAAGGCAACAACCACCGCGGCTACCGCAAAACTCCATCGCGCTTGAACCGGCATGCGAATTACTACTTCCCGCCCTCCTCGCGACCGTGCCTCGGCAGCCAGACGTTTTGAGGTCGCCTCCCGCACGGCATCTATGGTGGAATCGCTCAAATCGATGGACGGCGAGCGAGGGACGCTCAAAGAGATCGACTCGATGGATGCCAGGCTTTCTCTGCACGATGTGCAGACGGCGAGGCGTGCGTCAACATCGAGTCGGGCGCTTTCGGACAGTTCGTCGTAGAAATACAGAACCAGATCGTCCCGATTGTGCGAACAAGCTTTGTTATGAGAAACTGAATGTGCCATATCTGCTATCTGTTTGGGACTGCGGGCTCGGCGGCGTGCTCTGCTGATACCGAATGAGCTTGCAATACCTCGCGTAACTTCCGTGTAGCTCTGAACAGGTAATTCTTGACCGTCCCTTCCGCGCAACCGAGCATTTGGCCGATTTCGCGAAGTTTGTAACCGTGCATGTGCTTCAATACGAAGACGGCGCGTTCACGATCTGAAAGCTTGTCCAAGCCATTTCTTATTTCTTCGGAAAGTTCATTCGTTACATAGACTTCATCCGGAGATGCCTGAGAATCTTCAAAGCTGACCGATGATGATTCAAGCATTTGATCCAGCGATAGTCTCTGTTTCCACTTGAGTTTCTTCTTCATGTTCAACGCCTGGTTGATCACGATCCGTGTGAGCCATGTTCCGAATGTACTTTCGTGCCTGAATGAACCGAGCTTTTGAAATGCGCGAATGACTCCTTCCTGGTAGGCATCGTAGGCGTCCTGCATGTTTCCCATGATTCCATGAGCAACCTGAAGGATACGCCTGTCGTGCAGGCGCACCAATTCGTCAAAGGCACGGTTGTCACCGTTCTTTGCCGCCTGGACGAGTTCGTATTCGCGGTTATTCATATCTGCCGGTTCACATCTTTGACCGCTACGTGGGGAGAAAGGTTTGCACGACAATTATGGTCCAGAGTTGCGAAAAAGAACGTACCTTCTCCTGCGCGTTTGAAGCTCTCAGGCGTTATCAAGTCAATACAAGCAACAGATCGAACCCTCATGCGGAAGTCCGTTTCGGCCCTGGCCGTCTTTCTGTTTCTTGTGAGCGGTTGCGGGAATGAAGCGTCCCGAAACGGCGTTACGGTAATGTCCATTGACTGGTTTCCCGTTGAATCCTCTGTTGCGCTCCCGGAGGGATTGCAGATATGGGAGGGTACGGACGAAGATTTGCCGCTGAAAGCCTGGATGGCGAAAATCGACCTTGCCGATCCTGATCTTGATGTCGAAGTATTGTCCTCCGGGGACTCGGATGGAAGACAATCGGCTGCAGATTTCCAATCGGAATCGGGCGCGTGTTTGATCGTCAATGGCGGCTATTTCAGGGAGGAAGACGACCTATACGAACACATCGGGCTACTCCTGGCAGATGGGCAATTTGTGCAGTTTGCAACGCCAGGAATATACAGGGACGATATGCGCTATGACGTATTTCGTGCTGCCATCGGATTTAATGAGGCCAACGAAGCAGAAACCGGCTGGGTATCCTCGCGCAAGGATTCCGTTTTTGTCTGGGACAACCCCATCCAGAATTCACCGGGACATCCTGGTGAACTGCCTCCCAAAGAAGAAGGACGCCTTTGGAATATCACGGATGCAATTTCGGGTGGGCCGGCCCTTCTCAAGGGAGGAGCCAATAGGATCACCATCAATGAAGAGGTTTTTTTCGGATCGGCGATTCCTGATATCCACCCGCGGACAGCCGCCGGTATCGGAGCAGACGGAGAACTCTATTTGCTGGTTGTCGACGGTCGGCAGCGCATCAGTCGCGGAGTATCGTTATCCGAGCTTGCCGGGATCATGAAGTCGTTCGGCGCTGTCGATGCAATAAATCTTGATGGTGGAGGCTCGTCGACGATGACTCTCTATGGAGAACTTTTGAATCGCCCTACAGGCGGGACTTTTCAGCGAGAAATAGTCTCGGCTCTTGCCATTCACTGCGACTGAGAAACTCGAGTCAGGCCGCTTCCCGAACCGGAACCGGTATCAGTGAGGAAGAATCGAAACCGTTTTCTTCCATTTCCGCTTTCAGCCTGATTGCTTCCGCTCGCTTGGCCGTTCTCCGGTCTTGCACCAGATACCCCGAAATCAAAACGATCGAAAGGGGTGGAAAAAGTGAAACGACGACCACAAGCAATGCTTTCACAGTAGCCGGAAGAGTGCGCATTACAGTCCCCGTCACAGCCATCCACCAACCGACAAACGATAGAAACATCGCGATGGCTACGAAAAAGGCACCAACGCCTCCAACAGCGGTGTAAATCTCTCTCAACATGGTGGTTTATCGACAGGTATTTATTTAACAGTGTGCTCCGAGGAGCCCGACAAAATGCGCGATACGGGCGTTCTCACGCCAGGATGCACGGTTGTGGCTTATTTCCAGACTCGCTGCAGAAATGTTCTCACTGATAGTATCGCTGAAACGGATCTGATCTTAAAAAAGTTACCCCGGGCGCCAGAGGCGCCCGGGGTACTAAGTGTTTTCCAGATTCGATTCGTTACTGATTCCGAATCAAAGCCGGTATGTCAAGCAGGCTACGGTGTCGAAACTGCTTCGGTAGATCCGTCTGTAGCGCTCTCCGTTCCGATCGCCGCCTGAATCTCTTCATACTCTGTCTGAGATCCGACGATGATGTCCTTGTAATCGCGCTGTCCGGTACCGGCAGGAATGAGGTGACCAACGATCACGTTTTCCTTGAGGCCGAAGAGCGGATCCGACTTGGCTGCGATGGAGGCTTCGGTAAGCACCTTGGTCGTTTCCTGGAACGAAGCAGCTGAGATGAACGAGTCGGTTGCGAGAGCCGCCTGGGTGATCCCCAGAAGGACAGGCTCGGCGACAGCCGGCTGCGCATCACGCACGACCACTTCATTCTTGTCCTGACGCTTCATGGATGAGTTGACCTCCCTGAGGCGACGACGATCGACAATTTCACCAATCGAGAGATCTGATTCACCACCGTCAATAACAACAAAGTTGTCATACAGGTTGTCATTCATCTCTTCAAGAATGAATCGATCTACGTGTTTGTCCTCGAGGAGATTGGTGTCACCGGCATCTTTGACCAGGACCTTCTGCATCATCTGGCGAACGATACACTCAATATGCTTGTCATTGATCGTCACACCTTGAAGACGATACACTTCCTGAATCTCGTTGACGAGGTATTCCTGAACTGCACGAGGACCGAGGATCGCCAGAATGTCATGTGGAGCAATCTGACCGTCTGACAACGGATCACCCGCTCTGACAAAGTCATTCTCGTGAACCAGCATGTGCTTGGTCATCGAAACGAGGTATGTCTTGGATTCGGTACCATCGCGACTCGTTACGATCACTTCCTGCGATCCACGCTTACGACCACCGAACGACACGATACCATCGATCTCGCTCACTTTGGCAGGATCAATCGGAGTACGCGCTTCGAACAGCTCGGTCACACGAGGCAGACCACCGGTGATATCTCGTGTCTTGGCCGACTGACGAGGAATCTTTACCAGAATCCGACCCGCCTGGACTTTGTCCTTGGCGTCGACCTGGATACGTGCCCGGACAGGAAGTGGATACTCACGCTCTGTACCGTCTTTCCCTTTAATCAGGATGGCGGGTGTCAGTGTACGCTCACGAGTATCAATGATGACCTTTTCCTTGTACCCGGTCTGCTCATCAGACTCTTCGCGGTACGTGACGCCCTCTATGATGTCCTGATAACCTACCGTTCCGGCAAACTCGGACATAATGACCGAGTTGTACGGATCCCATGCGGCGAGGACCGAGCCTTTATCTACCTTTTTGCCCTTGGAGACGAGCACTTCGGCTCCATAAGGAATGAGATAAGAAATCAACTGACGGTCGCCTTCACTGGTATCGACGATTTTGATCTCACCCTGACGGGAAAGAACAACATCTTTCTTCTCTTCGCCGTCATCAAACTTAACCGTTCTGAGGTTCTCGAAAACAACCTTTCCGGCAAACTTCGTTTGAACCGTTGATTCAGCAGAAATACGACTGGCTGTACCACCAATGTGGAAAGTACGAAGCGTAAGCTGCGTACCGGGCTCACCAATAGACTGAGCTGCGACAACGCCAACAGACTCCCCTCTCTCAACCATGCGGTTGGATCCGAGGTTACGTCCGTAACAAAGAGCGCAGGCGCCACGGCGAGCTTCACAGGTCAGTACCGAACGAATTTCGACTTCTTCGATTGACGTCTCAGCAATCTGACGAGCTTTTTCTTCGTCGATCAGTTCATTGGCTGCGACTATCATTTCGCTGGTTAGAGGATCGGATACATCGTGAACCGAAACTCTACCTAGGATCCTGTCAGCCAGTGGCTCGACAATATCTTCGTTGTCTTTGAGGGCCGAAATACGAATACCGCGAAGAGTACCGCAATCTGCCTCTTTGATCGTCACGTCCTGCGCAACATCTACCAGACGACGCGTCAGGTATCCAGCATCAGCCGTTTTCAGGGCAGTATCAGCAAGACCCTTACGAGCACCGTGAGTGGAGATGAAGTACTCAAGGACGGACAGGCCTTCCTTGAAGTTCGAGATAATCGGATTCTCGATGATCTCCCCCGCGCTACCGACCAACGATTTCTGCGGTTTGGCCATCAGACCACGCATTCCGCCAAGCTGACGAATCTGTTCTTTCGAGCCACGAGCTCCGGAGTCAGCCATCATGTAAATGGCGTTGAATCCCTCGCGATCATTTTTCAGTGTTTCGAAGAGAACTTCAGAAACCTGATTATTGATGTGCGTCCAGATATCGATGACCTGATTGTAACGCTCGTTTTCGGTGATGAAACCCATGGAATAGTTGCCACGAGCTTTCTCCACCTCTTCCTGTGCGCCGTCAATGAGTTTGATTTTGGCATCAGGAATAACAATATCAGCGATCGAGAATGTCAGACCGGCAGTGGTCGCATTTTCAAATCCGAGGTTCTTGATGGCGTCAAGGAATCTTGCTGTATCGGGGAATCCGGTTGCTTTGAGAACTCGCGCAATAATGCCACGAAGGTTCTTCTTGGTAAGCACTTCGTTTATGAAACCAACGCCTTCGGGGACAGACTCATTAAAAATGATTCTTCCCATCGTCGTATCCACCGAAGACCCATCTTCGAGACGAACCGACACTTTGGCGTGCAGATGAACGACTTCCTGATCGTAGGCCTGACGCGCCTCGCCAATGGAGGCGAATCGCATCCCTTCACCCTTCATGTCATGATGCGCCTTGGTCATGTAGTAGAGACCGAGGACCATGTCCTGCGTCGGTACCGCAATCGGCCCACCGTGGGCAGGAGAAAGGATGTTGTGGCTTGAAAGCATCAAAAGCTGCGCTTCAAGAGCCGCATCATGCGAAAGCGGCACGTGAACAGCCATCTGGTCACCATCGAAGTCAGCGTTGAATGCTGTACAGACGAGTGGGTGCAGACGAATGGCTTTCCCTTCAATCAGGACCGGCTGAAACGCCTGAATCCCGAGACGGTGAAGCGTAGGAGCACGGTTGAGCATGACCGGACGTCCCTGAATGACTTTCTCCAGGATATCCCAGACATCGCTTGTTCGGCGATCCACCACTTTTTTGGCGCTCTTGACCGTTTTTACAATCCCACGCTCGATGAGCTTGCGAATCACAAACGGCTTGAACAGCTCAACGGCCATCTGCTTTGGCAGACCACACTGGTGCAGGTGCAACTCAGGGCCAACCACGATGACCGAACGTCCGGAATAGTCAACACGCTTTCCGAGAAGGTTTTGACGGAAACGACCCTGCTTTCCTTTGAGCATGTCCGAAAGTGACTTCAACGCGCGGTTGGAATCGCTTCGAACTGCGTTTGCTTTACGACTGTTGTCGAAAAGTGAATCGACAGCTTCCTGGAGCATGCGTTTTTCATTACGCAGAATTACTTCAGGTGCCTTGATATCAATAAGGCGCTTGAGACGGTTGTTTCGGATGATAACACGACGGTAGAGGTCGTTGAGATCAGATGTTGCGAAACGACCACCTTCGAGTGGTACGAGTGGACGAAGCTCAGGTGGAATGACCGGAATCACTCGCATGACCATCCATTCAGGACGGTTTTCGACTCGACGGTTGGCATCACGGAAAGCTTCCGTTACAGCCAGGCGTTTGAGTGCTTCACCTTTACGCTGCTGACTTGTCTCAGTCTTGATCTGGAAACGAAGTTCCTGAGCCAGACTCAGGAGTTCGCTACGCTTGAGCAGCTCTTCAACAGCCCCGCCACCGATCATGGCAACAAACTTGTCCGGGTCATCATCTTCGAGACGATTGTTGTCTTCCCGAATCTGGTAGAGAACGTTGAAATATTCGTCTTCCGAGAGAAGCTGCTTGGGCTCAACACCCAGCGTTGCCGCACAACCCGGATTTACGACAACATAGTTCTCGTAGTAGATGATCTTTTCGAGATCCTTGGAACGGATACCGAGAAGGTGCCCAATCTTGTTCGGGAGTGTCTTGAAATACCAGATGTGGACGACGGGCACACTGAGTGTGATATGACCCATTCGTTCGCGGCGCACTGACTTCTGCGTAACCTCGACTCCACATCGATCGCAGATGATTCCTTTATATCGGATGCGCTTGTATTTGCCACAATGGCATTCCCAGTCCTTTACAGGACCAAATATCTTCTCGCAAAACAGACCTTCTTTCTCAGGTTTGAAACTGCGATAGTTGATCGTTTCAGGCTTCAGAACCTCACCATAAGAGCGTTCGAGAATGGCCTCCGGGGAAGCCAGACTGACGGTGATGTTGCTGAAGTTCTTTTTGATCTTCTGAGGTTTTCCGTACGGCATATCGGATATCGTCTTTTAAAATCCGTGGGGGGAGAAGGCGGAGGAAGTCGTCTTAGTCAAGATTGACTTCCAGACCCAGCCCCTGCAATTCGCGAACGAGGACGTTGAAGGATTCAGGCGTACCGGCTTCCGGCATGTTTTCACCCTTCACGATGCATTCGTAGGCCTTTGATCGACCCTGCACGTCGTCCGATTTATAGGTCAGCATCTCCTGAAGCACATTGGAGGCGCCGTAGGCATACAATGCCCAGACCTCCATCTCTCCAAGTCTCTGCCCACCGAACTGAGCTTTACCACCAAGCGGCTGCTGGGTAATAAGGCTGTATGGTCCGATCGAACGTGCGTGAAGTTTGTCGTCAACGAGGTGACTCAGTTTCAACATGTAGATATAACCTACCGTTGTCTGCTGATCGAATGGCTTCCCTGAGCGACCGTCGTACAACTGTGTTCGACCGTCGACCGGAAGGCCAGCCTTCTTCATTGTCTCCTCGACATCTGCCACTGTGGCACCGTCGAAAATCGGAGTCGCGAAATTCATTCCGAGTTTCTTGCCGGCCCATCCGAGAAGCGTCTCGTAAATCTGACCGAGGTTCATCCTTGATGGAACACCAAGCGGGTTGAGAACGATGTCGACCGGACTCCCGTCTTCGAGGAATGGCATGTCTTCCTGAGGAACGATCTTCGCGATAACCCCTTTGTTACCGTGACGGCCGGCCATCTTGTCACCCACCGAAATCTTGCGCTTCTTGGCGACGTAGACTTTGGCAAGCTGGACGATTCCCGGAGGAAGCTCGTCACCCATCTGAACCTGATGTTTATCACGCTTGGCCGTTCCCTGAACGTCACGATGCTGACGCTCGTAGTTGCGGATAAGTTTTTTGGCGCTACCGTCGAGTTCTTCGTCTCCCGTAAATGAGACTCGAGGATCAATCGACAGTGGATCAACATCCTTGAAGGCTTTCGCGTCGATTTTGGCATTTTTACTGACCAGGACGTTTCCATCACGGTCGACAAAATCTGCAGCTTTTTTGCCTGCAAGCAGACCCATCAGCTTGTCCCAGAACTTCTCATTGAGCTCTGTCATCGACAATTCGAGATCTTTTTCAATCTCAGCAAGACGCTTGTTCTCTTCCTTCTTCGAAGCGGGATCAAGCTTGCGACGGCTGAACAATTTGGTATCGATAACGACACCTTTCATTCCCGGAGGCGCTTTCAACGACGCATCCTTCACATCCCCGGCTTTGTCGCCGAAGATGGCCCTGAGGAGTTTTTCCTCTGGTGTCGGATCAGTTTCGCCTTTCGGAGTGATCTTACCAACGATGATATCGCCGGCTTTCACTTCAGCACCAACGCGAATAATTCCACGCTCGTCGAGGTCTTTGGTGGCCTCTTCTGAAACGTTTGGAATCTCACGTGTGAGTTCTTCTTCACCTCGTTTCGTATCACGAACCTGAAGCTCGAATTCCTCAATATGAACCGAAGTGTACACGTCATCGGAAACGAGGCGCTCTGAGATGACTATAGCATCCTCAAAGTTGTACCCGCGCCACGGCATAAACGCCACGAGAACGTTTTTACCAAGAGCAAGCTCTCCTTTGTCTGTCGAGAAACCGTCCGTGAGGACTGTGTCTTTCTTGACGCGATCACCGACACGGACGATAGGATGCTGATTAACACAGGTATCCTGATTCGTGCGGCGGAATTTCGTCAGATCGTAGGTCTTGATCGGCTCGTCGAAAGAAAGTCCCTCTTCCGCTTCCGATCGGTCGTAGCGGATCGTGATTTTTCTCGAATCGACGTATTCAACCACGCCATCTCCTTCAGAAACCACAACAGCTCTCGAATCCCGCGCAACACGAGCTTCAAGACCTGTTCCACAGAGTGGAGCCTCTGCGCGAAGAAGTGGAACCGCCTGACGCTGCATGTTCGAGCCCATCAGAGCACGGTTGGCATCGTCATGCTCAAGGAAAGGAATGAGCGAAGCCGCCGGAGAAACGATCTGATTCGGCGAAACGTCCATGAACTGGACATTATTCGGCTCGATCACAGGGAAATCACCTCTGTGGCGGCATTTCACGTACTTGTTGACAAAATGTCCTTTGTCATCAAGCGGTGCGTTTGCCTGAGCGATGATTGCCTTGTCTTCCTGTTCCGCGGAGAGAAACTGGATGGAACGAGTCACTTTCCCCTTCCTGACGACACGATACGGCGTCTCGATGAAGCCGTATGAGTTAATGCGCGCGTGCACACAGAGCGAGGAAATCAGACCGATGTTCGGACCCTCAGGGGTTTCAATCGGGCAAAGACGTCCGTAATGCGTGTAGTGAACATCACGAACCTCAAAACCTGCTCGCTCACGCGTAAGACCACCCGGACCCAGCGCAGACATACGACGCTTGTGCGTCAATTCCGCGAGTGGGTTGGTCTGATCCATGAACTGGCTGAGCTGGTTCGTTCCAAAGAACGTATTGATCACACTAGAAACAGTGCGAGCATTGACCAGATCCTGAGGCGTGAACTTGTCTGCGTCGCGCAGATTCATTCGTTCCTTGATCGTCCTTGCCATACGGGCGAGGCCGAGTGAGAACTGTGCCGAAAGCTGTTCGCCCACCGACCGTACACGACGGTTGCCCAGATGGTCGATATCGTCGACGTTGCTCCTGCCATTCTGGAGGCTGATCAGCTCCGTGATGATGGCAATGATGTCCTCACGTGAAAGGGTAAGCCTGCTCAGGTCTTCGTTGAGACGAAGACGTGAGTTGATTCTATAACGACCTACTTCACCCAGATCATATCGCTTATCACTGAAGAACAGGCGTTCGAGAACACCGCGAGCGGTTTCCTGATCTGGAGCCTCAGTACCACGAAGCTGCATATAGAGATACTCGAGCGCTTCTTTTTCAGAATGCGTCGGGTCCTTCTTGATCGTGTTCAGAAGAGTCGTCTTGTCCATTTCATCGTCGCCAGTGTTTTCACGGACGAGATGAACCTGATAGACTTCAGCTTCCAGAAGCTTTTCGTGATCACCTTCGAGCAGCTCATGCTGGGCCGGAAGTACGATTTCGCGCTCGATGCGCTGCTCGATTACTTCACCGGTGTCTTCGTCAACAACTTCGGTCATGCGTTCGACGGACACACTGGCGGCCAGTGTGCGTCCTATGATCTTCTTGAACGCAGCCTTGGTTTTGCAGGCATTGGTGTCCGCGAGATCAAAAAGCTTGACGATCTCTTCGTTCGAAGAGTATCCGAGTGCACGCAGAAGCGTCGTAACAGGTAGCTTTTTCTTGCGATCGATGTAGGCCCACATCATGTTTCCGACGTCAGTCGAAAACTCAATCCAGGATCCACGGAAAGGAATCACCCTGGCTGAATACAGGTCCGTACCGTTGGGGTGAACACTCTGGCCGAAGAATACACCAGGACTTCTGTGGAGCTGTGATACCACGACGCGCTCGGCGCCATTGATAACAAACGTTCCCCTTTCAGTCATGAAAGGAAGATTACCGAGGTAAACTTCCTGTTCGATTGCTTCTTCTGCCTCATCCTCATCTTCATCTTCCTTGCTGGAGAGACGAAGCTTGGCTTTCAGCGGAACAGAGTAGGATAGTCCCTGGGCAATACATTCTTCGACCGAGTGCTTCGGCGCATCGAGGCCGAACTGAATGAACTCGAGAGTATATCGCTCACGACTGTCGTGGATCGGGAAATGTTCATTGAACACTCCCTGAAGCCCCAGATTCTCCCGCTCTTCCGGCGGAATGTGATCCTGGATGAAGTCGTGGAAGGACTTGAGCTGGACGTCCAGAAAGTCTGGATAGTCCCGGATAGTCTTGATGCGCGCGAACGTGGAGCGCACGGCTTGACTCTTGACGTTGGGCATAGTCTGGTCAGTTACCGTTAAGGGTTATGAATGGCCGTGAAAGGCCGTTTTAGTGACCTGTTTGAAGACGCCGAAAGCCGGTCCCGAAAAACGGGACCGGCCAGGTCAATCGGCGACAGTTCTGGAAGAACTGCGCAGTGCTCTTACTTGAGCTCTACTTCAGCACCAGCTCCTTCGAGCTTGGTTTTGAGTTCTTCAGCTTCATCTTTCGATGCAGCTTCTTTGACAGTCGAAGGTGCGCTGTCAACCATTTCCTTGGCTTCTTTGAGGCCAAGACCGGTGATCGCACGCACTTCTTTAATCACGTTGATCTTCTTCTCGCCAGCGGCTTTGAGGATCACGTCGAATTCTGTCTGCTCTTCAGCTGCTGCGCCATCGCCACCGGCTGGACCGGCTACTGCGACTGCTGCTGCTGCTGCTGGCTTGATGCCATGCTCTTCTTCGAGAAGCTGAGCAAGTTCGTTTGCTTCTTTGATCGTAAGACCAACAAGCGTGTCAGCAATTTTATTGATATCTGCCATGGTATCTCGTTATTCCTGCAGTCGTCTGAGCCCGAAAGCTGAACTGCACATTATGGATGATTCTTGATGGTTCCGTTGCCGGAGTCCGTCCGAATAACCGCATCCGGGCGGGGTGAGCGTCGACTAAGCTTCCGCTTGGTCGGCGATCGTTTTGATGGCTCCCACGAGGTTGCCACCCTGAGCCTGCAGGCCGCTGATGATGTTTGACATCGGCGACTGCAGCAATGTGATGATTTCTCCGAGGAGTTCGTCTTTCGACTTGAGACTGGAAAGCATTTCGAGCGCATCTGCGTGATACACAGCGCCTTCGACGTGGGCTCCTTTCAGCTCCGGAAGTTCACCTTTTGAGTCATCGAGATATTTCTTGATGACGCGACCCGGAGCCGAAGGCTCAGCGGAAAAAGCGACAGCCGTCGGTCCGTGAAGATGATCGTATAGATCATCGTATCCACCAATGCGCTCCTTTGCCAGGCGCAGCATCGTGTTCTTGATGACCTTGTACTCGACACCTGCTTCGCGGAATTTTCCGCGTAGCTCGGTAGCCTGCTCAACCGTCAGACCGGAGTAATTTGTGATGTAGATGGTAGGCGTCTGCTCAAGCTTCTCTACGAGCTGGTCGACAGTCGCCTCCTTCTGTGTTCTTGTCATTGCCATTGAATTGACCTTGATTTTATGCCCGTTCCGGGCGTTTCAGAAGGGACACTTAGCGCAGCGATCCGAGAACCTCACCGCGATCCATGGCAATACCGGGGCCCATGGTCGTGGAGATGGTGATGGAGCGCACGTACGTGCCTTTGGCGGCTGCAGGGCGCAGACGCAATATTTCTCTAAGGAATGTTTCAGCGTTGTCTTTCAGCTGTTCGGCTGAAAAAGACGACTTGCCGATGGCGGTATGCATGATTCCTGCCTTGTCGACGCGGAAATCAATCTTACCAGCTTTGACTTCCTTGACCGCAGCAGCCAGATCCATCGTTACGGTACCGCTCTTAGGGTTCGGCATCAGACCACGAGGCCCAAGTACGCGACCCAGACGACCGACAACTGCCATGACATCCGGTGTCGCGATGACCACATCGAACTCCGTCCATCCCTGTTTCTGGATTTTATCTGCCAGATCGTCCAGTCCCACATGATCGGCGCCGGCGTCACGTGCTTCCTGCTGCTTGCCTTCGCTGGCGAGCACCAGAACACGAACATCCTTACCCGTTCCGTGAGGGAGTGCAACCGTTCCGCGGACCATCTGATCTGCGTGACGGGGATCCACCCCGAGTCTGACGTCCAGATCGACTGACTCGTCGAATTTTGCTGTGGCTGTCTGTTTCAACAGATCACAGGCTACCCCTACGTCAATAGGGCCTTCAGTCGACTCTATGAGCTCGATTGCGGCGCGGTAGCGTTTTCCTTTCTTTGCCATTGTTAGAGAAATCTGTGCGGTGCAAACGCCTGAGATTCATATTCAGGCTCCCGCAGGTTTTTTTGAAAGCTTCAGTTGAGGCGAGGCCGCAACTCCAGCTGTTCGTTATGCAACTTTAGAATCGTCTTTGGACTTGGGAGCACCCTTGACCTTGATGCCCATGGAACGGGCTGTACCGGCAATCATGCGGGCTGCCTGGTCCAGGTCAAATGCGTTGAGGTCCTCCATCTTCTGCTCGGCGATAGCGCGGCACTGGTCCCATGTGACCTTGCCAACGTTTTCGCGAAGCGGATCAGCCGCGCCCGATTTGATTTTGGCCGCTCCTTTAAGGAGAACAGCCGCCGGGGGACTTTTTACGATGAACGTGAACGACTTATCCGCAAACACGGTGATGACCACCGGAAGAATAAGTCCCATTCTGTCCTGCGTCGCGGCATTGAAAGCCTTGCAGAACTCCATGATATTGACGCCTTTCTGACCAAGCGCCGGGCCAATTGGTGGTGCAGGACTTGCCTGACCGGCCCGGATCTGAAGCTTGATGTAGCCGTCGATCTTTTTTGCCATACTAATTGCGGTTCAAACGCCGGATTTGACCGGCTCCCGCCATTGTTTAATTGCTAAAATTCGCTAGCCGATCCTTTACAGCTTGCCCATGTCCTTGTTCCCGCCGAGAAGACTACCGGCGTGAAGAAATAAAGAAGCGTTACTCTTCGTGTTCAACCTGCAGATAATCCAGCTCGAGCGGCGTTTTACGGCCGAAGATGGATACCATGACTCGAACCTTCATTTTGTCCGGATAGACTTCTTCAACCACTCCGTTGAAGTTATTGAATGGCCCGTCGACAACCTTGACCGCATCTCCGTCTTTGAACGGAATTTCCGGTTGTTCGCCGATCTCGCGGACTTCGTCCATCTTCCCGAGGATTCTATTGACCTCTTCGGGACGCAGCGGTGTCGGAACGTCACCTGTGGTCAGAAATCCTACCACAGAGGGAACGCCGGATATCACGTGCTTCAGTTCCTTGTCCAGAAAAGCATGAATGAGAATGTATCCGGGAAAGAAGTTTTTCTCCCGGGTCCTCTTCTTGCCCGCACGCATTTCAAAGACCGTCTCCGTAGGGATCATGATCTCTGGAAGTTTTTCCGTCATACCTAGACGTTCCAACTCCTGCTCAAGGTATTCCTTGACCTTCTTTTCGTGGCCCGAAAACGTACGCAGTACGTACCATTTGCGAGTCGATTTACTTTTTGAGGTCTCCATGAGATCTAAACTGGAATCTGAGAGTCGTGTGCTGAGTCCACGCGTACGCACATCAAGGCGTCCGTGGTCTGGCGGTCTATCTGTATACCATTTCGAGGACTGTGCTTATCACACGGTCCGTACCAAAAATAAACAGGGCAATTACAATCGAAGCCACGATGGTGACAACTGTATTGCTGATCAGTTCCTTCTGCGTGGGCCAGGTGACTTTGCGCATCTCCTTGGCCACTTCCTGCATGTAATTTCCGACTCCTGGCATAATTCACCTTGAGAAATTCCTGATATGAATGTCTGAGTGGGCCGTTGTACGCCGAAGTCGGCATTACGTCCCGGAGCTCACAGGTCGGACTGAATCCATCCTGTTTCGCACCTCTTGCACGGGCGGCAGGACTCGAACCTGCAGCCTGCGGTTTTGGAGACCGCTGCTCTGCCAATTGAGCTACGCCCGTAAACCCCGAAAGCACAGGCGCCGAAGGCCCTTTAAGGCCTTCGGCTTCCATGCAATTTCAGTCTTCAGAGACAGATTTGAATAGTCAAATCCTGATGTCCTTCAGACTCATTTTGGACGTTTAGTCCAGAATCTTGGATACGACACCGGCTCCAACAGTACGTCCACCTTCGCGAATAGCGAAACGGAGACCTGCTTCCATAGCAACCGGAACGATGAGGTCTACCTTGAACTGTGTGTTGTCACCAGGCATGACCATCTCTACGCCTTCAGGAAGCTC
>Ga0114933_10001228_pt1 | contig 28990 bp, 25 predicted proteins | sample 4SBtaG_FD_89691 | JGI IMG/M metagenome (GOLD analysis project Ga0114933, IMG submission 89691) | Deep subsurface microbial communities from Kolumbo volcano to uncover new lineages of life (NeLLi) - 4SBTROV12_W25 metaG | ecosystem: Environmental > Aquatic > Marine > Volcanic | place: Kolumbo... | reverse complement strand
TGGAGTCCACGATGCCATCCTCAACGGGGTGGCACCCCGCCTCCGGTGCCATCGCGCCCTCCGCCTTGCCACGAAGGCGCAACCACGCTCTCGCGACGAACTCCGCGAATAGGTCGGACTAGCGTCCCCGAGGCACCACCGCCCAGCGCGTAGATCAAGCCGTTGACGTGATCCAGGGCGAGGCGGCTGATGGTGCACCAGCGGTCACGAGATCGAGCGCCGGGCAGGAGTCACCGCGCTTGATGGTGTTCGTGAGATCGGCGACGAACAGCTCGCCGGCCATCGACAGCTGCAGGTCGTTCACGTTCGAGAGGTTGGCTGCGCACAGAGGCGCCGTGGTCCGGTTGGGCTGGATTTCAGGAATCTGCCCCGCCGCCCCCACCAACGCTGCGCCGGGCTGTGAGCCCACCGCTCCCGCTGCGTCAATGAACACCGCATCGGCGTCTACGATGATGAGACCGTAGTTCTCGACCACCCCAGAGGGCTGCAACCGGCGCACGGCACCGCTCGGCGCGCTGCTGCCCACGGAGAGATCGCCGTTGGGTGCGAAGGCGATGGCCGCTGGAGTACTCACCGTCCCCTGAAGCGTGACTGAGAAGCCGGGGACCAGCGGGTCAGCCGCCCAAGCGACACCGTTCACCACGATTACAGCGACAAGAGTCTTCAGCACCCTCACGCCTTCAACCCGCCGCTGCCTTGGCCTCGCGTCTGGCCAGCTTGACCACAGCCTTGAACTCGGCGGCTGTGACCGGCTGCACGCTGAGCCGGCTGCCCTTGCGCAGCAGCATCATGTCGGCCAGGGCGGGCTCTGCAGCCAGGGTCGGCCGATCGACCGGCACGGCGAAGGTCTCGACGTGGCCGATATCGACCAGCACCCAGGTCGGGTTGGCCGGGTCGGACTTGGGGTCGAAGTGGCTGTCGTTCTTGTCGAAGGCGGTGGGGTCGGGATAGCTCTCCCCCACCACTTCGGCCAGGCCCGCCACGCACATGGGCTTGGCGTTGCTGTGATAGAAGAGCACCTGGTCGCCGTCCGCCATGTCGTCGCGCATGAGGTTGCGGGCCTGGTAGTTGCGCACGCCGTCCCACATGGTCTTGCCGTCCCGCTCCAGATCATGGATCGAGTAGACGTTGGGCTCCGACTTCACCAGCCAGTAGTTGCGACGTTTCGGGTTGCTCACGTCGGCTGCCCCGGCTTGCTCGCCTCGGCCTGGGCGGCGCCCTTGCCATCCCTGCCGTCGTGGCCCTCGGGGGCGCTCTTCGGCGGCGCCAACCAGCGCTCCTTGTAATGCTTCAGCTCGGCGATGGACTCCTTGATGTCGCCCATGGCCCTGTGCTGATCACCCTTGCGCGGCGCACCTGAAATGGAGGCCACGTTCCAGCGGGTGGCGCATTCCTTGAACGAGCTCACGTCGATGCAGCGGTAGTGCAGAAAGCCGTCGAGCTTGGGCATCTGGATCTTCAGGAACATGCGGTCGCACCAGATCGAGTTGCCGCACAGGGGGATCTTGCCCTGTCTGCAGTGCTGCTTCAGGAAGCCCAGGGTCTCGAGCTCGGCGTCCGCGATCGACATCGATGAGCGGCGCACCTTCTCGGTCAGCCCTGACTTGCTGTGCATCTTCTGCACGATGGGGATCATCTTCGCCAGGTCGCCGTCACTGGCCCTGATGATGATCTCCGGCCCCTCCGCGACGATGTTCAGCTGGGCGTCGGTGAGCAGGGTGGCGATCTCGATGATCACGTTGCGCTGGGGATCGAGCCCGGTCATCTCCAGGTCCATCCAACACAGCAGGTCGTCACGAATGTCGGTCAACGGTTCTCCTCGGCAAGGAACCAGCGTTCAAGAACCAGCAGGGTAAACAGCAGCTCGTGGGCTGCAACCTCTCGCTGGGCATGGGCGTCGATCAGGCGGCCCACGCCGTCGACATCGAACAGCCCCCGCTGTCGGGCAGAGGGGGACAAGAGCACCTCTTTGGCGTGACCCAGCAGCGGCCCACGAAACCAGGCGTCGAGGGGCACGCCAAAGCCCCGCTTCTTGCCCCACAGCACGTCAGACGGCAGCAGCTTGCGCAGAGCGTGGCGCAGAACCAGCTTGCCCCGTGGCTGGCCGGGGGGCTGGCCTCGGCCCTCAGCCAGCTTGAGCCGCCCCGGCAGTGACGCGGCGTACTCCATGAAGTCCCGGTCAAGAAAGGGGCTGCGAGCCTCGAGCGAATGGGCCATGGAAGCGATGTCGAGCTTCACCAGGATGTCGTCCGGGAGATAGTTCTCCACGTCGAGCACCAGGGCCTGGTTGAGCGAGAGCGAGCTGCCGCCCCGGGGGCCGTAGTGCGATGGAGTGCCCAGGCGCTCACGGCCTTCGGGGGTCATCAGGCCGGACAGCCGGGCCGTTGAGCTGGCCAGGCGCCAGAGGTGATTGCGATGGCGGGGCGCCGCTTCGAGGGCTTGAGCGAAGCGATTCAGCCGAGTCGACAACGATCGGTGACCGCCCGCGCCGAAGAGCCCGACCAGGCTGGCCGCTCCGTGCATCGCCGCCACCAGAGGCCGTCCCAGAACGCCCCCGGACAGCTGCTCGGCCAAGGCCAGGGCCCGATAGCGGTCGTAGCCCGCGAACGACTCGTCCCCCCCATCGCCTGTGAGCACCACCTTCACCGACTCGGCGGCCAGCTCGCTCACCAGAAAGGTGGGGATGGCCGAGCTGTCCGCGAAGGGCTCGCCGTAGTGCCGGGTCAGCGAGTCGAGAATCGAGAGGGCGTCGGGGGCCACCAGCCGCTCGTGATGCTCGCTGCCCACCATGTTGGCGATCGTCCGCGCCCCCAGCCGCTCGTCGTAGGCCGGGTCGTCGAAGCCGATGGTGAAGGTCTGCACCGGCTGATCGAGCTGCCGGGACATGAGCGCCACCACCGCGGCCGAGTCGACGCCCCCGCTGAGCAAGGCCCCCACGGGCACGTCGGCCATGAGCCGCCGGGAGACGGCCCGGTCGAGACGCCCCAGGAGTTCGTCGGCGGCGTCGTCGAGCGAGGGGTAGGGCGACTCGTCCAACCCGGGGGACAGACGCCAGTAGCGGTGCAGCTTGCTCGTGCCCCGCTCCACCACAAGGGCGTGTCCCGCTGGCAGCTTCGAGGCTCCCGTCCACGCGCAGGCCGGATGAGGCACACAGCGAAAGGCCAAGAAGTCTGCCAAGGCCCCGTCGTCAGGAGTGCGATCGAGGGTCGGCTCGGCGGCCAGGGCCGAGAGCTCGCTGGCGAACACGATCGAGTCGTCAGTGGCGGCGTAGACCAGGGGCTTCTGGCCCACCCGGTCGCGAGCCAGCACCAGCCGCTGCTCGGCGCTGTCCCAGAGCGCGAAGGCGAACATGCCCTCGAGCCGGTCGAGGCATGCGGGGCCTTCTCGCTCCCAGAACTCGCGGTAGAGCGGCAGGATCACCTCGACATCACAGCCGGAGGAGAAGCGATGCCCCCGCGCCGACAGCTCGGCCCGCAGCGCTTCGTGGTTGTAGATCTCACCGTTGGCCACCAGCAGCAGCTGTCCGTCGGTGGAGACCATGGGCTGGCTGCCCCGATCGCTCAGGTCGACGATGGAGAGGCGCCGATGCCCCAGGGCCACGGGGCCGTCGACGGTCAGGCCTTGGCCGTCCGGCCCTCGGTGAGCGATGGCAGCCACCATGGCCGACACCGTGTCCTGGTCGCCAGGACGATCAGGGGAGAGCCAGAGCTTGCCCGCAATGCCGCACACGTCGTGTCAGGCTCCGTCGATCAGCGAGGACGACGCGCGCGACGGCGACGTGCGCGGCGGCGGCCCGTGCGAGGACATCGTGCGCGAGGGCGGGGTCCGCGAAGGGTGCACACGAAGGGGCGCAACGCCTCCCCTGGCCTCAGACCGGTGCGGCAACTGGGCCAGGGGCGCGGGGCTCACGCTCCGAAGAACTCGCCGATCACGTCGACCACGCAGACCTTCTGCTCGTCGGTGAGCTCAGGGAAGACCGGGATCGCGATGGTCTCCAGGGCGGCCGCCTCAGACTTCGGGAAGTCTCCGACCTTGTAGCCCAGGTGGGCCAGGCAGGGCTGGGTGTGACAACCCGATGGGTAGTAGATACCGCAGCCCACGTCGTTGTCGCGCATGTGCTGGAGCAGCTCGTCCCGGGTGTCAGAGGCCACCCGAATCGTGAACTGGTTGTAGATGTGGTGCACGCCCTCGCGTACCGCAGGCAGCGCCACCACCTCGCTGAGGCCCTTGGCGGCGAACAGCTCCCGGTAGTGGTCGGCGTTGGCCCGACGTCCGGCGGCCCAGCCATCGAGGTGCGGCAGCTTCACCGAGAGCACCGCGCCCTGGATGCCGTCGAGCCTGAAGTTGCCACCCATGATGTCGTGGTGATACGCGGGCTCCATGCCGTGGTTGCGCATGATCGACATCTTGTGGGCCAACTCGCCATCGTTGGTGGTGATGATGCCGCCGTCGCCCGCCGCACCCAGGTTCTTGCTGGGATAGAACGAGAAGCAGCCCACCGTGCCCAGGGCTCCGGCCATGACCCCGTCGCTGTCCTTCGCGCCGATGGCCTGGGCTGCATCTTCGACGATGGGCAGATCGTGCTTCGCAGCCACCGCCCTGATCGGCGCCATGTCGGCGGTCTGGCCGAACAGGTGCACGGGCACGATCGCCTTGGTCTTCTCGGTGATCGCCGCCTCGATCTCGGTCACGTCGATGTTGTAGGTGAACGGGTCGATGTCCACGAAGACGCACTGGGCGCCCAGGCGATCGATGCAGCCAGCCGTGGCGAAGAAGGTGTAGGGCGAGGTGATCACCTCGGTGCCGGGGCCCACGCCAAGGGCCATCATGGCCACCAGCAGGGCGTCGGTGCCCGAGGACACGCCCACGGCGTGGTCTGCGCCCACGTAGGCCGCCAGCTCGCCCTCGAACTTCTGCACGAAGGGGCCGCCGATAAAGGCCATGGAATCGAGGACCTCGTTCACCGCCGCGTGCACATCGTCGCGGATCGGGGCGTACTGAGCCTTGAGGTCGAGCAGGGGCACCTTCACCCGGGTGGCCGTCATGGGGGTTCTCGCAGGGGGTTTGGCGCCCGTTCGGGCGCGGTTCAACCGGCCACCATAGCCAACGGGGAGCCCAGCAGCGATCATGCTCAGCCAGCCTCTGCCGGGGGCTCGGATTGCTCGACTCGATCTGCCACCATCGGGCCCCACTCGCCCTCACCACACAGAACGTACCGGCTCCTGGAGAAGGTCCATGAAGTTGCCGCTCATGTTGGTCTCCGTCGCCGTCCTCGCCTCGGTGGGCACGGTCGCTTTCGACACGGACGACAAGGCCTTTCAGCTCTACGACGCCGCCAAGCTGGTGGCCGCCGCCGGCCTGGACGACGCCACCGCCGCCGCCTACGGGCCGATCCTCGACGAGTACCCCTACGCGCCCTTCGCCGCCGAGATCCGGGGCGAGCTGGCCAACCTGGACACCTGGATCGTGACCCTCCCGGAGGAGCAGAACGGCCTGCCCCTGCGGGATCCGCTGATCATCGAAGAGGCGCCCTGGATCGGCCCCAGCGCGGTGATGATCCTGGGGCTGCTGCTGGCCCTGTGGCTCACGGTCATGCCCAAGACCAAGGTGCGCTCGCTGGCGGCCATCGTGCTGATCCTGGGCCTCACCGGCGCTGCCCTGGCCCAGGGCTTCATCGACCTCTCGGGCAGCGAAGACGGCGCCGGACCTTTGAGCGGCCCCATGCCCGGTGCCGAGGGTCTGGCCTACGCGTACTTCCCCTGGATCGCCGTGGGTGTGCTGGGGGCCGGGGTGCTGCTGGGATTGGTCCCCCGGGGCAAGGACGACTGAGCGAGGGGCGGCGCACCCTGTCGCGATCTCAGCCCCCGGAGACCATGATGAGCCCCCACCGTCTCGCCTTCGTCGTCGCAGCGCTCGCAGCCTCGCTCAGCGCGCCCCCAGCTTGCGCGACCCCGCCGTGTCAGCCCCTAGCTTGCGCCACCACGACCTGCTCCACCACGGCCTGCCCCACCACGGCCTGCGCCACCACGGCCTGCGCCACCACGACCTGCGCCACCACGACCTGCGCCACCGCCCATGAAGCCGGCGAGGTCACCGCCGTCTTTGGCGAAGCCCAGGCCCTCGGGCGCATCGAGTCGCCCGACCTCGACGAGCTCAGTGGCATGGAACCGTCCGCCAGCGAAGACGATCTGTACTGGGCCCACGACGATGACTTTCCCCGGCTGTTCGCCATGACCGAGGCGGGCCAGCACATCGCCAAGATCGAGGTGACCGACACCACGAACACCGACTGGGAGGAGATGGTCGCCTACCAGGTCGACGGCCGCTCGTTCCTGCTGATCGCCGATATAGGCGGCAACAGGCTGCCCCGGCCCGACTACGACCTGATCTGCCTCGCGGAGCCTCGGCGAGATCCGCAGACGGGCCTGTATCCCACAGAGATCGCACCCGAGTGGACGGTGCACTTCAACTACCCCGACCACGAAGAGAACGTCAACTGTGAAGCGCTGGCCATCGATGTGGAGACAGCGCAGATCCTGCTGCTGACAAAGGGCAAGAGCGGGCACGACGCGGCGCAGCTCTACTCGTTGCCCCTGCCCAGCGCATCAGCCACTGGGCTGATGGCGACTTCACTCGGAGTGATCGACAGCATCACCGACTTCGTGGTGGAACGCTCCGGCATCGAAGCCAGGCCCACCGCCATGGACATCAGCGACGACGGCAGCCTGGCGGTGGTGCTGACCTATCACCACGCCTTCGCCTTCGCACACGCCGCGGGCGAGCCCTGGTTCGACACGTTCTCCAGGACGCCCACGTTGGTCACGTTGCCGTTCATGCCCCAGGCCGAGGCGCTGTGCTTCGACCGCCACGGCGACGCGCTCATCGTCACCTCGGAGCGCCGTGGGCAGAGGCAGCACGCGCCGGTGTATCGGGTGCCGGTGGCAAGGCCAGCTCGGGGCTAGCCCGCAGGACTCGCGAGCTCGTGGTGCAGCAGCGTCCGGGTCATGTGCCGCGCAGGCTGCTGGCACCAAGTGCAGCCCCCCCCGCTGCCCTTGGCAGCCCGCGCTTGAGCTGCCGCGCGCCCCTCAGCGCCCCATCAGCGGGTAGCTCGCCTCCACCCGGTGCACGGCTCCTGAGCGGCCGAGCACGCTGGAGAACAGCTGGAAGTCCGTGACGGCGAAGGGCTCGCTCTCGAAGCTGGCGTGGTCACCCATGTATTGCAGCAGGGGCGCCATGGCCGGGCGGGAGAGACGGGCCAGGGTCACGTGGGGTGCGTAGCGGCGACTCTCGCCCGGCAGCCCGAGGCGCTTGAGCCGGGAATTGACCCGGCCCTGGAGCAGCCGCAGCTCATCGTCGGGCTGCACCCCCGTCCAGAGCACCTTGGGCTGGCCCCGGGGTGGGAAGTGTCCGATGCCCGAGAGGCGCAGGGTGAACGGGTCGCAGCGCACCCCGGCCAGGCCCTCTTGCACTTGCCGCGCCGCGGGCCCCTCGACCTGCCCCAGAAAACTCAGGGTGATGTGGAACTGACCGTCGGTCACCCAGCGAGCGCCGTGCACGCCCTGGCAGAGGCCAGCGAGGCGATCCTTGAGCGGCTCAGGCAGGTCAATGGCGACGAAGAGGCGGGGCATGACGAGAGAGATCATCGCTCAGAAAAGGGTCAGGATCGAATCCCCACCGCTCTGCCCTTCGACGCTCTGGGAAGCGCTGGGCCCCATCGGTACAATCTCCTGCTTTGACGTAGGAGATGGCGCCACGAACCCGTGCCCGCGACGACGGCTCGCGGCAGGCTCATGGGCCGATCACCCACCGGCGACACCCCCTCGCGCCGAGTGCGGAGAGCACAGAATGAACTGGCTGGTACGTTTCCTCGGTTCGTCCATCGGGCGCAAGGCGCTCGTCGCCCTCACCGGGCTGGCCCTGCTGGGCTTCGTGGTGGGCCATCTGCTCGGCAACCTGCAGATCTTCCTGGGTCCCGAGGCGCTCAACGCCTATGCGGCCGGGCTACAGAATCTGGGTGGCCTGCTCTGGGTCGCCCGAGGCGGGCTGCTCTTCGTCCTCGTGGTCCACGTCGGGCTCACGCTCAAGCTGGCTGCCGAGAACAAGGCCGCCCGACCGGTGGCCTACGCCCATCCCGTGGGCAAGGTCGATGCCAACCCGGCCACCCGCCTGATGGTGCTCACGGGCCTGACCATCCTGCTCTTCGTGGCCTACCACCTGGCCCACTTCACCGTGGGCGTGGTGCACCCTGAGCATCGGGAGCTGGCCCACAACACCCTGGACGCCGCAGGCAACCCGGACGTCTACGGCATGGTCATCGCCGGCTTCAGCGACCCACTCGTGGCCGGGCTCTACATCCTGGCCATGATCGCCCTGGGGCTGCACCTGCACCATGGCATCGCCAGCGTGTTTCAGTCTCTCGGGCTGACCAACGCCGCCTACGCTCCCTTGCTGCAGAAGCTCGGCCGTTCCCTGGCCTGGGCTCTCGCCCTGGGCAACGCCTTCATCCCCATCGCTGTGCTCACCGGTCTGGTGAGCAGCCAGTCGGGAGTCTGACCGATGCAACTCGACGCCAACATCCCCGACGGTCCCATCGCTGACAAGTGGACCAACCACCGCTTCGACATGAAGCTGGTGAACCCGGCCAACAAGCGCAAGTTCACCGTGCTCATGGTGGGCAGCGGCCTGGCCGGCGGTTCAGCAGCGGCCACCCTGGCCGAGCTGGGCTACGACGTGCACTGCTTCTGCTTTCAGGACAGCCCGCGACGCGCCCACTCGATCGCCGCCCAGGGCGGCATCAACGCCGCCAAGAACTACCAGAACGACGGGGACAGCATCTATCGGCTGTTCTACGACACGGTCAAGGGGGGAGACTTCCGCTCCCGCGAAGCCAACGTGCACCGGCTGGCCGAGGTCAGCAACAACATCATCGATCAGTGCGTGGCCACGGGCGTGCCCTTTGCTCGCGAGTACGGCGGGCAGCTGTCCAACCGCTCGTTTGGTGGCGCACAGGTCAGCCGCACGTTCTACGCCCGGGGGCAGACAGGGCAGCAGCTGCTGCTCGGTTGCTACGCGTCGCTGAGCCGGCAGATCGGTCTGGGCGCGGTGACCATGCACACCCGCTCCGAGATGCTTGATGTGGTCACCATCGACGGCGTCGCCCGGGGCATCATCACCCGCGACCTGGTCAGCGGGAAGATCGAGCGCTGGGCGGGCCACGCGGTGGTCCTGGGCACCGGCGGCTACAGCAACGTCTTCTACCTCTCGACCAACGCCAAGGGCTGCAACGTCACCGCGGCCTGGCGGGCGCACAAGCGGGGCGCCGGTTTCGCCAACCCCTGCTACACCCAGATCCATCCCACGTGCATCCCCGTGGCTGGCGACCACCAGAGCAAGCTCACCTTGATGAGCGAGTCGCTGCGCAACGACGGGCGCGTCTGGACACCTAACGCCGAGGGCGACAAGCGCGCGCCCCACGAGATCCCCGAGAACGAGCGGGACTACTATCTCGAGCGCAAGTACCCGAGCTTCGGCAACCTGGCTCCTCGCGACATCAGCTCTCGCAGCGCCAAAGAGGCCTGCGACGCGGGCAAGGGGGTCGGCCCCGGTGGCTACGGCGTGTACCTCGACTTCAGGGACGCCATCAACCGGCTGGGCCAGCCGGCCATCGCCGAGCGCTACGGCAACCTGTTCGACATGTACCAGCGCATCACGGACGAAGACCCCTACTCCGTACCCATGCGCATCTACCCCGCGCCCCACTACTCCATGGGCGGGCTGTGGGTCGACTACAACCTGATGAGCACCCTGCCCGGTCTGCACGTGATCGGTGAGGCCAACTTCAGCGACCACGGCAGCAACCGGCTCGGCGCCAGCGCCTTGATGCAGGGCCTGGCCGACGGCTACTTCGTGCTGCCCTACACCATTGGTCACTACTTCGCGACCCACAAGCCCGAGGCGGTCTCCACCGATCACCCCGAGTTCGCCCGGGTCGAGGGCGAGATCAACGAGCGCATCAAGAAGCTCATGTCCGCCAGTGGCAAGCGCACTCCCGACTCGTTCCACCGCGAGCTGGGCAGGGTCATGTGGGAGAACGTGGGCATGGCCCGCAGCAAGGAGAGCTGCGAGGAGGCCCTGCGGCGCATCCCCGAGATCCGCGAGGAGTTCTGGCGCGACGTGAAGGTCGTGGGCGGCAAGAGCGAGATGAACAACGCGCTCGAGCAGGCTGGCCGGGTCGCCGACTTCCTTGAGTTCGCAGAGGTCCTGGCCCGCGACGCCCTGACCCGCGACGAGTCGTGCGGCGGTCACTTCAGAGTCGAACACCAGAGCGAGGAGGGCGAGGCCGTGCGCAACGACGAAGACTACTGCCACGCCTCCGTCTGGGAGTGGACCGGTGAGGGCAACGCACCGGCCGAACACCGCGAAGCGCTCGAGTTCGACAACGTCCACCTCGCCACCCGCAGCTACAAGTAGGGCACGTCACCATGAAGCTGACCCTGAACATCTGGCGCCAGAAAAGTCCCGCAGACGCCGGACGCATGGAAGCCCATGCCGTCGACGACGCCAGCCCGGACATGTCGTTTCTTGAGCTGCTCGACGTGCTCAACGAGCGCCTGCAAAGCGAGGGCAAGGACCCCGTGGCCTTTGATCACGACTGCCGCGAGGGCATCTGCGGCATGTGCTCCCTGGTCATCAACGGCCAGGCCCACGGCCCCTGGAAGGGCACCACCACCTGCCAGCTGCACATGCGCGCCTTCAAGGACGGCGACACCATCGACATCGAGCCGTTCAGGGCCAAGGCCTTCGGCGTCATCAAAGATCTGACCGTCGACCGCAGCGCCCTCGACACGGTGATCCAGACCAGCGGCTTCATCGCTGTGAACGCCGGCGGCGCGCCAGACGCCAACGCCGTGCCCATCGGCAAGGTCTCGGCCGACAAGGCCATGGACGCGGCGGCCTGCATCGGCTGCGGCGCCTGCGTGGCCGCCTGCCCGAACGCCTCGGCCATGCTCTTCGTCTCCGCCAAGGTGGGTCATCTGGCCAACCTGCCCCAGGGTGTGCCCGAGTCCTCCCAGCGGGTGGTCAAGATGGTCAACGCCATGGACGGCCTGGGTTTCGGCAACTGCCGCAACTACTTCGAGTGCTCCGCGGTCTGCCCCAAGGAGATCCCGGTGGACTTCATCGCCGAGATGAACCGCAGCTACCTGAAGGCCTCCGCCTGCGGGGTTGAGTAGGGCGCACAGAGGCGGCTGAGCGGCTGCCATCTTGCTCTCAGGGCAACTCTGGCCAGCCGGTCCGGGCACGCTGAGCACCTCTTGTGTGGTCGTTGTCTGCCCTGAATCAGAGTTTTGGCGTTAGACTCTCTGCCCTCCCCCTACGCCGCCGGACCCCGAATCCACCGCGGCGCCCGCACCTCCTCGTCTCGAACCGCGGAGTTCTCTGTTGCTCTCCCGCACCCATCGATGGGTCGCGACGGCTCTGACCGTCTGCGTCCTCGTAGGACCCTCTGCCGCCCAGGCCACACCACCGACCAGCGTCGGGAGCACCACGTCCCCCACCGATGCCCAGAGGCTGCAGCTGGCTGACGCCCTCGACGTGGGCGACTTCTCCGTGCAGAGCGTGAGCCTCCCCACCGAGCCGGGCACCTTGCTCAGGGTCGGTCTGCTGCTCGACGGGCAGCCCTCCGTGCTCGTGCTGCGACCCCACTCTGTGCGCGGCGAGCACTTCGAGCTGCTCATGGACGACGGCAGCGGCGAACTGGTGGCGGTCACTCCCGCACCGACCCAGACCTGGCGCGGCGTGGTGGAGCACGTGCCCACCTCCCACGTCGCCGCCACCTTGGTCGACGGGCAACTGACCGCGGTGATCAGCCTGGCCCAAGATCTCCCCCGCTGGGGCGTGCAGCCCGTCCAGGCCCTGGCCAGCGGCTTCGCAGCGACGGACCACGTCGTCTACACGGAGTCTGACGGACTGGACAGGGGCTACAGCTGCGGCGGAGCGCTCAGCGGAGTCGCCGGCGCGGCGAGCGGCTCCCCAGGCGGCAGCAGCTCAGGAGCCTACGCCGGTGGCACGGGTTTCGCCCTCTGCGAGATCGCCTGCGACGCGGACGTCGAGTTCTTCAACAAGAACGGCGGCTCGGTCACGGCCACCGAGCTCGACATCGAAGCCGTGATCAACGTGGTCGAGGCGGTCTACGAAGCCAGCGTGGGCATCACCTACTCGCTAGGCACGGTGATCGTGCGCACGGCCCAGCCCGACCCATACACCAGCAGCGATCCCAGCACGTTGTTGAACCAGTTTCGCAACGAATGGAACGCCAATCAGACCGGTGTGCAGCGAGACGTGGCTCACCTCTTCACCGGGCGGGACATCGACAACTCGGTCATCGGCATCGCCTGGCTCAGCGTGATCTGCAACGGCAGCCTGGGCTACGGGCTGTCCCAGTCCCGCTACACCCAGGCCATCACCAACCGTGCCGCGCTCACCGCCCATGAGCTGGGGCACAACTGGTCGGCGAACCACTGCGATGCCAGCAGCCAGTGCCGCATCATGTGCTCGGGGCTGGGTGGATGCACCGGCGACATCACCTCGTTCGGCCCCAACTCGGTGGCCTCGATCACCAACTGGAAGAACTCGGTGGGCTGCCTCAGCGCCAGCACCCCCGCCCCGGCGCCCACGCTGCTGACCCTCTCACCGTCCGCTGTAGGCCCCCAGGGAGGAGAGCTGATCACCCTCACCGGTGACGACTTCTTCGAGTCGGACACGGTCGTGGTGGGCGGCACAGCGTTGTTGCTGTCGAACTTTGACTACTCCATCGACAACGACGCCACCATCACCTTCGCCGCGCCCGCGCCCACGGCCTTGGGCCCTGTGTCCGTGCAGGTCTCCGGGTCGGGAGGCAGCAGCGCCAGCTTCAGCTACACCGTGAACCAGGCCAGCCCGCCCACGTTCACCGCGCCCGTTCTGATCACGCCGTACAACCAGCCCGAGGCCACCTGGACCTTCGCCGCCTCGCCCAGCGGTGTGGCCTATTTCCTGTTCGATCTCGACCCGGCGACCTTTGGCTTTCAGGGCTTCACCGTGCTGCAGACCTTGCTGCCCATCCTCGCCGTGCCCGTGAACGCTGCGGGCGCGGGAGTCTTGACGATCCCCCTCGATCCGAGCATGAGCATCGGCTCGCTCTACAACCTCTACACCCAGATGGTCTTCTTCGATCCGTCCCTCTATCACTCCACGACGGTCAGCTCGACGTTGGTCTTCTAGGCCGTTCTCTCTCCCCTGTTCTCTCCCACAACACCCAGGAGCTTCCTCCTCATGTTCACCGCCATGCGCACTCTCACGGTGCTCTCGGTTGCGGCAGCGCTCGCCATGCCTGCCGCCGCCCAGTTCGACGTGATCTCTGCCTCCCAGCTCTCCGATCGGGAGGCCTTCATCGAAGCTCTCGACGTGGGCGACTTCACCATCCAGACCCTCGATCTGCCCGAGACCGTCGATGGCAACCTGTCGCTGCAGCTGTCCCTCGACGGCGACCTCCACACCTTGGCCTTGTACCGCTGGTCCATCCGCTCTGAGGACCATTTTCAGGTGCTCAAGCAGATCGCTGATGGCTCGTACGTCGAGGTCGACGTGGGCGAGAGCAAGATCTGGCGTGGGTCCATCGCCGAGATTCCCGGGAGCCGGGTCTCTGCGTCGATCATCGATGGCCAGCTCGAGGCGCTGATCTACCTGAACGATGATCAGCCGCTCTGGGGTGTACAGCCCGCCAACGCCGTGTCGTCGCTCTACAGCAGCCGCGACTACGTGGTCTACAGCGCCGCCAACAACATCGACCGGGGACAGACCTGCGGCGGTGGCATCGCCGTCTCGGGGACCACCACCCCGCCGCCCTCAGGCAACGGCTACGCTGGCCTCGCTGACGACAAGGTCGCCGAGATCGCCTGTGACGCGGACGTCGAGTTCTACAACAAGAACGGCTCCTCGGTGACCAACACCGAGAACGACATCGAGAACATCATCGACCGGGTGCAGAACATCTACCAGCCGGACGTGAGCATCCTCTACACGATCACCACGATCATCGTGCGCACCGCCGAGCCCGACCCCTACGGCAGCAACAACCCGAGCACCCTGCAGAATCCGTTCACCCATCACTGGAACGCAAACCAGCAGGGCATCCAGCGCGACGTGGCCCACCTCTTCACCGGCAAGAACATCCAGGGCGGCGTGATCGGCATCGCCTTCCTCAGCGTGATCTGCAACCTGGGTTCTGCCTACGGCCTGTCCGAGTCCCGGTTCACCAGCAACATCACGGCCCGCACCGCGCTCACGGCCCACGAGCTGGGTCACAACTGGTCATCCAACCACTGCGACGGCCAAGGCGACTGCAAGATCATGTGCTCGGCAATCGGTGGCTGTGGCGCCATCACCAGCTTCGGCAACAGCGCCAAGAACTCGATCAACAACAAGAAGAACAACTCCAACTGTCTCGATGACGCCGTCCCGCCGCCACCGCCGACGCTCACCTCGTTCAACCCCTCGTCGATCACCGCCTTGGGTGAGCAGGTCACCGTCACCGGCACCAGCCTGCTCAAGGTCACGACGATGACGGTGAACGGCGTGGTGGTCTCCGGTACGGATGTCATCCCTCAGACGGACACCACGCTGATCTTCAACGCGCCGACCGCCACGGCCTTGGGCGCGGTGAACGTGCTGGCCACCAACCCGGGTGGCACCAGCAGTCCCCTGAGCCTGACCTACGCAGCGGCCAACCCGCCCGTGCTCCAGGCGCCCACCACGATCAACACGTTCGTCGACACCTCGGCGACGTGGACGTTTGCCGCGGCCCCCGGCGACGTGAACTACTTCCTGTTCGACTTCGATCCAGGGACGATCGTGTTCAAGGGCTTCCCCGTGCTCAACACGGTCTTCCCGATCTTCGTGCTGCCCTCCAACGCAGCGGGCGTGGGCAGCTTGGTGGTGCCCATCGACCCCAGCCTCGGTGGCATGGGACTCTTCAGCGTGTACACCCAGATGGCCCACTTCAACCCGGCCATCTATGCGGTGTCACCGGTCAAGAGCACGTTGATGTTCTGAGCGGCCAACAGCGGGCTCACTCACCCCGCTTCTCAGGGCCCCCGGATCCTTCACCGGATCCGGGGGCCCTGTTCGTTTCCATCCGGCCCCGCCAGCCTGGCAGCCTGTGCTCGTCGCTGGGCACTTTGCGCACAGACTGCGACGGCTCCCGGAGTTTCTGCCTGAACCTGAGAACTGGTTCTTGAGCAGCGACACCTGTTGAGTGAATTTGGTGCATCGCCCGCCCCTCTACCGAGTCTCAGCAGGATGAGCACCATGCCTCAAGACGCGCATGCCCAAGGCGTCCCTGATCCGGGCGACAGCCTGCAGGTCTCCCTGCGGGGAGCTGATCTGCTGAGCGACCCGGCTCTGAACAAGGGCACCGGCTTCTCCATCGCAGAGCGGGAGGCCTTCGCCCTCAGCGGACTCATGCCGCCAGGTCTCTCGACGCTCAAGGACCAACTGCAGCGAGCCTACGAGAACTTCCATCTCGCCGAGGATGATCTGCAGCGCTACCGCTCTCTCGAAGACCTCCAGAACCGCAACGAGACGCTCTTCTATCGGCTGCTGGTCGATCACATCGAAGAGATGGCGCCCATCGTCTACACACCCACCGTGGGAGCCGTCTGCGCGGCCTACAGCCACCTCTACCGCCGGCCTCACGGGCTCTACGTGTCCGCCGTTCACCGTGGGCGCATCGAAACCGTCCTGCGTCGTGCGGCCGTGAGAGACTGCCGCATCATCGTGCTCACCGACAACGAGGCCATCCTCGGGTTGGGCGATCTCGGCGTGGGCGGCATGCGCATCCCGGTGGGCAAGCTCACCCTCTATACGGCCGGCGCGGGCATCCACCCCAGCTCGTGTCTGGCCATCGATCTCGACGTGGGCACGAACAACGCCGAGCTGCTGAACGACCCGCTCTACCTGGGCCTGCGCCAAGAGCGACTGACCGGCGAGGCGTACATCTCGTTGCTCGATGAATTGGTGGCAGCGGTGACAAAGGTCTTCCCGAAGGCCGTCATGCAGTGGGAGGATTTCGCCAACGAGAACGCCTTCAAGGTGCTCCACCGCTTCCGCGGCAGCCTGCCCTCCTTCAACGACGACATCCAGGGGACCGGCGCCGTGGTGGTGGCTGGCCTGACCAGGGCCCTGCGCCAGGCGGGTCGCTCGCTGAAGGACGAGCGGGTCGTCTTTCTCGGCGCAGGAGCCTCAGGAGGCGGATGCGCCCTCGCGGTGCGCGCGGCACTGGTGGCGGCTGGCTCGTCCGAGGCCCAGGCTCGCAGCCAGGTCCTTTGCCTCGACTCAAGGGGCCTCATCCTCGACGATCGCCCCGGCCTCTCCGGACACAAGCGCCTGCTCGCCGCCACAGCTTCCCTGACTGCAGGATGGGCGGCCAAGCCCAACGGAACCTTCGACCTGGCCGACGTGGTGCGGGAGTTCAGGCCCATGTCGCTCGTGGGCGCCTCCGGACAGGCTGGCGCCTTCACCGAAGAGCTGGTGCGTTCCATGCACGAGGGCTGTCCCCGCCCGGTGATCCTGCCCCTCTCCAACCCCACCAGCCACGCCGAGGCCCTCCCAGCAGATCTGCTGCGCTGGACCGCAGGCGCTGCGCTCGTCGCCACAGGCTCCCCCCACCCGCCGGTGCAGTACAACGGTCAGCTCTACGAGATCGGCCAGGCCAACAACGTGCTGATCTTCCCCGGCCTCGGCCTGGGCGCCATCGCCGTGCAAGCGCGCGAGATCCCGGACGCAGCCTTCCTCGCGGCGGCCGAAGCGCTCGCCGCTGCCGCAGGCCTCGACACCCGTCCCGGCGCAGCCCTGTTCCCCCCCATCGGTGAGCTGCGCCAGATCTCCCGACAGGTCGCCTCTGCCGTGGCCCACACCCTGGTCGCTGTGGGCGCGGCCCCGTTCCTCGACGAAGCCGCCATCGAGACGCGCCTCTCGGCCCTCGTCTGGGACCCGGCCTACGTGCCCTACGAGTACGACGGCCCGTAGCAGCAGCCCAGGCGCGGATTCGCCCCGTCAGCCCTTGGCCTGGTTCGCCACGGCCTCTGCCGCCTTGCGGGCCGCCTCGGGGTCACCGAGATAGCGGCTGGCGAGGGGCGAGAGGTCATCGTTCAGCTCGTACAGCAGGGGGATGCCCGTGGGGATGTTCAGCCCCATGATGTCCTCGTCGCTGATGCCGTCGAGGTGCTTGACCAGGGCCCGCAGGCTGTTGCCGTGGGCGACGATGAGCACCTTCTCGTCGCGCTGCAAGGCCGGGGCGATGGCCTCGTGCCAGGCGGGGAGAAAGCGGTCCACCGTGTCTTTCAGACATTCGCTCAGGGGGATCTGATCTGGCGAGAGGTTGGCATAGCGACGATCGTTGCCCGGCCAGCGCTCGTCGTCCTGGGTCAAGGCCGGCGGCGGCGTCCCGTAGCTGCGGCGCCAGATGAGCACCTGCTCGTCGCCGTGCTGCTCTGCGGTCTCGGCCTTGTTCAGCCCTTGCAGCGCGCCGTAGTGACGCTCGTTGAGGCGCCAGTCACGAATCACCGGCAGCCACATCTGGTCCATCTCTTCGAGGGCCAGCCACATGGTCTTGATCGCCCGGGCCAGCACCGACGTGTAGACCACGTCGAACTCGTAGCCCTCGGCGGCCAGCAGCTGACCCGCTGCCCGGGCCTCGCCCACACCCTGCTCTGACAGGCCCACGTCGTACCAGCCGGTGAAGCGGTTGGTCTTGTTCCATTCGCTCTGGCCGTGGCGCAGCAGCACGAGGGTCTTCATCGGTGGGACTCCGGTTCGATCGTCAGGGCATGGAGGAGTGGCCTATTCAAGCGCCCACAGGTGCCGCTGACAAGATGGGAGAGGTGCGTAGATCTTCGACGGCCGGTCAGCTGGCCCGGCGGGTCTTGCGGTAGTTGAGCAGCACCACCAACACCAGCACCGCCATGAAGCCGATGCCCACCAGATTCGAGAGGCCGTTCTCCTCGCCCCCCACCGGAGCCCAGCTGTCCGTCGGCGCGCCAGCGATGATCAGGATGCCCAGGATCAGCGAGGCGAAGGCATCTCCGGTGATCAGCCCGGCCGCGGTGAGGATGCCGCCGTGGGTAGACGACGAGACCTTGAACGTGGCCACGTAGCGAGCCAGGGCGCCGATGAGGATGCCCGTGCCGATGTACGACGGCAGGTAGATGCCCACGGCAAAGGCCAACGAGCTGAGGATCAGGCCCCGCGACTTGCCGAAGCGCTCCAGGGCCACGGCGACCAGGCCCAGCACCGCGCCGACCTTGACCGGTCCCCACGGCGTCTCTCCCTCCAGGAACAGCGACTGCAGCACGGTGGCGAAGAAGCTCGCCTGGGGTGCGGGAAGGGCCTCGTCGCCCAGTCCCACGCCGCCGCCCTCGATGTTGGCCTCGTGGGCCAGCCACAGGGTCAGGGGCACCACGATCGCGCCGGCCAGCAGACCCAGCAGCTGCCCGGTGAAGCCGTCTCTCACCGCCATGCCGTTGAGTTGCATGGTCTTGTAGTCCTGGCTCGAGTCGTTGGCGGCGCAGATGGCCACGCAAGCCGCCACCACGATGGGCACCAGCAGCACCACGCCTGAGATGCCCGTGAGGCCGATGGCCAGGGCGGTGAGGCTGAGCACGAGCATGGCCACGAAGACCGTGCCGCTCACGGGGGATGCCGAGCTGCCCACCTGCAACGAGAGCAGTCCGCCCAGGCCAGAGAGCAGGGAGACCAGCACCAGGGCCACCACGCCGATGACCACCAGGGCCGTGGCGTCCGCGCCCACCATCCCCATCATCACCAGCAGCAGGACAGAGCCCACGCCGAGGGACGATAGCAGCAGCAGCCGTGACTTCGGGGGGATCTCGAGCAGGGCCTCGTCGTAGTCGCCCTCGCTCTCGGCGTAGCCGCCTTCGCGAGCCTTGCGCCGACCTTCGAGCACATAGCTCAACAGGCTGTAGATCACGGCCACGGTCATGGCCGCCCCGCCTACCCAGCGGAACGTCGTGCCGGGCATGGCGTGGGCCGCCGAGTAGCCGGTGGTCACCGAGTTGACCATGCCACCGGCGAAGATCAGCAGGGCTGTGGGCAGAGTCAGCAAGGCGCCGATACCGATGTACAGCGGCGAGATGGGCAGGGGCAGCTCGACATTCACCGGCACGGCGGCGGCGTTGTCGGCGAGGGTACCGTCAGCATTCGTGGGCGCGGGCCCGGTGAGGAAGGGCATCTTGAACGCGATCTCCCCCACCATCTCTCGCAGCCAGTGCAGCTGCAGCAGGGTGTTCACCCCCAGGCCAGTGATCAACGAAGGCACGAGGGAAGTGCTCAGCCGCGGCCGCTGCTCAGGGTTCTCCACCGCGGTCTCGATCAGCCGCTCGCAGGCCACCGCCTCGGGAGCCGGCAGGCGCGGGTCGGTGAGGAAACGCTTGGTGGCCAACCCCACGAAGCCGAACCCGAGCAACGCGCCAGACAGGCTGGCGGTGATCAGCACGGGCACATCGACCCCCGGCACATCCAGTCCCAGCTCGCGATACAGGATCTGCACGATGGGCGCGGTGAAGACCACGCCTGCGGTGACCGCCGCGCCCGCAGAGCCGGTGACCTGCCCGATGGCCAGAAAGCGCTTCAAACGCGGGCCCATGGCGGCGCCGAAGGCCACCCAGCCGAAGAGCACCACCAGGGGGCTCACGCCGGGGGTGATGCCCGCCTTGGCCGCCGAGTACACCAGCGCCGCAGAGAGCACGCTGGAGACGAGCAGTCCCATGATCAGACCGGCGACGGTGCCGCCCTTGTCGTCGTTCTGCGGGATGCTGCCCGGCTCGGCGGAGGGGCTGCTCTGGTCGACCATGGTGACTCCCGTCAGGCGCGGCTGTGCGGCGGCCGATCGGCGCGATCAGCGGGGGTACCCTACCAGCCTGCAGGGGACGGGCTCCAGCTGAGCAGTGCCGCGGCCAGGTCCAGGGCCCGCTCCAGTTGGGGATCGGCCCCGGCGGAGAAGGGCAGCTGGCGGTCCACGACCACGTCGGGCTCGACCCCCACGCCTTCGAGCCTCAGCCCATCGACGGTCACATCGACCACGGCGAGGTAGAGCAGGCCCCGCGGAGACACGGCGAACGGACGCCCTCCCACCACCGCCCCTGCGGTGCGTTTGCCCACCAGCGGACCCAGGCCGTGCTCCTGGAAACCGTGGGCCAGCAGCTCCTTGCCGCTGCGCGTGCCCTCGTCGATGAGCAGCACCACCGGACGTCGCCAGCGATCGTCGAGGAGCACTGCGTCGCCGTCACGAGGCGTCATGGTCAGGGCAGGCACCGCGGCATGAAACAGGTCGAGGTACGCCGGGCTGGCTCCGCCCCAACCACCGCGGAGGTCGAGCACAAGGGCGTGGGCATCCTTCAAGGGCCCGGTGGTGAGCGCGTCCACGAGCAGCTCGTGCAGCTCCTCGCCGGCGTAGGACCACATGCGGGCCACGGCCACGGACAAGCCGCGGCGTTCTTCGATCACGAAGCTGTGGGAGACCGCCTCTGCGAACAGCTTCAACGGTTGTAGCCGTCGGGGCACCAGATGCAGCGTGACCACGTCGGCGGTGGCTGAACCGCGCTGCACACGCAACGAGAGCGGCTGTCCCGCTCGCCCTTCGAAGACCGACAGGTCAGTCCAGGGCGCTCCGTTCACGTCGAGCAGCAGATCACCGGTCAGCACGCCAGCCTCCTCGGCCGGACCTCCTCCCAGAACCCCGGACACGAAAGACTGCCCACCGATTCGCTCCACGAACCAACCCGCCCCCACGTAGCTCACCTGCCCGTCCGGGTACAGCCCGGGGAAGTCGCTCGCCAGGCCGAACAGATCGACCAGAAAATGAAACGCCGCTTCGTCGGCGTGATAGTAGTGGGTGTGGGACGTGTCGAGCTCTGCGAGCAAGCCGTTGATCGACGTAGACAACTCGCTGTTCGTGGCCTCGGCCTTCAGTGCCAGACCGTGGCGCGCTCGGGCAGCAGCCCAGTCGACGCCGTTCAACTCGGGGTCGAAGAACTCCTGCGCGGTGAGGTCCGCCGCCCGATCAAAGACGTCGCTGGGTGACGCTGCGCGCGGTGAACCGCAGGCCGTGAGGCACAGGGCGGCCAGGCTCAGCGACCACGCTTGAGCGGCGCCGATCCGACTCACCGTAGACCCGACCCTGACCCGTCTTCAGCCATGGCCATGCACTCGCTCTGCGACGTCTTGCCGAAGCGCAACGGCGGCGTCTCTTCGGGGTGGGCCTTGAAGATCATCCGGCAGGCCTCGACGCAGTCGCCGCAGCGAATGCACTCGGCGTCACCGTAGCGCTCTTCGCCCGAGTCACCCTCGGACGTTCCGGGGATGTGAATCGTCGCGCCCAGGTTCTTGGGGTCAATGTCGACCGGGCAGATCTTCTCGCAGGCGCCGCACTCGATGCAGGGGCTGGGTTTGTTGCTGAAGACGATGCCGATGGGCGTAGAGCTGGTGACGAAGCGATAGTACAGACCGATCGGGCAGGCCACCCGGCAGAAGCCGAAGCGCCAGATGAAGGCGTGCAGGAAGCCGCCGGTCCAGAGGGCGACGAACACACTGGCCGTGACGCTCTTGGCGGTGAGGCTTCCCTCGATCATCACCATGGGGTCGACCCACCAGAGCATGATCGCGCCCACGAAGGTGGCCACGAAGGCCGCGCCGGACAGGTTGTGCAACACCCAGCGCAGTCGCTTGCGCTTGCCCAGATCGACGTCTTCTCCCAGACGGCTGACGTAGCCCACGGGACAACCCCAGCCGCAGAAGAAACGTCCCACGATCACGTTCGACAAGAAGGTGACGCCCCAGAGCACCGCCACCGCCACCACGAAGCCCTTGAGCCCGGTGATCAGATCGACCGGTTCGAACATGAGCAGATGATGACCCGCCCACAGATCCACACGCACGAGCCCGGTCAACGGAACCGCCAACAAGATCATCTGGGACAAGGTGATCACCAGCACTCGCATGACCTGAAACGGCGCGCCACGAGTGGCCACCGCCGACAAGATGCGCAGACGGTCTTTGTCTTTCAGGACGAGCACGCGAGACACTCCGTATGGCTACCAAAGGCCACTCTGGCCAGGGTGATCAGACCGGCAATCACGACGACCGACGCCCCCACCCAGCGAGCCTGGGATTCGCTCAGTCGAGGGATCACTCGCCGTCCGGCCAGGGCCACGGCGAGCAGGACGGGCACTGTACCCAGGCCGAAGGCCACCATGACAGCGGCCCCGTCGAGCGCACTGCCCGTGGCCACAGCCTGGAGCGCCGCCAGGTACACCACCCCGCAGGGCAGCAGGGCCGTGACTGCTCCCAGCGCGAAGGGCTGCACCGGCTTGTCCTGTCCCCGAGTGCCCTGCAAGAGCCCCGCCAGCAACGGAGACAACCAGCGGCTGGCCAGGCCACCTGAACCCACCAGGCCCCGGCGTCCGAAGCCGATGCGCAGGCCGCTGATCACCAGCAGGGCACCCACCAACCAGCCCAGGGGATGGACCAGGGTCGTCGAGAGGCCCAGGCCCAGGCCCCCACCCATGGCGCCCAAGAAGGCATAGCTGAACGTCTTGCCACTCAGGTAGGCGGTGATACGGCCCGGGCCCCCGGCCGCCTGCAGGGCGAAGGCGCCGCACATGCCCGCGCAGTGGGCCGCGTTGGCCAGTCCGAAGACGAAGGCGATGGACATCTCGGGGATCACGGATCAGTGCTCGGTTCGGGGCAGCGCTGGCAGGGCCCCGCGGCCACCGGGGACGGAAGCGCGCCCGTCGCCGAACGCAGGCGCAGCGCTGGGCGGCGGCACTTCGCTGGGCGCGGGCACTTCGCTGGGCGCCCAATCGAGCAGGCGATAGCTGCGCAACGAGACCACAAGACTGGAGACGATCATGGCCACGACCGCCACCAGGGGATGGAGTCGGCCCGTGGTCGCCAGGGCCAGGGCCACGCCATTGTAGGCCAGGGACCAGAGCACGTTGCCCCGCACGGTGCGGCGCAGCAGCTGCGCCGCATCGAACAGGCGCGGCAGCAGCTGCAGATCGTCGCTGACCACTTCGATGCCAGCCTGAGCCCGGGCGCTCGCCGTGCCGCAGCCCATGGCCACGGCCACGTCCGCGGCGCGCAGGGCCGGTGCGTCGTTGATGCCGTCGCCAACGACCAGCACCCGGGCGCCCGTGTCCTGCAGCTCGGCGATGCGGGCCAGCTTGTCCGTGGGCGACAGACCAGGCCGACCGGCGAGGCCCAAGGTCGCGGCCATCTCCTGGACGGCTTGCTCCCGGTCGCCCGACAAGATCTCCAGGGCGAGGCCACGGTCGCCGAGGGCCGTCACCACCGCGCGCGCCCCTGGACGCAGCCGCTGCTGCACGGCCACCACGGCCTGCACCCGTCCCTCCCGGGCAAAGGCCACCACGCTCTGTCCCGGCGGCGCCGGCACGCTCTCGGTACGGAAGTCACGGCCAGCTGGGCCACCTGCAGCTCGCTCGTCGCCAGCTGAGCCATCGCCAGCTGGGCCATCGGCAGCTGGGCCGTCGCCAGCTGGGTCAGGCCCGCCAGTCTGCCGCTCCAGTGCAGCTCGAGCCTCGGCTGGCCACTCAGCTCTCAGCCAATCCGGGCGGCCCGCCTGGCAGGGGCGATCGTCGACCAGTCCTCGAACACCCGCGCCGGGCTCGACGACCACGTCTCGGGGAGGCGCTCCTGGTGGGTCTCCCGCGGCGACGGACAGGGCGTGTCCCGAGTGGGCCACCAGCCTCGCCAGGCCATTGGCACCGTCGTCCTGCTCGAAGAGCACCTCGAATCCACGGGCAGGCTCGGTGAGCGTGCCGGTCTTGTCGAAGACCACGTGGGACACCGCGCCCACGGTCTCGAGCTGGGCCACGTCGTTGATCAGCAGGCCGTGGCGAGCCAGGGCGGCGCGCAGGGCTCGGTAGGCCAGGGGCGTGGCCAGTCCCAGGGCGCAGGGGCAGGCCACCAGCAGCACGGACAGGGCGGTGCGCAGCCCCGGGCCCACGCCGCCAGCCATGCCGGAGCGCAGCCCACCCACGATGGCCAAGCTGATGGCCAGGCCCGTGAGCCAGCCGGCCCAGCGATCGACCTGGCGCATCATGGACGTGGCCTGGATCGGCGCGTCGAGCAGGCGATGAATGCGGCCCAGGGCGGTGTGGGCGCCGGTACGCAACACCCGGGCCACCAGCAGGCCGTGGCCGTTCAACGCGCCGGCGGGCAGCTCTGTGCCCTGCTCAACGACCACAGGCTCTGACTCGCCGGTGAGATGGGAGCAATCGGCCTGGCCCTGGCCCCGGGCGACCACCACGTCTGCGGGGACGGCCTCGCCGGGCAGCACATGCAGGACGTCGCCCGGGCTCAGCGTGTCCGGGGCGGCGTCAACGGCTGCGCCCGCGCTGTCGAGGCGATGGGCCGTGGTGGGCAGGCACTCGGCCAGCAACTCCGCGGCGTCTCGACCGTGGGTGCGCGCGTGGGCCTCGAGACGACGGCCAAAGGTGACCAGCACCAGCACCATGGTGGCGGTCTCGTAGTAGACCTCCCCTTCTTCGGCCCAGGTGGCGTGAAGAGACAGGCCGTAGGCGGCGAAGGTGGCCAGGACGATCAGGCCGTCCATGCGCACCACGCCGCGGCGCAGATCAGCCCAGGCGCCGGAGACCAGGGGCAGCCCCAGCAGGGCCAGCACGGGCAAGGCGAAGAGGGCCAGGACCATGCGGCCCACGTTGCGGATCGCCGCCAACCCCACCTCGTCGCCGGAGGCCTGGTGCAAGGTCTCGCCGTACAGAACGAGACTGAAGGTCATCACGCCCATGGCCAGGAACGAGGCCAGCAGCAGACGGGCTTCCAAGAACTGACGCGCGCCATCTCGGCCACCGGCCACCGTGGAGGCCATGCGGCAACCCAGGCAGCAGAAGATCGGCGCGGTCTCTGGCCCCGCCTGCGAGTCGGCGCTCAGCTGGACGGGCAGATCGCAGTGGGCACAACGCTGGGGCGAGCGGTCTGCCTCAGCCGCCCAGTTCGTCACCAACGGCCTCAAGGAGGAACTCCACCATGTACCAGGCCGAGAAGGCCAAGAACAGCAGCCAGAGGACCTTCATGAAGAAGGGCATGCGACCGTGGTCGTAGGAGAAGGAGTAGACCGCCTGGTCGTCGCCCTCAGCTGCGGAATTCTGCTCGGTCATAGCTCTGTTCCTTGTCGAGGAGATCGTACTTGGGCTGCTCGATGTTTGTGTAGTGACCCTTCAGGAAGCCATAGAGCAGCAGCAAGAAGAAGCCCGCCGCCACGAGCAGGTAGGTGCCCAGGTGGGCGCCTGCGAAGCGAAAACCCTCTTGGCTGGAGAGGTCGTAGAAGAACTCGTACAGCTTGAAGAAGAAGGCCACGCCAGCGAAGGCGACGATGACCAGGAAGAAGATCATCCAGCCCTTGTGACTGCGGGGCATGGGCGCGTGGGCACCGTCCTGCTGACCGCTGGTTGCGCTGGGATCGGTCACGGGGTCGGCTCCCGAACCGGCGGCACCCAGGTGCCCATCCACTGCAGGTAGGCGATGATCGAGAGCGCCGTGCCGTTGGGACCCTTGGCGGCCTCCACGAAGAGGCGCTCCTTCTCGCCACTCAGGGCCGAGGGCAGGGTCTCTTTCAAGCGGGCCATCTCGGCCTCAGCCTCGGCCTTGGTCTCGAAGACGCCAGGCGTGGGGTAGCTGCGCCCCTCGTCAATGCCCCCACGGTCAGCCTTGCCGGGATCGATGCTGCGCCGCACCTGCCAGCCGTCCCTGAAGAACCAGGGGAACCTGGGCATGACCGAGCCGGGCGACGTGTCTGGAGGGTTGAAGAAGTGGGCCACGTGCCAGTCGTTGCTACGCAGCCGGCCTTCGTGGGTCAGGTCGGGCCCCACGCGGCGCGTGCCCCAGAGCATGGGACGCTGCAGCGCGTTGTTGTCGTTGGCCGGAGCCAGGACCGGGCCGAAGCGCAACGACTCATTGGCCACCGGCCGCACGTACTGGGTGTGACAGTGAAAACAGACCTCGGCGATGTAGGCGTCCCGACCGTCGCGCAAGGCCACGGCGTAGGCGTCCTGCCAGGCGCTCTCGGATGCGGCGCGACGAGGGTCGTCTTCGGCGAGGCCGGCGAGCTCTTCAAGCGTCAAGGCTGCACCAGCAGTGGGATAGGACTGCCCGAAGGCCACCGGGTAGGAAGCCTTCAGCTCCTTGAACTCGACCGAGACGTCTTTCGCCAGCTCGACGATGCTCGTTTCAGGGACCAGTTCATCGGTGATCAGGTACGGGTAGACCCCCGACATCAAGAACGAGAAACCGAAGCAACCCAGCCCGGCGAAGAGGATGACATTCGTGAAGCGATCCATCTCAGTTGGCCTCCGGATCGACCAGGTCGACGCGATAGTCGTAAGGCTTGGGCGTTCTGGCTGTCTGCCACATGTTGTAGACGAACAGGATCTGTCCGAGGAGGATCATGCCGCCGGCGAAGGTGCGCACATCCCAGAAGGGCTTGAGCGCGTTGAGGATGTCAGACCAGGGCGCCAGGGCCATGAACATGTAGCCGTGCATGACGCCCGCGGCGAGCAGGTCCACGAACATGACCACCAGACCGATCATGGTCAGCCAGTAGTGCCAGTGGTTGAGCCGCCGGTTGTACCAGTCGTTGCCCACGAGGCGTGGCCACAGCCAGGTCATCATGCCCAGCACCCAGAAGGCGAAGACACCCATCATCACCATGTGCGCGTGACCGGGCACCCAGTCGGTGAAGTGGATGATCTTCTGCACAGCGAGCGTGACATGGAAGAAGCACTGCAGGCAGGTGATGAAGTAGCAGACCATGCCCGTGTAGAACCAGCGGATGGGCAGGTTCGTGCGCAGGGCCAGGCCTCGTCCCCACATGGTGGCGAAGAAGTTCACCACCACCGTCGTGACCACGATCTCGACCGCCATGGTCGAGATGATGGCGCCGTACTGCACCGACATGGGGATCGACGAGAGCAAGAAGTGGTGCACGCCGTTGAGCGGGTAGAAGAAGGCCAGGGCCCAGAAGCCGATCACCGACAGGGCATGGCTCCAGATGGGCTTGCGCAGGATGATGGGCACGAAGAAGTACATCAGTCCCCAACCCATGGGCGTGACGAACAGCCCCACCAGGTCGTGGATGTACAGCCCCACCGTGGCGCCGCCCGAGCTGCCCGAGAGGGTCCACTCGGGGAGCGTGTTGCCCATGACATAGGTCAGGATCAACCAGACGATGCCCGCCGAGAAGTACCACAGCGACACGTACATGCGCTTGAACATCGACTTGGCGATGGGCGTCAAGAACTGGATCGCCACCAGCACCGCGCCGAACTCCACCAGGAAGTCGACCGGGATGTAGTTCAGGTCCCACGTGCCAGGGCGGAAGCCCGTGGGCGTCTCGCCCCACTCGACCGCCTGGGCATAGCCCAGCAGCTGGCCCACGGCGGTGGCCAAGATCAAGAACTGCCAGACCACCAGGATCACCCAGCCCAGACGATGGCTCGCCACCCGGCGGCCGGTGAGTCTCGGCACGGCGTAGTACATCCCGCCGACGAAGGCATTCACCAGGAAGCCGAAGGCGATGGCGTTGGTGTGCACGAGGCGCAACCGGCCGAAGCTCAGCCAGTGCACGTTCTCAAAGGGATAGGCGCCCACGAACTGCAGCGAGACAACGAAGCCCGCAGTCATGGACACAAGCATGAACAGGCTGGCGAAGGTGAAGTGCCACTTCACCAGGCCCTTGCACACCAGATGGTCAGCGCTCGCGTCAGCGATGATCTGAGCCGGGGGCTCGTCTGCTGCGTCGCCGATTGGAAGGGTTGTCGAGGTCATGGTTCTCGGCTCGTCGGTTCGTGCAGGTCAGCGAGACGCTGAATCGTTGTCGTGGGCGGCACAGCTCACCGGATGCGGGGCGACTCGCGTCTCCTCGTCCTGCAGGCTGAGGATGAAGTCGACGATCGCCCAGAGGTCCTCATCGCTGCCATACACCGCAGGCATGGGCGTCCCGTTGAGGCCGGTGCGCATGCGCAAGAAGATGTCCTCGGGGGTGCTGCCTGCGCGGAAGACGCCAGTGGTGAAGTCGCGAGGCCGCACCACGTCGTCCTTCCAGTCGCGCAAGGTGAACGACGACGGGCCGTCGCCGATGCCGGTCTCGCCATGGCAGGCCACGCACTGCGCTTTGTAGAGCTGGGCGCCGTGGGCGATGGTGTCCTCGTCGGTCTCAGGGCGCTGAGACACGTCCACCGACCAGACCTCCTCGAAGGCATCGAACAAGACCTCTTCTTCGAGCTCGTCGAACTCCTCCGCCATGACCTCTTCCAAGGTCAGGCCGTCGTCCTCCATCAGGTAGGCCACCTCGTTCTTGAGCAGGCCGAAGCGGGTCAGATAGAGCACGTACTGGACCACGTCCCGGCGATGCAGTTCAGACAGGAGCGGGAACGCTGGCATGGCCGATCCCTGCAACCCGCAGGCCACCACGTGGAGCAGGTCTTCTTCTGTGGGCAGCTCTCCGGAGGGCGTGGAGCGGAACTTGAAGTTGCCCTTCTGGAAGTCGCGGGGCAGGGGGCTGAGCCACCGTGAGGCCGGGCCATCGCCCTGCCCCGCTTCGCCGTGACAGCCCACGCAGTACTGCTCGTAGACCAGCCGCCCACGGCTCGCCGCGGCATCGGCAGGCCAATCGTCGAAGGTGAGGCCCTCGGCCTCGGCCACCGGCTCTGCCTGGGGCGGCGCCACGGCCCCCCCGAAGAGCACCAGAGCGCCGGAGGTCAGCAGCACGACGGCCACAGCCAACAGCGGTGATTTCCTGCCCATGGTTCGTCTCTCGCGAGTCACAGATACGCAACGTCCCGAGGACTGTAGGACCGAGCGCCCCGCAGCTCAAGACCAAACAGTCGGGTGATTGGCT
>Ga0114933_10001223_pt1 | contig 29029 bp, 27 predicted proteins | sample 4SBtaG_FD_89691 | JGI IMG/M metagenome (GOLD analysis project Ga0114933, IMG submission 89691) | Deep subsurface microbial communities from Kolumbo volcano to uncover new lineages of life (NeLLi) - 4SBTROV12_W25 metaG | ecosystem: Environmental > Aquatic > Marine > Volcanic | place: Kolumbo... | reverse complement strand
GAAGGATTCATCTCCTTCCGGACCCAGTACGAAATGCATCCCGACAGTCTCACCAGCGGACAAGTCAGAGTTACGAACGCGGTGACCCTCTCTTTCCTGACGGACGTTGGTCTTGAAAACCTCTTCGATCCTGGAGGCTCGGTGATCGGTCCTGGTCGGGACGCGTATCTCGCAGGAAATGAAGCCCTCGGACAGAGGACGCCGGAGGGTATGCGTGAGGCCACTCTTCGCTTCCGAGAAGCAATCGAGCTAGAGCCCCGGTCCGCCACCGCTCTCTCTGCTTTATCGTCGACATATGCTCTATCTCTCTATTACAAGTACGATATCGGCTTAACACCCTACGAGCTCGCGGCTCGTTCACTAGCAGCAGCCGACTCCGCGATCGCGGTGGGGCCCCAAGTCGCCAATGGGTACTCCGCACGAGGCTACATTCGAGGTCTGTTGCGGATTGACTTGGAGGGAGCTGCTGAAGACTTCGAAACGGCAGAGTCTCTGGCACCAAACGCTCCAAACGGACCAAGCTGGTCAGCCCGCATTCTAGCTGGACAGGGAAGGATCGATGAGGCCTTCAGAGAAGCAGAGCGGGCGCGCGACCTCGATCCTCGTCAAGCAGGGCGTCGAACGGCTCTAGCATCTCTTGGTTTTCAACTTGGTCGCTACGACGTCACTATCGAGGAGGCACGTGAAGCCTATGGCATCGAAAACCAGCTCCTGCTCGCCAAGGCATTTGAAGGTCGTGCGCTCGCGATGGTCGGCCGCACGCGAGAGTGTCTCGCGATTGACTTCGGGGTGTACGACCTAGTCCGGGCGCTATGCCTTCACGTAGGCGGGAGGGTAGCTGAAGCACGACAGGTGGTTGAAGACGCCGAAAGGCAGTTAGAAAGCGAAGGAAGTCCTAATACTGACTATACAGCCGAGCTAATAGCACAGGATCTGGCTTCATATTATGGAATGATAGGAGACGCGCGCGGTGCCACCCGATGGCTTGAATTCGCCTTCGACCTATCCCCCTCAGGAGTAGACACACGCGTCCTCGGATCCTCTCTGTTCGAGCCGGTAAGGAATGACGGTCGATTCAGTCGGGCCATAGATGCAGTGCATCTCGCGGCTCGCGAGCGAGTACGGAATATGCGGACGAGTCTCAACGGTGACCTCTGAGCACTTTCCTGCTATCCGTGGAGCATTAGGTATCGTGAAACTCGTCATGCTAGGGCTCGCGATGATCATACTGCTCAGTGCTCCCGCTTTTTCGTCCGCCCAAGAACGCTCCGAGACCGCCAACGTACTCTCTGCGCTTCAGGATGGAGGGTTGTGGGTCACAATTCCGATATTGGCCGGCGAAGGCACTATCAGCACAGTTCGAGTCCCCGCCATGGCGCTCGGTATCACCGGATGCGTGAACGTCTGGCACGGCCACTCCGGGAGCTGGCAGATTGAAGCTCACGAAAACGTGCTTGGTTCGGTGTTAAGAATCGAAGCACAGCCTGGGTTAGGGGTCCCCTTTGAGCACGACTTTGGGATGCAAGCTCAGGTAGACGTCAAATTCAGCTGGAGCGAAGCACGCGACACGACTCTGATGCTCTGGGTCGGCGTGGCGCTAGCCGGTTCCAAAAACGAATCTTTGTGCCAGCCGAAATACGGGGACCACGGAGTCTTTGGCTTCAATCAATCTGGACTGCGGTCACCTTCGACCATGGAATATTCTCTACCAGATAGAGTCGATCGCCCTGCGCTCCTAGGATAAGAGGGAGAGACCTGGTACGGGCTATCTCCGCACCGTTGTCTAGACGGAGCAACCTCGACTCGAAAATCTCGGTCTCCCCTTCTTCGGGGATCTCATGCATCCGAATTTCGTGCTGTATCAAAAGCATCGAGTCACCCCAAGGAACCACCGAGCGCAAGAGATGCGACCCGCTGACGTGGTCGAATCGACGACCTAAACCGATCCCGTCATCACTATACACGACGATCGGGTTGAAGTCTTCGAAGGCCTTACTCCAAACTTCCACACCTCTCTCGTCATGTAGGCGAACCATTGACTGAACGAAGCTGACATCGATCACTCCACTTCGTGTACAAAAAAGCTCAGACGGCGTCAGTTCTTCAACAGCGATCTCTTGTAATTCTGGACCAAGTTCATCTGCTCCAGCCACGTGCGGAGCCTCCCCGAAAGACCGCACTGGGCCATCCGCTCCTAATTCATGGATGATCTTCCCATTGAGCAGGTAGCTCATGTAGGTGCGATCACCAACTGAGCAAAAGCCCGTCTCACCGAATGCAAACGCTCTCCACCGATTCTTGAAAGCTAGGGTCTCAGTCCCAGCCTCGAATATCGAGACCCACGAACTCCCTGGGTCCCAGAGCATCAATCGACCTGAGTCGCTCCAAGCGATACCTGAGGGTCTGTCGATTTGCCCTTCTTCGAGACCGATTTCAGTCAGAGACGATATATAGCCACCATCCGAGTCGAATAGGTGCACCCTAGGACCGCCAAGATCCAAAACCGCTAGGCGTCTATCTGAATCTACCTCGACGTCCCAAATACCCTCAAAGACTTCATGGGCGGCACCAGTCTCTTTGCCCAGCTCGAAAATGGTATCAAACACCAGCCCCTCGAATGACGAGGGCATATCGGGAGGCGGACCCGAGCACGCTCCGAGAAAAACGAGAAACACAGGACCGAGGCTTCCAGACATAGACCATGCTTTCATCGACCGCGAGGCATCCCCGGAATAGTCAATCCCGGACCGCCACCACTACTGAAGTGGGCTGCATGGCCATCTACGTTCAACTCGCTCTGGGTCATCACGGAAAGTGGATATCCCCCCTGGAAGAATATTCCGTGACGAAGTGCCATGATCTCCCACTCGTCCTGGTCCGTCACCGCAAGCTCCGGATCCATAAAGAAGTCAGTGATAGCCTCTATTGCGCCTGGGACATCCGGAACATCGGGAGAAGCCAGAACGTCCGCCAAGACCTCTAAATACATACTGAGGTTGTCCCATATCATGGCAGCCTGTGGGCTCAGCCAAATCAGGCCAGGTGCGATCGCAGGTGCCAGGGGAATCTCACTCGGAAAGAACTCGGGCGGCTCACCATACGTCAGCTTCGAGAAATAGCGATTTGTCACAGTATCGATACCCTCCTTTCGCTCCACGCCAGGATCGATATCAGTGAACGGTTCAGTCGCCGCGAGACGGAACCAGTGGCCCGCCCAAATAAATCCATCTAAGTCGGCGTATCCAGTGCGGAAATCGAGGGCAAACGCATGGTCGTAAAGGATATCCATGTTCTTGGGGGCGCTCGTTAGAGCAGCGCCGGGTCGGCTATGATACAGGGCGACTGCATCTTCTAGGTGAGCACTCCTGTGCATCACGCTATGATCAGCCAAAATCGAGATGACTTCCCTCTGGAATGCTCGTCCCCACCTGACAACTTCGGCAGCCCTAGAGCCGAGCGCGTCCAGGCCTGCTTCTGCAATCTCCCCATCCTCCGGTTCACCTTCACCCTGCACCACCGAAGTCATACGATCAATCATGTCAAACTCAAAGCCAAACGTTGGAAGGTCCGTCCCGCTAGAACGAACGATTCCTCCTTCAATCGCCAGCTCGTAGAGCAACACCCCATGCGCCTGGTCTAGTCGTCTGAGTGTCTCTAAAACTTCAGGATAATGCTCCCGCAGAGCCGATGCGGACCCCAACTCTCCCACATGCTGAGCTTCTAGCTTGAACCCGAACAAAAACGCCGGCATAACAAGCAGCAAAATCAAGCGCAGGATCTGAACACTCATACGTGTGTGCGTTGACGGCAGGGGTTGTTGCTCGAAGAATGGCATCCCATGATGGCCTAGGTGATTAAAGGCAGCAACCAGGCCCTCGGAGGCAAACGATACGATGAGTCGAGCACGATGGAATATTAAGGGGATCTCTTCTTCCTCCGTGCTCTGGATTAGTGTCGTCATCATGGTCACACCCGGCCTGTCCGCAACCGCTCCGGACACCTTTCGGAATCCCAGTACTGACCGCGAAGTGAGCAGTGCGGCGCGAACCCCTCACATAACGCTGGAAGCATCCCTACCTGAGGACGACCAGACCGTCGACGAGGAAGTGACTGAGGTTCGGCTTTTTTTTTCCGATGCTCCGCTAATGCGTGGGGCATCAATTCGCATCGTAAACTCATCCCGCAGGCTCGTACGTAGTGGCCCTCCACAGGCCGACCCCACAGATGCAAAGCAACTTTCGGTCAGTATAGATCCAGCGCTTCCCGCAGGGAGATATGTGGTACAGTGGCGCTGTATCGCTGATGACGGACACGTCATGCGCGGAGACTTCACGTTCGAGGTATCTGGAAGTTGATTTGGTTCTTAACAACGATCCAGCAGGGAATCCTATTCGCTGCGACCATCTTTTTTATCGGGTGCGTCACTTGGCGAACCCTCATCGCACCGGACGTAGCAGGTACGTTAGAAGACGGCCGCTTCCGACTCGGGCGTACCCAAGCTCTCGTTGTGCGATGGGCGCGCCGCTCGTGCGCCGCTCTGATCCTAGCATGGAACATGCGACTGCTCGTTCAGGTCATCGCCTTTCGAGACCCGTTCGCACCGATATGGGACGACATATCACTTCTTCTCTTTCAGACTGTGTGGGGAAAGATATGGATGCTCCAAGGAGTCGTGATCGCACTCATCGCCAGCACTCTCACATGGGGGCTACCCACAGGTAACGAGAGCGGAGAGCCTCCACCCATGCAGGTGACTCCCGCCTGGGTGCTACTCTCGGGGCTGACTATTGCACTGACATCGACACTCGCCATGTCAGGACATGCGATGGGCGCTGACTCCTGGCGCTGGATCGCTGTCTCTGCAGATGTACTTCACACGCTTTCCGCGGGTATATGGATGGGATCACTAGCGGTGATCATCGGCGCCTCGCACCAAGGTCCAAAACGGACCGCATCCGACACGCAAGCTTTCGGCGCTCAGATACAGCGCTTCTCCACCCTAGCTCTTCGAGCAGGGCTCGCTGTGGTGTTAATGGGAGTAGTACTGACTTGGACCCACCTTTCCTCACCATCAGATCTTTGGATGACGGGATACGGTCGTGTCTTGAGCAGTAAAGTCATCGTTGTGACTCTCATATTCGGACTCGGATTCTGGAACTGGCGCAAGGGTGTGCCGATAAGCGAGAGCGAGAGCGGCATGCGTATGATTCAACGACGTGGCTCTTGGGAACTCATTCTAGCAGCTGGAGTCATATTCCTGACCGCAATTCTAGTCCATTCTGTCAAACCTTGATGCGCTCTTGATCCCATGTATAGAAACAATCTTAAGAATATTTCTTTGAGACTCATGGTGATGACTTCTGCTTTTCTGCTCGGAGCATGCAGCAATGAAGAAGTCGCCAAGATCAGTAAGATCAGAGCAGGTGAAATGTTTTATGAAGCGACTTGTTTTTCATGCCATGGTGAAGGTGGGCTCGGAGACGGACCGATGGCCGAAATGCTTCCGGTGCGCCCTCCTCCCTTAACGGAACACTTAGCACATCATCCGATTGATCAATTGGTCCAGATAATTCGAGATGGTGTGCCCCCCGCGATGCCACCGACTCCATTGACCGATGACGAAATCCGACTGGTGATCGATTACACCTGGACTCTCGTCCCTGACTCCTTGGTTGAGGAGCTGAGAGAGATGCAAAGGGAGGTGGAACTTGGCGTCTCAACGGACACGCAGAAGGACACCATAAATGGGCAAGAAGACTCGTCATCTAGCAGTATGTCCGGGATGACACACAGCGAACAAATGGAGCCATCGGATACGAACAAGAACTAGTTCCTAGTTTGCCTTGTGCTTCCTCGAGACCTCATCGAGCAATTGCAACTCGTCCGGCGTCAGTGCAGACATCCCTTCGGCTGAAATCTTGTCCAAAACCTTATCGACCTTGTCTAACAGCACGTTGTCTGCTTTAGCATTCCTTCTACCTGCGGCTTTGAACGCATCCTCTCCGGACTTCTTCCGAGGCACCATAGCGAGCCTTGGCGTCCTCGGCTCGGTTCTTGGCGCTCTCTTCATGAACGACCATACCCGCCAATCAGCCTTAAGGTAAATCCACCCGGCGATCAGCCCTCCAAGGTGGGCGAGATGGGCTACACCGCTATTTCCCGCACTTCCTGCGGCACTTAAAAATGCGACTGCCGCCATGAAGGCGACTAGAAAACGCGCTTCGACGGGGAAGATCCCGAAGACGTAAATCGGAGCGCGGGGCCAGTTCATAGCGAATGCCAGCATAACCCCGTACACAGCCGCCGAAGCACCCACGATTGAAGAAGGCAGAAACAAAAAGCTCAGTAATGCCCCCCCCAGGCCGCAGATCAAATAGAACTTCAGAAATTCTCGTTCTCCCCACTTCTCTTCTATTGGACGACCAAAGAAGAAGAGCATGAGCATGTTGAAGAACAGGTGATACAGCCCACCATGCACAAACATGTAGGTGAGCGGGGCCCACGGGCGGAAGATGATCCGAGCAGGTTGAAACGCCAGCCAGTCGATCACGAGTCTCTGCGGCACCAGAAGCGTGATCGCAAACACAGCGGAGTTCGCGATGAGAAGACGCTTCACCATAGGCGTTGGACGGAATACCATGCCAAAAGAACCGTATCCGAAATCGTTCCGGTAACTCATGCGTGCAACGTCCTTAGCGCCATAGCCATCACGCAGAGTCAACTCCTGAACGAGCCCGCGCGAGCTCGGCAATCCGGTCACAAAGTTCTGGAAACCCGATCGCCGCCGCGGCTGCCCCTTTGGGAAACAGACTGGTAGCGGTCATCCCGGGTAGGGTATTCGCCTCGAGGCACCAAGGCCGACCATCTTCGTCCACGATGAAGTCAACACGAGAATAGTCTCTGAGGTGAAGTGCGCCGTGCACCTGGAGTGCTAGTGCCCTGAGTCGCTCAGATAGCTCCGACGGTATATCCGCTGGGAAAATTTCCTGCGCCAAGCCCTCCTGATACTTGCACTCGTAGTCGAAAATCTCGTGCTGCGGGACAATCTCTCCCACCGGGAAAGTCTCACCACCCAGAACTCCGACTGTAAACTCTCGACCAGCGTGGTAGCGCTCATACAACACCGTGTCTTCCCAGGTAGAGCTTTCACCCATAGTCACCTCAAGCTCTGCCTGGTCGTGCGCTAAAACCAGTCTTAGAGATGACCCGCCTCTAGCGGCCTTAACTATCACCGGCAATCCAAGCGCAGACTCGACCTCATTCGCTGATAGGGGCCCGACAAGCCAATCCGGCGTTGGAATCGCGGCGTCCCTCAAGACCGTCTTGGTGGCCTCCTTATCCATCGCAAGCGAGCACCCGAAACAGTTACTCCCAGTGTACGTAACCCCGGCACCATCTAGGATATCCTGAATGGTACCATCTTCCCCACTGCCTCCGTGAAGCGCCATAAAAAACACATCGACCTGGGCCAACTCCGGAGCCTCGAGAATGTTAACAAACCTTTCGTTCTCCGATGCCAAAAGCGCAATCGGCTCTGGGGGAAGCTGCCCCACACCAGCTGACACTAGGTTAGCCTCCTCCTCCAGTGTCATGATTCCCCTCACCGTATCAACGGAAACCACGTGGTGGCCAGCCGCTCTAAGGGCTCCTGACACCTGAGTCCCGGACGCTAGGGACACGTCCCTCTCGTCGGAGGTCCCCCCCATGAGAACGCCTATCCTCATAGGGAGGAGTCCCGACTTATCATGACTATACGGCCTCGCCCCGATCTAGCTGGCTTCTGATAGCGGTCGGCGAGAACTAAGGATGGCAAGCTCAACTAGCTATCACACTTCTGAATCGAATCCGATTCAGAAGCGTGCCCTGGCTCTTCCAGGAAGCCGTTTTCGAGCATCCAGTCATCATCATAAACCTTACTCAGGTAGCGCTCACCCCAATCACAAGCGAGCGTGACTACAAAAGCATCAGGGTCGTTGACTCGTCTCGCTACCTCGACCGCTGCGTGCACCAAAAGACCTGCAGATCCTCCAACGAAAAGTCCTTCCTCGCGGGCTATCCGCCGGGCCATGCGAAACGCGACACCATCGTCGAAGCTCATGTATTCGTCTACAACATCAAGGTCGAGGGTCCCGGGGATTTTATCGTTTCCAATACCTTCCACCTTATAGGGGTGCCCCTCGACCTTTTCTCCGGTATTGAAGAAAGTGGAAAGGATCGAACCCTCGGGGTCAACTCCAACTATTTGCACTGACGGGTTCTTCTCTTTCAGGTAGCGCCCTACCCCGGTCACGGTACCTCCTGTACCAGCGGAAGCCACAAAATGCGTTACACGTCCCTCGCTCTGTTCCCAAATCTCACGCCCGGTGGTCTCGTAATGTGCCTTCGGATTGGCTTGGTTATAGAACTGGTTCACCATGACCGCATCAGGTATCGCTTCGGCGATACTGCGTGCCCTGACCAAATAGTGGTCGGGGTCGTCCGGAGCTACTGCGGTTGGCGTGATCACGACTTCGGCACCAAACGCCTTTAATAGCTTGATTTTTTCGCCGCTCATCTTGTCCGGCATCGTACAGATACACCTGTACCCCTTCAGGGATGCGGCCATCGCGAGCGCGAGACCCGTGTTACCCCCAGTGGCCTCGACCACGGTCCCACCCGGTTTCAGAGTCCCATCAGCTTCAGCTGCCTCAATCATCGCCATCCCAATCCTATCCTTGATCGAACCACCGGGCCCGAAAAATTCACATTTTGCATAGACAGGAGTGGGAGTAGCACCGATGACAGAGTTCAGACGGACCATAGGAGTCCAACCGATGAGCTCTAGAACACTGTCGTAAGGACGTGGATGGCGATCAGCCATTTAGATTTCCTATCAGGAGTTCGGTCCGGTGTCTAAACTGTCTGGCCTTGAGCTCTTGGAGAACCGAACAGGTACGTGAGCCCATACCTCGACCTGCTTGCCACCCTGACGAGCAGACGAAAACTGCAAGTGGCGAGCCCCTTCCACCGCAGCAGAGTCAAAAGCCCGGTGTCCGGACGACTCAAGCACTCTGACACTGTCAACTGTACCCGTCGCGCTCACCCGGACGATGAGGACCGTTTCACCCTCTACGTCCTGATCCCACATTTGGAGCGGGTACTCTATCGGCACCTCACCAGAGAGAAAGCGTGGCCTTTCAATCTCATCACCACCACATGCAGGGGCGAATAGGCATACCGCCAGGCTGAGAAACTTACGGACAACCCTCAACCTTTATCTCCGGGGCGTTCGATTCCGCTCACCTCGTAGAGGATATCAAGCGCTTCACGTGGTGAGAGTGTGTCGGGATCGATTGCCCTTAGTCGAGCCACCATCGGATGCTCCGCAGAAAACATGGAAAGTTGATCCAGAGGGGGTTCAGACCCTGGTCGCAGTACCCCATGGCGACCTAAACCCTCCCCACCTCCGGTATGTGTTCCCTCGAGTTCGAAAAGAAGTTCCCGAGCTCTAGCCACAATGCCATCCGGGAGGCCGGCAAGCCTTGCTACTTGGATGCCGTACGAGCGATCCGCACCTCCTGATACGAGACGGCGAAGAAATACAATCTCGTCACCCACCTCGCGCACCGAAACGTTCATATTCTTGACCCCGGCAAGAAGATCACCAAGCTGGGTGAGCTCATGATAGTGAGTAGCAAAAACAGTCTTTGCGCCTATATGCTCATGCACATGCTCCGTTACAGCCCAGGCTATTGATACACCGTCATAGGTTGAAGTCCCTCGTCCTATCTCATCAAGCAGCACGAGACTTCGGTCAGTCGCCCCGTGGACAATCGCAGCAGTCTCGCTCATTTCAACCATGAACGTAGACTGACCTCGAGCCAAGTTGTCCGAAGCCCCGACGCGGGTGAAGATCCGGTCGGAAACCGCAAGGCGTGCAGCGCTTGCAGGAACAAAAGATCCCATCTGCGCTAGCAATTGGATGAGTCCGATCTGTCGCAAAACGGTGCTCTTCCCCGCCATGTTTGGCCCAGTCAGTACAATGATGTATCCATCATCACCAAGCACGAGATCGTTAGGAATGAACTCCTCGCGGGGCATCATAGTTTCGACGACAGGGTGACGCCCCGAACGGATCTCTAGGTCGAAACCCGTGTGGACCTCAGGGCAAACGTATTCCCGCCGTACCGCCACTTCAGCGAGCGTGCTCAACACATCAAGCGATGCCGCTCGAGCGCCGGAATCCTGGAGTCGAGCTAGAGCTTCCGCGACTTGCTCTCGAACCCCGGCGAAGAGCTCAACCTCCAGGCTTCCTATACGGTCCTCAGCCTCAAAAACTTTTTCCTCCCACTGCTTGAGCTCTGGGGTGAAATAACGTTCTCCGTTCGTAAGTGTCTGCTTCCTTACATAGTCTTCCGGAACTTTGTCTAGGTTCGCCTTAGTAACCTCGAGGTAGTAACCAAACACCTTGTTAAATCCAACCTTGAGCGAGCCGATCCCGGTACGTTCACGCTCGCGAACCTGTAGGCCGGCAATGAAGTCGCGAGCACCATCACGAATCTCCCGAATATCGTCTAGTTCAGCGGACCAGCCTTGCCGAATAACTCCGCCCTCGTGGAGAGTTGATGGAGGATCATCTGCGATTGCGTCGCTCAGTAAGTCACCAATGTCCTCTAACAAATCGATCTCGACACCTAATGACCTCAAGAGATCGGATGAAGCTCCGGAGCAAGCCTCCTGAATCAGAGGAAGCCTCTGGAGAGAAATCCGGAGGCTCATGAGGTCACGCGGCGCGACGCGCAGGGTACCGAATTTCCCCGCAATCCTCTCTAGGTCACTAACCCCGCCCAGCGCGTCACGAAGACTCTGACGCAGTTCGGATGCATCGACCAATTCTGAAACAGCGTTCTGCCTAGCCCAGATCTCTTCGGTAACCACCAGTGGTTCGAGCACCCACCTCCTAAGTTGGCGGCCACCCATAGCTGTCACAGTATCATCTAGTACATCTAAGAGTGTGCCGCCCTCTTCTCCCCCCCGCATCGGCTCGATCAACTCAAGATTGCGACGCGTCATCTCGTCTAGAAGCATCACGCGCCCAGGTCGAAGAACGCGAACGGGCTTTAAATGGGTTACTCCCGATGGCCGAATCTCACCTAAGTATTGGATCAACGATCCAGTGGCCCGAACAAGCTCGGCATCACCAGACTGAAATCCTAAACCGTCTAGGGCTTGCAGCCCGTAGACCCGAAGTAGCTCGGAGGTGCAAACATCCTCCTCAAACATCCAGTCGTCCCGAAGAGTCCGCGGGACATCGCCCGAAACCGACCGCCAAAGGTCCTCGTCCTCGGCCAATGCTCGTGGGATGAGAACCTCAGAGGGCTCAAGACACCCGACCTCGGCCCGAAGCTCGTCTTTTGGAACGGCCTTAACGGCAACTTCTCCAGTTGAAACATCCAGTCGGGCCAACGCGTACCCGGCCTCATCAGCCCCGACTATGGAGACTAGAAAGTTGTTCCTACGGTCACTGAGCAGGCTGTCTGCCACTACGGTGCCCGGCGTGACCGTTTCGGTCACCTCTCGCTTCACTATACCCTTGGCCTGCGCTGGATCTTCGACTTGATCACAGATGGCCACCCGACGTCCCATCTTAACGAGTCGGGCCAGATAGTCGTCCAAAGCCTTAGCGGGAATACCAGCCAGCGGCACGCGCGCTGCTGCTCCATTGTTCCGCGAGGTCAGCGTAAGACCCAGCAACCTCGCGCCCTCCTCAGCATCGCTGTGGAAAAGCTCGTAAAAGTCGCCTACGCGAAAGAATAGCAGCGAATCTCGGTGCCGGGATTTCGCTTCCCGCCACTGCTGCATAAGAGGTGTATCGCCCGAAGCCATCAGTGAAGTTATTGCTGTAAGAAAGGCGCTCAAGACAGGGTGCCGAAACTGTTGCCTGTTCTATTTAAGAAGCGCAACCTCGAACACACACTGATACGCGTTCGACCCGGCGTCAAAACCCATGCCGCTAAACATCTCTCGCTGTGGTCGCGTCCAGAGTCTCAATTTCAATTACTGTTACGACAGTTCGACAAAACATAGCCCGCCAAGCCAGCGAGCGATCTAGAAAGACGAGCACACTAGTCATGGAGTTGTCATGAGAAACTTCGGAATCAAAAGACCCGCTATCATCGGCCTAACTCTCGGCCTAACCCTATCCGGTTGTCAGTCTGATTTAGCCGACACAACCGGGAATACAGGGGCGCAAACAGAAATCGAGGCTTTACGATCAGCGGCTTTGGCGTATCAAGCAGCTGCCTCTAGCAAGAACGCTGAAGCGGTCGTCAGTATGTACGACGAAACGGCCATCATGATTCCACCGAATGCAGAAATCGTAGACGAGGGCCTTGAAGGAGTTCAGGACTACCAATTCGGCTTTATTGTCACGCCAGGTGTTTCTCTCGACTTTGAACTCATCCGGACAGAGGTTGCCGCGTCCGGTGATATAGGATGGACCTTCGCTATTGGTAACATCACGATTGAGCGTGAAGGGGAGGAGCCAGGACGAGATGTTGTGCGCGACTTTCATACATGGAAAAAGCAGTCAGATGGGTCTTGGAAGATAGTCGTTGATATGTGGAACTCAGGGATGCCAGCGGGCTGACCACGCCTAGCTTCCAGCTGGTCTCTCTTCCCTATCGTCTCTAACCAACGCTGCCCTTATCCCCTGCTCGGCCAATGCTTCGAGCAACTGGACCGCTTCTGACCGAACAGAAAAGCGACCAGCACGTACGTGGGTGAATTGACTCCCATCGACAGTCACAATGCGGACATCTATCCCTCTCGCGCTAACCTCTTCATACAGAGCGACCGCACGATCGTAGTGCGCGAAAGCTCCTAGCTGGACCTGATAATTCATCACTGATACATGGACAGACTCACTAGCGTCGTCCACAGCGTTCAACTCATCCGCTTCCGGGTCCCCAACCGTCGACTCCTGAGCGACCTGAACCTCTGGCGACCCTAACTCTTCTGGAACCCCACCATCGGAAGTTGTAGGGATGTCACCCCGCGGAGGAAGTGGCCCCGCATCCGCGATCCACTCCCTTGCTCGCTCAAACGCCTCCGATCGAGGGTAGTCCCGCTCTAAGGTGTCCAGATGCCTGCGTGCAGCATCTTCATCCCCCATAGCCCATGCAGCCTGGGCCAGCCTGAGCACGGCGTCAGGAGCGAACTGCCCACTCGGGTATAGCAGGGCTAGCCGCTGGAAGTCGAGTTCGGCTTGCCTAGGATCGACAGTCAGTCTCCCCCGAAGCCACAGGCCTCGTTGTCTCTCCCTACGCGATGCCTCGATACGGTCGTTTTCCCACCACTCAAGTAGTATCGCTCGAGCCTCCTCCGTACTTCCCAACCGAGTGAGACGCTCCACCTGCTCAAGTGAGGATTGAGCCGAAACAAGCTCAGGATTTGCCGACAATACCACGACCGCAATGAGAAGTGTGATCAGGATCGGCCGGTCACCACTCGTCCGTTGTGTCACACCTGGTCTGATTTTCATTCTACCTCCGCTCGCACCCGAATGCCGAGGATCCACGCTTCTAGAAAATGCTCATCCGTGTGCGGACTTGCCTTTAGGAGACGATCTACGTCTAGGAGAGACCCAAGCGCCTCGTCGATTTCGTCTTGCGTCCACTCCAATGCCTGACTGGCAATCCTGCTGGCCAGCCACTGCTGATGCCTCGGCAATGCATGCTCAAGCCCTCCGGGTCCTTCCTCCGCCACGATTCCTAAGCGCAGCAGGTGAGTCGCCAATCCAATTACGAGACCAACGCCATTCTCCCCCTGCTGCAGTAAAATTGGCAGAGTCCTGGCAGCCTCCTCGAATTTTCTCTCTCCCACAAGATCGAACCACCTCCAGCGATCCTGAGAAGGGAGCGTTGTTCCTGCCGCCTCTACGTCCTCAACCTGAACTGTACGTCGGTCACCCACAAAATCGGCGAGTTTCGTGAGTTCTTGGGAGAGGACACCCAAGTTGTTGCCAATCGCAACACCAAGTGCCCGGGCCGCATCGGCACTAAACTCGACTTGATGCTCAGCCTCCGCCCGGTCCATGATCCAACCAGGGACATCAGCGTCAGTGATCGCTTTGAATTCAGTAGACTGCGAGACCTTGGCTAAAGAAGCATAGAACTTGGCCTTCGATCCCACCGGGACTGTGCAACTCATGATCAATGCGAGCCCCGGAGGAGGATCCTGCGCTATCCGAACTAACTCATCTCGGGCGTGCTTAGAGGACGCGAGACCCTCTACCTCGCGAAGCACCACGACTCGCCATTCAGCCATCATAGGCGGCGTCGCAATTACCGAAGCTAACGTCTCTGTGTTGACCTCACTCCCTCTTAGAAGGTCCAGATTGAAATCGCGCGTCGCTTCTTCCACATGAGCTTTGATCAATGACCGAACGGCTTCTTCCTTACGGAAATGATCGGCACCATGGAGGTAAAATACGCCCCCTCGTGATTTGCCTAGAGCGGGAACTGCGTCTGATGCGTTCAGCGGTCAAACTGACCGACACGACGTACCCGCGGACGCCGCTCATACCGATCTGAGAGAGGTGAATAATCGTAGATCAGTTGATTCACCCATAGATTTTCTTCAAGACGGGCTACCTGGTCCGACGGATTTGAATCTAGAACATCGATCGGCATCGTATAAGACGGGTACCCTGGTCCGTGAAGAGGAGGCTCGTCCACGACAACGACTGGGAGTTCGACCGCAGGTACGCGCAAAAACAGAGTCGGTGACCACGCGACCCCTGTCAGCAGCAGCGCAATCCCTACAACAGTCATCGCCTGAGTACGGGAACCGGAATGGGCCGCAATGGCCCGGTCGTCATCTACGTGAAAGAGCCGATGCTCAAGCCTCGGCGTAAAGTCATCTTTCAGTTCGGGTTCCGGCAGATCCCGGAGCAGCTCAGCACCGTGAACGAGTACGTCCCTGTATCGTGAACATTCAGGGCACTGCTGCAAATGCTCTTCTATCGCTATCTCCTCGCTTGGCGCTGATGCGCCATCGAGGTAGTCGGTGAAACACTCTACGACGTCGGTACAATTCATTCGCGACAGCTCGCCGATCTAGGCCCAGACTCTATCGGCCTGGGAACCACGCTCAGATGATACTGACGCGCTGTCGCCGGGTTCCCCAGTTCCGCACGAGTCCCTATGAATTTTTCAGGGAATCGGTGCTTTCCCCTCAGCCTTGACGTACCTCGCTACCGAAAACTACTCGGGTCATTCAATCATCGGCGCAATGATGTGCGCGAAGTTGTTCCGGGCTCGGTTCAGCCGACTCTTTACGGTACCCAGATTACAGCCAGTGATGTCCGCTATCTCCTCGTAGGTTTTTCCTTCCATCTCTCGAAGAACGAAAACGACGCGGTGGTGCTCGGGTAGCTGCTTAACAGCCTGTTCAACCTTGGCACGTAGGTGCCTCTTTCTGAACAGATCGTCTGGTTTGTACTGAGTGTCCTCCCATTCGAGTGGTCGGTTGTCGGCATCCCAGTTCTTCTTGAGTGTCTGGAACAGCACGAGAGGATTGCGAGACCGATTCCGAAGCTCGTTCTTCGCGAGGTTGCTAGCGATTGTGTAGATCCAGGTCGAGAACTTCTTAGTCTGATCGAAGCGATGAAGGTGCCTATAGACCCGAACAAAGGTCTCCTGAACTAAGTCCTGACCGCGATCTCGATCCCCGATCGTTCGATAGACGAAGTTTAGTAGTCTTTTGTCATACCGGCGGACGAGTTCTCCGAAGGCACGAGCGTCACCATCGAGAGAAGCTTGGACCACCTCCGAGTCAGTCATCTCACCGAGCATTCGCCGATGCTCCCGAGCCTCACTCGGTAAGATCTGCAAATCGGTTTCTCTCTTCTGTCGTCCCATAACCAATCTCCACCTCCTCGCGGTGGCAGTCCGCTTTCCTATCGCGCGCCCTCCCGATACAGGCCACTTACAGTGCATACTGCGTGCCAAGCCACGAATACCCAGTAGCGCTGGGCTTTAAATACCAGTCGTCCTATTATTGTGACGCTGCCAGAGGGCGAAAGTAGGACAGTTCTTCACGAGGCGATTAACACTGAACGTACTGACTACTGAATACAGCTTAACGTGACTTCGTCAAACCGCTGCAGACACTTCCAGCCACGATGGTCGCGAGCATCAGGGCTCGCGCTTAATTGATTCCACCATGGGAGAGATAGAGACCGATCAATCGACGGCAACAATCTCTACACTGGCCAGGTCCAGCTCTTCCAGCGGCTTCGCCACGGCATCGGCATCACCCACAACCACGATCTGAGCTTGGCTGGGTCTCATGTGCTCTGCTGCTGCGCTGGCCGCCGCCTCTGAATTCACAGCCCTAACGTCATCCCGATACCTATCGTAATGATCCTCATCTAGCCCATAGATCAGGAGTTGGTTTATTCGGGTTGCCACCTGTCCTGATGTCTCAAGCTGAAGCCCAAATACGCCTGCGGCATAATCCCTAGCCGCGGCGACTTCGTCTGGCGTAGGTCCCTTATCAGCCATACCTATCAACTCAATCATAGCTTCCCGGATGGCTGCGTCGGTCACGTCGTTTCCAACAGACGTAGAGATTTGGAAAGGACCCGGTCGGGACCGAAATGTAAATCGAGACCGGACACCGTAAGTGAACCCGTTTCTTTCTCGAAGATTGAGGTTCAACCTGCTCGTAAACATCCCACCGAGCACCATGTTGGCCATCGAAAGCGCGTAGTAATCGGGTGTCGAGCGAGCTGCGCCCACATGTCCGATCCTGACTTCGCTCTGAACCGCACCCGCCCGGTGGACGAGTACTACACGGCGCTTCAGCGAGGCTGGCTGAACCGTAAAGTCCGCAATCTGCTCCGGAGTCCCCTCCCAGTCACCGAAATGAGTCCTGACCATGTCGGCAACCTCGTCGAACCCAACATCCCCAACCACTACTAACCCGCCACCATCCGGCCGATAGTTGGCATCTGCATATCCGCGCACTGTATCACGAGATATCGCGCTGATCGATTCAACGGACCCGTCCACTGCTCTAGCGTAAGGAACATCAGCGGAGAAATAAGAACGCCTCGCGTATTCCGTGGCCAAAGCCCCCGGATCCATCTCCCTCTGACGGATTGTCGCAAGCTGCTGATCTAGAGAGCGCCGCACCTCTTCTTCCGGAAATGCTGGTTCTCTAACGGCCTCCGCCATAATAGCAAACGCCTCGGGTAGTCGATCTGCCATACATGAAATTCCAACGTTCGTACCCTCCCATCCGGCGCTGGCCGACAAACGAGCCCCAATACCTTCGAGTGACTCCGCCAACTCTGAGCCACTGCGCCTCGTCGTCCCACCCTCTAACGCATCTGCTGTGAGCACAGCTAATCCGGCGTGCTCTTCTCCAAGCGCACCCTCACTAGCACGTATGAACAGGCTTACGTTCACTATCGGGAGCCGACTCAACTGAGCCACGCGCACATCAAGTCCGTTAGGAAGGCGTACCCTATTTACTTGAGGGAACGAAAAATCCCGTAACTCGCCACTAGTTGGTCGCAAAGACCTATCGAGCGCGCTCATCTGCTGCCTTCAGGTACGTAGGTAAGAACTGCACGGTTGTCCGGCCCGAGCTGGTTGGTGACAAAAGCACGGACATCATCAAGTGTTACTGACCGGAGTCGATCCAACTCTTGATTCAATCGCCCCGGGTCACCGAAATACAGGTCGAACATCGAAAGAAGGTCTGCCCGCTCCGCTACGCGCTCGAGCGTACGCACCAGATCTGTCTCAATCAACGATATAGCGCGGCTAATTTCGTCTTGTCGGGTGTCGATCAAGGCTTCGAGTTCACGCGCCATCGCCTGCTCAAGTAGGGCTGGATCAGTCCCCGGGTACCCAGTCCCCCACATAAGAAGCATCGACGCACCAGTCAGGAGTGGATACGCATAGGTCACAACGCTCTTGGCAATCTGTTGCTCTCTCACAAGGTGCCGGTAGAGCCGCGAGGCACGTCCCATTCCCAAAACAGCTCGAACGACCTCCGCCGTAGCAAAGCCATCGGAAGAGTATGGTGGAATCCTAGAAGCCATGATGACCCGAGGGAGAGGGACATCGGCAACAACCAAATCGCGCACTGTACCGCCAATCACGTGCTCTAGTTCTGTCCGACCGGGGAGCGATGGTGGTTTCGGACCCGCTGGGATATCCCCGAAATAATGTTCGATGGAGCCAAGCGCCCTCTCGATATCGACATCGCCCACCACCGTTAGTACAGCATTATTCGGGATGTAAAACGTCTCGAAGAAAGAGGCGACATCATCTAGGGTGGCGGCTTCAATGTCCTCCATCGATCCGATGACGGTGTGGTGATATGGATGGTCTTTCGGGAAGACGAGACGCTGTAGCCGCTCACTCCAGTCTCCGTAAGGCTGGTTGTCGTAGTGCTGGCGCTTCTCATTCATCACAACATCACGCTGGTTATCCAGCTTAGCCTGGTCCATGGCAGGAAGCATCCAACCCATCCGATCCGATTCAAGCCAGAGACATAAATCTAGTTCGTGCGATGGCACTGTTTCGAAGTAATTCGTCCTATCAAACCAAGTCGTTGCATTCAAAGTGCCACCGACTCGTTCTATTAACTCGAAGTGCCTGTTCTTTGGCACATTTGCTGATCCTTGGAACATCATGTGCTCAAAAAGGTGTGCGAAACCTGTCTTCCCCTCCGGTTCGTTTCGCGAGCCAACCCCATACCAGAGGTTGGTCGCCACTACTGGAACCGTTCTATCTGGGGCGATTACGACCTTGAGGCCGTTATCGAGTTGATAGCGATCGAAATCGATCGAAAGCTGTGTCACGGTAAGTCCGTTCCTAGTCTCAGGGTCGCTCTCGCAACCGTGAACGCAGTATTTCAGGAGAAAGATCGTCTTCCAGCATGCTGCGTGAAGACTCGTGCCCAGCCTCTAGTTGGTCTTCTACTGTCGTCACAGCAGCTAGGTCAGGCTCAGCGGCCCTGAGCCGAGCACGTTCGAGCATTTCATATGCGATCTCATCTCGACCCATCGCTGCAGCAGCGAGTGCTGCAGCCAGCTGTGCGTCCACGTCATCCTCTCGAATGCGGGCTCCCGATATCAGCTCCCCCGCTCCTTCCTCAAAGCGATCCGCCTCAAGCAGCTCGAGTCCAAACACAATACGGGTCCAGCCATCTTCGGGATCAAGTCGCACCGCGTCGGCAAGCGCGTCCGTAGCCTGATCGTGATCACCTGCGAGCGCCCACGCCACACCCAGTTCGTACGCAATCTGCGGATCGTCAGGGTCCAACTCTCTCGCGGCAGTTAACTCCTCAATAGCCTGGTCTGTGAAACCTTCGCGCGCCAGATACGTCCCGTACATGAGTCGTGTCACAGGAAGATCAGGAGCTATAAGTGCCGCTGTTCTTAGTGTGTTTTCGGCTTCTGGGTCATCGAAATAAGCGATCCCATTTCCAGCTGTAGCCAATACGTACGGGTCATCAGACCCCAGCGAGAGCGCATGCTTGAAACGCTCGTACGCAACGCCCCCCATTCCCAGTTCTTGTTCGGCAACGCCAAGCCAGCACAGGACTCCAGCGTCCTGTGCGAAGTCTTCAAGGTGGTCCCGAAGAAGCTCGGCGGCTCCCAGCCAGTCGCCCTCCTCTCCTAGGGCGAGGGCCTGTTCGAGAAGCTGATTACGGTCCATCAGTCAGTCTCCAGAATATCCGGCCTGGTAACCAGATCACGACCCGTCATCTCCGGTGGCTGGTCTATCTTCATCTGACCCAGCACAGTCGGTGCGACATCTCCAAGCCTTCCTTCGTGAGCAAGCGACGCGTCACCACCCAGTGGGTCATAAAACATCAAGTCAACGGGAGTCGTCGTGTGTGCAGTCTGTACCCTTCCGGACGAATCGATCATCACTTCGCAGTTCCCGTGATCCGCGGTCACAAGGACAACCCACTCCGGATGCTCATCAACTACCGCCAGAATCTCTGCCAAGCACTCATCTACCGCCTCGACTGCCTTTATCGCCGCAGGAAGCACGCCGGTATGACCCACCATATCAGGGTTAGCATAGTTTACGAGAATGAAGTCGTAATTGTCCTTCAGACCCGCTATAACCGACCGCGTCACACCACGGGCACTCATTTCCGGATGCAGATCGTAGGTCGCCACCCGTGGAGAGGGAACCAGAGAACGATCCTCCCCCATGAACGGAGCCTCTTCTCCTCCATTAAAGAAGTACGTCACATGAGCATACTTCTCGGTCTCAGCCACCTTCAGCTGACGTTTGCCAAGTGACGACAAGTGTTCGGACAGGCCCTTGTGGACGTTATCCGTCGGAAAGGCAACTGTTACTGGTAGCCCTTCTTCATATTCGGTCATAGAAACGATCGTGCCGGCGCCTTCCCTTGAGCGCTTAAATTCATCGAAGTCATCACGCGATAGCGCTGCCACCAATTGACGCATCCTGTCTGCTCGAAAGTTCATTAGGATGACGACGTCGTCAGGCGACACACCCTCTTCTCCGACACCACGTATCCCAGTTGGGAGGACAAACTCGTCAGTGACTCCTGACGAGTACCCCTGCTTCATGAAGCCTAGGTCATCCTCCCAGGCCTCCGCTTGACCCGAAACGATCAAGTCATACCCCCTCCGTGTCCTGTCCCATCGTCGGTCTCGATCCATGACCCAGTAACGTCCGCACACAGATGCTATCGACCAGTGCTCGCTTACCGCGCAAGCAGTCTCTATCTCGGCTAAGTAATCGGCTCCCCCCGTTGGAGATGTATCCCGACCATCGGTGACGCAGTGGACTCGGATCGGGACATCTTTTGGAAGAAGGTCAAATAGAGCTAAGAAATGGCGAAGATGGCTGTGTACCCCGCCGTCGGAGACCAAACCAACCACATGAATCTTCGATCCTGCTTCTCTCACCTGCTGCACGAGCTTGCTCAAGTCCAGGGCCGAAGCAAATTCGTTTTCTGCGATCGCTTGATCGATTCGCGCTATGTCCTGATGTACCACTCGGCCGGCACCTAGGTTGAGATGCCCGACCTCAGAGTTGCCCATTTGGCCATTCGGCAGCCCCACATCCGCGCCAGAACATGCAAGACGCGTGCGGGGACACGTCTCGTACAGATGCCGAAAACTTGGCACACTCGCGAGCTCTACCGCATTGCCTTGAGTCGGCTCGCCTTCGAAATCGGAGTGACCCCAGCCGTCTAGGATGACTAGGAGGACCTTACGCATGGAATGACTTCGTTAGAAAAGAACGACACAACTAACTCGTATAAGGTCGCTAAGAACTACTCTGCCCGCATCGTCAAGCAAGATCGACTTGATCATACACAGCTCGTGAGCAGAACGGTTGGGAGTAGTCTGTGGTTATCGCGATCATTTACTTGGACCTTACGACCACCTACGATCCGTTGCCCGCTAGGGACAATTCCCCTTCAAGTTCGCCAAAGATCAGGAGTCAATCGTGCGCTATTCACCCTTCCGTATGGAACGGTGGCAATCCACCTATGAGCACCGGGTAGAGATCAATCTTTCGGAGAGCGGAGTGCATCCGCTAACCACCAAAGAGCTCATAGAGATCTCAGGCAAAGACATTGATGTAGGTTCGACCCTACTCGGATACGGGCAGTCAAATGGTTCGGACGAGCTGCGGGAGCTCATAGCAGAGCAGTACGATGGAGCGAGTGACAGATCCGTGCTCGTAACCACGGGTGGGGCTGAAGCGAACTTCACTTGCTTCTGGCATTTATTCGAGGGGGACGCCAAGGCCACCATTATTCTGCCTACATACGGCCAAGTCCCCGGTCTGCTCGAATCATTCGACAGCCGCCTGACTGGGGTGAATCTCCGGGAAGAAGAAGGATGGCAACCGGATCTCGACGCACTGGAAGCAAGTCTCGCCGACGGATCCTCCTTCGTTTTAATCACCAACCCGAACAACCCCACCGGCGCATCGTTGACCCAGGCATCGATGGATGCCATCGCAGATATGACTGACCGATACGGGGCCTGGATCCTCGCAGATGAGGTGTACGCCGGAGCCGAAAGTGGTGATGAGCGCACTCCATCGTTCTGGGGAAGCCACGACCGCGTGCTGATCACCAACTCGCTATCCAAAGCCTATGGTCTTCCTGGGCTTCGGCTTGGGTGGATTATGGGCCCTGAAAATCTGATGGAGGAATTGTGGGGTCGAACTGACTACACAACGATCGCTCCGGCGTCTCTCTCAGATCAGCTTGCATGTGTCGCTCTCGAACCCGGGACCAGGGAGCGTATCGGCGAGAGGACCCGCAGCATCGTCCGCAAGAATCTGGGCGTCCTCGAAGACTGGATGTCAGCCCAAGGAGGACGCTTCCGCTACCGTCGACCGGATGCAGGGGCGATCTGCTACACTCACTACGATGCACCAGTCAACTCTAGCGAATTCGCAGAAAGGCTTCGCGTGGACAAGTCGCTTCTCGTCGTACCTGGTGACCACTTCGGGATGGACCACTTCATCAGGCTCGGCTTCGGAAACCCAGAGGATGAGCTACTCGAGGGCTTAGGCCGGATACGGGACGCGTTTGACGAAGTGACCGGCTAAGGTCCGCGGACCCATGCAGCTCTCATGCGAACGACCACCTGAAATTTAGAACAGTGCTCTTACGTTCTCGATCGGCCTACCAAGCACGGCAGAGTCGCCCCTAACAATAATCGGTCGCTGAAGCAGGCTCGGATGCGCGACCAAGGCGGCCAAGAGTACGTCATCGCTGACATCGTCAGAGTCAAAGTTCAGCTCACTGTACACGCGGTCACGCGTGCGGAGCACATCTCGAGGTGACAACCCTGCCTTACTCAGTATTTCGCGCAATGTGATCTCATCGAGCGGGTCGACAAAGTAGTTCACACGTTCGAAATCCAAGCCCTCTTCTTTGAGAAGCTGCACGAGCTTCTTGCAGGTCGTTCAGGTCGGTTTTTCGTATACGGTCAACATTATCGTTTTAGGTCGAAGAACTACTCAATAAAGACCGCGATGTCCTCGATCGGCTTCTTCGTGATATCAGGTACGGTAGCGTCCTCGTCCGGATAACCCACAACCAGAATCAGAAATGGACGTTCATTATCCGAGCGTCCCAATAACCCATTGAGGAAATTCATCGGAGAAGGGGTGTGCGTAAGCGTCACGAGTCCCGCATGGTGTAAGGCAGTGATGAGCATACCAGTGGCGATGCCGACAGATTCGTTTACGTAGTAGTTCTTGGTCTTCGAACCGTCCTCCATCAACTCGTAACTTTCGGCGAAAATGGCAATCAACCATGGAGCCTCTTCGAGGAACGGCTTGTGCTCATCCGTACCTAAATGCTCCAGGGCCTCTAACCATTCTTCCGGCGCCTTACCACCCCTGTAGAAAGCGAGCTCCTCCACTTCGGCCTCGCTTCGGATCTTAGCCTTAGTCTCTGGATCCCCCACCACCACAAAACGCCATGGCTGACGATTCGCTCCATTAGGGGCCGTACCCGCCGCGAGCAAACAATCCTCTATTACATCTCGGGGCACAGCTCGATCCGAAAACTCCCTAACTGTGCGACGCCTGCGCATGGTCTCGAGAAACTCACGCGCGGCAACTCTCATTTCCTCCAACGGGAGTTCACGAAAGGTCTCGAGTGGGACGAACTCTGCTTTCGGCATAATCGTCGTCGTCAGCCCCTGAGCCGCGCGTACAAGTCAACGTGAGAGGTGCCAGTCTCTGTCTCCCCAATAACTCTTGCGGCAGGCAGTCCGAGAGACTGCGAAATCAAACGGACGTTCACCATGTCTACCACTTCGTCGTGAGACAATCGGATATTACCCCAGCGTGCGACTGGTGTACTCCGGTATCCATCATAGACACGCTCGAGTGCTCCTGCGTGAGCATCGTCTGGCACGGGGACGTGCAGAGCAGACGAACCAACTCCATACCGTGCTGTCAGCTCTGACCAACTCCTGCCAGCTTGGCGCAAAGCCACCAAAGCTTCGGGGGACACGCCACTTCGCCCAGCCACGAAGAGGACAACTGGAATTTCATCAGCTGGTATCTCCCACTCGCTAAGAATTGACACTTCGTTAGAGGGCAGACTGAAGAAGCTCGCAACGGCACTCAAGTAATCTGCTTTCGCGGCCGTAGACTCTTGACCCGTAACGGGTGTGACCGAAGCCACTAGAAACATGAAGATGAGAAGAGAGCGCCGCATGAAGCTAAGTTCGACCCCGGGAGATAATTTTCGACTCGAAGTATGCAGCACCCCGGTCGGAGACACCAGACAATGAAACTTGAGCATGAACCGGGCCAAACTGCCACATGATGATGTGACTTTAGCTCTCATCTAGCTAATGCGCACGAAATCAAGACACACTGATCTAGGACTTGAGCTCGTGAGTCTTCTAGCCGGGGAAAAGCCTCATCAAGAGAGTCTCCAGTTCTTGACCTGAACGGGGACCTCGCAGAATTACCCAACCCGTTTCTGCCTTAACCCTCACCTCGTTAAGGCTCGTACCCAGCGACGGTAGTACATCGAGTCCGACCCCTGGCTCGAGTAGGATGACCTGTATCGAATAGTCACCCTCTAAACGCTGCGTCGTGATTGTGCCGATGAATTTCCTGCCACCGCCAACGTTCTCGGTACGAGTCACCTCGAATCCCGGCACTGACTGCAGAGGCTCGTCTTTAAACCGACCGTCGTCCTCAGGTACAACCCGCACGCTCCCACGGCCCAGAGAAAACTGGCTGACTAATGTGGGACCAGAAACGCTACGGGGTCGGTCCATAAGCCCCTCAGATTTTGCTTCGACTTCCAGCTCCACCAAAGTCTCGAGTGGATCCCACTGAGCGATTCCCCGGGAGGAAACGATCCGGCGGTGTGCCACCAAAAGAGGTTCAATGTCGGGGATAAGGTCCACCGGGGTCTCAACAATATTAATAAGCTCCACAGCGTTGCCACTCTCTGCCCTGACAACCCGCCTAGACCTTTCCCTCTCCACATCTGTAATGCCAGATCTGGGGATCTCGACCTCACCTTCTTCCCTGGCTGGATCAATCACGCTGTGCTCCTGTCCCTGACTCGATGCCTCCGCTAGGACCGAGGGGCCATAGACGCCGCTCAAGTTTCTTTCGTTGAGCCCATCTGTCTCAACCATAGGATTTCCTGACTCTGTAATAGCTATCGGCGCCAAGATCACCGATTCCGAAACAAAGCCCGTGTCATCAGGTCGCATCACCCAACCCACACCAATCGCTAGGATTACTGATGCTGCCCAACTCAGTCTCCTTCCATGAACCGGGACACGGGGCGGTATCTTCCTAGTTCTTTCAGCATAGGACTTCAGTTCTTCGATACTAGGAGCATCGGCGATAGGTGCCGCCATACTAAGGATGGCATGCGCATCAGAGCGGACCCTGCGCGCGCTTTCCAGCCGTTCTGAGCACTCGGCGCAAACATCGAGATGCTCTCTGACTCTCCGTGCTTCCGCGATAGGGTATTCTTCAAGTGCACCGTCTAGATACGCATGCAAGGCACCATCATCCACGTGCGACATCGTGCTCACCTTGTTGATTGTATGCCGTTACCAACCGCTTACGAGCGCGCGCGAGTGTCGTGCCCACCGCGCCAACAGCCATATCCAACTGTTTTGCGATTTCTGAGTAGCTTTGCCCCGCGTCCCACAGGAGCAACACCTCTCGATCCTTCTCCGAAAGGGAACTCAGTGCATTCCGGACTGCGCCGTGGCGTTCTTTCGAATCTAAGTCGGCTTCGGGTCCCCCTTGCGAGGCAGAAGTAGCCTCGCGATCGCTCTTGAGCAGCACGAGGTGTTTCTTTCTGCGAATGGCTGTCCGCGCCTCATCTCTCGCTAGGTTTGCTGCGACCTGGAATAACCAAGCCCTTGGTTTTTTTGGGTTGTGCTCGAGCGCACGAACGAACGCCTCCTGAGCTAGATCCCTCGCTCTCTCCACGTCCCACACTTTTCTGTGAAGGAAGCGCACCAGATCTGGGAAGGTTGTCCTGTACAGATCATTCCAGTCGATGCGACTCACGCACCCAACCCGATGCTTCGCCAAGCAGCCAAAATAGACCTCATTGTTTCGTCGTTCATAAGTGATCTACTGTTTTTCAGGAAGATCGTTCACTTCGATCATCCCCCTGTTCTTTTAGGACGGTCTAGCGATCACCCCTTGCACACAGACGTGAGTGTGGACTGATTCCTCAGGCATTCAGCAGCATCTATCCGGAGGATGAATCCTGTATATCGTGGTGCTGGGCGGAGGCCGTGTGGGCAGCGCAATCGTGCGTGACCTGACCGCAGAAGATGAATTCGAAGTACTAGTCGTCGACATCGACCCGGTAGCGGTTGAGAAGATGACGCGCTTCGGAGCGGACGGGGTCGTCGCAGACCTGTCACAGATCGAGAATGTCAGTCGGGCCGTGAAGGACGCAGACTTAGTGGTTGGCGCCGTTCCCGGCTTCATGGGATACCGAACCGTAAAAAGAGTACTCCAAGAAGGTCGGCCAATCGTCGACATTTCTTTTTTTGAGGAGGACTCGGCCGGTCTTCAAGACCTAGCAGAGAGCGCCGGAGTCCCTTGCCTGGTCGACTGTGGCGTGGCACCCGGACTCAGCAACCTCGTGCTCGGGAACCGTGAGGAACACTTCGACGAAACAGAGTCTTACGTATGCTTTGCGGGTGGTCTTCCAAAAGAGCGCGTCTTGCCATGGGAATACAAGGCACCTTTTTCGCCGGCCGACGTCATTGAAGAGTACGTGCGGCCTGCACGTCAGAGACAAGCCGGTCAAGTTGTCACTAAGCCAGCACTGACGGACACCGAACTGATCGACGTCCCAGGCATTGGGAGCCTCGAGGCGTTCAATACCGACGGCCTGCGCTCATTACTCCGAAATTGCGGGACGCCCAACATGGTCGAAAAGACGTTGCGGTATCCTGGCCACGCGGCACGGATGCAAGCGTTACGCGAAGCCGGCTTTTTCTCATCAGAACCCGTCCAAGCCGCATCCGGAAGCGTGGTTCCTAGAGATGTGACCGAGTCGCTCCTTTTCGACGCGTGGCGATTCGAGGAAGGCGACCTTGACCTCACCATTCTTCGCATTGTCATCGAGGGGACCAAAGACGGTCAGCGACAGCGGCACACGTTCAACATGGTAGATCACTACAACCCTGCGACTGAAACGATGTCTGTGGCTCGCACGACCGGATACACGTGCACCTCTATGGTAAAACTCATAGCTGAAGGAATCTGGGCTCAGCCTGGCCTAGCCACACCGGAAATCGTAGGGCGTAATCAAGAAGCGTACGATGCGGTGATCAAACACCTTCGTGACCGAGACGTCTACCTTGATCTCGATGTGGAAGTCCTACCTCATTAGTGACTCAAAGGATAAAGCGCCTTGGTTGACACTGGTCTCATCAATGCGCTCTCATGACCGGGTACAGTCCCGCTTCGATTTGGCCGTCTAAGATCGCCCAGTTAGCGAATCCATCATCGGAGCGTGGTTCCAATAAGGTGAAAGCCAGTCGCCCGAGAGGCTGATCCACGGACACCGCTACCGTACCCGGCGGCAATACACGAGTGACGGATTGCCAAGCACCGAACACGACGCGTTCGTTGCGTCCCTGAAAAGCACGATCAGCTGTCGTCGTGGAGTCCACTGTGAAGTGTTCGACTTCGACTTCCCCAACGGGCGCCATGCTAGTCTCAATCCCATGAGCCCGAAGCCGCTCAATCGCGCTGTCCGCATCCGGAAGGATGTAGTAAACCGCAGGAGCTACTTCAACTTCGGTAGGCGAGAATGTCCCAAATTCGTGCATCAGAACCGGCTTCGACACCTCTTGGCGACGAAGAATGATCTCCCCAGTCTGCGGATGCCTCTCTTCCGCAACCTCTCCCATCAAAATCTCAACTTCAGATGGCGAGCGCTCAAACGTAGCTCTCGTGGCTAGCTCCATCCCTACCACACTAGCGTCGGCTTCCCTCACTAAATCTCGGATGCTCTCCGCGTTCTCCTGAGCAAAATCGAGGATCTCCTCAACGAACCAGAGAGTGCTCATTACCCGATCTTCGAACGTGTCATATGCGTATGCCTCGGATAGAATCGCCATCCGGTTACGCAGCCCAACGTAGTTGTTGTTGAAACGAGGCCTGTGATCAAAGGTGTACCAACCAGGACGGCGCTGACTCGTATTCCCGTAGTAGTAGTAGTCCCACCCGTGTTTTTCCTTGATTCGATCGGTAACGGTGGGAAGCCATTCATCGCGGAGGAAAGAATCGATCGCCCCGGGTGTGTTGGGGTGTAGTGGTGGAGAATAGGTGAGGCGGTATGCATGCCGGGTCCCATTCGTGGTGTGCAGATCAACCCCGACGTGCGGATCGTAGGCGGTCATCATCTTGACCAAAGACCTCGCTTCGGGGGAATCCAGCTTCATGTGATCCCGGTTCAGGTCGAGCCCTTGGGCATTCGGACGCTGACCCATCCCACCAAGAGGGCCGTGCTGTCGAGGCCTGTTCCGAAGATCAACACGCTCGTTACCGTCGGCGTTGTAGATTGGCGCGATCAATAGTACGAGATCGTCGGCCCATGACGGATAATGCCCGCGTACGTAGTCGCGCAGCAGCATTTGTAGGGCTTCTTTGCCGCAAACTTCTCCCGCGTGGATGTTTCCCTGCAGATAGATTCTGGTTTTACCGGTATTGAGCACTGCCTGAGGAGATGCATCTGGTGCGCCGAGTACCAAGAGCGGCAATCGCCTGCCCTCGTTGGTATATCCGAAGCTGGTCAGGTGGATTTCGTCTGAGCCTTCTGCAAGCGCTTCAGCAAAAGCCATGACATCCTCATAGCTGCTCGTCTCTATAAAATCGGTGGCTTCCGCCCGAGTCAGAAGCTGGTCGAACGACTCCTGAGCTTCTGCAGCGTTGTCCTCCGTAGCGCTATAGGTAGTGACGAGTGCTAGTATCAGCAGGTAGCG
>Ga0114933_10001222_pt1 | contig 29033 bp, 31 predicted proteins | sample 4SBtaG_FD_89691 | JGI IMG/M metagenome (GOLD analysis project Ga0114933, IMG submission 89691) | Deep subsurface microbial communities from Kolumbo volcano to uncover new lineages of life (NeLLi) - 4SBTROV12_W25 metaG | ecosystem: Environmental > Aquatic > Marine > Volcanic | place: Kolumbo... | reverse complement strand
GTTCGACGGTTGGGAGACGGACGACGGCGGCGAGTCATGTCAGCTGCAGCGTGAGCAGGCCTCGTGCCAAGGTTGTTGGCCCGGCAAAGCGCGCAATGCATCGGCACACGATGGCACGAAGCGCGCCTACTCGGGCAGGCGCCCGGTCAGCAGATAGTTCCCGTGCGCGCTCGGCTCTCCGGCGCAGACCCACTCGCGGTAGCGCTCCTCGATGGTCTGCATCGAGACGCTCCCTGCCCCGTCGGAATCGAGGTGCGCGAAGGCGGCGGCCGGGTCTGCGTCTGAGCCGATGGCGGCGAGATAGGCCGCGTATTCGGTGGGCTGAATCAGACCGTCGCCGTCGAGATCGAGCACCGCGAACGTGACGAGGATGTGATCGTGGGCGGCCTGCGGCAGTTCTCCGCCGTCCTGCATCTGCTCGTGAACGGCCACGAAGAACCCGACGAGCTCATCGAGGCGCACGCTGCCGGTCCCCTGCTCGTCCATGGAGCCGGTGAGCGCGGCCCACATCGCCTGGGTGGAAGCCCGCAGCTTCAAGAGCTGCTGCGAGTCGTTCGGCAGGCGTAGCCGCTCCATCATGGCGCTCGCGTAGTGGCCGAAGTCGTTTCGGTCGATGCGGCCGTTGCCGTTTCGATCGAGGCACTGGAAGTAGTCGGCGTATTTGTCGCGCCGAAAGCGTCGCGCAGGCGAGGGTCTCCACCACATGGGCGCGGAGCGTAGCCGATAACGATCTCGCCAGGTATCGTGCGCGCCGATGGCGGATCCCAAACACGCGGGCAGGCGTGGTCTCTTGTCCGATTTTCGCGAGCTCTTGAAGGCTCCGCGAGACCTCTGGATCGTCTACGGGGCAAAGCTCACCGAGAGCATCGCGTACTTCGCGGTGGTCAACGTGCTCATCCTCTACTTGCATGACGACTTGCGGTTCAGCGACGAGATGGCCGGCACGCTCTATGGCGGCCGCTACACGATCGTCTCGCTGCTCGTCTTCGTGAGCGGCTTCATCGCGGACGCGATGGGCAAGCGCAGAGCGCTGATCATCGGAGCGCTCTCGCTGATCATCGGCCGCTCGCTCCTGCTCTTCTCGGAAGCGCGTTTCGTACCCCTGATCGGTCTCGCCATCGGTTGCTGGGGGGTGGCGACCATGAAGCCGGTGCTCGTCGCCGCCGTGAAGCAGCACGCGCCCATCAAGATCCGCTCCTTCGCGTTCAGCATGTACTACGTCGTGATGAACCTCGGCGCGTTTGTCGCCGGGCAGCTCGTCAGTCGGCTGCGCATCGGCCTCCTCGGCCGCACCATCCGGCCGTCCGAGCTCTTCGAGACCGTAGAGGTCGCCCCCGAGGCGGCCCGCACCGGGCTCGTAGAGGACCTGCTGCAGCAGTTCCCCGCGCCGGAAGGCGCCGAGACCGTCAACGACGGCGTGCGTTCCTTCGCGCGCGTCGCGACCGGGGGCCGCGACTTCGACTACTGGTCCCTCGGTGATCTCGACGCGATCCGCGAGGCGGCCACCGCTCAGCTCGCAGGCCAGCCGATCCCGGACCCTCCGATCGGGCTCAGCGGCTACGAGATGATCTTCTTCATCGCGACGCTGCTTTCGATCGTGAGCCTGTTGATCGTGCGCCAGCTGCGGGTCGACGTCGAAGACGCTGAGGAGGAAACCGCCAAGGCGCAGGTCAGCGTGGCGACCAAAGCGGGGCGCATCGCCCGAGAGCTGATGAAGGAGCGCACGTTCTGGGCGTTTGTGCTCTTTGTCTCTCTTCTCGTGCTCGTCCGCGCGGTCTTCGTGCACGCGCACTCCACCTGGCCGACCTATATGTTGCGGCAGTTTGGCCAGAACACACCGCAAGCCGAGATCTGGTCGCTCAACCCGCTCTTGATCATCGTGCTCACGCCGATCATCGGTTCCCTCACGAGCCGCTTCAGCGCGTGGTGGGTCATCATCATCGGCTCGTTCATCACGACCTCGAGCCTGCTCTTCATGGTTCAGCACGAGCCCTTCGAAGCGGCGGCCCGAGCCATGTTTGGAGGCATGTTCGGCGCCGAAGCGCACTACGAATACGCGGGCGCCTACCTCTTTGTCATCGTGCTCAGCGTGGGCGAAGCGCTCTGGTCGCCGCGGCTCTACGAGTACATCGCGATGATGGCGCCAAAGGGGCGGGAGGCGAGCTACATGGGGCTCGCCGAGTTGCCCATGTTTGCCGCGAAAATCCCGGTGGGTGCAATGAGTGGCCTGCTCGTTGGTTCGTACTGTGCAGAGAACGAGACTTGTCAGAGCGAGCCGATCTGGTTGATCGTGTTTGCGACGACGCTCGCCGGTCCGGTGATCGCTCTGCTCTTCAGTGGTTTCATCCGCGCAGCCGAGCGCGCGCGAGCCACGGAATCCAGTGCGGAGGACGCTGCATGAGTGATGGTTTCGTAGAGATTTGAGAGATCCGTGATTCGGCCCAGGCCGAGATGCTGGTCGAGCTGCTCGGGCAGGAGGGCATCGCGGCTCGAACTCCGGGGGCCGGCCAGGCGGGCCTCATGGGCAACCTGAGCAAGGCGTCGTTCAAGGTCCCGCTGATGGTGCCTGCCGACCGCGCGGACGAGGCCAAGCTGATCGTCGAGGCGCTGGTCGACTACGAGCCTCCCGACTCGCACGAAGAGGCGATCGACGAGGAGGACGACGGCCCCGCGCCCCGCAAGAAGTTCCTCGCTGTCACGATCGCGGTGGTGCTGCCATTTGTTGTCCTCGCCTACGGCGCGGGACACTTCTACGCGCGCCAGTACGGCATGGGCTTCCTCTTTCTCGCGGTCGGCTGGCTCTGCGTCGCCCTCTATTGGACAACGGGGCACCCCGTCCTCCTGCTCGCGTTGGGCCTCACCATCGCGGCGGACGCGTGGCTCGCGGTGAGAGTCATCGACCGGCAGAACGCTTGAGCGCTACGCTCGGGCCTACATGTGGTTGATCCTCCCGATCGGTCATGACCAGCCCGTCTACGACCGGCCGTGGTTGACGATCGCGTTGATCCTCGGCTGCGCCGGGTTCTGGGGTGCGAGCTACCTCTTCGAGGTGCGCGCGGAGGCCCAGATGCACACCGCGGCCCTGCAGATCGAGACGATCAACGAGCGCTATCCAGGTGCGCGGATTCGCTTCACGGTCGACGGCCTCCCGGCTTCCATCAACAACGCCATTCAGCCGCTCATCGACACCGATCCGAACCGCGGGCCCACACGCGGAGACGCCGAGCTGGGTGAGGCGATGGTGGCGTTGGTCAACGCGATGAACCGCCACCCGCTCTTGCGCTTCGGCTATCGACCCGGGCGGCCGAGCGCCGTGAGCGCGGCGCTCTACATGTTCATGCACGCGGGCCTGATGCACCTCGCGGGGAACATGCTCTTCCTCTGGGTCGCCGGCGGCGTGTTGGAGTGTTTCTGGCGGCGCTGGGCGTACGCCTTGCTCTACGTCGGAGCCGGTTTCGCTGGTCTGGCGGCGCACCACCTTTCGGCGCCGAGCTCGCTCGCCCCGTTGGTCGGGGCGTCGGGTGCGGTGGCGGGCCTCATCGGCGCCTATGTCGTGAGCTACCCGCGCTCGAAGATCCGCCTGGGCTACTTTTTCTTACTGATCATCAAGCCCATCTACGGCAGCTGGTTTGTGCCCGCGTGGATCGTGATTCCGCTCTGGGCGGGTGTCGAGCTGCTGAACGCGGTGCTGCTCAGCGGTGATGGAGTCGCGTATTGGGCCCACGTGGGCGGCTTCGCTTTCGGCGTCCTGGTCGGCGTGATCAGCCGCCTCGCGGGTTGGGTCGCGGTCGACGACGGACACCAGGTGGCGCCGCCGGTCGCTCCTCCCTGATCTTTGGCTCAGGCGATCCCCAGCGCGCTCCTCCGCGCGGCGGGTGAGGTCGAGGAGTGAAAACTCCTGGCGAGCTCCTCGTTGAAGTCCTGAGAAGCATGAGGGGCGTGGGCGGCCAGCGCCGCAAAGAGCTGGGTCGCCTCCGGCGCAGTTGCGGCCGTCACTGAGGTCATCGCTCCGTCGTCGAAGCCGATGTTGATGCTGACGCCGGCGCCCCGCTTGCCCGTGGTGAAGCTGAAAAGCCAAACGATGGACTGCGCGGGGCGCTCGCTCAGGAGCTGTAGTGCCTTCGCCTTGGTCGGATCGCGGAGCGAGAGCAGGATGAAGGGCACGCCCACCAATGCGACGATGCCGCTCCCCATCGCCGAGGCGAAGAGGGGATCTGGCTGGTTGGTGGTGAAGTAGACGGCCGGAAAAACGAGGGCCGCAAACGCAAACATGCCCAGCCCTCCGTTACGGAAGCCTCGGCGCCGGAGCTTCACGGCTTCGAGGATGAGAGTGCGGATGTGAGGAGGAAGATTCGAGTCAGCCATGGCGTGGCCCGGTCTACGTCACCCGCCCCCGATCGCTCCCCGCAGATCGCGCGTTTGCTCCCGGGCGCGCCTCGGGTCTTGCGAATCGTGAAGTCGGGGCGCGTGCTTCGGATGCGATGGGAATCGGTGCGCCGCTCCGGCATCATCGCGCCATGACGGCCAAGACCAGGTTTCATCGCGGTTTGCGTTTGCTGGGCTCCTTCGCCCTGCTCGCGGCCATCTGTGCATGCGGCGGGAGCGACGACGACGACGCCCCCCCGCCGGCGCCCACGACGCCGACGCCCCCACCGGTCGTCGCCCCGGCGCCCAACGCCCCGGTCGGTGTGATCGCGCAGTTCGACCTCGCGCCTGGGTTTACGCCCGATCCGCGGCTCTCGACCGGCAACGCCGGCGGCCCGGTTCAGGCCAGCACGCTCAATCCTTCGTGCCGGGGCTACGTCACCAGTGGCCAGAACCACATGCTCAACCTGACGGCGCCGTTCACGAACCTACGCATCGTGGTGAGCGCGGCCCGCGACACGACCTTGGTGGTCCAGCTGGCCGATGGCACGTATCGCTGCGACGACGACGGCGGCGAAGGCATGAACCCGCTCGTCACGGGGGCCTTTCCGGCCGGACTGCATCGCATCTTCGTGGGCACCTACAGCCAGCCCGCCGCTGCGCGACGTTCCCGTACACCATCGGCGTCTCCGAGCTCCCGACGGTCACGGCGACCTCGATCGGGGGCGGCGCTCCCGGCCCCGGACGGGCGCCCGCGGGAGGCCCGACCGCCATGCCGCCGCCCCCCGGTGCTGGTGCTGCTCCCGCGGCCGCGGGTGCCGCGATGGTCAACCTGAGGACCGGCTTCATGCCCGACCCACACACGACCACGGGAACGGCCGGCGGCCCCGTCAACGCGGGCACCTTCGATCCGAGCTGCGTGGGCTCCATCCCGAGCGCCGCTCAACACACGATGATGCTGGGCACGGACTTTCGGAACCTGAGGATCATGGTCAACAGCTCGGCCGACACCACCTTGGTCATCCGGGGGCCTGACGGCCGTTTCCGGTGCAACGACGACGGGGGCGGAGGGTTCCGGCCGATGGTCTCCGGCGCGTGGGGACCCGGCTCCTACCAGGTCTGGGTCGGCGTGTACGCCAACGGGGCCCCGACGCCGTACACGATCGGCTTCAGCGAGCTCGCGTCTGTCACCGCGTCTAGCTTGCCACTGCCGTAGATCGGCCGATCTACCCGTGACGACGGCGCATCGTCACGGGTACTCTCCGGCGCATGCTCAACCGACTCCTCCTCGTGTGTGCGATCGGCTCTCTGATGCTGGCCTGCGGCTCCGACCCCGCGCCCGCCCCGGTCGTGGCGCCGCCGCCGCAAGCTGCCGTCGACCACTACTCGGGCCACTGGCGGGGGCTCGCTCGCGTCTCTTCGACGTTGCCCAACGCGCCGCAGCAAATGGACATCTCGATGACCATCACGGCCAACAACCCCGGGCAGTGCGGCTCCTTCGAGTACGGCGCGATCGGCTGCTCCGGCGTTTGGAACTGCGCCTCGAGCTTCGACTCACCGACGATGACCATCCAAGAGACGGTGCGGGTCGGTCAGGAGCGCTGCCCGCCGAACGCCCAGGTGGAGCTGCGGTCGACCCAGGATCCGAGTCAGATCGAGTTCCACTACCGCAACGGTGGGATCCAGGCGTCGGGCACGCTCCAGCGCGGCGACATGTAGTTCTTCAGAGGGGTCGACCGATGACGGCCCCAGCCTCGGGCTCCGCGCCTTCGAGGCCCTTGACGATCAGCGTGAGTGGAGGCGCCTGCGCTGACATGGCGCTGCCCCAGGCCAGGTCGTGGACCCGGAACGTCTGCTGTGTTCCGGAGGCCAGGCCGATGCAGAGCTCGTCGCCCGGCCCCACATCGCCGAGGTAGGTCTCCTCGAGCACGAGCAGGTCGACCTCTTCGAGGCGATAGTGCTGTCTGAGGACGGCATGGAACGTCGTCATGGTGGGCGAGGCTAGTCGAGCCTGGCTCGGGCCGCCACGTTCCTCGCCGAATGTCGGTCACAGATCGACGACCCACCGGCACATGCATGCATGCGCGCGAGCCTGCTGGTCCTGAGTTTCCTGCTTCCCGCCCTCCCTGTCGCGGCCCAAGACGCGAGGTTCGGTGAGAGCCACTTCGTCGGAGACACCGCGGCGGACGTCGTCGTCGAGTGGACCAGCCCGCGAGGGGTCCCCCATGGCCGCGTGCAGGTGGTGGCGGGTGGGCAGAGCCAACGTGTGCATGACGGGGCACCCGCGTATGCCTGGGCCGCCGGCGGAGAGCGTGGAGTGCTCACCGCGCTGGTGGGAGCGAGCGCGGCGGTCGAGGTGGTCTTTGTGCCCATCGACCGCGGCCGGCCGGGGGAGCCACGGCGAACCTCGGTGACGCGCCTCGCCACCGGTGACCGCGCCCCGATCGGCGCCGCCGTGGCCTCACGACCGGATGGCTTCGCTGTCTTCTTTCAGGAGGCGTCCACCGGCAACCCTCGGGCGCTCTACGAGACCTATCTCGCCCTCTTCGACCACGACGGTCGACCGCTCGGCCCGACGTCCCGCGTGCAGGCTGCGTGGCCGATCGCCGACGTCGCCTGGTTGCCGGGGCGTGGTCAATATTACTTTCTTCTCTACTATGGCGGCTCCGATCCTCGTGGGACCCGACTCTGCGGCGTTCATATCGCTGGCGCGCCCCTGCGGAACGTCGAGCACCCCTGGTGGGCCTCGCGCGCGGGCATGATCGATGAGGCGCGACTGGTCGTCTACGGGAGCGACCGCGTGGCCGCCGTCTACCGAGATGACGGAGAACTCTACGAGATCGAAGTGACCGATGGGAGCTGGGGCTCAGACCCCTCGCGCCCCCGACGGTCTCATGGGCGGATCCCAACGGACGCCGCCTTTGGCTTGCGGGGGACCGCTCGCGGTGTTCGGGTCACCCGCTCGACGCTGCGCTAGCGAGCGTGGGGGTCAGAGCTGCTCGCGAACGGCCCGCAGCACGTCGATGTAGCTCACGATCCCGATCAGGACCTGTCCCTCGACCACCGGCACGGCGCCCACCTGCTCGTCGACGAAGAGATCGATGATCTCCTCTGCCTCGGTCACTTCGGTGACCGTCAGTAGGTTCGAGGACATGACGCTCCCGACGGTGGCGCCGAGCTTGGACTCGAGGCGCTCGAGGCTCTCGATGTCGACAACGAGCCTGAGGCCGAGCCCGCGGAGGTCGCGGTCGCTCAGCATGCCCACCAGCCGCTGGTCCTGCACCACCGGGAGGTGTCGAATGTTCTTCTCCTGCATGATCTCGAGGGCGGCGGCCAGGCTGGTCTCCGGGTTCACCGTCGCCACGTTCTCGGTCATGAGCTCTCGAGCGTTGATCTGCATGTCACAGACCAGGTACGCACGGGCCCGGCTCAGGCGAGGACGAAATAGAGCCCAAGCGCGACGAGGCCCGCGCAGAGGGTTCCGGCGAGCGCCGCGATCAGGAGCCAGACGTAGAGCGGGAGGCCACTGCGGGAGAGATCCGTGGGCGGCTCGATCGGCGGCCTGGGGTTTGTGAGCGGCGTGGGCATCGAGAGAGGAACGACGGGCTCTGCGGGCGGCGGCATCGAGTGGAGGCTCGGTCCCCCGAGCGCGTGCAGGTCGGCGTTGGCCTTGTCCAACATCCACGGCTGCGAGACGTCCGACCACTCCTCCCATTCGTCGGTGCCATCCAGGGGCACCGCCGCGAGCGCGTCACGCATCGTGGTGACGCTCGCGAAGCGGGCCTCTTTGTCAGCGCAGAGGGCCCGCGACACCAGCGCCTCGAGAGAGGGCGGCACGTCCGGACGCAGCTCACGGAGCGGCCGGGGCCGCCCCTCCTGCGCCTTTGCGAAAATCTCGACGACGCTTCGGCCAGGGTAGGGAAGCGTGCCGCTGAGCGCCTCGTAGAGCATCACGCCGAGCGAATAGACGTCAGCGCGCTGGTCCACCGCGCTCGTGTCCACGACCTGCTCGGTGGCCATGTAGAAGGGCGTGCCCATGACGATGCCCATCGCGGTGAGCTTCGTGGAGGGGAACTGCTCCTTGAGCTTGGAGACCCCAAAGTCGAGCACCTTGGGCAACCCAAGGTCGTTCGGACGCTCCGGCCGGGTCTGCATGAAGATGTTCTCGGGCTTGAGGTCCCGGTGAACGACGCCCACCGCGTGCACCGCGGCGACACCACTCATGACCTGGAGGAAGACGTTGACGATCGACTCGATCGGGAGGCGCGCCTCCGAGAGCACGTCGGCCAGGGTCCGACCCTCGAGCAGCTCCATGGCCAGGTAGAACGTGTCTTGATGCCGACCGGCATCGTAGACCTGAACCACGTTTGGGTGCTGAACGCGCGCCGCGATCTTGGCCTCACGGAAGAGCCGCTGCACCTGGGTCGGCTCTTCAGCGGCGTGAGGGAAGAGGCACTTCACGGCGGCGCGCTTCTGTACGACCAGGTGAGACGCTTCGTAGACGATGCCCATGGCGCCCCGCCCGAGCACGCGGTCTATCCGGTAGTGGCCGAGCACCTGGCCGGGACCGAACGGTGTGTAGCTCGGCGGCAGGTCCCCCTCCTGGCCGGCCCACTCCTCTTGAACCTCCGTCGGCCCGACGTCTTCGAAGTCGAAGTCAGCCGAGAACTCGGCGCTCTGCACCGCTGATGAGCGCGCACCTTCGCGCTTGGCGCGCACCCCCACGCGACTCGTTTCGGACCGTGCCCGATCCGCACTCTTCCAGCTCGACCTTTCGGCGCTCAAGAACCCCCGCGTCCATGATAGCTCACCTTTGGCGTCGGGCGACGCGGCAGCTCATTCTTGGTCGGTAAAGAGCTCGACGTAGGCCCGGATGTCCTCGACGGTGCGGTCCGCCGGATCGTCGAACGAGACGCCAAACGCCCTCGCGCCGACCCCTGAGCCGCGGACCCAACGGACCGTGCCCGGCTCGCTCGCGATGCGCCCGCTCTTGGGCAGGGCGAGCCGCGCGATGACCGCGTCGTCCACCTCCACGGGGCCGGTTCCCACGACCATCATGCCGCCTTCCGATACGTTCTCGGTGCGGCCGTCGAGCGTGCCGTTGGGCAGCCGGAGCCGGGTGGCCGAGACGTAGGCCGCCCGTTTGCTCCTCCGTCGCCGTGAGGGCGGGAGCGTCGAGCGAAGCTCGCCCCCCTCCTCGGCTCGCCGGACCGCCTCCACAAACGCCTCCATCGAGTCGAAGCGCCGCTGCGGCTCGTCGAGGCCGCGATCGACGACCGCGGCGAGCGGGGCCGGGAAAGAAAGCTCATCGGGCGGCCACTCCTCGGGCGCTTCGCCCGAGAGCATCTCGGCGAGCATGGCGGCGACGGCGTACACGTCCGTCTGCCGGTTGGCGCCGCCCCCCGAGCGAAGTCGCTCGGGCGCTACGTACGGCATCGACGCCAGCGGGCCCGTCAGCGCGCTGAGGGGCGTGGGGAAGATGCCGAGATCCAGGAGCCGCGCCTTGTGGCCATCGACCAGAACGCAGCTCGGAGAGAGCGCCGCGTGGGCCATACCGAGGGCGTGCATGTGGCAGAGCGCCTCGCCGAGCCCGATGATGATCGCGACCGCCTCGTCGGGCGAGAAGAGCCCTCGTGCGATCAGCAGGCCGTCGAGCGAGCGCCCGGTGAAGGGAGCGGCCGCCAGGTAGGGGATGCCCTCCTTGGTGTCGGCCACATCCAACACTCCCAGAATCCCCGGGTGGTAGGTCCGGTCTCGTGCGGCGGCTTCCTCGAGGAGCTTTTCGCGATCGGCGGGCTCGGCCACGACGATCGAGGCGACGCGGTCCAGGAACGCGTGCGTCGCTTCGAACACGGTCGCGTCCTCGGACCGCGCGACCACGCGCCGCAGCACCCAGCGACCATCGAGCGTCTGGCCGACCTTGAAGTCCATCGCCGTCAATCTACTGCGTCTGCTCCGAGAAAAGGCGGTCGTCGAGCCCAGTCGGCGAGAAAGCTCGCCAGCGCTACGGTCCGTGACCGGAGGCTGCTGAGGCTGCACTCCTCGTCGATCCGGTGCACCCCCTGGCCGGCTGGCCCCAGGCCATCGATGCAGGGGATGCCGTGGGAGGCGAGCAGGTTGGCGTCGCTGCCGCCACCCTGGAGGGGGGCTTCGCCAGCGCGCAGTCCGGCCTCTAGGGCGTGTTCGGCGTAGCGGGCCAGGAGCGCTCGGTTGGCGTCGGTGGCGACCATCGCGGGACGATGGAACCGCCCGGAGAGGCTCAGCTCCGCCGCCGCCAGCCGGCCGGGCAGGGGCTCCTCGACCGCTGCTCGGAGCGCCTCGCCGATCGCGTCTCGATCCTCAGGTCGCTCATAGCGGGCGTCGAGGCGAGCGTGGGCCTGGGCGGGCACGGTGTTCGTCGAGGTGCCTCCCTCGATGAGGCCGACGTTCAGCGTGACGCCTCGCTCGTAGTCGGTCAGCGCCTCGATCCGGCCGATCATGATGGCGAGGGCGGCGATCGCGTTCACCCCCCGTTCGTGCGCGAGGCCCGAGTGAGCGGCTCGACCCGTCGCGTCGACGCGAAAGCCTCCAGCCCCCTTTCGGGCGGTGATGATCGCATCCTCGGCGCGCCCAGCCTCGAAGACGAGCGCGGCGGAGGTGTGCGGCGCGAGCCGCTCGAAGAGCCCGGCGCTGCTCGGGGAGCCGACCTCCTCGTCGCTGTTCACGATCACGCGAACCGGGAGGTTGCCCAGATTCTCCGTGGCCCGAAGGGCGAAGAAGATCGAGCTGAGCCCGGACTTCATGTCCAGCACGCCAGGGCCGAACGCGCGGTCGCCTTCCCTTCGGAACCCCAAGAAGCCGAGCGAGCGAGGGAACACCGTGTCCACGTGCCCGACCAGCGCGAGGCAAGGCCCTCCTTCTTTCGCCCTCGCGGTCTCGTAGACCCGGTGGTCCGCGTAGACGCCGCTCGGGTCGGGCACCCGCTCGACCGTGAGGCCGAGCTCCGCCGCCTGCGCGTCGATCAGCGCCGCCGCTGCCTCCACGTCCTCGGGCTCACGGCTGCAGCTCGCCGCGTTCACGAGGCGCTCGAGGAAGGGGACTTGGTCGGTCTCGAAGTTCGCGGCGACGCGATCTTGCAGGGCGGCTGCCTTGGAGGTGGGCATGGGGTAAGCGGCAGGTTACCGCGCTCGACATTGACCCGCACCCGCGTGAGCCCCTAACGTGGACCCTGAAATGCTTGGTCTTTCTTCACGCACTCCTGCGTTCATCGTGTCGGCCTGTCTGGCCGGTGTCGGCCTGCTCGGGTGCAGCTCGCTCGTCAACCCCGACTCCGACCTCCTCGGAACCGACCCTGGCGTCGACGCGGGCACGGTCATGCTCATGGATTCCGGGCCGACGACCCGCGACGCGGGCACGCGACCCGACGCGGGCGGCATGATGTGCGCCGAGGGCACCAGCCGCTGCGCCGGCGATACGCTCTTCACGTGCGCGGGCGGCATGGAGTTGCCGCAGGACTGCCAGGCGATGGGAGCGTTCTGCTCGGGCGATGCCTGCAGCCCGCACGTCTGCACTCCGAACCAGCGCGAATGCTCGAGCGGCGGGACGGCCGTGCTCTCCTGCAGCGCTCGCGGCGACCTGGTCTCCCGTGACGCCTGTCCCAACGGCTGCGATCCAGACACGTTGGCGTGTCGACCGGACGGTGGTGGTGGTTGCGCGGACGACGCGGACACGATCGAGATCGGCGAGAGCCACACGATCAACCTCTGCGAGGACGACAACACCAACACGCACGAGTCGAGCGCGGAGTGCACCTCCTCGGGGGACGCGAACCTCGGAGACCGGGTGTTCTCGCTCACCGTGGAGCGTCGCCAGCGGCTCACGATCGAACTCACCGACGTCGATGAGGCGAGCGCGATCGACACCATCCTCTACATCCGCTCGGTGTGTGATCGAACCGACAGCCAGCTGGCCTGTGACGATGATGTGCCTTGCGATGAATCGACCGCCGAGCCTCCCGCGTGTTTCGGTGAAGTTGATCTGAGGCAGTCCCGCATCGAGACGACGCTCGACCCGGGCACCTACTACATCGTGATCGACGGGTTCAACTACCGGACCGACCGCGTCTCGTTCAGCTGCGGCGACGTCGAACTATCCGTCGAGCGCGACTCGGCCTTCCCCTTCCCTTGAACCTGCTGCTGATCGCCGAGGAGGAGCTCTCCCATCGGGGAGAGGTCTTGCTCATGGACGAGCGCGCTCGTCACCTGCTCGACGTGCTTGGCGTGACGCCGGGGCGCTCGTTGCGCATGGGTGTGCTGGGCGGCCCGAAGGGGCGCGCGGAGGTGCTCTTCGCCGACGATGAGTCGGTGCGCCTGCGATGTACCCTGGACGCCGCGCCGCCACCGCGTCCCCGCGTCGACCTCCTGCTGGCGTTGCCCCGCCCGAAGGTCCTGAAGCGCCTCTACGCGCAGCTCGCGGGACTCGGCGTGGGCCGGATCTATCTCAGCAACGCCAAGCGGGTCGAGCGCTTCTACTTCGACTCCCACGCGGTGCGTCCTGAGGTGTACCGACCTCGCTTGATCGAGGGCCTCTCCCAAGCGCGAGACACGCATCTGCCCGAAGTTCAGGTGCACCGCTTCTTGCGGAAGCTGGTCGAAGACGTGATCGAGGCCGAGCATCCCTACGACAAGCGATTGATCGCAGATCCCGCGTACTCGCGCTCTCCGATCCAGAGCCTCGCCGGGCTGGCGCCCGACCGCCGTGTGCTCCTGGCGCTCGGTCCCGAGGGAGGTTGGGACCCGTACGAGCGAGAGCTCCTGCAGCGCTATGCGTTCACCGGGATCGGCCTCGGATCACGCATCTTGCGGAGCGACACAGCGGTGATTGCATTGCTATCTATCGTGCATGAGAGCTTGCGGGTCGGCTAGCGTTTCTCGCGGTACGCTGTCATCAGCTCGTCGCGGCGCGCTTCGGGAAAGGCCTTGACGGCTTCGCGCATCGTCACGCCCGACGCGCGGTGGGTTCGCGTCGCGATGAATGCGTCCGTGAGCTCAGGGCGTTTGCGCCCGACATCGCGGAGCACCCAGCCGATGGCCTTTCGAATGAAGAACTCCTTTTCGTCGAGCAGCGCGTCGGCGTAGCGGGAGAACCGCTCCCAGTCGCCGCCGCCCCCGCGCAGCGGACGCAAGAGCGAGAGCATCGACGCGCGTCGAATCCAGAGGTCGTCGTCCGCCGCCCAGCGATCGAGCGTCTCCCCCAGCTCGAAGCGCCCGATCAGCGTGCCCATCACGTCGGTGGAGAGCGGATCAACGAGCGCCCAGGTGCGCGCCTCTCGGATCAGCTGCTCGACGAGCGGCACGTCCTCGTCGGTGAGCAGTTTCTTGGCCGCCCACGTGAGGGAGACAACGGCCCCGAAGCGAAGCTCGTGGATCTCCGAGCCCCAGAGCTCGCGCACCAGACGCAGTAGCCGCGAACGGTCGGGGCGGTCCTCGTTCAGTCGTGTGCGAACGACCTTGCGGATGGTGGGCACGCGGACGCCGATGTGGCTCAGCTCGCTCTTCAGGTAGCGCTTCTCGTTCACCGCGCGCTCCGGCGTGGCGTGCTCGTTGAGCTCTTCCTCGATCTGCTGCCTCGCGCGCATCCTCGGGCGAGCCTACAGTAGGCAGCGTGAAGGCCAAGCAAGACTCCGCCGGCGATGAGCCAGAGGGACCCGCCGAAGACCCGGAGCTCGTCCGCGGTCGTCAGCAGTCGATGGCCATCCTGGTGACCCTCGCGGGTTCGGTCGTGACGGTCGCCTTCCTCGGCGGCGCGCCGTTGAGCGGGATGTTCATTCAGCTCATCGTGCTCGCGCTCCTGGGCGTTCAGATCTTCCGCGGCACGCCGTGGGCCCGATGGGTCTTGGCCGCCATGATCACGCTCGCGGCGGTCGGCAATGGCTACAACGCGGTCGGCTCCTTCGGCGCCGAGGGCATCGGTTGGATCGTCAACGGGTGTCTTGCGGCGATCTACGCTTGGTGCGCCTTCATGCTGGCCTTCAGCTCTGCGGTCACGGCGTTCATGCTGGCGCAGCGCAAAGCGAGGGAGTCAGCGAGGATCTAGCGGCCGCCACGCTGCGTCGCGGGCGCGTGTTCAGCCGTGGCCGTGATGGTCGTGGCCGTGATGGTCGTGGCCGTGGTCATCGTGGCCGTGGTGATCGTGGTCGTGATGGTCGTGGTCGTGATGGCCGTGGCCGTGATGGTCGTGGCCGTGATGGTCGTGGCCGTGATGGTGGTGGTGGTGGCCGCCGCCGAGGCCCTCGCCCAAGCTGGCCAGCCAGGCGCGGAGTCCGGAGCGCCACACCGACCGGACGAGGGCCAACCCGAGCAGCAGCGCGGCGACGAGCGTCATCCAGCCGTGCTCGTGTTGGCTGTCCACGACGCCACCCAGCTCGATCGGGATGCCGACTGCGTTCACGGCGGCCGCCATGGCCCACGCGCCCAGGACGAGCGCTCCGATTCCGATGAACGTGGCCCGGCCGCCGAACGCTTTGCGCAGGAAGCCCACGGTGGCGAGGTTCGTGGCGGGCCCGAGGAGGAGCCCGACAAGCACCGCTCCGGGGCTCATGCCCTTCGCGAGCAGCACCGCCGCCAATGGAGTGGCGCTGGCTGCGCAGACGTAGCTCGGCACCGCGATCAGAGAGACGATGCCGACGTCGAGCCCGTAGGCCCGGAAGCCGCCGAGGGACTCGCTCGGCAAGACCGACTGTACGTAGGCCGCGGCGATCAGCCCGACCACGGTCCATGGTGCGACGTGGTAGAGCAGCTCGTCGAAGGCGAAGAGGACCCGGCGCAGGAAGGTGCCCTCGCCCGACTCGCCCGGGTCGAAGGCCGAGCCCTCCACGCTCTCCCCCGACGAGCGGGTCACCCGATGAATGACGAGCGCGGCGAGCATGGCGAGCGCGATCGCCGCCGCGAGGCGCAGCAACGCGAACGGCCAGCCGACAAAGCTCGCGGTGAGCGCGAGGGTCTCGATCCCGAGCTCGGGCGTGGCGATCAGGAACGCGACCACGAGCGCGGCGCCCGCCCCGCGCTGACGCAGTGCGGTCGCGAGCGGCAACACGCCACACGCACAGATCGGCAGGGGTGCGCCCACGAGCGCGCCCCGAAACGCCTGGCTGAGGGAGCCGCCGGAGCGGAGCCAGCGGTTTGGCATCTTCGCGCCAAGCGCCGTAACGACCGCGCCGATGACGAGCCCAAAGAGCAGCGCGGGTGCCGTGGACAGCGAGAGCTCGAGCAGCGCCTCCCCCATCTGCTCGCGGGTGCCCGTGTCCGAGGCCGCGTGCCCCTCGTGCCCCCCGACAAACACGATCGCAATGCCGACCGACACGGCGAGGAGGTCGAGCGCTCGCGCCTTGGCTGAGGTCGGGACCTTGAGCTCGGGACTCCAGTCATGCGCGACGACGTGCAGGAGCAACCCGGCCACGGCCGCGGTGATCCACGGTTCGCTCGTCGCGTAGACGGAGGCCGGCACGAGCGCGGGCAGGAAGACACCGGCCACCGTGGCCACCGCGAGCCCCGAGCACCGCAGCACGACCGCGCGCACGCCGCCGCTCTGGTGGTAGGCGATCGCGACCAGCGCCACGACGGGCACGGTGTGGGCGGCGATCGCCAGGAACACCTCGAGGTGACTGTGTTCCGCATGAGCGCCTGCGGCGTAGGTGCCGAGGCCGACGCCATCGGCGACTTTGTGAATCAGCAGCGCGGCGTAGCCGAGCTCCAAGCCCCAGCGGTTCGAGTGTTTCGCGCCGAGCCGCGATGCGGCGTTCTCCAGCAAGCTGGGCACGATCACGCCGGATGCGAAGACGAGCAGCGCCCAGAGGCCGATCGAGGCGAGCGCGTCCGGAAGGAGCTGGGCCACGACGACCGCGAGCGCGGATACCATCGCAAAGGTCGTGATCGCCGAGACGGACCCGCGCCGACCGCCGAGGCCCAAAGCGGCCCCGAGCCCGACAGAGGCGACGGCTATCCCGACGGGTAGAAACATCAAGGTGTCTCACGCAATCGTGTTGCGATTGCGGCGATCGATAGCACGGGAGGAGCAGCTCGGCCCGATCGAGCTTGCTATAGGACCTTTACACCCGTGTCAGAGTCCATCTCTTCCCCGGTCGCGCGACCGGCAAAGCGGTCCGCGTCATGACGTAGAGTGGAGATCCGGGTTCCGGGAGTATGTGATGCCAGTGACTGACCTACCGCGCCGAACCTTCCTCGCTGGGCTCGCCTGCACCTTGAGCGTGCCTCTCCTCGCCCGCTCGGCTCTGGCGCAACGAACCTGGAACGCCCGTGGCGAGATTCGAGCGGTTCGGGCCGAGCGTTCGTCCCTGACCATCCGGCACGAGCCGATCGCCGACCTGATGCCCGCCATGACGATGCCGTTTCGCGTCGCTCGGGCCTCGTTGCTCGAGGGCCTCTCCGTTGGGGACCGCGTGGCGTTCACGATCTCTCGGGTCGAGGGTCGCTACGTGATTCAGTCGATCCGCCGGCTCTAGCCTACTCGTACACGCTCGCTCGCACCGTCTCGGCCGCCTCGAGCATGCCGGGGCCGGGATCGTCGAGAAGCTCGCCGTCGACCTCGACCATGGCGTCGGGGCACGCGCGCAGGCGCGAGAGGGTCGGGTGGCCGCAGAGCACCTCGGCCATGCCCGTCCGCGTGACGATGACCTCGGGGTTCAATCCGAGCAGCTCTTCGAGAGCGTAGGTGGGCCAGCCCTCATGATCCGCCGCTGCGACGTCGTGTAGGCCGCCGGCCTCGAGCACGTCGTGGTAGCTGCTTCCGCGGGTCCCACCGATGAAGAGATCGCCGTACGTGGACAGGTACATCGCGTCTCTCCGAGAGGCTTCGGGCACGTCGCGCGCGACGGCGGCCATGCGCCGCTCGAACGCCGCCGCCCATCGCGCCCCGGCCTCGGGCGCTCCGCAGAGCGCGCCGATGACGCGCGCATCGTCGCCGAGGGAGGCTCGCCCCTCGAGCAAGCCCAGGTCGACCACCCGCGGCCCGGCGGCTCGGATTCGCTCCACGCGGCGAGGGTCGGCGACGTTGTGGGTCAGCACGACGTCCGGGCGCAGGGCGATGATCGCTTCGACGTCGTCGAGGGTTCGCACGGTGTCGAGGCCGGCGAACCGATGTGCGTTCCGACCTTCGGCGCTCAGGCTGGTGACGGCGATGACCCGCTCGGGAGCGCACAACGTCATGAGGAGCGCGTCGGCGACCGTGCTTCCCGACACGATCCGGTGCGCCTCCTCGACCTCGACGCCCGGCTCATGGAGCTCCGCGGTGACGCTGCGCCCGACCGTGCGGCGCGCGGCGCCCACCGAGGCCACCAACGCGAGCACGATCGCGGCGCCGTTGAGCCAGCTCGTCTTGTTCACCGGAGGTCTCCGAGACGAAAGCCCAACGCGCCCTCTTCGACCAGCTCTACGCCGTAGACGTTTCGGATGTGTTCGGCCGACACGACCTCGCTCGAGGGGCCGGTGGCTACGGGCTTTCCGCCCGAGAGCAGCACGGCGTGCTCGGCCAAGGTCCGCGCTGCGTCCAGCTCGTGCAGCACCACGACCACGCAGCGCCCGGAGTCGGCGAGGCGACGCATCAGCGCGTGGAGTTCGAGCGTGTACCGCACGTCGAGGGCCGCAGCCGGCTCATCGAGGAGCAGCACCTCGGCGCGGGTCGCGAGCGCGCGCGCGATGAGCACCCGGCGACGTTCACCGGTCGAGAGCTGATCAAAGCGCCGCTCCCGCAGACCGATGACGTCGGTCTCCTTCATCGCTTCCTCGATCGCCTCGAGGTCAGCCGGGCCCGGGCGGCCCAGTCCCCCGGAGTGCGCGTAGCGACCGTGCGAGACGACCGTCTGAACGTGAAGCGAAGAGCGCAAGCCGGTGCGCTGAGGCACAAAGGCCACCTTCCGAGCCCGAGCTCGATGGCTCAGGGACGCGAGCTCGACGTCTCCCACGGAGACCGCTCCGCTGGAGATCGGAAGCAGCCCGGCGAGCGCGCTCAGGAGCGTGCTCTTGCCCGCTCCGTTCGGCCCCAGGATGCAGGTGACCTCTCCTCCTTGCGCGCTGAAGCTCACCCCGTTCAGCACCCGCTGCTCGCCGCGGTGCACGACCAGCTCGCTCGCGCGGATCACGAGGTCGCCTCGGCCCGCATGCGGACGAGGAGGAGCAGGAAGAGCGGGGCTCCGACGAGGCCGGTCACCACGCCGAGCGGCGCCTCCACGCGCGTGGGCATCAGGCGAGCCAGGAGGTCGCAGGCGCTGAGGAACGTGGCCCCTCCGAGAAAGGACGCTGGAATCAGGCGGCGATGCTCACTTCCGACAAACGGGCGGAGCGCGTGCGGGACGACCAGCCCCACAAAGGCAATGTTGCCGCCGATGGCGACCGCCGCCGCGGTGAGCACGCCCACCCAGGCGATCGTCCAGCGTCTGGCGCTGCGCACGTCCACGCCGAGGCTCGCCGCTTCGGTCTCACCGGCGAGCAGCAGGTCGAGCGGGCGTCCCCAGAGCCACCCCGCGACGACCGCCGCGCCGATCAGCGGAATCGCGAGCCGCACGTGGGCCCAGCCGATGCCCCCGAGTCCGCCGAGCGTGAAGGCGACCACAGCGCGCCCGAGCTCGTACTGCTCTTGCGCGAGCGTCGTCAGGAAGGAACCGAGCGCGAGCAGGAGCGAGGTCAGCGCAAATCCGATCAAGAGGAGCGAGAGCAGATCGGCCCCGCGTCGAACAAACGCCAAGAGCACGGCGAGACTGAAAAAGGCGCCCGCCATGCAGCCGATCGGCAGCAGCATCTCTGGAGCCACCCAGGCGAGCAGACCGGTCGACGCCAGGCTCGAGTGGGCGAGCATCACGACCTGCCCGCCGAAGCTCGCGCCAGCGGTCGTTCCCAAGATGGAAGGGCTGGCCAGAGGGTTGCGGAAGAGCCCCTGGACCATCGCTCCGGCCGTCGCGAGAGCGCCGCCCGCGAGGATCGCACCGGCCACGCGTGCGGCTCGCAGAGACAGGAAGGTCTGCCGAAGATCCGCGTCGCCCAGATCGCCCGGACCGACCAGGAGCGAGAGAGCGCAGATGAGCACGAGTGCGCCCAGCAGGACCAGATGGGCCATGAACGCGGGACCGTAGCTCGCGCCCCACAAGTCAACAAATCAATACTACGTCCCCAATAATACGCAGCAATCCCAGCAGGTTAGATGGGGACGTGTTGTTGACTCGTTGACTTGTTTGGCGACCCCTTGCGCGCGTCCCATAGATAGAGGAGCGCAAAGAGCACGGCGAAGGCGGCTGCGCTGAGCTGGTAGAACGTCAGGCCCAGGGCGACCTCTGGCTCTGGCCGCCAGGCCTCGGAGCCGAAGCGGAAACACATGTACGCGATGATGTAGACCTTGATCCGCTGGGTCCGAAGCCATTCACGTCTTCCGATCCAGACCAATACGCCGGCCATGGCCAAGTGGAAGGCGACCTCGTAGAGCTGGTTGGGGTGGCGGGCGAGCCCGTCTCCGAAGTCCACGCCCCACGGCAGGTCGGTTGGGGAGCCGAAGCAGCAGCCGCCGTAGAAACAAGCGAGGCGACCCACCGCGATGGACACCGCGACGGGCACGGCGAAACCGTCGCCGGTCTTGCCCTTCACGCTCGCGAGCAGCTTGGCCAACTCGACGCCGAAGTAGCCACCGACGAGGCCCCAGGTGATCGTGCGTCCGTCGCGCAGCCACGCCAGACCGCTGATCGCTCCCTCCGGATCCGCGATCACGTAGGGCAGCTTGGCGCCGAGAGTGCCGCCGATCAGCGCGCCGAGGAGAAGCGAGAGGTTCTGCAGCCTCGAGAGCTGCACGGCGCCGCCGCTTCGGTCCTTGGCCCGAGGTTCGCGGGTGAGGCGACGCGCCAACCAGCCCGCGGCGATCGCGCTCGCCATGATCGCGACGTAGACGGCGTCGACGTCACGGGCGATCTGCCGAGCTGCCTCCTGGGCCGTGTCGCCGTGCATGCGGAGTCAGTGGTTGGCCATGATGAGCCCGAAGTACGCCAGGCAGATGACCGCGAAGAGTACGATCGCGGTGATCGCCATGAGCGCCAACGCGGCGATGACAGCGAGGGCCACAGTCAGCCCGAGCGCGACCCCATGCGCTACGTCGCTGCCCGTCACGCCGGGCTTCGGTGCCGCTGGTTTGGCGCCACCGCCGGCGGCCGCCGCGCTTGCCGTCGGGGGCGCCTGCGGCGTCTCGGGCTTCTTTTTCAGGTGCACCCAGGCGGTGCGGCCCAGCGCGACGAAGGTGACCAGGACCACCAACGCGTAGGGCACCAAGAGCCCAGGCCACTCCATGGCCAGCTCCACGCCGATCAAGATCGCTGTGAAGCCGATGCCCAGGAGGAGCGAGACCCAGCCGAGCGCTTTGAAGCCCTGGGTCGATCCATAGGTGCCGGGCGCGTGCCCCGGGAGCCGCGCCACCGATGGGGAGGGTTGGCCTTCGAGCCCGCCGCCACAGACCCAGCACTTCGTCGACTGCAGGGCGTTGCCGCTGCCACAGGTCGGGCATGAGCGGATCCCGCTCACGTGTCCTGCTCCCCGCGTTCGAGCGCGGCGTACGATCGAACCGCTCGCTCGACCTCGACGAGGATGCCCGAGACGACAACCCCACAGAGGATCAGGGCGGCGAAGGTGGTGATCTGCCAGTGGGCGGGTACGGCGAGCTCGGGCCGACGAACCCTGACGTCGCCGATCAAGAAGCCGTAACCGATCACGGCCCCCAAGGTCGTGAAGGCGACGAGCCGGCGATGGAGCCGGAGACCGGCCAGGACGATGATCAAGAAGAGAACGAGCAGGACCGGGCTGCGCGGGCCGTCGGCCAGCGTCAGCACCGCGACGATCAAGAAGAGGTCCGCGCCGGTGCTGATGTATTTCAAAGCGGGTGGGAAGATGTGGTTCTTGACGGCGACCAGAACCGCGGCCGCCGTCGCCATCCAGGCCACCGCGAGCGCGGTCGCTCCGGCGTGAAACGTCGCGTCGACGCCTTCGACGCTCGAGAGCTGGATCGGGCCCAGCTCCAGGCCGCGGTAGTTGAGCACCTCGATCGCGTAGAACACAGCCACGCCGACCACCCGCAGCACATTGGCTCGCTCCTCGCCGCGCAACGACGCCAACCGCTGGGTGACATGCCAGGCGCCAGGTTTGGAGGTCGACGGTTCGGCCACGAAGCAGAAGGGTCGCCTCAAGCGGCTCGCCGATGCAAACTCCACCTCGTGTTCCGAATCACCAAAGGGATCCACATTCATTTCGCCCACCACGTTCGCGGTCACCGCGGGGCGTGCATTTCCCTCCATGGGCACACTTGGAAGCTCGAGCTCACCGTGGCGGCCAGCGAGCTCGACAGCGAAGGTTTCGTCATCGATTTCGGTCGCATGAAGAAGGAGGTCCTGCAGCCGGCGCATCAGCTCCTCGACCACTCCCTGGCGATCGGTGAGGCCACCTGGTCCGAGACCCGCGAGCAGCTCGCCGCGCTCGGTACGAGGCTCGTCGACTCACGCAAGGAGACCGTCGGAGACCGCGGTGAGCTGCAGGCCCACTGCTCCGGGTCACTGGCGGGGGCGCGCAACGAGCTGCCCGGCGACATCAAGGTGGCGGTCTTCCCCTTCGCCCCCACCTCTGAGACCTTGGCCAAGTGGCTCTACGAGCTGGCCGATGAGAGGCTGGCCGATGAGCGCGTGCACGTCGTGCATTCCCGTGTCTTCGAGGCGCTCCGGCCCGTCGAGACCTACGCTGAATACAACCCCTGAGGCGCGCTCAGCGCATGATGAGCGGCGAAAGGTGCACCATCATCGTCGCCGTCGTGTAGGGCTTCTGGATGAACGCGGTGACGACCTTCTCCTCGAAGCGCGCGCTCGTCTCCTCGGCGTCGTAACCGCTGCACACGAACACGGGCACTTCGGCGTCGAGTTCCCGGATGGCGTGCACCACCTCGACTCCGTCCATCCCGGGCATCGACAGGTCCACCATCACGGCGACGAGCTCGGTCGCTCGCTCCTGAAAGAGGCGCAACCCGGCCGCCCCGCTGTCCGCGCAGAGCACCTCCTCGAATCCGATGCGGTCCAGCATTCGCTTCGCCGCTCGGAGGATTCCCGCCTCATCGTCGATCAAGAGGATCGCTCGCCTCTGCGCTTCCGGGCGCACCAGCGTGGCGGGCGGCTCGGTCTCACTCACGTGGGTCGGGAAGAGCAGCGTGCAGGTTGTGCCGTCGCCGGGCTTGCTGTGCACGCAGATCCCGCCGAGGTGTGCGCGCGTGACCCCGAGGACCGCAGACATTCCCAGGCCTCGCCCGGGGAACTTCGTCGAGAAGAAGGGCTCACAGAGGTGAGCCAACGTCTCCGCGTTCATGCCCACCCCCGTGTCGTTGACCTCGACAAACACGTAGCTGCCAGGGGCCAGCGGCTCGTTGCGATAAGGCACACACGCCTCGAGATCCGCCGAGTCGCACTCGCGCCGACCCGTCTTCACGGTGACCACTCCGGGGCCCTCCTCGACGGCCTCGATGGCGTTGAGCACGACGTTCGACACGATCTCCTCGATCTGGGCCGGGTCCCCCTCGAAGATGACGGCGCCTTCCGCATGCTCGATCTCGAGTCTCACCGTGCTCGGCAGTCCAGCTCTGAGGCGCTGCTGGGCCCGATCGACGATCTTGCATAGGTCGACCGCGCGAACCACGAACTGCCCGTGGCCGGAGTAGGCCAGCATCTGCCGCGCCAGCTCGGCCGCTCGGTGCGTGGCGGTGACGATCTCGTCCAGGCCCTCACGAAGGTCTGAGCCCTCCGGGAGATCAAGCCGGGTGAGCTCCGCGTTGGTCAGGATCGCGGTGAGCAGGTTGTTGAACTCGTGGGCCATGCCGCCGGCCAGGATCCCCAAGCTCTCGAGCTTGCGGGCCTGATGAAGCTGTTCCTCGAGCTCGAATCGGGCGGCCTCGAGGTGCACACGCTCGGAGACGTCCTGCGCGGTGCCGAAGAGCGTCATGGGTCGTCCGCTCTCGTCCCGCTCGAGCTCCGCCCTGGCCACGATGTGCTTGAGCGTGCCGTCAGGACAACGGAGTCGGTAAGAGATCGACACGGGCGGCGCCCCGGCGAAGGTGCGCTCGAAGGCACGCTCCACCTCGGCCTTGTCGTCCGGGTGCACCATGGCCAGAAACGAATCGTTGGTGACCTCCGAGCCCTCCGCGATGCCGCAGATCGCGTACATCTGCCGCGACCAGCTCGGGGCCGGCTCCGAGAGGCGCCAGCTGAAGCTCCCCACCCGCGCGAGCTCCTCCGTTTTGCGCAGCCCCGCTTCGGTGCGCTCCAACGCGGCGGTGAGTTGCTCGAGCTCAGGTGAGGAGTCCTCGCCTGAGGACGGTGGACGGCGGCTCATCGGGGGACCTGTCGATCAGCGTGTCTTGCGGGGTCGCATCGTGTCGAGAAAGTGAAGGCTTCAGGCCTTGCCGCGTTCCAGGATCTTCTGGAGGTGCTGCCGGCTGATCCCGAGCAAAGACGCTGCCTGCACCTTGTTGTTGTTGGTCCGCGCCAGCGCCTCGACGACCATGGAGCGGCGCACCGCGTCGATGAGCTCCGGCATGGGCTCGGCGCCCACGATCCGCCGAACGAACCCATCGAGCACGTCTGGCTCGGGCGGCTCGAGCTGGTCCACGACCGCACGCAACTCAGCCGGGCGGAACGGTTTCGTCACGATCGCGCCAACGCCCATGCGCCCGAGCTGAAACGCCTCCTCCGGCGTCGCGGCTCCCGTGATCGCGATGACGGGCGGCGCGGGGTGCATTTTCGCCGCGGCCTGGGCGATTTCGATGCCGCTCCCCGCTCGGAGGTTGATGTCCGTGATGACCAGGTCGACCCCGTCGGCGAGCAAGGCGAGCGCGTCCGCCCCCGTCTCTGCGGCGGTCACCCGGCAGCCCCAGCGCGTGACCGTCTTGATGAGCATGCGCAGCACGATCGGATCGTCGTCGACGATCAGAACCCGCGGATATGAACTGAGCCCGCTGTCCACCGCTTGGGAGTATCCCCAGCTTAGCTATCGGCATGCCATGCAACAGTTGTTGCACTTCCGTCATTTATTGCCTCACCAGGTGTCAAAGGTCCGACTTCTGACGGTCCCCCAGACGGGGACTGCACCGGTGGATCACACCTGACAACGGTCTTGGCACCGTCACTGCAGGGTGTCCTGTCGAGGCCTTCCGCAAGAAGTGTTTCGAGAAGGGTCTAAAGGATCGGTCGTGAGCGGTCGTTGCGGTGAGAGGGACCTAGGACTGAACGCCGAGACTCAGGACTTGGAGTTGGGGAGACGAGCATGAGTGGAGAGTTGGATGAGGTAGTCGAGGAGTTTCTCGTCGAGAGCTACGAGAACCTCGATCAGGTCGAGCGTGATTTGGTCACGCTCGAAGAGCTGCCCGATGACCCAGAGATTCTCGCCCGCATCTTCCGCACGGTGCACACCATCAAGGGCACGTGTGGCTTCTTGGGATACGGGAAGCTGGAGCGCGTCGCCCACGTAGGCGAGAACCTCCTCAGCAAGCTTCGGGACGGCACGCTATCACTCGATGAGGCGCGCACGAGCGCTCTGCTCGGGATGTCCGACGCGATCCGACAGATCCTCGAGGCCATCGAGGCCACCGCCGAGGAAGGGGACGGGGACTACACGGAGCTCGTCGCACGCCTCGAGCGACTCGTAGAGGATGACCCGCCCGCTTCGGCAGAGGCCGCGCCGCAGGCCGCGCCGGTCGAGGCCGCGCCGGTCGAGGCTGCGCCGGTCGAGGCCGCGCCGGTCGAGGCTGCGCCGGTCGAGGCTGCGCCGGTCGAGGCTGCGCCGGTCGAGGCTGCGCCGGTCGAGGCTGCGCCGGTCGAGGCTGCGCCGGTCGAGGCTGCGCTGGTCGAGGCTGCGCCGGTCGAGGCTGCGCCGGTCGAGGCTGCGCCGGTCGACTCCCCCGACGGGAAGGTGGAGGTCCCTCCCCTCGGCCAGATGCTCGTCGAGCAGAACGTCACCACGACCGAGGTCGTGGACAGCGCGCTCGAGGCCCAGAAGAGGGGTGACTCCCGCAGGATCGGCGAGATCCTCGTCGGCCGGGGCGTGTCGCCGGGGGAAGTCGACGAGGCCGTCCAGGAGCAGCGGCAGGCCCGAGGCTCGATCGCGGACAGCAGCGTGCGGGTCTCCGTCGACGTGCTGGACAGCCTGATGAACCTGGTCGGTGAGCTGGTGCTCGCTCGCAACCAGGTCCTCCAGTACACGCTCAAGATCGACGACGCGGGGTTCCTCGCCACCTCGCAGCGCCTCAACCTGGTTACGACCGAGCTGCAGGAGGGCGTCATGAAGACGCGCATGCAGCCGATCGGCAACGTGTGGAGCAAGTTCCCCCGCGTCGTCCGGGACCTCGCGCACGCCTGCGGCAAGCAGATCAAGCTGATTCAGGAGGGCCGCGAGGTCGAGCTCGACAAGACACTCGTCGAGGCCATCAAAGATCCTCTGACCCACCTGGTCCGCAACTCGGTCGACCACGGCATCGAGACGCCCGCCGTGCGCGAAGCGGCCGGCAAGTCGGGTGAGGGGCACTTAGTGCTCAGGGCGTTCCATGAAGGTGGCCAGGTCATCATCGAGATCACCGATGACGGCGGCGGCATCGACCCCCGGAAGATCAAGGCCAAGGCCCTGGAGAAAGGCCTCATCAGCGCTGAGCGCGCCAGCCGAATGGGTGAGCGCGAGGCACTCCATCTGATCTTCAAGCCGGGTTTCTCGACCGCCGCCAAGGTCACCAACGTCTCGGGGCGGGGCGTCGGCATGGACGTCGTGAAGACCAATATCGAGCGCATCGGTGGCACCGTCGACGTGACGACCGAGCTCGGCGTCAGCACGACCTTCAAGATCAAGATCCCGCTCACGCTGGCCATCATCCCTGCGCTGCTGGTCAAGTCAGGTGGGGACCGATTCGCGATCCCGCAGGTGAGCCTGCTCGAGCTGGTTCGGCTCGAAGGCGACATCGCCAGAGAGGCGATCGAGACCATCCAGGGAACGCCGGTCTACCGACTGCGCGGCAACCTCCTGCCCCTCGTCGATCTGCGTACGGCTCTCGAACAGCCCGTGCTCACCGACACCGATGACGTGATCAACATCGTTGTCTTGCAGGCCGACGACCAGAACTTCGGACTCATCGTCGAGGCGGTTCAAGACACGGAGGAGATCGTCGTCAAGCCGCTCGGCTCCCAGCTCAAGGGCATCGGGACCTACGCAGGGGCGACCATCCTCGGGGACGGACGTATCGCGCTCATCCTGGACGTCATGGGCATCGCGCAGCGCTCGAACGTCGTGACACGGGGACGCGAGGCACGGAGCAAGATCGGGGACGACGATCAGAGTAACCTCGACGCCACTCAGAGACAGACGTTCTTGCTCTTCGACGTCGTCAACGAGCGTTCGATGGCGATCCCGCTCTCGACGATCACCCGCCTCGAGGAGTTCCCGTCGAAACGGGTCGAGCGTGCGGGAACTGGCTTCGTCGTGCAGTACCGCAACGACATCATGCCGCTCGTCCGACTCGCCGACGCCATCTCGGGCCTCGGGCACGCCCCCCCCGCCGACGACGACGCGATGCTGCAGGTCATCGTCTACACCAAGAACGGTCGCAACGTGGGGCTGGTCGTCGACCGCATCCTCGACGTCGTCGAGGACCGCGTCGACCTCCAGGTTGTCGGCAAGCGCCACGGCGTCTTGGGCTCGGCGATCATCGACGGCCGCGTCATCGAGCTCGTCGACGTCGACGGCGTCGTACGCGCAGAAGTCGGCGACCTCCTGCCCGCACCCTCGATGGCCACGATCGGAGCATGAGCATGACGACGAAATCGAATCAGTACTGCACCTTTCATCTCGATGGCCTCTCCTTCGGAGTCGAAGTCGAGATGGTTCAAGAGGTGATTCGTTATCAGGACATGACGAGTGTGCCCTTGGCGCCCTCGACGATACGCGGCCTCATCAATCTCCGTGGTCAGATCGTCACCGCGATCGACATGCGTCGTCGTCTAGAGATGTCGGATCGTGATGGGAGCGAACTGCCGATGAACGTGGTGGTCCGCACCGAGGAAGGCGCGGTGAGCCTGCTCGTCGACGAGATCGGCGACGTGCTCGAACTCGAGGACGACAACTTCGAGGCTCCGCCCGCGACGCTCTCGGGCTTCGCGCGCAACTTGATTCGCAGTGTCTATAAGCTCGATGGCGGGCTCTTGCTCATTTTGGACACAAAACAAGCCATCAGCGTAGGAGAGGCGGCCGCTCTGGACGACGCGGCCTGAGCTCGAGAGAGATGGAAGGGGAACTCATGGCAAATACAACAACAGAGCGAAAGCGGACACTTCTGTCCAAGCTCGGGGGCATGCGCTCGTTGCGCAAAGTCGTCGACGCACTCTACGACCGCATCCTCGACGACGAGAGCCTTCAGGGCTTCTTTGTCGATGTGGATCTGGGCCACGTCAAAGCGCAGCAGGTGGCCTTCTTTGCCACTGCTTTGGGCGGCAGGGCTCAATACAAGGGTCCGGACATGAAACGTGCTCACGCGCACATGTCCATCGAATCCAAGCACTTCGACAGCGTCGCAGTGCACTTGGTCGCGGTGCTGGACGGCGCCGGCGTACCGAAGAAATTGATAGACGAAGTGGTCGGCCTCGTTGCTCCGCTCAAGGGTGACATCGTCACCTCCAAGGGTGAGAGCTCCAACGGCCACGGGGGAAGGGGAAACCAGATGCGCAGTCAGAGTGCAGATCAGACAAAGAATGGGACCAACGGGCACGCCAGCGTCGCGCCGCCCGCGCCAGAGCCGAGCGACGCGGAGCGTGAGGGGGCACAGGTTGTGGACGCCCTGGGCGACCTCATCGTCGTAGCCGACACGGACTTCAAGGTACGCGTCGGCGTCGGCCTCTTGATGCGAACCTTCGAGGACGTCGAGGAAGAGCTCGACGAGGTGTGTGGCTGCACGCTCGACGAGCTCGCGGAGGGCGGCGTGGCCAACCTCCTCGCGCCCGACCGCAAGTCGCGGCGTGCGCTGAAGGACCCGTCCAATCTCCCGCTCACCCGGTCGCTGCGTTTGGGAGCGTCGACCTTTGAGGTCGAAGCCCGCGGGATGACCGATGACGGGGAGCTGACGGGTTACGTGGTGACCGTTCGCGAGACGAGCGGGCAAGCCGCGCTTGCCCGGGTGGCCGCCCGCGACGCGTCGATGCTCTCGTCGGCGCCGATCAACATCCTCTACTGCGATCGAGACTTCACGATTCAGTACGCCAACCCGGCGTCTGTGTCCACGCTCGGAACGCTGGAGCAGTACCTTCCGTGCAAGCTCGACGAGGTCGTCGGGTCGAGCATCGACATCTTCCACAAGAACCCGCAGCACCAGCGAACCTTGCTGTCCGATCCGGCCAACCTGCCGCATCAGGCGATTATCGACTTCGGGCCTGAGAAACTCGACCTGCTCGTCTCCGCGACGTACGACGGCGAAGGCGAGTACCTCGGCCCGATGGTGACCTGGTCCATCGTCACGCAGAAGATCAAGACCGAGCGCGAGATGGCGCGAGTGAACTCCATGATGGAGAACTCGCCGATCAACATCATCTACGCGGACTTGAACTTCGTCATCCAGTACGTGAACCCCGCGTCGGTCGCGACACT
>Ga0114933_10001220_pt1 | contig 29044 bp, 27 predicted proteins | sample 4SBtaG_FD_89691 | JGI IMG/M metagenome (GOLD analysis project Ga0114933, IMG submission 89691) | Deep subsurface microbial communities from Kolumbo volcano to uncover new lineages of life (NeLLi) - 4SBTROV12_W25 metaG | ecosystem: Environmental > Aquatic > Marine > Volcanic | place: Kolumbo... | reverse complement strand
CTCTGCAACTGTATTAAAATTTCGAATACTTACCAAAGTGTTACCATTTTCTAATCGAGTAACAGAATTGACATGCATCCAACCTTCACGTTTTATATTTGCGAAGGGTTCGCGATCATAATCTTCTAGTCCATTCCACGCCCAGACTAACGCACCTCCAGAATCTACCTCGCGGACTACATCTTCACCCTTCTTCTGCCAGCCAAGGTTATAGAGAGTATTTCCATTTGGTAGTCGGTCGGCATCATGGGATGCCTCTGGGTCTTCGTGTCTCCAAACAATCTGACGCTCACGATTAATTTCGTAGATTCCCGAATCCCGTACAGTTATCAAAATATTGTCATTATCGAGTCTAGCGGCATCTAACAGCGCACCAGAGGCCGGCCATGGGGGGATGTATTGCCATAAAACATTGCCCTTGAAATCAACCTCGACAACTTTCGGTCTCTTTCGATCCGACATATCCGTGAGCAGGGTTGTGCCTTCGAAAACTTTTTCATCGACCAAATGTGTCACCTTATAACCCCCAGCCGAAACTATTGGTGGGCAACAACAAAAAATAATAATTAGAATCGTTCGAGCACTCATGTGTATTCCCTAAATCGATTATCTGGTGATTAGGCTTAAGATGCGTGTCATCCCCAAATCATACGCCTGCTGCTGAAGGGAATCTAATGTGTGTGTGAGTGCTTGTTTTTCGCCCCTTTCAAGGGAGTGCGGATCGTTCCACTACATCCGCGATCGGCTTTAGGCGAACCGTAGGGGTCCTTTAGCGGTCTGGGGAAAATCAAGACAGGGAATCCCGCTTTTGGGAAATCTACTGTGCTGAAACTGTGCTGACTTCTGGCCGGTCAGGGCTAATCAGGAAATGGTGCGTGGAGTTGATGCCTGATTATTTAAGGGTTTTCCGACTGTTTATTGGAAGGACTCAGCCTTCGGGAGACAGGGGCCGGAGGTTCAAATCCTCTCACCCCGACCATTCTTGATCTGACACTTCTGTCAGTTATAGCCTGCTGACAAAGTTCGCCGGCTCCAGTAAATGATAAACGGTGTGATCACGATCGTTGGCGCGATCCACGGGATCCAAGGGGGATTCGTAGTCACGTTGACGACCAGAGCCGCAGTAACGGTCGAAATCGTCCCAGCCAGCATGTTCGTCAGATGACGCGCAATCTGCTTCCTGTCGGTCAGGGCCCCCTTGATCCAAGCGGCGCCATCAGATACCCCCAGCAGGGTGCCAAGCGTGCCAAAAACGATCAGGGTGACCCATTGATCATTTCCGGTCATAAAAAAGAAATAGCCCAAACCCCACATTCCCACCCCCGACAACACTGCAAAACCGACCGCGATCAAGTCTTGCCCCCCGGGAGCACCGGTTTTATTCCGTGCAAACCTGAATCCGCTGAAGACCAGATAGAAGCTGAAAAAAGCAATTAATAAAAGGAAAAGATTGGCCTGAAAAACCGCGAGCGGCAAGGCCGAGAGAAACACCGCAGTCATTCCGGCCACATAACCTTTTCCGAATAAACGGTGACCGGGTCTACCCTTTTTTGCCACTAGGGCGCCGCCCGCACATAGCAAAGCGATCACCCCGCCCGTGATATGCGCGGCAAGAAGGATTTTGAGAATAAAAGGAGTCATCTAAAACAGGCCTTCAATCTAACGGTGCCGCAACTGCAGGAACTACGAAACACTCCTCTGGAATATTCGGTTCGGCTAATCAACCCAATCCACCACAAGAATCGGGTTGATTCTCGCGGATCAGGTTCCACTAGACTCAGGCTTCTCAACTCAGGAAAGTTTTTCGGTCTAAGTCAGCGCAGTCTAGACAAATAGGTGTTGATCTTTTGAATGAATCTTCTATCAACCTAAAAATGGGTCTCATCGAATGGAGTATGGTGCTCTGCCTCTCGATCCTTTGGGGTATGTCATTCTTTCTCGTCGAACTGTTAATTGACGAACTCCTGCCCCTGACCATCGTACTTCTTCGAGTCGGCATCGCGGCAACGACTTTGTGGGCAATCGTTCGCATTCTCGGACTCCCCTTTCCCCGACGAATCGGAACCTGGACCGCATTTCTAGTCATGGGGCTTTTGAACAACGTAATTCCATTCACCTTGATTGTTGTCGGTCAGATTCATATCGCATCAGGCCTCGCCGCTATTTTGAATGCCACGACACCGATTTTCACAATGCTCGTCGCGGGAGCCTTGCTGACGGACGAGCGCTTAACCGCCGCGAAGTTAAGCGGCGCTGTTCTGGGGCTATCCGGAGTTGCCATCATAATCGGTCCAGAGGCTCTGCAGGGTATCGGGGAGAACCTGCTGTCGCAGCTCGCCATACTGGGGGCGGCTCTCTCGTATGCGTTCGCCTTCGTCTTTGGTCGACGATTCAAAAAGCAAGGCTTACATCCGGTAACAACCGCTGCCGGACAAGTAAGCGGCTCCACCATGTTGTTGATTCCGGTCGTTTTCTATTTTCAGGAACCAGGGGCACTGATCCAACTTTCCCTTACGGGTTGGGGTGCCGTGGCGATGTTGGGAGTGTTCTCCACCGGCGCGGCATATGTTCTGTTTTTTGGAATTCTGGGACGCGCCGGTACCACAAATGCTGCGATTGTTACCCTTCTGATCCCGGTCTGGGCAATTCTCCTGGGCTCGCTACTTTTGGGGGAAATACTTCAGGCCCGGCATATTGCGGGGATGGCGCTGATTGCTCTCGGGTTAGCAGCCATCGATGGGCGTCCGCTTCAGTGGCTGACCAAAGCCTCGGCTCGCACGAAATGACATCGCGAGGGACGGATACGTCCAAAAGGGTTTGGACTCCCCGGTTCTTACGCAGAGCGATTGGCGAGTCGAGGGTGCTGAAAGATTCGCTCTCTGCTAGATTTACTTCAAACCTATGCTCGACATCGACCTTTGGCATTCAAAAAATCCACAGCATGGCTTAAGGACACCGTACTTTTCGGGGATCGCTACAACAATATCTGGCGATTTCTCGGGACCGTTCTCGTGATTCTTTGCTTCGGGCTCACCGTTTACTATTCAATTCCATGAGCAGCGTCCCCGCGATCACAGAGACTATCGAATCAGATTCGACGATGCTTTCGGCTCTTTTGAAGAGTGAGCGTGATCTTTACACCGAGAACAATCCAAACAGCCTTGCGCTGCATCGGAAAGCCAAAGCCGCCCTTCCCGGGGGGAACACAAGAACGGTGCTGCATTACTCTCCTTTCCCTATCACGGTAAAACGAGCGCAGGGTGCCCACATCGTGGACGTTGATGGGCATCAGTATCAAGACTTTCTGGGTGAGTACACCGCAGGTTTATACGGACATAGTCACCCCAAAATCACCCAGGCTCTAACACGAGCGCTGTCCGACGGGCTGACCTTTGGCAGCCCGACAGAGCAGGAGGGTCGTCTGGGCGCCTTGATCTGCGAGCGGTTTCCTGCCGTTGAACGCCTGCGGTTTTGTAACTCCGGAACTGAAGCCAACGTACTCGCGCTGAGCAGTGCTCGTGCCCATACCGGTCGAACCGATATTATGGTTGTCGACGGAAGCTACCACGGGGGTGTCTTGACTTTTGTCGGCGATAACCCTTTAAACGCACCTTTCCCAACACACCGTATCCCGTTTAACGATCTCAGAACTGCCACCGAAACAATTAATAGGGTCGGGGGGAGACTGGCTGCGCTCATTATCGAGCCTATGATCGGAGCGGGGGGATGCATTCCGGCTGATGCAGATTTTCTTAAAGGGCTGCGGGAGGCTACCGAAGCAGTCGGCGCGCTTCTCCTATTCGATGAGGTCATGACCTCACGTCATGGCCCAAACGGGCTACACGGCATGTATGGTCTTCGTCCGGATCTCATCACCTTCGGCAAGTATCTTGGCGGCGGCATGAGCTTTGGCGCCTTTGGAGGCCGTGCAGATATTCTGGATCGATTCGATCCAAGCCGGCCAGATGCCTGGCCTCACGCCGGTACTTTTAACAACAATGTCTTCAGTATGACTGCTGGCTTGGTCGGTCTAGGTGAGATATACACGCCGGAAGTTGCACAGACCTTTTTTGCTCAGGGGGAGCGCCGTCGAGAAAAACTCGCGGAGTCCTTGTCCGGCTTGCAGTTGCCCGTCCACGTAACGGGTATGGGATCAATGATGGCGCTTCACTTTGGGCTCAAAGCCCCCAGAGCACCCTATTCTCCCCCGCCAGGTTATTCGGATCTTTGTGAACTGGTGCACCTTAAGATGATGGCCAAAGGCCAGTTCTACGCCCGGCGCGGCATGATCAATCTCTCATTGCCCGTGACCGACAGTATGTTCGAGGATTTTGCGTCCGATCTGATTGCAACGCTGGACATGTGCTCGCATGCGATTGTCGAGACGGTAAGCCCCTAAAACCAAAACGCCCCGCAGAGCGGGGCGTCGTGATTGGCTGTCACAGCAAGCACTGTCACCGGACAGGGTCTCGATGAAACTACGAGAGGATGCCCTCGCGCTCCATATCGACACCAAAGCTCACTATGACGATTCCTGAATCACTAGACATTGGATCACCCCCTTGTTTATCTGCTGAAAGGAAGAATAGTTTACCCCCACAAGGGTGATGGGGCAATCAATCCATGAAGCAGATTATCCGTACTGCTCTCGTAGTTTTTTCTTGTCTATCTTGCCGACACTGGTCTTGGGAATCTCCGCGACAAGTTCAATCCGTTGGGGCACCGCCCACTCACTGATTTCTCCATCCTTTGCGTGGCCTTGAAACACGGCTTTGATCTCATCCAACGACACCTTTTCCGCATTGGATACAAGCAGCAACAAGGGCCGCTCTCCCCATTTTTCATCTGCGATCCCAATCGCTGCGGCCTCGCTGACCCCTTCGCAGGTTAAGGCGATGTCCTCGAGTTCGAGGGATGAAATCCACTCGCCCCCGCTTTTAATAACGTCCTTCAGCCGATCCGTGATCTTGAGATATCCCGCCTCATCCACATGTCCAATATCGCTGGTGTGCAGGTATCCCCCTTGCCAAAGCTCCTCTGAGCGGTCGGGATCATTAAGGTAGCCTTGGGTCAGCCAAGGCGAACGCACGACGACTTCGCCCGTGCTGACGCCATCCTGGGGCGCCTCGCGAAGCTCTGAATCAACCACTTTAAGATCAACCAGCGGAATCGGCCTGCCTGCCTTACAGCGGATATCCGTCCGATCAGGATCATCCGAGAGACCCTCTTGTGACTTCAACTGGGCAAGCGTCAGGACTGGAGCCGTCTCAGACATGCCGTAACCGCTAAACACATCGATACCCAGATCCAACGCACGTCGAGCCAACGCCGGAGGTAGCGCAGATCCGCCAATAATGACTTTCCAATTGGACAGATCCATCTTCTCAACCGACGGGTCACTTAATAGCATGTGCAGGATCGTGGGAACACAATGCGAAAAGGTCACCTTCTCGCTCTCGATAAGAGACAGAAGTTTTGCAGGCTCGTATCGACCGGGATAGACCTGTTTGAGCCCGAGCATCGTTGCTACATACGGAATTCCCCAGGCGTGCACATGGAACATCGGGGTGATGGGCATATAGACATCATCGACGCTGACTCGCCCCTGCCCCTCAGCACTCGCCAGCGCGACCGCCACACCCAGGGTATGCAACACGATCTGGCGTTGACTGAAATAAACCCCTTTGGGATTGCCTGTGGTTCCCGTCGTATAAAAAGTGGTCGCGCGGATATTTTCGCTAAAGTCCGGCGGGTCGAAACTGGAAGACGCGCAGCTCAGCAGGACCTCGTACTCGCTATCAAACGTATCCACGGCTACTTGACCGTTAATGGTTCCGGCATTGCAAAGACGAATAATATTCTTAACTGTAGGGGTCTTTTCCTTAAACCCCTCGAGCAAGGGGGCAAAGTCGTCATGCACGAGCAGCGCGGTGTCCTCGGCGTGGTTGATCGTGTAGAGAATCTGCTCCGGTGCCAGACGTATGTTGATGGTATGCAGCACAGCGCCGATCATCGGTACCGCAAAAAAGCATTCCAGGTAGCGATGACTATCCCAATCCATCACCGCGACCGTATCACCAGGACCTATCCCCATAGTCTGAAGTCCGCTCGCGAGGCGCTGGACCCGATCGAAAAACTCCGCGTAGCTAAAGCGCAGATCGTTTCTGTAGCAAATCTCCTGTCCCGCGTGTTGGGCGGACAGTCTTGAAAGCAGGTGCCGAATCAGCAACGGAAATTCGTAGGCCGACGGCGTTTTGGGTATGTCGTATTCGCCCATGGATATCATGTTAGCGCATCTACAGGATTGACGCTCTACGTCGAAAGACCCGCCAACCGCCGGTCAAAGCGCATCCCGATGGTACGTCGCATCGCAGTTATATTCCTCACAGAATGAAACGGTCGGACGAAATTCGAAGCAATCCCCGGCGCCCCCATCATGAGCAGTTGCCCCGGTTGAAAATCAATAATCGCCCCTTCGTCCTCATGACGTTCGGGATGAATTCGAAAATCCCCATCGCCGCTTAAAAGCACGATAAGGATAATCATCCGGTATTCGACGTGATCGCGGTGCGGGCTGATCCCCCCACAACCGGGAGGATAGCGCTGGACGATAAGATCATTCAGGCTGAAATTGGTGTCGCTGTCACTACGCGCCTCTGAACGAAAACCATCAAGAAGTGGGCCGAAAACACTCTGTAACGCTTCGGCAATACGCCAGAACGGATGCTCGCGCGGGACTTCGTAATCAAGCTCAAAATCCTGGTAGACCGGGGTCTTGACAGATCCCGTCACCGGCCGGGCCTTTCGATACTGAAGTTGATCCGCAAGATTCGAAAGAGTAGCGCAAGTTTCGGCAGGCATACAGTCAATCGCGACGGCAGATCTTGACCGGACTTGGGCGAGGTTGGCAGACACTTCACCAATATTTAAACAATCCAGAGCAGTCATCTGCGGCTCACAACCTTCGGAGAGGAACTCAGTTTTCTCAAGCAAACAGTCTGCCTAGGAACAAGGGGCCAATGCATTATGGTCTTTGAGCAGTTTTCATTAAAAGCAGGTTTATCGTTGATACGATTTAACCCCACGTCGATTACAATCCTACCCCATTAACTACCGAGTCCTAACTTCCATGCCGGCGAAAGGGTTAAATCTGGACTGGCGACATCTCTGCCCGGATACGATTGAAGAAGACTTCTGTTCATGAGTCAAAATCCCGATACTTGGTTGACGCGTTTTCATCGACTCGGCTCCCCGCCCAGTTTTTACCGTCTGGCCGGAATTCTCATGCCGTTCATCGGCATTATCTGTATCGCGCTTTTTGCCTCCGGCCTTTTTGGAGGTCTGGTGCTGGCCCCGGCTGATTATCAGCAGGGAGAGAGTTACCGAATCATTTATATTCACGTCCCCTCTGCCTGGATGTCGATGTTCGTCTATGCTCTTCTCGCCACAGCCAGTGCGATCAGCCTGATCTGGCGCATGAAACTTGCCGAAGCGGTGGCACGGGCCAGTGCTCCGGTGGGAGCTGCGTACACTTTTCTCGCTCTTGTTACAGGCTCCCTGTGGGGCAAGCCCATGTGGGGCACTTGGTGGGTGTGGGATGCACGACTGACTTCTGAACTCATCCTGCTCTTTTTATATCTCGGCTACATGGCGCTAGTGGCAGCGATTGATGATCGGCGTTCGGCTTCGCGGGCCGGCGCGGTGCTCGCCATCGTTGGGGTGGTCAATCTTCCAATCATTCATTTTTCAGTCGAGTGGTGGAATACCCTCCACCAGGGCCCCACCGTCACCAAGTTTGACCAGCCCTCGATTGCGATCAGCATGCTGATCCCGCTTTTGCTGATGGCAGGGGCTTTCAAGTTTCATTACCTCTACACCATGCTTGCCCGTGTCCGCGTTGAGATTCTGGACAGCGAACGGCGCACCGCATGGGTTAACACTCTCGTCACTTCGAAGGCATCATGATCGAGTTTTTCCAAATGGGCGGTTATGCAATTTATGTCTGGCCCGCTTATGCCCTTACGGCTTTAACACTTGCGGTGTCTGTGATTGCGCCAATACGCCGGCGCAAGCGCTTGGTCCGCGAGATTTCGGCTATTGCTGTGCAAAAAGAGCGCTCCCGGTCCGAATGAAACCCCGACGAAAACAAAGACTGGTTCTTGTAAGTCTCCTGATTGCTGGGGTTGCCGTCGCGGCAGGCCTTGCGCTTTTGGCATTGCAGGAAAACATTAACCTCTTCTTCAGCCCTTCTCAGGTCGCCGCTGGCGACGCACCCTCCAACACCCCTTTTCGGCTCGGCGGGATGGTGGTCGATGGCAGTGTCCGTCGGAGTGATGGCAGCCTGGAGATTCAATTCGACCTGACCGACACGGCGAATTCAGTAACCGTGGCCTATACAGGTATATTGCCCGACCTCTTTCGCGAGGGCCAGGGCATTGTCGCACAAGGCAGTCTTGGAACGGATGGCACTTTCAGCGCAACCCAGGTTCTGGCTAAACATGATGAAACCTATATGCCTCCGGAGGTGACGGAGGCATTAGAAAAAGCCAAGGCGATGGGGGTGCAATGATTCCCGAGATTGGTCTTTTTGCGCTGATTCTGGCGCTGCTCGTTGCCGTTCTCCAGAGCGTGCTTCCTATTGCGGGTGCGGCACGTAAAAATTACTCCTGGATCAGCATTGCGCGGCCTGCCGCCTTTGCCCAACTGCTTTTTGTTGCGATCTCATACGCTTGTCTGACAGCAGCATTTCTATCGCACGATTTCAGCGTAGCCTATGTCGCCCAGAATTCGAACTCGCAACTGCCCCTGATCTATCTCATCTCTGGTGTCTGGGGTGCCCATGAAGGCTCACTGCTTTTATGGGCGCTGACATTGGCTGTCTGGACAGCGGCCGTTGCCTGGTTCAGCCGAAGTGTTCCCGACCGAATGGTTGCCCGAGTGCTGGGGGTCATGGGCATCGTGAGTGTCGGCTTCCTGCTCTTTATCCTCTTTACCTCAAATCCTTTTGAGCGACAGTTCCCGCCGCCGATGGACGGGGGTGATCTCAATCCCTTGCTTCAGGATCCGGGCCTGGCGATTCATCCACCCATGCTCTACATGGGCTACGTGGGCTTTTCGGTTGCATTTGCGTTTGCTATCGCCGCCCTGCTTGGAGGACGGCTCGACTCTGCCTGGGCGCGGTGGTCCCGGCCATGGACGCTTGCGGCCTGGATCTTTCTCACGGCCGGCATAGCGCTCGGCAGTTGGTGGGCGTATTACGAACTCGGTTGGGGGGGCTGGTGGTTCTGGGATCCAGTTGAAAACGCCTCCTTCATGCCGTGGTTGGTCGGCACCGCGCTCATCCATTCTCTCGCCGCTACGGAGAAGCGGGGCGTATTCAAGGCATGGACGGTCTTGCTAGCGGTGTTTGCGTTTTCATTGTCCCTGCTTGGTACTTTTCTGGTGCGCTCCGGGGTTCTGACCTCTGTGCACGCTTTTGCCACAGACCCGACGAGAGGGCTCTTTATTCTGATCTTCCTCGCGATCGTAGTAGGAGGATCCTTGGCGCTGTACGCCTGGCGCGCCCCGTCGGTTCGCTCAAGCGGCGGATTCAACCTCGCCTCTCGTGAAGCGGGCATTCTGCTCAACAATGTGCTCCTCGTGGTCTCTGCAGCAACGGTACTGCTGGGGACACTCTATCCCCTGGCAATTGATGCGCTCGGAATGGGCAAGATCTCAGTTGGCCCCCCATATTTCAATGCTGTTTTTATCCCTCTGACCGCACCCCTTGCGATCCTGGTGGGTGTGGGTTCCCTGATGCGCTGGAAGAAAGACCGACTGACAAGACTCATTCGCCCTCTTGGCCCGGCTTTTGTTCTGGCAATTATCTTGGGGCTCCTTTGGCCTCTATTTTTTGACACCTATCACCTCGGCGCTGTATTCGGCGGAGTGTTAGGGCTGTGGACGATCTTTGCTGCGCTAAGCGGGCTCTGGGAACGCACCCGCAAGGGCGGGCGGACTCAGAGCCTCTCTCGAACTCCCCGATCAGTCCTCGGCATGACCCTGGCACACATTGGCCTGGGCGTATTCGTGATTGGCGTCACGCTCACCTCCACTTACTCTGTTGAGAAAGATCTGCGTATGGCTCCGGGCGATACCTATGAAATCGATGGGTATACATTCCGATTTGACGGGATTAGTCAGCAACGCGGTCCCAACTATCTCTCTGACACCGGCACGATTACTGTCCTTCGCGATACGCAGCGGCATAGCGTACTCAATCCTGAAAAACGCGTTTACGTTGTCCAGCAGATGCCAATGACAGAAGCATCCATCGATGCAGGGTTACGGCGGGATCTTTATGTAGCCCTCGGTGAACCGCTCGGTGACGGGGCAAGCTGGGCCGTTCGTCTATATGTTAAGCCCTATATCCGGTGGATATGGCTTGGCGCCCTCATTATGGTGTTTGGAGGACTCCTGTCAGCAACCGATAAGCGCTATCGCAGGCTTTCCCGTGCGTCGGCCGCCTCCGCGGTACTCGGCTCCTCTCATGCGGCATCGTAACAAAACACGATTGGGCTGGGTCGTTAATGCGTTGGTCGGGCTTGCATTAACAACTGGCCTGACCTCCTCTGGACTTGCCGTCATCGAGACCTATGAATTCGCAGATCCTGTGCATGAGTCGCGTTATCAGGACATGATCGCCCAATTGCGCTGCCTTGTCTGCCAGAACCAGAACCTTGCCGACTCCAATGCCGAACTCGCCAAAGATCTGCGTGAGAGAACTTTTGAAATGATCAACGCTGGTGCAAGCGATGAGGACATTGTGGATTTCATGATCGCACGCTACGGCGACTTTGTTATATATAAACCGCCTTTTCGTTTGCGCACTGCCCTACTTTGGGGTGGGCCTTTTGCCATTTTACTCATCGCGCTCATTGTCTTTTTCTTTACGGTTCGGCGAAGCTGGGGGCCAAAAGATCTCGACAACATCGACCGGGAAGCGGCAGCGCGACTGCTGGATAAGAAAGGCTAGATGTCTATCCTGCTCTGGCTGGCAGGTTCTCTGATGGCATTACTCGCCATTGGGATGCTGTTGCCGCCCCTGCTGCGGACAGCCCAATCAGCGCATATAGAACGCACAGAGATTAACGTCGCGATCGCGCGCGAACGCGAAAGTGAGTTGCGCAAAGAACTCGACGAAGGCATTTTGAGCGACGCGGAGTTCGATGCAGCCCGCGGAGAGCTAGAGCAAGGACTTGCGATTGATCTTGAAGGCGAACACGACCGGCCTTCCGCTCAGAACACCTACCCCCTCCTTGCCGCGGGGATCAGCGCCTTTATTCCGGTGCTCGCATTAGGGGTCTATCTATTTCTTGGGACCCCGGATGCGCAAGAACAGTTAGACAGTAGCACCGCTGCCTCGCTTGCCGGGCACGACCAGCCGACAGATGTCGACACAATGCTGGCCCAACTCAAGGCTCGGCTTGTTGATGAACCGAATGACGTACGCGGCTGGACCCTGCTAGGAAATGCCTATATGAGCATCGGGCAATATGCTGATGCCGTGCCTGCTTACCGCCGCCTGGTTGCCCTTGAACCGGGCAATGCGGAGCGCCTGGTGCGCCTGGCAGACGCCCTTGCCATGAATCGGAACGGGATACTGGCAGGGGAGCCTGAGGCGTTGATTGGCCAGGCGTTAGCGCTTTCGCCCTCTCATCCCCAAGCATTATGGCTTGCCGGCATCGCAGCTGAGGAACGCGGAAACCATGCCCAGGCGCTAAACTTCCTGGAGCGCCTGCTCCCTCTGGTGAATAACCAGCCAGAGGTCTTGACCGAAGTACAGGCTCTGGTTGCACGCAATAGGGCCGCCCTGGATGGCAGTTCCCCCACCGTCGCCGATTCGATAACAGTTACGGTTGGTATTGCCTCTACGCTTGAAAACTCTGTGGCGCCCAGTGACACCTTGTTTGTCTATGCGCGCGTTCCTGGGGGTCCTCCGATGCCGGTAGCTGTCAAAAAGTTGCCGGCACCACCCATTCCAAGAGAGATAGTCTTAAGCAACCAAGACCTTATGCTTGAGGGAGCCGGCCTTGAGAGTTACCCCTCCCTTGAAGTCGGCGCACACATCTCCCGATCCGGAACGGTTCGCAAGATGCCGGGAGACCTCGTGGGGTTGAGTCAGCCCTTTGATCCCAAGCAGATCAAAACCGTTGGGGTATTAATCGGCCAAGCGATCGGGGAATGATCTTCTATCTGTCGCCGATCCCCGCCTAGGGCAGGATGACTTCCCAATCGAAGTCTTTGAAGTAGTCCAGAGATTTCCGGTTGCATTGGTTTTGCAGATCTGATCCGGGAGTCACGGCGGTGGCGCAGAGGTAGCGTTCCCGCAAAGCCTTACCCGCCGGCGTGTCTTCTATGCAAATTGTGGCGATGCCTGCGACTTCTCCTCCCTGCCCCTCCACCAGTTCGATCGCTGCCCCCATCGTGCCCCCCGTCTCGACCCACTGATCGACCAACAGCACCCGGGCCCCCTTACGGAACGCCGGTTTCCGAAGCTCCATGTGCTGGGTACGCTCGGTATAGTTCACGAAAGAGACCTGGTCAGCGGGAACCGGCAGTTTGCCCGCCTTACGTACCGTCAGGAACCCCGTTCCGAGCCTTTCTGCAATCGCAGCACCGAGCACGTAGCCCGCTGCGTCGATGCCGGCGACGACATCAACCCGCTCGTTTATATACGGTTCACAAAGATCATCCAGCATTGCGTGAAAAGCGCTCGCATTGATATAAGCCGAAGAAGGATCAAGCCATGCCATCTTCGGATCCTTCACATTTGGCGCCATGTGCTTCAGATACCAATCAGCATTCTCGCGACGGTTGGATGCCCGATGCTCTTTCTTCTCCTGACCCGCAGCATAGTGACGAACCTTCTCAAGAAGTCGGCGCAACTGGTACGGATCCAGGTTATAAAAATCTCCCGAATAATTAATCCCCGTAGCCACCAAAAACGCATCTGCCAAATCCAGGTAATCATCCACGTTGTCGGGAGTAATCCCTGAGGCAATCGCGAGCGTCTGATCCTCGACCCCGTCGCGAAAGGCTTTGATTTTCTCAAGGTCTGCGGAGTGGCCGGTCGCGATCCCTGAGGTTGTGACTGCATCCATATAGCCAACAGCCTGATTCGCTGCGTCGCGATACTGTGCTGGCTCAACCGGTCGCTGTTTCTTGAACGCGGTCCCGCCAAAATACATCCCCGTCCAACCGGACGACTTCCTGACTGCCGCTATCGAGTCTGCTTCGGCCTGCTGCCGCACCCGTTCGTCGATCCGGGCATCATCCGCCCAATAGGCATCAACAAAGACATCTTTTTCTGTTAATTGGCCAAGGATCGGAAAGGCGCCCGTCCCTGTGACTCCCAGAAAATTGACTCCAAGCCAAAAATCGGGATAAGCCCGGCGGCTCTCTTCGATAATCGGCAGGAACCGGCTTACCTCAAAATCATGGTTGATCAAGAACGCACCGGGAGCACCACACCTGATCGCGACTGCCAGGTTGCGTTTCGCCTGCTCTTCATTAAGGACATGAATAACCGGAAGAACAACCGGCCCCATGGTTTTGAAATATTTACGAAATTCTCCTCGATTCATAACCCGATTCTATACCCCGACAAACCTGACACGTCATGGACCCGCCAAACGTGCGGGACCGGCGACTGAACTCAGCGTCTGAATATATGCGAGCCTTCTCTACAGTGATAATCTCTGGGCAGGCGGTGCCAACTACTGGCCATAAAACCGCTTCAAAAATAGTCTTAGGACACTCACCCTCGGAGAAGATTCGATGACGGACATTAAAAAGGATAAACCTCTTTCAGAAAAAATAGAAACCAACGTCGCGGGGCCTGATGTGGGTCGACGCAGGATCATAAAAGGCGCGGGTGCCGTGACCGCGGCAAGCGCACTGAGCGTCCCCATGATATTGGTGCCGCCGCGAGCCAACGCCGCGACTGAGCTCAACATGATCGCCTGGTATGGACACGGCGAGCCTGACATGGTGGAAGAGTTCGAAGCCATGCATAACGTCAAGATCAAAGCAAAGTATTACGCCGGCGGAGACAACATGCTCGCCCTGATCTCCCAATCACCCCCTGGCACCTACGACCTGGTTCTGTCTGACGGCGAGTTCGTCAAACTACTTAAGGAAGCGGGTTATATCGAACCGATGGATCCCAATGAATACAACATGGGTGATCTGTTCGATGAGTATTCCCATTTTGATGCACACTGGATGGGAGACACGCTGTACTCGGTGATCGTGCGCTTTGGCTACCTGGGTGTATCTTTCAACACGGATATCATCAGCCACGAAGAAGCGTCTGATTACAACATCCTCTGGGATTCCAAACTGAAGGGGAAAGTCGGCCATTTCGACTGGCATCTGCCTAATCTGGGATGTCTGAGTCTCCGCGACGGCAACAACAAGCCCTCCCCGTTCGACATCAATTCAAGTAAGTGGTCCCAACTTCAGGAGACAACCCTCTCTCTGAAACCTCAGGTGGGCGGCTACTTTGACTACGGCGGCACCTTTGCCTCGCTGAAGAACGGCGAAGTTTACGCCATGTGCGGCATCGGCGACTGGATCACGGGTGTGGTCCGCAAAGACGGCTCCCCGGTCGATTCTGTGATTCCTACGCAAGGCGGTATCCAGTGGACAGAGTCCTACTCCATCGGCAAAGGCTCCAAAAAACAGGATCTCGCCAAGGAATTCATTCGTTACATCACGTCTCCCAAAGGACAGGTGCGCTCCATCCAGATGGCGGCGTATCCCGGCATGTCGCCGTACAAGTCAGGCTGGACTGCGATTAACGAAGCCAATCCGGAAGAAGCCAAGCGCCAACGCATGACGTTCGACGGACACAACTGTATCGATGATCTGCGTGAGGGTCGCATTCATTTCAGGCAAACACCGGTCCAGCAATCTCTCGAGGACTGGAATGATTTCTGGTCTGAATACAAGAACGCGTAAGCCGATGTAACCGAGACCGGCCCTTTGGGGCCGGTTTTTCTTGGCTGGCAGTATGACTGCGATTTTTAAGGGGAAACCCGATTGAGCGGTAACGACAGGCTTTTTCCAGGTCGGCCAACGCCTCAGCGCCGGCAGGTCACCCTTTACGGTTTGACCTGGTCGATGCCGATTGTGATCTGGCAGTTGATCTTTTTCGTCTTCCCTTTGATCTTCCTGGTCGTCCTGAGTTTCTGGCTCGTGAAGAACTATCGGATGGTTCCGGGCTTTGACACGATCAACTGGGTCAAGATGTTCTCCAAAGGTTACTTTTGGGATGCATACTGGCGGACGTTGGGATATGCGGGTGTGGCAACCATTGTCACCAGCATTCTTGCCTTCCCCTGCGCTTTTGCGCTCGCATTCAAGGTCTCGCCCAAAGTGCGCCGCTGGGCCCTGTTTTTCCTGATCGTGCCCTTCTTCACCAGCTACCTCGTCCGTACCTATTCTTGGCAGATCTTTCTCAACGACAACGGCATCTTCAATACCCTGTTCGCATTGGTGGGGTTAGGCCCCTTCCAATTATTGAATAATTTCTTTGGCACCCTCGTAGGCTATCTCACCCTTTGCCTGCCCCTCGTGGTGGTGCTGCAGTTAATCTCCCTTGCGAACGTAGACCGCACACTGATCGAAGCCGCCCACAATCTTGGCTGTGGACGTTTGCGGACAGTGTTCCAGGTCATTGTTCCCCTTGCCAAGATTGGAATCATCCTAGGTGCGGTTTTTACGTTTATTCTGACCTTCGGAGATTTTGTCAGTCCGTACTACCTTGGTGGCTCTAAACCGCCAACTCTAAGTATCCTGATCATTGATACCACCAAGTCAGGTCAACAATGGCCAAGAGCTGCAGTGGTGGCAATCGTGATGATCGTGACATTGCTCACCATCATGTTTGCCTCTGTGGCCGCAGCCTACAGGAAGCGATCATGAGTCAAGGCGCTTCCAAAAGCCTGCTGCTGCGCGGCTACGTCGTGCTGGTGTTTATTTTTGTATTCACCCCGATCGTGACGAGCTTTATCTTTTCGGTAAATTCCGATCGATTTCCGACAATCCCGTTAGGCCACTTCACGACACATTGGTACGAAACGATCTTTGCTGATCCGGATGTGTGGGACGCTTTTCGGGTGAGTGGAATCGTTTCCATCACGGTAGCAACCCTTGCGACGTTTATTGGTTTTTGCACCGCCTATACCGACTATCGCTACAACTTTACCGGAAAGGCGCTCTATCTCTCGCTCGCCCTCCTGCCGCCGACGATCCCGCTTGTCATCATGGGACTCGCGATGCTCGCCCTGCTCGCGCGGATCAATATGTCGGGCGAAATTTACTCAATCGTGGTGAGTCATGTGGTGCTGTGCTCACCTTTTGCAATGGCCGTGATACGCATGCGCCTGGCCCAGATCAATCCCGACCTCGAATCCGCAGCATGGAATCTTGGTGCCTCCAACTGGCGGGCAATGCAGGAGGTCATCGTTCCGTTCTGTCGTCCGGCAATCGCTTCGGCTTTCTGTCTGACCGCCGCGGTGTCCTTTGATGAATTTGCAGTCGCCTGGTTTGTTTCCGGCCTCAACAAAACGGTGCCGGTTATGATTCTGGAGATCCTGCAAGGCAATACCGACCCGCAGATTAACGCCATCGGCTCCATCGTATTTATTACGTCCATGACGCTCGTTATCCTTGCGCAATTGATCCTGATGCGCAAAACCATCAATCAGACCGCTACCGGAATTTAAGCATGAGCGACTCCTCTTCCTCGCGCCCTTTGGTCACCTTTGCCGGCGTATCCAAAAGGTACGGCGGCGTCACTGCGGTTCATACGATGAACCTTGAGATCTACGAAGGAGAGTTTTTGGCCATCATGGGGCCCTCGGGCTGCGGAAAAACCACGTCCCTGCGGATGTTGGCCGGCCTTGAAGAGCCAAGCGATGGTGAAATCCGTCTTGATGGTCAACGAATCAATGAAATTAGCAGTGTCGAAAGAGACACGCCAATGGTCTGGCAAAGCCTCGCGCTGTTTCCTTTTCTGAACGTACAAAAGAACGTCGAATTCGGATTAAAAATGCGCCAGGTCCCGGCGGAGGAACGCCAAGCACGTGCGAGCAAGTGGCTGGAGCGGATGGAGATCCTCGAACTGGCTGAGCGTGATATCAGTCAACTTTCCGGAGGGCAGAAACAGCGTGTAGCACTGGCGCGGTCTCTTGTGACTGAGCCACGTATTCTCCTGCTGGACGAACCCTTGAGTGCGCTGGATGCCAATCTCGTGATCCGCATGCAGGGCGTCCTTTCTCGGTTACAAAAAGAGCTAGGGATCACCTTTGTCTATGTCACGCATAGCCAATCAGAAGCGTTCGCCATGTCTGACAGGGTGGTGATCATGAGTCAGGGACGGATTGAACAGCTAGGATCACCAAAAGAGATCTACCGAAGTCCGGCCTCACGGTTCGTTGCCGACTTTGTCGGAGCAAACAACATTCTGTCCGGAACCATTTCTCAAGCGGGGGAAAATCTCGAAATTGAGACCGCGCTAGGTGTCTTTCAGTGCGACACCGGCACAAAACCCGCTCACCACGTCGGCGATTCGCTGGATATGGTGATCAGTGCGGATCTAGTCCAGATGTCTCTGGATGATCCCAATACCCAAAACAGCTTGGAATGTCGCTTCATCAGCGAGGAATTCGTCGGATCGATTGTCACGCTCTTCGCCGAACTGGAGGACAGGTCCGACTTCAAAATTCAAACCAGGCAAAGAGATCTCGCCAAGATGTCGCTCGAGGAAGGAGACACTTTCTTTGTCTCCTGGAGCGCAGCAGATACGCACCTCATTAGCTCCGGGAGGCATTTGGATGCTTGATCTAATTGTCCGGAACGCTCGGCTGGCCGGTCAGAGCGGGACGGTTGATTTCGGGTGCCTCGACGGAAAAATTAAAGAACGCCAAAACAGACTGGACATTCCTGCGCGAGAGGAAATTGACGCGGCGGGCTACCTCGTCTCCCCGCCATTTGTGGACAGCCACTTTCATATGGATTCCACCCTGACGTATGGAACACCTCGTTACAACGAAAGCGGCACGCTCTATGAAGGGATCAGCCTCTGGGGCGAAATCAAGCCTTATTTGACGGTAGAGGATGTTGAGAGAAGAGCGCTGCTGTTGTGCCGCTGGGCGGTGGCGAAGGGCAGCCTTGCGATTCGCTCCCACGTGGACATTGGCGATCCTGCGCTTACGGCCGTGCACGCACTGCTTGAGGTCAGAAAGAAAGTCAGTCCATGGTTGGATCTCCAGCTGGTGGCCTTTCCACAGGACGGTTACTTTCGGGATCCGAATGCCGTCTCTCTTTTGGAACGGGCGCTGGATCTTGGCGTAGATGTCGTGGGAGGAATCCCGCACTTTGAGCGAACCTACGATGACGGTCGCCGCTCCGTGGAAGCACTGTGCCAAATTGCTGCGGACCGTGGCTTGATGGTGGATATGCATTGCGACGAATCCGACGACCCCAATTCGCACCATATCGAAACCTTGATCTCCATGACGGCCCAACTGGGTATGCAGGGTCGGGTGACCGGATCCCATCTCACCTCTATGCACTCCATGGATAACACTCTCGCCGACAAATTGCTTGGGTTAATGCAAGAAAATGAGGTCAATGCGATCGCCTGCCCTCTTATCAACATCACGCTTCAGGGACGCAAAGACACCTACCCAAAACGCCGTGGTCTCACAAGAATTAAGGAAATGATGCAGCGAGGCATTAACTACGCGGTCGCGCATGACTGCGTGATGGATCCATGGTATGCCGGCGGTAGCCACGACATGCTCGAAGTCGCCCACATGGGACTTCATATAGGGCAAATGACGGGCGTCCACGAAACCGCAGACATGTTTAACGCGGTCACGGTCAACCCCGCGCGTACATTGCAACTCGATGGCTACGGGCTTGAGATCGGCTGCAATGCGGACCTCGTAGTCCTTCAGGCAAAAGACCCGACCGAGGCCATCCGATTAAGGGCGAACCGCTTGTTTGTCGTTCGCCGTGGAGAGGTCATCAGCAGGACCCCTCTGCTTGAGAGCGAAGTCCGCTTCATGGGGGAAGATGCCCTCACCCGTTTCTCGGTGAGCGAGTTTCAGTAACGGCAAAACCCCCAGCAGGACTCTCTAGGTGTTGTCGGCCGAAACAAAGTGAGCAATCGCGCGTTCCAAGCGCTCAAGCCCTTCTGCAATATCTTCTTCTGAAATAATCAGCGAGGGCGCGATGCGCAAGACACTCGCTCCCGCAACGAGCACAAAAACGCCTTCATCCTGGGCGGCGTGCATGAAATCTCGCGCTTTACCCTGCCAGGGTTCGGTCAACACGCAGCCCATCAGAAGCCCTAACCCCCGAACGTCTGAGAACACACCGTACTTCTCTCCCAGATCGCGAAGACTCCTCTCTATACGATGCCGTCGATCCAAGACCCCCTGCAGGACGCCTTGTTCGCTCACAATATCGAGCACCGTGCTCGCTACTGCACATCCCATCGGATTGCCTCCCCACGTACTTCCATGAGTGCCAACTTTTAGCGAGTCTGCGACGTGCGCCGTCGAGAGTGTGGCAGCCACGGGAAAACCTCCGCCCAGACCTTTCGCTGTTGTCAGGATGTCCGGGATGATGTCGAAGGATTCATACGCGTAAAGCGTCCCCACTCGCCCCACACCCGTCTGCACTTCATCGATAATCATCAGTGCATTGTGTTTATCACAAAGCCGTCTGATCGCCTCGAGGAACGTCTGATCGGCGGCGATCACGCCGCCCTCGCCCTGGACCGGCTCAACAATCACCGCGCAGACATCATCGCCGAAAGCCTCGGTCAGCGCCTGGGTATCGTTAAACGGAAGGTGCTCGATCGCGCCGGGCAAGGGCCCAAAGCCCTGACGATAATTGGCTTGCCCACCAGCGGCTACCGTAAAAAGCGTCCGACCATGAAATGCATTCTCAAACGCCAGGATCCGGTCTTTTTCTTCGCCATGATGGTCGAATGCATACCGCCGAGCCAGCTTGAGGGCGGCTTCGTTGGCCTCGGCACCCGAGTTGCTGAAGAAGACCCGATCCGCAAAAGTGAGTTCTACCAGTCGCCGGGCCAACTGTAGAGCTGGTTCAGTAGCCAGAACGTTTGAGGTATGCCAAAGCCGATTGGCCTGCTCCGTCAATGCGGCAACGAGTTGCGGATGAGCATGGCCCAAGGCGTTAACCGCAATCCCACCGCCAAAATCAATGTACTCCCTGCCTTCCTGATCCCACATCCGTGAACCCGAGCCACGCACGGGGATCATTGCTGCCGGCGCGTAGTTCGGCATCATGTAGCGGTCGTACCAGTCACGCTCTACTTTTGACATTGTCCTGGAAATCCTTTGGCGACATTCGAGGGGTGAGTTTAGCCACCTCGCATCAAAATAACATCCCGATATCGCTCGACCCTGCGCCCCGGGATTGATAGAGTGCGGGTCTCGGATCAGTGCCGCCATGACGAACATCAAACGCCTCAAGACCCCAGCTGACGCGACCCGGGCGATCACCAACGGTCGGACTTCCGCCGAACATCATGGAGCGGTCAATACGCCGGTCTATCATGCCTCAACGATACTTCATCCAGATGTTGAATCGTTTGAAACAAGGCACGACCCAACCACGAATCGGCGAAAGGTCATTTACGGATTACTGGGGACTCCAACCAGTTTTGACCTCGAAGAAGTTCTCGCAGACCTCGAGGGCGGTCATGATGCGGTACTCGTGCCCTCAGGACTCGCAGCAATCAGCGTTGCGCTGCTTTCTTTTCTTAAGCCAGGTGATCGTGCGCTAATTGCCGATACCGTTTACCCGCCGACGCGATCTTTTTGCGACGAACATCTGGCCAGCATGAACATCGCCGTGGACTATTATGATCCCCATCTGGGCGCAGGAATCGAGACCCTCATTAAATCCAACACCCGGGTGATTTTTCTGGAATCCCCCGGATCGTTTACCTTCGAGATACAGGACATTCCCGCCATCACCAAGGTAGCGCGTGACCGCGGAGTCACCACGATTCTCGACAACACCTGGAGCACACCTTTATTCTTTAAATCGTTCAGTCATGGTGTGGATGTTTCAGTCCATGCGGCCACAAAGTATCTCTCGGGCCATAGTGATGTTGTGATGGGTGCCATCATCTGCGCAGAGCACGCCTGGAGCCCTGTCCGACGCACCCACCGCCACCTCGGTCAGTGTGTTGGCCCGGATGACACCTATGTGACCCTTCGTAGTATTAGAAACCTCTCTACTCGTCTAAACGCCCATCATAAGCAGGGACTCGCATTGGCAGAGTGGCTTAATGGGCGCGAAGAAGTGGTGGAGGTATTGCACCCTGGGTTGCCTGGCCACCCTGACCATGCCATCTGGAAACGGGATTTTCTCGGCGCTTCAGGTCTATTCAGCATCGTGCTGCACTCAAAGTCCCGTGAGGCCGTCCTCGATATGGTTAACGGCATGGAATTTTTCAGTATCGGTGCGAGTTGGGGCGGTTTTGAAAGTCTAATGATTCCGGTTTATCCGGAACAGTACCGCAGTGCGACCCACTGGGATCCGTTGAAGTTCACGCTCAGAATCCACGCCGGGTTGGAAGATTTTGACGACCTCATCGAGGACCTAAAGGCTGGGTTTGAGCGGCTCAACCGAGCCTCCCACTAATCAACCACCCTGAAGTCTTCTTCGATGACTACATCACTCCCGACGCAATAATGCCCCGTCTCAACAAAGGAAAGCCCAATGGGTCTTGATGCCAAACTGCAGGCCGAGTGTGAAGCGTTCATCGACGGCTTTGAATCGCTGCTGCTGTCTACATTGAACCCTGATGGCTCTCCGGACCTCAGCTATACGCCGTTTGTTGATCACCATAAGCGGTTTTTCATCCTCACAAGCCACCTGTCAGCACACACAGGCAATCTCATCAAGGACCCTCGCGCCGCGGTACTCTTTATTGAGAATGAGGCGGCTGCCGAGCAGATCTATGCGCGCAGGAGACTGCGGTTTCAATGTGAGGCAGAACGATTCTCCCGTGAGTCGCCCACCTGGGACAAATTGATTCCGGCATTCTCCTCAAGATTTGGCGAACTCATTGACGTGTTGAGTTCGTTACCTGATTTCGAACTCTTCTGCCTCAAACCTATAGGGGGGCAATGGGTTAAGGGATTTGGAAAAGCATTTGATTTTCGAGGCCGAATAGAATCAGATGCCACCCATTTGAATCCCAAAAAGGATAGCAATCAGGAACGCTAAGCAGACCTGGTGCGCTTGCGACTGGCTTTCTTGGTTCGAGCCCCTCGCTGAGACTCGCGTTTTTGCTGCAACACCCGATCCCAATCGGGAGTCTTCAGTTCCAAACAGGTTCCGGCACTGTGTTGGCGGTCCAGGCGAAATGGGCCGTAGCGGACCCGAATGAGGCGACTCACCGTGCACCCGACACTCTGCCACATGCGCCGGACCTCACGGTTGCGCCCCTCTTTAAGCACCACCTGGAACCACCGGTTCGCTCCAGAACCACGACCGGCCTCTATCGACTCAAAACGGCACATCTGACCACTCAGTCGAACTCCGGCCAGAAGGCGTTTGAGCTCCCCCTCACTGGGGTTGCCTCGCACCCGACAACGATACTCCCGCTCAATCCCGCTTGAGGGATGCATTAATCGATGGGCGAGTTCTCCATCAGTCGTAAACAGGAGCAGTCCCGAGGTATTGATATCCAGGCGCCCCACCGATACCCAACGGCGGCCGCGCAGACGGGGCAAAGCCTCAAACACCGTAGGCCTTCCCTGCGGATCATCTCTCGAACAGATCTGGCCAACGGGCTTGTGAAAGAGCAGGAGTCTTGCGGGCGCGGACGCTGTGGTTCCTCGAGGGATCAGACGACCATCCACCTCAACGCGGGAGGCGCTTTCTATCTGCTGCCCAAGCTCTGCAAGGCGGCCATCAACGGTAACGCGACCATCACGGATCCAGCGCTCTACCTCACGCCGGGACCCGAGTCCCACTCGGGCAAGAACCTTTTGAATCCGTTCAGTCAAATTCCGAAGTCAAGGCGGCCTTGGTGACCGCGTCAGCGTCGGGCTCCTGAACTTCTACCTCATCGCCCCCAGGATTGCTCTCAGTGAATTCACCAGCCGATGATGGCTCGGTTGTTTCAGTGACTGGAACGTGCTCACTCTCGCCAGGATCCGGCGGCTCGGCCTCAACAGATTCGTCCTCCAATGGGGGCACTGGGACCGGTGCAAGCGACTCCGGCATCTCGATACCCAATTCCTTCGCTATATCCGCTAGTTGCCGTTCATCTTCTAGATCCGGTAACTGTTTCAGAGAGGTCAGGCCAAAGTACTCGAGAAAAACCGGGGTGGTGACATACAGCGCAGGATGCCCCGGAACCTCACGGGTGCCTGACTGACGGATCCATTCGCGATCCAACAGCACCCGCATGATTTCTGTAGTCACAGTGACGCCCCGGATATCTTCGATATCCCCGCGAGTCATGGGTTGGCGGTACGCAATGATTGCGAGCGTCTCCAAGAGGGCTCGGGAGTATCGTGGCGGACGACTCTCACGAAGGGCTCGCAGTGCTGGAGCATGGTCGACTTTTGTCTGGAAGCGAAACCCCCCCGCGACCTCTACGAGCTCAACCCCGCGCTCCGCGTAATGCGACCGGAGAATCTCGAGCGCAGACTGGATATCCTTTTTATCGACATTGTGGGCAAAAAGGGTCTGCAGATCCCGAGCATCCAATGGGCGCTCGGAAGAAAACAGCGCAGCCTCGATGACGTTCTCGATCTCTTTCGAATCACTCATGCGGATTTCGCCTTCACATGAATCTGGGAAAAGGCTTCATTTTGTGCAACAGTCAAAATGCCGTCCCTGACCAACTCAAGAATTGCAATAAAGCTCACTACCAACCCTTTTCTCCCTTCTTCGCTTGTAAAAAAATCTGCCAGTGCTACGTATTCTCCGCTACGAACCCGATCAAGTATCTGCGTCATACGCTCCCTGACAGAAAAGGTCTCGGGCACCATCTGAAGATGCTGGCGCCTTGCCGCTGCCATCATTGCAGATCGCATTGCTGCAACCAGGTCATCCAGATCAACTCTCGCCTGGACCTTAGGGGGATCGGGGTCTTCCACTCGAGCATGGACAAGATAGAGATCACGCTCCAGCCGAGGCCGGTCGTCAAGCGACTCCGCTGCATTCTTGAATCGCTCATACTCCTGAAGACGCTTGATCAGAACCGCTCGCGGATCATCCTCGTCTTCTTCCTCAGGATCAGGGCGCGGTAGCAACATGCGTGATTTGATCTCTGCGAGCATGGTCGCCATAACGAGGTAATCGGCCGCGAGATCCAGGCGCATACGCTGCATCAGATCGATGTACTGCATGTACTGCCGGGTAATATCAGCGACAAGAAGATTCAGGATATCGATATTCTGTTTTCGGATCAGATAGAGCAGAAGATCCAGAGGGCCTTCAAAGCTTTCCAGAACCACCTCAAGCGCCTCTGGAGGAATATAAAGATCTGACGGCCATTGCTCGAGCGCTTTTCCGGCGACAACAGCGCGCACGCCGTCATCCTCGCTGGCCAGATCTGGCGGAGTTATAGCGTCATCATTCACGTGTACAGGGTCCCCACCGCGGTTCTTACCTCGTCGAGCGTCTCCTCGGCCACTTCCCGGGCCCGGGCACATCCTGTCTCTATTACTTCCCGCGCACGCGCAGGATTCTTTTCGAATGGTGCGGCTCTTTCACGCAACACGGTCTGTTCTTCCAGCAACGCATCCAGCAGCGGTTTTTTACAGTCGATACAGCCGATCCCGGCGCTCTTACAGCCCGCAGCCAATTCGGCTCTTTTCTCGCTTTCCGTGTACACCTGATGCAAATCCCAAACGGGGCATTTTTCAGGATCTCCGGGATCATTGCGTCGCTGTCGGGCCGGGTCTGTTGGCATCGACATCAGACGCGCACTTACCCGCTCAGGATCGTCCCGCATCTGGATGGTGTTGTTGTACGACTTGGACATTTTTTGGCCGTCCAGACCAGGCATCTTGGCCGCTGGGGTCAGAAGCGCCTCCGGCTCAGGCAGAATGACCCGACCCCCTCCATCCAAAAAGCCGCTCAGCCTTTCCCGGTCCTCGCTTGAGATATTGGCCGAGCCCGCAATCGCCGCAGACGCCGCCTCGCGTGCCTCAGTATTGCCCTCTTGGAGCCACTCGGCCCGGGCCTTCGAGTACGCTTTCGCCGCCTTCTTGCCGAGCCGCGAAAGGGCTTCATTGGCTTTTTCCTCAAAAGAGGCATCACGTCCAAACACGTGATTGAACCTACGGGCGATTTCCCGGGTCAATTCCACATGCGGCACCTGATCCTCACCGACAGGGACCCCTGTTGCTCGATACATCAGGATATCGGCGCTCTGCAGTAACGGATACCCAAGAAAGCCGTAAGTCGCAAGATCACGATCCTTTAGTTTTTGCTGTTGATCCTTAAAACTGGGGACCCGGAGTAGCCATCCCAACGGAGTGATCATTGAAAGCAGTAAGTGCAGTTCAGCATGCTGGGGCACCCGGGACTGTATAAAAAGCGTGGCCTTCTCCGGATCAATACCCGAAGCCATCCAATCAACCAGCATGTCCCAGACATGGAGATCCATCGCCGTTGGCTCTTCATAATGGGTTGTCAGAGCGTGCCAGTCGGCGACGAAGAAAAAGCACTCTGCCTCCTCCTGAAGTCGGACCCAGTTCTTTAGCACCCCGTGGTAATGACCGAGATGCAGGCGGCCGGTCGGCCGCATTCCAGAGAGAATCCGCCGGGAACGGTGTTCAGCGGACATCAGAAAAATCGGGCGACACTGAGGGCATGAAGTGGGCTTTCGGGAGAAACCAGTTTGTCGGATATAGCTGCAATTTTACCCGATACGTCCGCTTTCTTGGACGCCTACCCGCATCTAATCCGTGTCTTTGGCAGCCTCATCGAGCGCTGCTGCTTGATCGCGCGCCTGCGTCAGGTAGAAAGAGATCTCACGACCTCCCGGCAAGGCCAGGTCTCCCTCTAACTCGAACAGCGGCTCGAGGACGAAACGCCGAAGATGCATCCTCGGATGCGGTAAGGTCAGGTGCGGGGTATCTATTTGAACCCACTCATAGAGCAACAGGTCCAAGTCGATCACGCGAGGTCCAAATTGCTGCTCCGTCCGTACGCGTCCGAGGCGGGCTTCAATATCCAAAAGCTTTTCAAGAAGTACTTGCGGTGCAACAACTGTGCGGATCCTCGCCACCGCATTTATAAAGTCGGGCTGGTCGGTGATACCGATGGGCGCCGTACGGTACAAAGAGGAAACTGCCTCGACATCGTTCCCGCTGTCCTCATTTAAACAGGCGAGCGCTTTTGAAATGGTCGAATGAGGCTCTCCGAGGTTGCCCCCCAATCCGATCCACGCCAAAAAGGTTTTGGCAGATGCGATCATCGGACGTTTCCATTCGGGCTTTTGGGCCGTCTTGGGCGTTTCCAACGCTTTCTTGGAGCGCCGCTACTGCCCAGTTCCTTGATCATTTTTTGGCGACTCGACTCATCGCAATCCTGAATATCGGTCCACCACTTAGTTAACCGCGGGTCAACCTCGCCCGATTCTGCGCGCAACAACAGAAAGTCATAAGCGGCTCGGAATCGACGATGCTCCAGCAGCTTTTCAACCATCCGGGGGCGCCGGGTTTCCAGTCGGCTCTGCATATCCCAGATCTCGATGACGACCGTACTCACCCTTCTTGGGATCATAACCTGCTCAGTCTCCCGGCCAAGGACCTCAAATGCCGCCCTTTGCAGAATCTGGGGATGGTTCTTTCGTTTGGCCTCGTGGCGATCGCACTTCATCCGAACCGGCCTCCAAAAAAGGCATGCAAAAAGGAACGCAGCAATCACAGGCTTTCGCTGGGAGATCCGCAAATCGGTATTCTGAAGACCTTTCAGAACAATACCGGTGCCGGGGTCCAAATCCTTTTCCCCATAAGAGCGGTCGGCCTCCGGAAAAAGTTGCGCAAAGAGGCCGAACTCGCGCAACAGCCAGAAAGTTTTAACCCCATGGCCGCTATGAAAGAGCTTCAAAACCTCATCAAAAAGCCGCGCAGGCGGAACATGTCGGACCAACCGGGCATGGGCCCGACAAAGAGCTTCCAGACCTGAATCCAATGACAAACCTAACTTGGCCTTGAACCGGACTGCTCGAAGCATCCTGACCGGATCCTCATTTATGCGGGTAAGGGGATCACCAATAAATCGAAGGCGGCCCGCCTCGACATCATCGAGTCCCCGCACATAGTCGACTACCGTGTTGGTATTGATGTCGTAATAAAGCGCATTGGCGGTGAAGTCTCGCCGGTGGACGTCCTGGTCGCGGGTGCCAAAAACGTTGTCCCGGAGAATCCGCCCAAATTTGTTTTTCGCGGAATCTTCTCGTTCGGCCTCATCCTCGTTGCCAGCCCGGTAGGTAGACACCTCTATCACTTCCCGTCCTACGCGCACGTGAACAATCCGGAACCGGCGGCCCACTATCCTGGCCCGCGGAAACACCTGGCGCACCTCTTCCGGGGAGCCATCGGTCACGACATCAAAATCTTTAGGGCACTTGTCGAGCAGCAGATCTCGAACACAGCCTCCGACAAGATCCGCGCAATACCCTGCATCCGCAAGGGATTTGACAACCTGCCTGGCGCCTTTACTTACCTTGTCCGGATTCAATCCGTGCGCGTCAGGACCGAGCAGACGTGGAGCGGCCGGATCGGCCCGCTGGGGACGACCTTTCGCAGCAAAAGACTTGAGAAGTTTTTTAATCAGGAGAATCTGACACCTGCCGAACACTCCACACTGCGTGTTGGGCAGGCTTTCACGGAGGGTCAACTGACAGGGCGAATTCTAGCACCCTGCGATCGCCAGTCGGAGTCCAGAGGCGATTTGCTAAGGTCAGTACGATGCAGTTTTCGCGATTAAGGGTTTTTGATAGTCTGTTCCCAGAAACAATTTCCCCGAAACATAGAAATGAAGAAAATTGATCCGAGTCGTACCGATCTCGCTCATGAGTTCAAGGCGAAGCCCTATGGGCCGCATAGCCCTGACCTTCAGCAGGTGCTCAGCGTTATGCGCTGGAGAGAGACCCCCGGTAAGCATGTTCTCGTGGAAATACCTGCACTCAGCCAGTGGGTGTTGGGACGCCTGCCTGCGAGCCGCGGTGAGCCCGTTGAGCTTTATGACCAAACTGTCTTCGATCGCCACGAGGACGGCTTGTGGCATCTCTTCAAAATCCGATGGGAAGAGCACACCGGGCAACGACTAGAATCGAAATGAAACTGAATCAGCAAAAAGGGCTTCTGGTATACGCCGACGAGATCAGCCGCCAACCCGGCGAGGCTATTGAATTCAAGGTAAGTTCTTCTACGCCGGGGGCGTTTGAGTTCAACATCGTTCAGATCCAGTGCGGCGATGATGGGCCAGAGGGACCCGGGCTCAAACAAACCCCGGTTAACGCTTCGGTCAATGGATCGTATCCCGCACGCTTTCAGAAAACCCAAGTTGGCTCCTTCATAAGAATTCCCTCCAGCGAGGCATTCTCGCCAAGCGCGTTCACCTTACAGTCGCTGATCTATCCAACGGCCCCTGCACTTGGCGAGCAAGTAATTGCAAGCCATTGGTGCCCCATAAAAAAACAAGGGTATGCCCTGCTTATTCAGGATCTTAGGCTTACGTTCAGGGTGACTGGATCTGATGGCGTCCTGCACATACTGGCCTCTGATCGGCCTCTTGTTGCAGGTCGCTGGTATCTCGTCGCGGTATCGATTGATCCTGATGAAGGGGAGCTGACCCTATACCAACTCATCAAGGAAAAGGGTCTCGAGCTTGAAAAACAGAACTCGATCGTTTCATCTCATCTTGACGTATCGCTTTCTAAGTTGGACGCAGAATTCTTGATTGCCGGCTG
>Ga0114933_10001217_pt1 | contig 29072 bp, 39 predicted proteins | sample 4SBtaG_FD_89691 | JGI IMG/M metagenome (GOLD analysis project Ga0114933, IMG submission 89691) | Deep subsurface microbial communities from Kolumbo volcano to uncover new lineages of life (NeLLi) - 4SBTROV12_W25 metaG | ecosystem: Environmental > Aquatic > Marine > Volcanic | place: Kolumbo... | reverse complement strand
CACCCATAGACTGCGGCTCCATCGGGGTAAAGATGGGGTGGCCGTGACCATCTGAAAAGCTGATAGCGGAGTAGCTCAACAAGACGGCGACCAACAAAGACTTTATGTATTTCATTAATTTTCTCTAGATATGAAAGATTTCTAACAATGGAGAAATCTGCGTGAATGCCCTGTGAAGTATCTTGCCAACATCGACAACCGGAGGAAGTATGAACCGAGAGATTTACAACATCGTGCGCGCAAAGATTACAACTGATGATCTTCAAGCATTTGAAACTCAGGCGCAGAAGATGAAAGCCGCTGCAAAAGAGGAGTCAGGAACGCTCATTTATGATTTTTTCATTAATCGCGATACAAAAGACGTACTGATTATTGAAAAGTATCAAGACGACGAAGCCTTTATGGCTCACATGAAGCGGTTTGTCACTGAGGAATACATTCCAAAGTTGTTAACCATGCAAGAGATTGTCTCCATAGAAATGCCCGGCCTCGTCACGAAAGGAATTGAAGACTTTTTCACCGCCGGTGGATGGAAATATAAAGATTTTCGGGTAAACATCTCTTAGCGATAGTGGGTCTGCTACATCTTGCTTGACGGAACAGCGCGGCCTCAAGCAAACATCTTTTTTGATCAGTGTTTTAAGTACTGGCGTGGAACCAGCACGTTCTAGAGCCGTTCCCGCGCGTATTTGAGCAGTTTGATCAAGGCAGGTCGGATGTCCTCAGCCTTTGTTAAAGGTTTCAGAAAATCTACCCGGACTTCAGATACTCCACCTGGCATCTCCACTGCTAAAGCAATACCGTGCCGATCCAAATCTGTCATCTCGGCAGACAGAGCGTCTGGGAGCCCCGCAAGGGCTTTCGCATAGACCAGGTTGGCATCCGAATGATCATCATTCATATGCTTGATGACGCCAGTCTTAATCTGATCAAAATCCTCTTCCAGGCTCATATTTCACGCTAGTAGTTCTTAAAACTTAAGCCAGAGGGCTGACTGATATCACGGGTCCGCAGTTGCTGCATCACTGAAACGCGCTCTTCGTCGGAATAGTCGAGCCAGTCAATGATCTCGTCCATGTGGCGCTTGCACCCTATGCAATAGTAGTGCTCGTTGTATTCACACACGCTTACACATGGGCTTCTGACCTGCATATAGGAGTGTTGCTGGCTCATGCCTGGCTTCTCATGACTTGTGTCACCTCGCGATGATTGAAGAACTTAATGATGATCGCGCAGGTGGCGGATCTTGTTTTGCGTCCAGTAGAACGCCACCTTGGCCCAATGGTTACCAAGCACACATCCCATTGCCAGTCCGACCAAGAAAGCGACAAGTATCCAGATCAGAAGGCTCATATCCATGACTTGAGCGCTTACCCTATCAACAGGCGCAGCGCGACGAATAAGGTAATTGCGCTCACGACTGCGCTTACCACAAAGGCGGGGCTTGAGAAAAACGAGAACTTCTTGCTCATCTATGGGTCTTTTCTATCAGGCTTAAGGCCAATCGCAATTTAAAGGATTTCGACATCTATCTAAGCCCATACGAATCCACTAGCGCATCCTCAACACAGAGCGGCGCAATTTCTTTCAGGCGCTCACGGTCAGTATCAAGGTATTCACCTACCACTTGTACCCACTCTTCATGACGGGAATCCACCGGCAGATCGATGTGTTGAGCACTGAGGCCAAATACATGGATGTACCCGTGGAAAAGCCGGCATCGTAGGCCATTCTCTTAACTATATTGTCATTGTCATTGTCATTGTCATTGTCATTGTCATTGTCATTGTCATTGTCATTGTAATTAACATTGTCGCTGGAGAGATTGCTCTCGGACTCGAGAGATCTTTTCAGTTGCTCAAACGTTTCTGCGATGTTTTCTTGATAGCCAGCTAAATCAGCCTCCTGTGATCCAGAGACACTTCCTAAGACACCTGAACTGGCGTAAACCCAGCCTCTCCAAAGGTCTGCGCGGGTCAGAGAATAAGCCGGCGCTACAGGCAGCCTCCCTATCCCCATCAAAGTAAGTATGCGGCCTGTCCTGGCAGCAAATGACAGGCTGTTTGATCTGTTACTCATCGAGGACACTACCGTTTTCATACATCTGCTGGTAGGTCGCGTCGATTAGCAGCACCTCGGCGGATTCAATGACTTGCTTCCAATGACCGGTTTTCTTTGCGCATTTGTGGTGCACGAAATGAGCGTGAATGCGCGTTCCTTCCAATTTTTCAACGACTCCACAAACCAAACCCCGATCCTCATCGTCAACCAATACCCACTGCCCTATTTCGGGCATGAGGTCCTGGGACGGCTGGACAATCTCCAGCACTCTGTCGGTATCAATAAACTGACGAAATGTGACTCCATACTTTACGACCGCCTCCTCATTATCGAAGCGGGCCGCAGGGTTATACCACTCGGATAACTCTAAAGGCCTCTTGCCAGTCACCCTCCAATCAAGCTCGCTTTCATCCCATATCTTGTCATCAACATCTTCAACCAAATAACGCGGAAAGATACCGACTTGATCTTCCCTAACCTCAAACACGACAAATTCGAGTTCTTCTCCCTCGACAGTGACGATATCACCAAGCTTTGGCATCAGGCTTCTTCTCTCTCTGCTTCAGACAAAAACTGAATATCGCCGAGATACCCCACCACCCCCGCTCCAAGATTGGTATACGCCATCAACCCCATCTGGGCGCGCACCAGATCTCCATCCTTGAGTGGATGCGGGTGTAGCGTTTCAAGGTCCGGCCCCAGCACCTTTGGTTGGTCAGGACGACGCAGCTTGATTCGCCATACTTGACCAGCCTCGGTCTTGACGGCTCTGAGCGGACTGGATCCGTTTTTCGGCATCAGTTTTTCAATCTGCTTGATGAGCGGTCGAACCTCTTCGATGGCAGAAAATTCGAGGGTAATGTGATATAGCGAATCTCCTGACTCACGGGTTTCCGGTTGGTCGACAAAGGGATCCCGCAGGACGGCAGGAGGTGTAATGAGGTGGGTCACGGGAGGTATTTCATCCTATCTTTTCATAAAAGGCGGCAAGGCTCGCACCTGATCATTAGCGCTTTTGATCCGGCGTCATTCAGGAATCCAACTTCCCAGAGGGAGCGTCAGGGGATCTATCGGGGGACTGGCTGACGACTTCGCTATGAACCTTGTCGTAGTAAACGTCAAAATTGTAATTTGGATCTGCCCTGTCAGAAACGATCCTTCCAGATGATGTCAACAGTTCCTCCCAATCCTTACGCCCGTGATTCTCGATCACCCAGTCAATGTGCTGCTCGTAATCTTTTTCGGGGCTCGTAACCACCACGTAGTAAGTCGCGCTCCACTCCTCTCCCTTCTGAATTTCTTCGACGGTCGGCTGATCGAATTGCAAAGGATCGATCTCAGGGCTCAGAGCCGGCTGATAGGAATACGAAAATCGAAGGCGGATAACTGTCTGCATATGCTAATTAAAGGTTTGATTTACTCTTTTCATCAAGAAATAATTTTTTCTTTAAAGCTCTCATTCGAGCGAGAGCCATGGCTCAGGCTCACCAGAAACGTTCGATAATTTATAGTCTATGCTCTCGAGTGGCTTGCACGGTTTCTTATCCAAGTGCCTGACTGCAAAGGCCATATACAGGTCGCGGATTGGTCTGAGGGTTTTTTCGCATGCGCGTTACTGTATCCACGCACTTGAGGCCAAGATCCCCAAGCCAGGGCATCAGTCCCAAACCATCATCCATATCGATACGGACGAACTGCTCCGCTAAAGAAGCAGCAAGGTAGCAGACTAGGTTCTGGGCCTGGCGCTGACTATTTGCCTGGATCGGGCCGATCACATGCCCTTTCCCAAACCGGCGCAACGCCGCATAACCGAGAATCTCGCCTTGTGCGCCCCGAGCAACCGCGAGTCTGGCGTGCTTCGCCAACCATTGCACGAGCGCACTGCGGTCCGCGGCCAGGAACCTTGAGTCCAATTCAATAATGGCATGGGTATCGTCCGGCTTTGCGGGGTTGATCTCTTCGTCGGGCAATCCTACTGACGCGATCTCACCCTGGCATTGAAAGATTTCACCCTCGGATTCAAAACCCAACTTCTCATAGAGCGGGATACCCGCTTTTGTCGCTACAAGGCGCAACTCGCGACCGCTGACTTCGTCCATCAGCGACGACATCAATTTATAACCGATTCTCTGACCGCGCTCAGACCGCTGGACAATGATCATATTTAGCAACGAGACATCAGGACCGAAATCAGTGCGAAGAGCAGTCCCGATCACAACTCCGTCACGAAGGGCTGCCCTGCCCTGCGAAAGCGTCATCAGCATCTGCCAGTCTTGCAGACGGTGCGGCCAATTCTCCGCCTGTGAGAGTGCTGTCGCCTGATCGAGTTGACGCTGAGCTAAAGAGACGATCTCCACCAGGTCAGTCTAATCAGCTATTAGAGTGCTGCCATCACCTCATCGTAATCGGGCTCTATACCCGGATGCTCAGCGATCCATTCATAGATAACGCTTCCATCTTTTCCAATAATAAACACCGCCCGATTACAAGCGGTATACCCATCAATGAAAGCAAAGTTCTCAAACTCCACGCCATAGTCACGGGCAGCTTGTAGATGTAAATCTGATAGCAGAGAAAAAGAGATGTTGTTCACTTCTGCAAATTTTGCATTGGCAAATGGGCTATCGGGGCTGATACCAAAAACAAGGGCCTGGGCATTGTTCAGTTGGTCGAGTCGCTCTTCAAAGATACACATCTCCTGATCGCAGATCCCGCTGAACGCAGCGGGGTAAAACGCCAGAACAATCTTTTTCCCTAGATGATCAGCAAGCCTCACTTGCTCTTTGTCAGTATTGATCAGAGTGAAATCCGGGGCAGTCTGGTTGAGTAAGGGCATATCTCTGTTCTCTATCGTGTTGGTGGAAACAAACGCTCTTGCGCGCCAATCTTGGCAAAGTGGTAACAACCGGCGTTAGGCCTGAGCGCCTACCACTAAATGATACGCCTACCGTGAAAAAAAATGTGTAACGAGTGCTGCGTGTAGGCGGTAGCCGCTCGACCAATCCACTTTGATGAAGTAAATCGTTAACGGCTTGCTCCGATGGGGCGTTTTCGGACAATTTGCTAATCGTTATAGTAATCTGGCATCTGAGTCCGGCGGTGAATGGCGGCGCTACCTTGTTCGATCGCTCTGCGGGTATCGGGCCAACTCTCATTGCCTTTTCTAACATTGCGGTTGTAGCCCCGTAGCCACCGCAGTCTCACATCCTTGTTGATGTTGAAGTAAAGCCCCGTGGCGTCGACTGTCCAGCCGTTGTCAAAGTCGACCTCCGCCACCTGACCGCCAGTCATCGCCATCGCGCACCATCCGCCAAACTTCGGCGCAAATCCTTCAGGATCGGATACAAACATGTTTTTGTGTTTCTCGTTTGAGAAGTACCACGTGACACCCTGCCAATCCGTTTGATGGGCATCAGTCCCTTGGGCCGCCATTTTCAGCACAAAGTAAGCGACCGGGTCATAACCTCCAATAGCAACGCCTCGTGCATTCGAATTGAAATAGCCTCCTGCATAGTTCTGGCCAGTAAACAAAAACAGAAGCAGGCTTATAAAGAAGCGGCGAGCCATCAGATTTCTTTGGTCTCGAAACTGGCTAATAAAAGCGTTTGCCAGGTGGATTGAGATCTCGGACTCCCAAGAATAAGCTTCTCAGCTTATTTCTTTGCACATCAGGATAACGTCTCCACTATCCTGGGAGCCAGGGAAATGAACATATGGTCGTCGGTCCACCTCCACAAAACCATTTCTTGTGTAGGCCCGTAAAGCAACCGAATTTACCTCTTCCGCCTGCAGAGCAATGCGACTCGTGCCCGCCTCCAAAGCCACCCTGGCTGCCTCATCGAGAAGTTGTCTAGCAAACCCTTTGCCCCGATATTCCGGCAGTATCGCAATCGCCTGCAGCATCCAGGCACCACTGGCCGCCTTTTCGAGCTCTACGCAGGGTCGAAAACATTCAGGAACAGCCCCCAGATCCCTATCCGGATAGGGATCCTCCACCAGAAATCCGAAGAAGGCACCCACAAACTTCGACTCCAGGTTAGCAACCCGCCAGTTTTTGAAATAAGCGTCGAAGCTGGCATCGGTTCGAATCTTCTCTCGACCGTACTCAAAACAGGATTGTCCCTGCACGACCTCCTGACTCCAGAGATAGGCGGGCATTCTCCTGCCGGCCATATCCCGAATTAAAGTCAGGTGCGTACAGTCGTCTTCTGTGGCGCTTCTAAATTGCAGTTTATTTCCCATTAGATACACCTAACGGTGTACATTCCGTTTGCGTTCATCCTTCCGCAGCGAACCCCGACCCACGGAATACACATGCGCTACTCACTGGCATTTTTGACTCTTGTGGGCGCGGCCACCTTGGCGAGTTTCAATGGGGTCTTTATCAGAGCGTTGGGGGACATGACGGATTGGCAGATTGTATTCTGGCGACATCTGCTGGTCGGATTAATGTTGTGCGTCGGGCTTGCAGGGTTCTACAGGGCGGGGCTTGTCAGTGCGTTCAGAAAAATCGGTTGCCTAGGCATCTTCGGCGCCACTGCTTTCGGGCTAAGTTTAGTCTTTCTGACCATGGCTCTGCATACCTCACCAGTCGCTGATGTCATGTTCACACTGGCAGCCATTCCCATTCTCACCGCCTTGATGGCCTGGGTAACATTGCGGGAGCGCATCGAGAGAGTAACCTGGATCGCCATGATCGGTGCTGCTATCGGTGTTGCATTGATGGTCGTGGGCCATCTGGCCGGAGGCAGCATTAAAGGCGTCGGCCTTAGCGTAGGATGTGCCGTCACGGTCTCTGTATTTGCAGTCATTCTGCGTTGGGGCCGCGATCTCGACATGATCCCCATGTTTGCAGTCGGCAGTCTCATCGCGGCGGCGATTGCACTCCCCTTTTCGTATGACAATCTCTCGCTGAACGGAGAAGCCATTACTATTCTCGTCTTGTGGGGCGGGTTGATCTCTCCGATTTATTATTCGCTTTTTGTTGTCGCCTCGCGACATATCCGCGCAGGAGAATTGATGCTGGTCGTACCTTTGGAGACCATTTTGGCTGTGCTCTTGGCCTGGCTAGTGCTGGCCGAAATTCCAGGCACCAATACCCTGATCGGCGGCATTCTGATTATTGTCGCAGTAAGCGGGATGGCCATCTACCGGATATACGAGCGACCTAAGGGAGGTACAGCTTAAACTTGTTGAGTATTACCACCTTGGATCTCTTTAGATCCAAGAACGCAGCGCTAACATTTTTTAAAACGCTCAGAATTTTTAAAAAGCTAAAAAATTGTCAAAAAGACTCGGTATCTAGTGGCGATTATTTTGCCCGGGAATTAATCCCAAAACGTCTCGCAAATAAAAACCCAGAAAAGTTGTTCGGTAGATTTCCAACGCTGCAATCGAACGGCTCAACTCAGAATCATTTCTTACCTAGGGATAGCGCGGCGCAGCTGTTGGCAAGTCGCCAGAGACGAGGCTTCGAGATCACTCTGAATTATCTTGGCGCCATTGAAGTAAGTGCATCGCAAAATAGAATGGTCGCCTCTCTCGATGACCGTCTCCCAAACCAATATCTGTCTCTCAGAAAAAATCAAAAGCCCCCAAAGCACTAAATAAAGGGCAGCTACATATCCAATAACCCTGCGCATAATTCTTTTATTTTGGAACACACAAAGCTGCGACCCTGTAAATCAATATCTCGACGAATTATAGGCAGATGTTACCGGAGTCCTAGGAAACCCTTTTGCGTCTACTAGCCCCTGAATAAAATCCTCATCTTGTTTATCTTTGAGACAATGCCAAAGTTCTAGAACCTTGGCATCTTGAAGACAAAAAACATTAGCAAGGGCTCGGATATGGACATAGTCAAAATCTGCTCCCGGTAGACCCATTCCTGAGCAGATCGCATAGGCTAAACCGAATGAGACCCCAAATTGATAATTATGTCTATGCGCGCCAGTGCATGTTTCTCGAACTATTTCCGAGAACTCCCGAGACCATGCAAGACTCACATTTCTTGCAACGTCGGATGCTAACTTATCTAATTTCTCACCTTGAGGATTCATAGACTACCTGCCAAGAATAGTGATGAGCTCAACGACTGTCGCTAAAGATTTTGCAGGGGCATCGTATACGTAGTAGCACTACCGGACAAACAGACCTCCCCGTCGCCATCCACTACTTGGGTATCTAGGACGCAGATCGGTTTGTCCTCTCGAACAGAGGTTACTTTAACCGTCGCTGTAATCTCTTCATTGATCCCAACAGCTTTAACGAATTTCCACTCCACAGCAAGAAATACCGTTCCAGGGCCGGGTAACTCTTCGGCAACGACCGCGTTTAACAGACCTGACGTGACCCCTCCCTGGACTATCAACTTTCCAAATGGCGTCTGCCGTGCTAATTCTTCGTCGTAATGAACTGGATTCTGGTCTCCAGTGATCTCCGTAAACCTCACGATATCTTCTCTGCAGGTGGTTCGGCTTAGGGATGCTGTCTGGCCGATAGCCGGTCGCCCATGAGTTACCCCGATCCAACCATCATTTAAATTGTTCAATCTATCTGCTCCAGTCTGTTTAGTTGTCATTTAGTTGAGTCTCTCAAGCCTCCTCCAGAAACTTCACTTCAGGAGGCGCCATCACCCCGGCCGCTTTTTGGACCTCCTGCATCTCAGGCGCGGTGAAAAACGCGATGAAGGCTTCTTTTGAAGATGTGGTCCCAATCGCAACGGCATTGCCCTCATCATCAAGGTTTCGGTACGCGGTGGCGTTAATGCCTGCGGCTTCCCGAGTTGCTGCGTGGCCATCAAATGCCGTTTTCCATTGATCGAAATCGCTGACTTTCAGGGAGACAATAACGGTAATGCTCATCTTGGATATCCTCCGTAATCGCTAGCTTCCCAGAGCGGATTCATGAAATCAGGGAATCGCATCGAAATGTTATCGCCTCACTCACGTCGCGCCACTAATATGAATTGAAGCTTCAAGAAAAAACTAACTAGCAAAATTAGTGTCCCGACTCCGATTCCCAATAAAAATGAGCCGAACCTGGCATCACTCACCTCAGATAGCTCATAGTGAAAAACATTAAGTAACAAGGCGCCAGCCAACATCGAAGAGAGAAGTGCGGCTGTGACGGCGCTATGTTCCCCTGTGATCAACCTCAGCCCCCAGCCGACCACGAGGGCACTGCTTAGCACGTAGCGGCCCCAGCGATTAAATTGAATTCCATTATGCGCTTCGTGTTCGGCGTCGACGATCATCAGGTGTAGGGCAATAGCCAAAGTAAACACTGCCGCTGTGAACAGATCGATGGCGATTCGATCAGCAAGGGTAAAAGCGATGACAGCGTTGTAGATGCTAAAAGAGATAATTGAAACAACAAATGTTCTTCGGCAGTTGTGAGATATCCGCCCCGGACTCTGTCGACACCAGCGCCGCAGCCCGAAGAAAATAATGAATCCTGCCAGGGCAAGAAGGAATACACTCGTGTCAACGAAATGCGAATCCGAGAAGCGCGCCGCCAAAACGGCCCCGATCGCCTCCTTGCTCTCAACCAGTCCAGGCAACATATGCAGGAACACAAATGCTGACGCAAATCCGCCACTGAATGAGGTGAAGCCCGAGTGCGCTATCAAGGAAAGGTTTCGCAGTCTTGGTGCGGCGAGGTGCGCCAACATGAGCAGCGCTGCAAATACTGCGGAAACTACAAGAATCTCGTAGTCCATTCTTAATGATTGTGATCTTTGGTTAATTTGGACATTGCCTTAAGCAACCAACTATGTCCTGAATCCACGGTTATTGGCATCACATTCAATCCTCCGGATGTCCGTGTCTGTGCTGAGTGATTTTTGTTTGCCTGCCGGAGCATACTTTCCGGGCTTGATTCCCCCTAGACCAAAAGAAAAAGCGCGTATATTCTTGTGCTTCTCGAAAACACTGATCAGGTCGTTTTGAATTCATAAAACCAAAGGAGAACGTCAGTATGAAGTCCATTACCAGGTCCGTCATTGTAGCTGCGGCCATATTTTGTGTTGGGATGACGGCCGCCCAGGCGGAAACCCGGGTTACCTATAAATCTGCCAAGAGCACCTCGTCTTACTATCAAATGGCGGTACAGATTGCCGAGGCCATGAAGACAGGTTCCAGCGGACAGATCATCGTAACGGTGGAAGAAAGCCAGGGGTCCGTACAGAATGTCATGGAGGCTGCGGTACGCACCGGCAATTACGTATTCACTACTCCGCCGGTGCTCGTGAGACTGGCTCAGGGCGGCAAGGCCATGTTTAAGGACAAAGCCAACCCGAAGTTCGATGAGATTCGCGCCCTTTTCCCCATTCCGTCTCTCACCATGCATTTCGTCATGCGTGCCGACAGTGGCGTATCTACCTTTGCAGATCTCGAGGGAAAAACCGTACTTATCGGGAAAGGATCGTTCGGCGCACGTGAGGGTGCGAAATACCTGAAATTGTTCGGCCTCGAAGGCAAAGTGACTCTCGCCGATGTTGAGCTCAACAACGCTGTCCCGGCGCTTAAGAACAAGCAGATCGATGGTTTTGTCACGGCAGGATCCTATCCCGCGCCCAATGTCATCGAAGCTGCCGCAAGCACAGGTGTGACAGTGCTCTCGCTATCTGAAGAGCAGATTGCCCAAACGAAGCGGACACGGCTGGTCATTCCTGCTGGCACCTATGCGGGGATCAACAACGAAATCATCACTACGTCTCTGCCCGTGGTCGCCCACACCACTACCAGCATGAATGACGACACAGCTTATCAGTTGACCAAGACCTACTGGGAGCAAAAATCCGGCATGGGCGCTGCGGCAGCCTGGTGGAACGGTGTGTCCGGCGGACTCCTGGAAAACATTTACGGCAAGGTCCATCCGGGAGCCAAGCGGTACTACCAGGAAGCCGGGATGAGCCTGCCTGAAGGAAGCTAACGCCGTTAACCCTGCTCCCGGCGAGGAGCGGGGCTTTCTCTGTTGAGCTCGGTTCGGCGGTAATCGCCGGACCGGGCTCCCAGTCCCTATCGTTCACGGCGCAACCCCTTTCATGCCCCTTTCAAAAAGCCTCTGGGTTCTGCTCGGCGCGACTTCGATCGTATTCCATCTATCGTTGATCTTCAGCGGGCTCGTGCCAAACCTTGTCAGTCGACCACTGCATATGGCACTCGCTTTGCCGTGGGTCTTTCTGTTCGCCTCACAAGGCCTCCCGAGCCGTATCAGTGGTGCGATCTTTTCCATCATCGGAATCGCGTGCTGTCTATTTATTGTGCTGAACGAGTCTGCACTCTCGGATCAGTATGGTTACTTGAGCGGCTCTCTTCAGACCGCCGTCGCGGGTGCTTTGCTGTTAATTGTGCTTGAGATGGCACGCAGGGCGATCAGCTGGCCACTGCCTTTGGTGGCAGGGCTGGCGTTGGTGTACGGCATCTGGGGGCAACACCTGCCCGGGGAATTCGGTCATCCGGGATTGCCTCTGCAAAGCTTCCTCGGGACCTTGATCATTACAGAAGGAGGACTTTGGGGGAAACTCACGGGGATCTCGGTCAGTATTGTCGCAATATTTGTCATCTTTGGCGCCGTGCTGAACGCCGGCGAGGCCGGTCAGGGATTCATGAACCTTGCGACCGCCGCAGCAGGTCGGCTCAAAGGCGGCGCTGCCAAGGTCTCAGTGCTTTCTTCAGCGCTTTTCGGATCTATCTCCGGTTCCGCCTCAGCGAATGTCGCGTCAACCGGCGCGATCACCATGCCTGCAATGACTCGGCTGGGCTATCCGAAACGAATCGCCGGCGCCGTTGAGGCCGTTGCTTCGTCGGGCGGGCAAATCATGCCTCCTCTGATGGGTGCCGGCGCCTTTGTGATGGTAGAGCTCACAGGGGTTCCCTACACCGGGATCATGGCGGCGGCGTTGCTGCCTGCCCTGCTCTATTTCCTCACCGTCTGGGTCGGCATCAACGCATATACGCACCGCTATCAGTTGGGGGCGCTTGGCAAAGACGACCAACCAGACCTTCGGATCGTTGTGATCACCACATTATTCTTTCTGGTGCCTTTCGCGATATTGCTCGAGCGCATGCTGCTGGTGGGCTACACCCCGCAATATGCGGCTTGTGTTGCCATTGTTGCAGCTCTGGTGCTTTTGAACTTCGACAGCCATTTCAGTTTTTCCGTCACCCGAACCCTTAAACGGCTGGAAAGCACCTGTATCAGTTCCGGCACTCAAATCGCCACCATTGCCTCGATTATTTTATGCGCCAGTATCGTTATCGGTGTTCTCGCGCAAACAGGGCTGGGCATCAAGATAACGTCGCTAATCATATCCGTGTCGGGCGATCAGCTATGGCCGGCGCTGCTTTTGACCGCGCTCGCATGCCTGCTGCTCGGCATGGAGGTGCCCACAACGGCGGCCTATATCATCTGCGTATCGGTAGCGGGACCTGCTCTGCAAAACCTTGGCCTGGATTTGCTGACCACGCATCTCTTTGTCTTCTGGTTCGCTTTGTTATCAACCATAACGCCGCCGGTCTGCGGTGCCGTGTTTATTGCTGCCGGCATGGTCAACGAGAACTGGCTGAAAGTTGCTGTGAGCGCGATGGCGCTCGGTATCGGGCTTTATCTCGTTCCTATCGGCATGGTTGTTAATGACGATCTGATCCGGTTAGAGCAAGCCCCTCTGCTTGCACTGATAGCGGCTGTAAAGACCGGCTTAAGTTTGTCCGCAATCGCCTATGGCGTCATTTCAACGTTGGCAGCATGGATCCGATTGCTGCTGACAGGATGCGGCTTCCTGCTGCTGCTTATTTAGCCCAGGGCTTATTTTTTAGCAGTGTAAGTTACTCACTGTGCCATCCGGCATTACCGTCCGACAGAAAATGGCTTGCGACAGATTCCGGGATCCTGAAAGCGAAGCCCCGTAAAGATTTGCATCCGTAAAGTCTGTGCCATGAAGATCAGCCCAGGTAAAATTAGCCGATCGTACGTCGGCTCCGATTAGGATGGCGTTTTTAAGTCCTGTACGCATGAAGTTGGCCTGACGCAGATCTGCGCCTGTCAAAGTAGTGCCGGCTAGTTCCTTATAGCTGAGATCTGCATCTGAAAGGGTGCAATTTGGGCAGTTCCCGGTTTTTACAAGTTGCATGCGCTCTGCAAGATGAGGCACCGGCGTGTCCCATTGGTGGGCCGCTGTCTGACCACTTGACAACAAAGTCAGTGAGCTGACGTACAGACAGGTAAGAAAAATATGAACACGCATCATAGTGTTCTCCAAGACTGTTCTTTCGACAAAACTTTACATTAGAAATACGAATACGAGCAACTTCGAGAAATGACTTTCCTGAGAGCGGGCTGGTCTGATGTCTGAACTTTCTCAGACACAGAAGATCAAATGCATGATTGCTTTGATCTCCGCGCTGGCGGTCGTTTCCATCACGAGTTCTCTGAACTGGCCCATCCTGGCCGAGGCTTTACGCAATCAGGGTTACTCGGAATCCTTGATTGGCATCAATGCTGCCGCCCAGTTCGCGGGAATCATTATCGTCGCCCTTGCTGCCCCGCGGATTATCCCGGCTCTGGGCTTTTTTAAGGCCATATTGCTCGGCTTTGCGATTGTTGCCCTCGCTCTCATTGCCCTACCAGCGTTTCGCAGTTTTGAGACCTGGCTCGTCATCCGCTTTATTCTGGGTGTGGGCAATTCCCTGCTCTTTACAGCGGGAGACACCTGGGTAAACCAGATTGTCGACGACAGGGTTCGGGGTCGTTGGATGGGAATCTATGTCACGGTAGGCATGGCCGGCTGGGCTGTCGGCCCCATTCTGGGCGCCTATCTGGATCCCGACACAGTTTGGCCATTCATCTCTGGCCTGATAGCCGTCGCTATTGCTGCCTGTTTCCTGATGCCTGCGCGCAGGCTTGATATCAGGCTGAGCACATCTGAGCGGACTCTCGCGCTAGGTCTTGCCACGGTTTTTCTCGCCGCGCCCACCGTGCTGTTGTCTTCAGCGATGTTCGGAATCGTGGAAGGGGCGATGCAGTCTTTTGCGCACCTCTACACCATGGATGTGCTCGGCACGCAGTATCGTCAGACAGGCTATGCAGTCATTTGGGTAGGTGCTGTGGCGGCTATCTTCTTTCAATACCCGATCGGTTGGCTGGCGGACAAAATAAATCGGCACTGGTTACTGATCTTGTGCGTTTTGGTACTGATGCTGTCGATCCTGCTCTTCCCTACCCTCATAGAAGGCAGTTTGGCAGAGTGGCGGCAACCGCAAGCTCTTGCGCTCTGGACCGTAGTCAGTCTTTGGGGCGGCGCAATGGGCGGCATATTTACCGTGGGCATTACTCTGCTCGGCCAACGCTTTCGGGGCGTAGAACTGGTCTCTGCCAACGCGGTCTTTTCGGTTCTTTTTGGCGTTGGCGGGCTGCTCGGCCCGTTTATCGTGGGAGCCACAATGAGCGCGATCGGGCCGGCTGGCTTTCCTGCCTCACTACTGGCCGCAGTGGGGCTCTACACGCTATTTGCCGTCTACCGCCAGCTTACCCGGCACTGATCTAAGGCACCCCGTCATTCACCTTCCGGCGGTCTCTTGAGACCCAGAAACTTAAGGCGCTGTCTTTCTGCTTCTTTTTCGCGCTGAACCGTAATCGCTTACACAAGATCGATTTCTTCCTGGGTTTTGCAGGATTGATTAATCGGGCCATCCTCTTGCTTCTGAGACACCGCTGAAACGGTGTCGGCATTTTGAGCGATTTTTGCCTTACAGCCCCTCACCATGACTTTGCCAGCAGGTTCGCTCGTTGTCTCTGCGCACACGGAACTCAGTCCCAGCGCCAGAACAAAAAAAACAATCCTTATTCCAGAAAAACTCATGATCGATCTTCAAGTCACAGGTAAGAGGTCTTCAGTCATCAGCAATTTATGAAGCTACAATCGTGTGACTCGATGAGTAGATCTTAACTGACCGAGTTGCGCCTTCAAGAACACCTCATGACTGACATTGTCGATCTCGAACGCTATCCGCTGGATCGGCTCCAGACCCCGGCGGGTCAGGCGCTGGTCGCACGCTGCCAGGCCATGCTCGAGCGCGACGGAACATTCAACCTAGATGGGCTTATCCGCCCCGAAAGTCTCGAATCTGTTGTCGGCGAGGTGCAGCCCGTCGTCGAATCCAGCGCCTTTACCCATCGGCGTCGACATAACGTCTACTTCCTGCCGCAAGTCGAAGGGTTGGAACCCGGGCATCCTGCCCTGACTGGGCTTGAAACCGCAAATCATACGGTCTGCGCAGATCAGATCCCGGACTCTGCCCTAATCGGGCTTTACCAATGGCCGCCACTGGCGGAATTTCTGGCGACTGTCATGCAAAAGGCGGTGCTTTATCCCATGGATGATCCCCTCGCATGTCTCAACGTGATGACCTATCGCGACGGTGAGGCACTCAACTGGCATTTCGACCGATCTGAGTTCACCACGACACTGCTGCTGCAGGCGCCGACAGAAGGCGGTCACTTTGAATATCGCACTGAGCTACGAGACGATAACGACCCCAACTACGAAGGCGTAGGCGCATTCTTGCAGCACGATAACCCGGACCGACAACAACTCGTCGTCAGCCCGGGCACCCTGAACGTGTTCCGGGGCAAGAATACACTGCACCGCGTGAGTCCGGTAAAGGGTTCACGCGACCGCATCATCGCGGTGTTCTCTTACTATGAAACCAAAGGTGTGCAGTTCAGCGATGAGGAAAACCTGGGCTTCTACGGACGTAAAGCCGACTAAGCCGAGCCGCCCCTATTTCAAGCGGGCTTCGGCAGCCCTGGCGTGACCCTCAAGCCCCTCCAGACGGGCAAGCGCCGCGGTATCCCGAATAAGATCTTCCTCAAGAGCTGTCTCACTCGAGATCCAGGTGCGCATGCGCAGGAAGGTCAGCACTGAAAGCCCTGCCGCAAAACGCGCATTTCCCCCGGTCGGTAAAACATGGTTCGGCCCAACCCCATAATCTCCGAATACCTCCGCAGCGCCGCTGCCGAGAAAGAGACCTCCGTAATGATTCAGCCTTGATGCGGCATCCTCAATATCGCCGACAAGCACCTCAAGATGTTCCGGTGCCAGACGGTTGCAGGCGTCAGCCGCCTCTTCAACCGAATCGACCAACACAGCATAGCCGGCGGCCAAGGCCGTTCTGGCGGTTTCGGCATTCGGCAGGGAATACAGCTGTTCTTCCAGCGCCGAATTCACCTCAATGGCCAGATCACGCGATGTAGTCACCAGAACCGGGAGCGCATCAGTATCATGTTCCGCCTGGGCAATCAGGTCGGCGGCAATCACTTCTGCGTTGGCTGTTTCATCCGCCCACACGACGAGTTCAGAAGGGCCTGCCAACATATCAATGCCAACGTAGCCGGAAACGTATCTCTTGGCGGCAGTCACCCAGCGATTGCCAGGGCCGACAATGACATCGCATGCACCCACGCCGTCCACCCCAAAGGCCATTGCGCCAATCACCTGTGCTCCACCAAGAGCAATCAGGGAATCCGCCTCGGCAATGCCCGCCGCCGCCAGAGTAACCGTCGACGGTTTGGGAGAGGCCACCAACACCTGCTTTACTCCCGCGGCCCGGGCTGTCACCGCCGTCATTAATACCGATGACGGGAGAGAAAATCGCCCCCCGGGTGCGTAACAGCCGGCGGACTCGACCGGGGAGAAGGTGTGCCCTACCGTTCCGCCGGGAATCGTCATCTCAAGATCTAAAAGCTGATCGCGCTGCGCTTTAGCAAATGCCCCGATCCTCCGGGCGGTACGCTCCAAAACACCTCGATCAGACGCATCCAGTTCGTCAACGGCGGCTTCGAGTGCAGAACGCTCATAAATGACTTCCTGTCCCGGGCCCATGTCGCCAAGACGCACTGCCTCCTCAACCAACACCTGCCGCCCCCCCGTTCTGACGCGCTCGACAATCTCGACAGCCGCAGAGTAAGTTTCTTCATCGACGGGCTGCCGCTGCAGGGTCTTCAATTCAGATAAGGTTTTTGCCTTCAGTATTGCCACAGCCTAACTCCCATGCTCCGATGCTTCCTTTGCATCGCCACGGCGTCTTGTGACCTTGAGCGCACGGCGATCCAGCTCTTTCTCGACGTCCGTCATGCGAACTCCAGCTCGGGCCATAGCCACCATCGCGAAGTAAATGAGGTCAGCGGCTTCGTGAGTCACATATGAGACGCCAGCCGCCTGCGCCAGTTCATCTGCCTCTTCACAAAGCTTCGCCGCAAGCAGACTGTCATCTGAAAACAGCCGGCCCGTATAAGACGCCTTCACTGCCTTCTTCTTTCGATCCCAAAGAGTGGATTCGAGACGCCTCAAACCAGTCGACCCTCCCCAGCAGGAGAACCTGTCAAGATGACAAAAACCCGGGCCTGACTGGCTTACAGCGAAACGCAACGCATCCCGATCACAATCAAGTTCTATGCTGTGAAGTTTTTGAACAGCGCCTGACGTCGCACCCTTTATCCAGAGCGCTTTCTGAGAGCGCGAATGGTAGGCGCCTTTACCCTCATTGATGGCCACTCGAAGGCTGTCGAGATCTGAATAAACGAGCCCAAGCGCCCGATCCGATTCATCGACCACGACTGTTGTCCATAAACCGTCTTTACGGTCAGTCTTAAGGCAGGCCGCTATTGCATCGGCCAGGTCAAAACTGCCGGTGTAAAGTGCCATGCCGACCTGTGCATCCGCCCCCAGGGCGTCAATAAATCCTACGTCTTCCGCCGTTGCGACGCCGCCGGCAACGGTCAGGCTGGCATCGCACGCGGCATCAATGAGGGCTTTGATCTGGGCCTCATCGATCCCTCCTAGACGGCCTTCGCTCTCAACAAAGGTGACCAGAAACCCTCCGACATCGGCTTTAAGTTCCTGCATTCGATCCAGTACCGTTCGCCCTGTCTTTTTTGTCCATCCTTCGACAACAACATCGCCATCCACCGCATCCAGTGCAGCAATAACCCGCTCTTTAGGAAGCTGATTCAGAAGCTCGGGCTCAGCTGCCGTACCCAGAATAATCTTCTGTGCACCGGCGTCCAGCCAGAACCTCGCGGTCTGAAGATCCCGGATGCCGCCCCCCACGCGACACGGTGCCCGTTCCAGCAGTTCAAGAATCATTTCCCGATTGCTGCCGGTACCGAGCGCCGCATCAAGATCGATAACGGCAACCTCGCCCACCCTGCCGAAGAGATCTGCAATCGGGCGGGGATCTCCTGCATCCAACGCCCTTTCCTTGCCGCCAATCAACTGCACAGCGTGGCCGTTCTGTAAATCGATAGAAGGAATAATCATGTGCGCATCTCCACGCCGGCATCCTGCAAGACGGTTTTCAGATCGGCCACGGTGTACTCCCCATCGTGGAAGATCGACGCCGCGAGCACGGCGCTCGCACCTGCTTTCAGGGCGTCGATCAGGTGTTGTGGGTTGGCGGCCCCGCCGGATGCGATCACGGGAACCGTGACAGCCTCACTGACAGCGCTAAGCAAATCGAGCTCATAGCCTGAGCGCGTGCCGTCGCGGTCCCAGCTCGTCAGCATGATTTCCCCGCAGCCCCTTTGCACCACTTCCTTTGCCCACTGAATGGCATCACGGCCTGTTCGTTTACGGCCTGACTGCACCACCACCTCCCACCCGTTGTCATCGTGCCGCACCGCATCGATCGCGATGACGGTGCATTGACTGCCGTAGCGCCGAGCCAGATCATCAATTAGCCGAGGCTTGATCACGGCCGCCGTGTTCACGCTGACCTTGTCCGCTCCTGTCTCCAGCAAGAGACCGGCATCATCACTGACTCGGACGCCGCCTCCACAAGTCAGGGGGATGCTGAGCGCCTGGCGAACCCGGCGCACCGTGTCGTACTGATGAATGCGCCTCTCGGGTGTCGCCGACACGTCCAGAAGAATCAACTCATCCGCCCCCTGACTTTCGTAGTTGATGGATAACTCAACTGGACACCCGGCATCTCTTAATCCCTGAAACTTCACGCCTTTCACCACCCTGCCATCCCGACAGTCAAGGCAGGGAATCACTCTGGAGGTCACCATGGCAACGACTCCTTGGCCGCGGCCAGCCATCGGTCAATCAGTGCGGCTCCCCACTGCCCGGAAAGCTCGGGGTGAAACTGACAGGCCAGCACAGGTCCCCGCTCGATCGCCGCTACGAACGGTCCTCCATAATCCGCCATTGCCCCTGCCCAACCCGGGGGGATTTCATCAAGCCGATAGGAGTTTGCGAAATAGCCATATCCTTCGCATAGCAACCGGCAGTCTGCTTCGGGGTGCACCCGGTTCCAGCCAAGCTGCGGCACCCGCAAGCCGTCATCAAAAAGCGATGCCCTTGCATCAAAGACACTCAGCCCTTGGGTCCCCGGACTCTCTTCGCTGCTGCTGCCCAGGACCTGGAGCCCAAGGCAAATGGCCATGGTGGGTTTTGCTTCGTTTATTCGCTGGCGAATCGCCTCCACCAATCCCAACGCCGTGAGTTCATCTATCACTGCAGAAAAAGTGCCCACCCCGGGCAACACGACATAATCCGTTGAGATCACAGAGGCCGGATCATCAATCAGCACAGGATCACACTTGGCCCGGGTCAATCCTGCCAGCACTGAGGCAAGATTGGCGGTACCGGTACGGATAACAGCGATCTCCCTCATGCCAGCACTCCCTTGGTACTCGGCACCGAGTCAGTATCGCCACGGGCGACGGCCTGGCGCAGCGCGGCGGCAACGGCTTTGAATGCCGCCTCACTACGGTGGTGATCGTTGCGTCCTTTCAGCATGTCAACGTGCAGGGCAACTCGCGCGGTAACCGCGAAAGATTCAAAAAAGTGCGCAATGTTCTCGCACGACAGAGCGCCCAGGCGTTCGCGCTCCAAACCAAGATCAATCGCCGGGTAAGGCCGACCGGAGAGATCTACCGCTGCCCGGCACAACGCCTCGTCCAGGGGAACATGGGCAGAACCAAAACGGGTTATTCCTTCCCGTTTTGCCAGTGCCTCATCAAAACACCTCCCCATGACAAGAGCACAGTCTTCGACGCTGTGATGGTCATCAACACCGAGATCGCCCTCGCAACTGAGTTCGAGATCAAACCGGGCGTGCTTGGTGAACGCATTCAGCATGTGGTCAAAAAACGCGATGCCGGTCTCGACTTGGGCAATTCCCGTTCCGTCGAGGTTGAGACGACAGGCGATATCGGTCTCCTCAGTTTTCCGTGTGAATTGGGCTATTCGTTGTTCCATAACAATGACTCCAAGAGTGATGTCTGCAGGGTTCAGGTTTTTCTGACTGCTTTCAATGCGCCAGTCAGGCGCTGGAAGGCTTTCTCATCCCCCGGACAAGTGATACGCAAAAAGTTCTGAAGGTCGGGGTTGGCGGGAAAGCGTCGTGTTCCAATGCCACAGCCGGCCAAGTGGTCACTGACTGCGGCCACATTTTCAAATCGAGTCAGTACAAAGTTGGCCTGCGAAGGCATTGGTATGCCGCCCAACTCATCGATGAGTTCAATCAAGTGCTGACGCTCCGCCCGCACGGTACGGACGTAATTCCGTACGTTTTCCCCTCCGTGCTGAAGGCGCGCTTGCGCAATCGCAAGCGACGGTCCCGACACGCTGTAGGGACCACTGGTGCGGCTCATCCAGTTAATCACCTCGGCCCGCCCCAGGGCATAGCCCACGCGTACTCCCGGCATTCCCCACGCTTTGGACAAGGAACGCACGATCAGGATATTGGGCTCAACCAGCAGGTCCGGGGTGATATCGACATCGGCAAACTCAACGTAGGCGAGATCAACGACGACAAGAGCTTGCGCCGCGGCCCGCGCAATCCGCTGCAGATCAGCGAGAGCAATAGATGCACCCGTGGGATTCGCTGGCGTCACGACCGAGATTACCGTTGTCCTTTCTGTCACAGCATCCAGGATCTCTCCCGCAGGAAAACTTCCCTCAAGCCATGGAATCTGATGCACCGCGCCTCCCGTCAACCGGGCATAGACCGGGATCATTTCAAAGGTTGGGGAGGTCGTAATCAACTCCCGGCCAGGCTCGAGCACGCACCCGATCGCACGCTCAAGCGCTTCGTCTGCGCCGGCCGTCACCAGTACCTGCTCAGGCCCGATATTGAAACGCTCGGCCAAATGCTGCTGAAGTCCACAGGCCTTGGGATAGCTAATGATCGTGCCGACATCGAGTTGAGAGACAATCTCGCGGAATGCTTTTCGCTCCTTCGCTGAGACAACGAGACGCTCAGTATTGCCAAGCGGGAGATCGATCGACTCCGATCTGCCGGGAATGGCATACGACACCCCTTCGGCAACCTCGCCACGAGGCCGAAGAGACGAACCGAACGGGGGAACACTGATATTCATCACAAACTCTCCTAGGGAACGATCTGGGAGAGACCCGTGACGATCACATCTGTTCCACCGGCGGCTTTGACCTGCGGAATGATCGAAGGCAGTTGATCTCTTCGCACCGCCGCCTTGACCGCAAAACCAGAGTCTCCTCGAAGAGGCGAAACGGTCGGCTGTCTCATACAAGGCAGGGTGCGAATAACGCCGTCGAGGCTCTGACTGTCGACGTTGACCTCGACCATAACCCGTTCCCTGGCCGCGAGCACTGACTCCACCAGCATCACCAGATGCCCAATCCGTTCCCTCTTTGAGGAGTCACGCATCGCCTTGGGACTGGCATAAAGGCGCGTCGACGAACAGGCAATAACATCAATAATGGTGAGATTGTTCGCTCTCAATGTGGAGCCGGTTGCGGTGTTATCAACGATGCAGTCGGCATCTTCCGGCGGAAAAACTTCGGTTGCGCCATACGCCCGCATGAAGGTGGCATCCAGCCCGGAGCGGGCAATCCATTCACGAGTAATGGTCTCGTATTCGGACGCTACGACCAGGGGTTTTGCGGGAAGCCTCCCTTCCTTGAGCAGCGCAGCCGGCGCGGCCGCAACAATTTTCACCGGATCAAGCCCTGTATCCACGAGCTCGACAAGATCGGCCTTGAGTTCACTCACCCAATCTGCCCCGGCAAACCCAACATCACGTGAGCCCAGGTGCAGCATTTCGACAATGCTCGGGGGTTTGAGGACTTTCACCTGGAATCCGGGCAGATCCATCTGCGGCCGGTATCCCCGATCGCTCAATTTAAGATGAATCCCGGAATCCGCCAAAAGCGCATTGACCTCCGCTTTCATACGGCCAGTGGGCAGGCCGAGCCTGACCTGGCCGTTTGCATCAAGTACCGTCATCAACCAATCTCCTGCTGGACGCGCCTGCTAACCACAGGCTTGCGTCAGGTTGTTTTAGCGGCCGGAGGGATTAGCGTTTTGGGAATGAGGCAAAAAAAACGCCGGCCCTCTGGCCGGCGTTTGATGAAATGTTTTCTAGACGAAACTATCCACCGCCCCCGGCCAATTGGCCGTGGTGATGATGCAGAGCGCTTGTCAAAACAATGATCATGGCTTTAATCTTGTCATGATCGCGAGACGCCTGTCAAGCCATGCTGAAAATGAATCAAGCAGTTCAAACCGCCTAAAGGGTAACCACCTGGTCCGGCATATTCGATGCAAGCCCTTCGTATAGATTGGGGAAGCACCCAATCACGGCACCATCAACCAGTTTGTTCTCAATCTCCCGCTCGTAACAACACTGGTCACAGCCCATCAACAGGATGTTCTGATCTCTGGCGACCGCGGCGAGGCGCTCTCCGATAGGATCGCCTTTTACCAGGACATAGTTGTTATCTTCAAAAAAGAACATCCCGACAACTTCGGGACCATGTGCCTGTTCTTCAAGCTGCGGCAGGATCATCTTGCCTAACTTGTATGAGACCGTGTGACCCTGACTTGAAAAAATATATGCGACTTTCATCTTTACCTCACTTTGGATTTATCGATGGACAAATTGGCAACACCTTTTGTTCAGACCTCACGGATTCGGTTGACCCGCCCCAGGCCTGCAAAAGGTAACGAACCTTAAGACAACAAAAAACAAGAGACAAGAACCCTTGTTTATTGAAAGGTCTTGTTCTTAAAAGAATCAATCTTTCTTTGGACTTCGCCAAATCGAAAACAATGGCTATCGTGGTCATTCACGATCCCAAGAGACTGCATAAACGAATAGACCGTTGTCGGCCCCACAAACTTCCATCCTCTTTTCTTAAGGTCTTTTGAGATAAGCGTGGAAGTTTTAGTCTTCGACGCATCAGAATCAGAGCGATCCCTTGTTGACTCCATACCTTCAAAAGACCAGAAATAATGATTTAAAGAGCCGAATTCCTCTATCAATTCCTTGGCCCTGATGCCATTGTGAACAACGGCCTCGATTTTTCCCCTATGCCTGACAATGCCTCTGTCGTCCAGCAGTTTGGCGATTTGCGACTCTGAAAAACGCGATACGCGGTAAACGTCAAAGTCTTTAAAGGCCTTCCTGAAGTTTTCTCGTTTATTCAGGATAGTCCGCCAACTTAATCCCGCCTGAAAGAGTTCCAGACAGAGCTTCTCGAAGACCATGTGATCGTGCCCTTCCGGTACTCCCCAATCCTGATCATGATATTCGAAGTAGTCCGAATGGCTTGAAGCCCAGTCGCAGCGTATCTTGGCACCCACACCCTGCTCCTCAACGAGAGATCAAGGCTAGTCGTTAACGACGCCGGTGGGCCTTGCGACTCCGTCGATAACGAGCTGCGGTTGAGTTCCAACGCCGATCAAGTCCGGTCGGCTTGAAAGGTATTCACTCACACCTGAAAGCCCCGCAACCGCAGTCATGAACGCACCCAGATTCGGAAACGGGTCAAGTAAGCCCTCATCTAGAAACATCGCGAGATTGACATGATGGAAGACGCCAAAATCACAGTAGAACGGGGTCTCCCCGAAAAAGAACGGTGAATCCGGCATAGCGCCCAGCAGCCGCTCAAAATCCGCCAGGCGGGGCTGCAGTTGCTTAAGCAGGTCGCTCTTGACGGATTCGAACTTCTCTCCGACGGCGAAGTTGATCGTCGGGTTCAGCGGCATGAACATTTCCTGAGAAGTTTCATATAGGGCATCGACTTCTGCACGCAGGAGCGGGTCTTGCGGCTGCATGCCCGTCAACTGCGCAAGATATCGAGTGATCGCACCACTTTGGCAAATTCTTGTGCTGTCATCGACAACAAGCATGGGCAACTGCCTGTAGGGAACAGAGGCTTTCACCTCGCTCCAAGGCTGTCCAAAGAAGTCCCAGGCCATCTCGTAGGAATATGGGATACCCGTGTAACGCAACAAGAGTTGCGGCGCTTCGGCCAGTGCACGCATCTTGAAATAAACCAACCGCAAGTCCGCCATCTGAACCCTCCGGGTTAACACTATTGAATTTGGGGCTCAAAGATCAGTGTTCGAAGAGCCCGCCGAGACGCCGCATTCTATCGTGATCCAGGCAGTCACCACCTAGAATGACAAATCAGCCCATCAGGTGATGGACATCACATCCCTTTCGCCGACCGACAAATAACATGTTTGCGCACTGTTAGTGTTTCTCCTCCTTCTGAATTACCCCGGTGCTTGTGAAATACCGGGGTTTTCTTTTTCTGGATCTCCTAGATCCTCTCCGACAATAAGAAAAAAGATAGAACTCAGCGACAGAGTGAGAGTATTAAAACAATGCCGAAGTGCCGATATAATTTTTATGCATCAATTTTCTGCGCACAAACCAGTCTCAAAGAATGCGAAAAACCCTTTCAATTATTCACGAAGAAGGCCTGCTTCTTCTCAGCGTTTCCTTTTTGGTCGGCCACTCAGGGTCAAGTTTTATATCCTCAATGATCAACAATATGGTAATGCCTTTTATCTCGCGCGCGTTTAGTGAGGCGCACTGGGAACACGCACACTTCACGATCAGCGAAGTTAAGATTACCTATGGTGAGCCCCTGACTACCGGGCTGCACTTTTTGATCGTAATTTATATCGCGGCGCTGGCGTTGCGCTTTCTCAAAAAGCAGTCGAACTGAATTTGGGCGGTTAAACGGTTTGAGCAAGAGCGCTCGGCCTAAAGGCCCAGCCACTGCACAACCGCATAAGACATCCAGAGCACGGCGATCAGCAGTATTGTGATTCTCCAATCCACTTTCTGATACCCCTCGCTAAGAACTTTCACTCGTGGCCTGCGCCCGGGTTCGTACCAACGGGAACTTGTCACAAGTTATTGCCGATCCTTCAGTCAACTCGGGGGCTCGATAACTTGCGAGACAGGAAACATCTTGAAAACGGATTGCATCCGACGCCCAATTGATTGAGAAAGCGGCTCGACGTCGACCCAAGGTGTTACCGGGTGCGCTGTGGAAGGTATACGAATCCCAGACCAGCATATCTCCGGGCTCGAGTTCCGTCGCAAGAATACGGGCGCTGACATCACTATCGATATCCGGAATAGTCGGTCGATCTGAACGCACGTGCCGGTAGTCAGAATCGCCAGAAAAATTAGCTGCCTGATAAAGACAGGCGTCCCGGTGTGACCCCGCCCAAAACCGCAAGGCCGTTGCCATCGGAATCGGATCCAATGCTGTCCAGCAGTTCACTACGCCGACGCCATGAAGTGGGTAATACGCATGATCCTGATGCCACGGCGTAGTGGCATTAGCCGTTCCGGCTTCCTTGATAAGAAGAAAATCATAAAAAAGATTCATCGAATTTGAATCAAGCAATGCAAAAGCAAGATCCGGCGCCCGCGAATCAAAAATGGCTCGACGAAAGGCATCCACCTGCTGCCACGCCTGACTGGAATAAGAAAACCGGCCGGTATCTTTAGCCTTCTCGACAATGTCGACATCCTCACTTGCGCCTGAGAGAGCCTGCTCGATCCCTTCCTCGACAAGTGATAGCCATCCCGAGTCATGGCCCTGGCGCAGACAAACCACGCCGTCTTCCCGTAAAGCCTGGCGTGCATCGGAATCAGGCAAAGCCGACTCCGCATTGAATTCCCGAATCGGATCCGGAGTTGAGTATTGGTTAATCGACTCAGTCATCTAAGGGGTGATGTTTTCCATCGAAATGGATCTGTCGGCTCTGACTCATGATTTGCTCAAACTCGTCCAGGCACCGAATATTGACGGTATTTCTATTCGGATCCATTCTGGGCCGACCAAAAACATGGATCCCGCAGTTGCCGCAAAAGTAATGGCTGGCAGCTTTTGAGCCAAACTGGTAGTTGCTGAGCTGTTCTTGCCCCTTGGTGATCCTGAAATGATCATCCTCAACAGGGATATGAATGATTCCTTTCTTAGTGCATATAGAGCAGTCACAAATATGCACCTCATCGTAAGTTCCGGTGACTTCGAAGGTCACTGCCCCGCAATGACAACTGCCCTGATACGTCTGCATTCGCTTTCTCTTTGCTTGAAACCTAAACTGCCAGGTTGGCAATCGACATCATCACAATCAGAAGAGCGCAAACCATCAACGCTGCTTTCCAACCTTTGACAAAAAGTACAAAAGCAACGACCAACACTAGAACACCCACACCGGCAAAGTCGGTTACCCCTATAAATCTGTCAGAAAAAGCTTTAAGCGTATCCATATCTGCCTCGCTTCGTGGTCATCTCTTATCTAACCCTGATGTGCTCGATAGATACGATAGTGATGCAGTGCGCAATCGATACCATCCAGAAATACAAGATCCCCATCATGCGTCAATACTGTGATGAAACGCCGGTGACGCCATCTCCAGGATGTGAATGTCTTCAGAATAGTCCATTAGGTCATGAATTTGACCCCTTGGGTGATAAACGAAGTCACCCTTTTCGAGAACCACCTCTCCTTGGTCTTCGTAATACATCTTTACCCAGCCTTCCAGAATAAACATTATCTGAAAATCGTAGTTATGATAGTGCCGGCCGGTGGATTGGCCCATCGCATTGGCGCGGGTGGTCCAAGCATCATACTGTCCGTGAGTCGCTCGATTCAGGCCGAGATCGCGGATCGAAAGCCAGTCGCGCAGTCCAGTCATGGGCTGATAACTGCCTTCGCCCGCCCTGCATATCAAAAACTGGCCGTCAGGCGTGGACAGGTTCTTTTTTGCTGAACTCCACCCAGAATCCTGCTTGTCGGCGGTGACTGTTTTGCTGTTCCGTCCCGGGTGTTTTGGCGGCTCAAACCACCCTCGCATCCTGCTGAAAACATTTTCCACCGGTTGCCTCCCACGGTGCGCTGTAGACCTCATCTCCAATATACGCTCTCCCCTGTTTCAGGAAAAGTCGCAAATACAAAGAACGACCCTGAAAACGACGCCGTAAAATACTCTCCATAAACTGACCATAACCCTTGAGATCGATGGTGACATGAACCTTTCACAATTTAAGATCCTGACTTTCGATGTCTACGGCACCCTGATCGATTGGGAAAGCGGCATGATTAACGGCCTCAAACCCCTGACCGATCGCGTCGACCGGACTTTAAGTCGTGACGAAATCCTGAACGCCCACGCCCACTATGAATCAACAGCCCAGCGTTTTTCCCCGTCAAAAAAATATCCTGAGCTACTCGCGACGGTCTATCGCCGACTGTCAGAGCACTGGGGTATTTCTGTTGAATGGGGGGAGTGTGTCGCCTACGGCCAATCTGTGCCTCTGTGGCCGGCGTTCGATGACAGCGCAGAAGCACTCGCTTACCTGAAACAGAACTTTCAGCTGGCTGTGCTGACAAATACCGACAATGTGAGCTTCTCGGGCTCCAATGCGCGCCTTGGGGTTTCCTTCGATGCCGTGATGACTGCAGAAGATATTGGCAGTTATAAACCAAATGACCGCAACTTCGACTACATGCTGGAAACGCTGGCACACCGGGGGATTACCAAGGAAGAAATCCTGCATGTGGCTGAGAGCATGTTCCATGATCATCAGCCCGCCAATCGGCATGGCCTTGCCAACTGCTGGATCTACCGGCGGTATGATCAAAAAGGCTTTGGCGCCACCATGGACCCGGGTGAAATGCCAACCGTTAACTTCACCTTCAACAGTATGGCTGAACTCTCACAAGCTCACCGGCGAGAACTCGAATAAACACACGGCCCAGCGCCCGGAGCGTGATTAACTGGGGCAGCAACCTATCGCTGGAACAGATTCAACCATCCGCTTTTCTGCACTGGGGGACACCTTCGCTGAACCCGTGGGTCACCATTCCAGACGCATCCCGGGCTACAGCATCCCAGGGCTTGCCCCTATCCCATTCGCCCGTTACCGTTCTGCCGCTGGCATAGGTGAACGTCCCTTCGCCATGGTAAATCCCGTCAACAAACTGGCCTTCATAGCGGTCGCCGTTCGTCCAGAAGTATGCGCCGGAGCCTGACTTGGTTCCTTTATCCCACTCACCCTCATAGCGCTCCCCGTTTGCCCAAGTGTAAGCGCCCTGGCCATGCTTTTTACCGGCCTGCCATTCACCATCATAGGCATCGCCGTTAGCGTAGGCATGACTACCGACACAATTATCGAAAAGGTGGCTTGACCCCTCTGAACAGGGAGCGAGCGCGAAACTGTTGCCCGCGAAGGCAAGCCCAGACAAAAGGAAAAAATAACGGACTATCATGCCGCTTATTTTACCGGATTGCGGCGCAATACCAGTTGGAGATTAATGTGCCGGAATCGGTACTTCGCCCTGAATTGTCGCCCTTCTCATCACACGCCTATGGGCAGTCACCTCGCCGAAGTAATCAGCCACTGCATGATGCAAAGACACCCGGTTATCCCATAGCGCGAGAGATCCTTTCTCCCAGTGCAGCCTGCACCCAAAGCGGGACTGGATCGCATGCTCATAAAGATAGTCCATCATGGGCTTGCTCTCGGCGACGGTCATCCCTTCGAAACGTGTGCTGAATGCGGGGCTCACATAAAGGGATTTGCGTCCGGTATCAGGATGGATCCGCACCAACGGATGCACAGAGCGACCCTCCTCGTTTTTCTTTTCGTGCATTCCTTCATAAGTGGCCGACCACTGCTTGGTATCTCCTGATTCGTT
>Ga0114933_10001214_pt1 | contig 29149 bp, 28 predicted proteins | sample 4SBtaG_FD_89691 | JGI IMG/M metagenome (GOLD analysis project Ga0114933, IMG submission 89691) | Deep subsurface microbial communities from Kolumbo volcano to uncover new lineages of life (NeLLi) - 4SBTROV12_W25 metaG | ecosystem: Environmental > Aquatic > Marine > Volcanic | place: Kolumbo... | reverse complement strand
CGGCGATGCGTCTTGCGATCTCCATCCGGCCCGAGAGCTCCACCCGGGTCTGGCGCCACGAGCCCTGAAAAGCCCAGTCGAGCGACCAGATGAGGTCTCGCACCCAGTCGTCGAGCATCGCCTCGGGGTCGCCCTCCTCGCTCCGCTCCTCGGCCAGGTCGAAGACGTTCGCCCATCTCATCGCGGGCAACGGCCGCTCGAGGATCGCGGCCCCGAAACAGCGCAAGGCCTGCGCGAACCGATTGTCTCCCTCTTCGAGGGCCAGCGTCTCGGCCAGCGCCACCCAGTCTCCGCCGCTGAGCGGCGGCTCGTCGAAGCTCACCCCCGGCTCCAGGAAGGGCGCTTCGATCTTCTCCCACTCGTGCATCTCGATCTCGACGTCATCGTCGAGCGGCAACGTGTCCGTGATGATGCGATCGAGCGACTCCGGGTCGCACGCCTCGAGCGCGCGCTCGAGGGTGATCGGTTCCCGGGCCCCCATCGTGCGACAGGGGCAGCGGTGCTCGGTGGCTACCCGGCCGCCGGTCGGCGTGGCGATCAGCAGGTAGGGAAACTGCTGGCACGTCTTGGGTTTGCCCTTGGGGCCGAGCGCCGCGTGGAGCGCGCAGCCGCCATCGCGCTGCAGCACGCAGTAGCCGTCTTCGTTGCTGACGATCACCAGGTCGCCTCCGCCATGCGTGGTCAGGATCGACTCGTCGATGAGGCGCAGGGTGGCCGCTTCCATCTCGTCCACGGGCCCCCACGCGTGCACATCGCTGCAACACAGGCCGGCGCCCCAGCAGGAGAAGTTCATCCCGCCGGGTCGAATCTTCAGCGGCTCTATCTTGGGCATGCGCGCCAAGTAGCACGATCCGGGCGGGCGTTTGAGCCCAGGATGCTCATGTTGATCGACATGACCCTGATCGAGACACTCGCTCAACGCATGACCCTCGGGGACCTCCTCGAGACCCTCCGCGCGTCTCAGGGTTCGTATGCGCTGGTCGCGCACTGGAAGCAGGGGGAGTTTCACCACGACGTCGTCCTGCAGGTGGATGAGCCGCGCGGTTTGCCAGGCCCCGTGATCGTCGTCAGCACCAACTGCAACGGCGGCGTCAAGGAGGTGCTCTGCCTCCGAGCGCTCCCGGATCGTGAGGCGCTGTGGCACGCCCGCTGCCCGGACGGTGAGTTCGAGGCCGTCGCTCTCCCGGAGGTCTGCGGCCGCGCGCGCACGGTGCACTGGTTCGAGCCTTGCGAGCTCCTGACGCCGGACGCGCGCAGCGAGCTGCGCCCCGAGTTTCGTCGCCGACAACGGGGCGGTGGTTGGGAGCCGACCTACGAGTAGAGCGCGGGGCGCTGTAGAGTGACGCATGCGCTTGCTCCTCCCATGTGTGTTCGCCTTGGCTCTGGTCGCCTGTGACTCGGAGACGCCGCCCCCAGGAGACGCCGGTCCGGGCATGGACGCGGGCGTGAGCGATACAGACGCTGGGGCAGGGACCGACGCTGGTCTCGGAGACGACGCGGGCCCGATCGGGGACGACGCCGGTGGACCGACCGACGCCGCGGTCGACAGCGGACCGGTGTCGATGCCGTGTACCGCGACAGGCGCCTGCGATCCCTTCGACCCGAGCGCTTGCCCCAGCGGCGAGAAGTGCCGTGTCACCGCGTCCGGGACCGAGTGCCAGGCGCTCACGATGACGCCGCCTCTGGTGGAGGGAGACGTCTGCGCCCAGGAACTCGAGTGCGGCCCGACGCTCTGGTGCGTCAGCTTTGATGGTGAGTTCCGTTGCACACCCATGTGCGCCAATGGCTCGATCGGCGAGTGTGGGGCCGACGCGGCGTGCACCGGGACGGTCGGAATAGAGAGCTGCGTTCGCGCCTGTCGTGACCTGCCGGCCCGATGCAACATCTACACGCAGGACTGCGGCGACGCGTCCATGATGTGTGCCTTCACCACCAACCCCGAGTCCGGGGAGAACTACACCGGCTGCCGACCCGCTGGCACCCTCAACCTCGGCGAAGCGTGTGGTGGGTCGCTGGGTCGCTGTGTCGGTGGCCTCGTCTGCATCCGACAAGACGGCGAGACCACGTGCCGGCAGGTGTGTGGCCCTGACGGATCCGAGCCGACGTGTGCGAGCGGCGCTTGCACGGGGCTGGCCCGCTCGTGGGGCGTGCCCTATTGCCGCTGACGCGAGCTCTCGAGAGCTCAGAGCACCACCTCGGCCAGCACCCCGGCCGTGAAGGAGATGGCTCGCTCCGAGAGGCGCAGCTGCCCCGCTTGGGTGAAGAGAGGTCCTCCGGTCATGGTGAGCCCGAAGCTCTCGGAGATCTCGAAGACCAGCTCCACCGGGATCTCGAACTGCAGCCCGAGCCATGAAAATTCGAACTGCCCGAGTCGATCCGCGGCGAGCACGACGCTGGCGGCAACGCCGACCCCGATGCGAGCGATCGACCAGGGGGCCGTCACGATCGCCCGGCCTCCCAGGGCGCCGGCGGGGCCCCAGATGGGCAGCCAGCCCAGACCCATCGTGACCTCGAGACGTAGCCCTTCGAGCACGAAGCCCCCGATCGCGGCCCGCGTCATGCCCGCTTCGACGATCGCGTATCCGCCTCGACGGACCCGCGGCACGCCCTCGTAGCGGGCCCCGAAACGCAGGATCACCCGGTCTCGCCGCATCCGCCTCGCGAGAGGGTCTACGGACATGTCGACGTCGACGTCGCCTTCACTCCGCCGAACCACGGTGCACTGGAGTTCGGCTCGTTCTTCGAGCTCAGATAGACGTCTTGCGGCGTCGGCCACCGTCTCCCGGCGAATCCGGCCGGCCGCGACGCGCTCGGGCAGCATGCGAACCACCGCGCCGGCTTGCGTCGCGATGTCATCGAAACAGCGCCGCTGCATCGGGAGCAGCGCGAGATCGTGTCGCGCCCAGACCCAGAGGCCGTAGTCCGCGCTCGCCCTGGCGTGGACCGCGAGGGCTTGCTCGCTCCACATGTCTTGGGCCTGCGCGCTCGCCGTCCAAGCGACGCACCCGAGGAGCACGACCGCGACGGCGCGGCCCATGATCACTCCCAAGCGGCGATCGGCATCCCGTCCCAAGTGTCGCCTTCCCAACCCGGGGCCTCGGTGTCCTCCACGACGCGCGCGATCTCGAACGTGCCGCGGATCACGCGCGGCTCCCCGCCAACGACCGCCTCGGCCTCGAAGTGCATCTCGGAGAAGCCGTCTTCGGCCTCACTGGAGGTCATGACGACGCGGTCCGGCACCAGGGACTGGGCGCCCTCTTGCGCGCTCATCTCCATCTCGAGTCCCATCAGGGGTGCGAGGACCGTCGGCGGTGCTCCGGCGACGCCGACCGCGACGAGCCGGCCCGCATCACGCGCCAGCTCCACGCTGGCTCCAGGGCAGAGGGCGCCGAGGTTGCCCGCAACGTCGATGGTGCCATCCACGACGTGTTCGCCATCGTTCGCCTCGAAGAAGATCACGACGCCGAGCTCGGGGTCGAGCTGACTGGGCACCACATCGACGGTCCCGTTGGCGATGGTGAAGGCGTTATCGCCGAAATCACCCGAGACCCGCAGGTTGCGCGTCGCGAAGTTCGTCGTCTCTCCGAGGCCCATCGTGCAGCCACCCGAGAGGGCACCTGCCAGGAGAATTCCGATCCAAGTCTGAGTTCGCATCTGCCTCGTCCCTCCATGCGCCCCCCGAGGACGCTCCTTTCGTTGGTGGGACCGAGCGCGGGTTTGTTGCAGACTTTCTTCAGCGGAGCCGCAAAATGGTCTGCATGTGCTCACGGCGACTTCCCGCCGGGTAGCTTTCCAAGTACTGGCGGGCGACCTCCGCCTGCTCTCCGCGACGACCCAGTCGCTCGAGCAGATCGGCGCGCATCGCGAGGGCGCGCTCTCGCAGTGGCGAGCCGGGCCGCGAGACCTCACCGACGTCCAGCGCATGCAAGGACGCTTGTGGAGATCGGTGCAGCCGAGCGCCCGTGAACCCCGCCTGCTCGCGCCTCGGGGTGGGGAGGAGAGAGGCTGCGCGCGTGTAGGCGCGCGCAGCCTCGTCACGCTCGCCGAGCCCGCGCAGCGCGTCGGCCTCGAGGAGTGCCCAGGGGTCAACGTCTCCTCGCGCGACGTGCTCCCGAGCGACGCGGAGCGCGCGTCGAGCGCGCCCCTCCGTGATCCAGCCGCGCACCTCGGCGGCGCTCGCCGAGCGCGCTCGCGCGGGTCGGCTCGCCGACGGCCTCGCGGGAGCTGCAGGTTCTTCTCTCGGAGTCGAGAGGCGATGGGCCACGGCTCGCCTCGCGTCCTCCGCCAGCGGGTCCATGGTTCGGTGCTCGAGCGTACCGATGCCGGTGGGAACGGACATCGACTCGCCCGCGCGGATCAACTCGCGCGTGTCGCCGTGGGTGACCTCCACGCGACCCTCATAGACCCGAATGATCGTCCCGCTCGGCTCAGCCGAGACGGTAAAGACCGTGCCCACGACCGTGATCTGCGCGTCGCTCGTCTCCACGTGAAAGTGCCCACGGGCCGACGGCCTCACGTCGAAGAGCATGGCCCCGCTCAGCAGCCGGATCCTGCGCTCGGCCAGGGTCGCGCTGTCCACCCGGAAGTGCGCTCCCCGGCTGGCCCGCAGGCGGTCGCCGGTCGGAAGTTCGAGGTCGGTACGGTCCTCCATCTCGGAGGGATCAGGCTCGGCCGGAGCCGCCTCGACCGCCCCTTGCGTCGCCGAGCGTGGCGGAGGGGCTTCATGACCCGGACCCACCATGAAGAGCAGCACGGCGGCGGCAGCGAGCGCCGTGCCTACGGACGTCGCCAGGAAGAGTCGCCGCCGAACCCACGCGCGGTGTCGCGCGCGGCCAGTGATCTGCGCGAGACCGATCTCGGCGTCGATCTCGGCCTGCGTCAGATCATCGGGCTCCGCGCCCGCGGCGGCCTCGAGGAGTCGGTCGAGCTCACTCATCGGCGCCTCCCGAGATCATCGTCGGAGGCCAGCAGAGCGTCGAGGTCCGCGCGGGCTCGGCAGAGCAGGCTGCGCATCGCGTTCCGGGAGATGTTCAAGATCTTGGCGGCCTCTGCGGCGCTCAATCCCTCGATGGCACAGAGCACAAACGCGCTCCGGCGTCGCTCCGGGAGGCGTGAGAGCGCGACGTGCAGACGCTCGAGGGCGCGCCGCGCGTTGACCCGGGCCTCGGGGTCTTGGCTCGTGACGCGGTCCGCGTCCGGCATGGGTCGGGGTCGCTGTGCCTTGCGGTAGTAGCGATACGAGGTCCGAATCGTGATCCGCCGCGCGAGGGTCGCGAGGCTCGCTCGACCCTCGAATCGGTGGAGCGCCGAGGCGATCTCGCTCAACGCATCTTGTACGGCGTCTTCGAGCTCCTCGTGTGAGCCGAGGTGGTGGTGCATCCAGCGCCGAACCTCTGGGAAGAGCTCACGCAGCACCCGCTCGATCAGCGCATCGTCGCGCGCTCGAAGACGGGCCGCCAGCTCCTCGAGCAGCCGCCGCTCGGCCTCCGCCGCGACGGGCGAGAGCCGGAGCAACGATGGCGCGGCGGCGAGGCTCAAAACAACTCCAGGGTGGTCGAGAGGCCGGCCATCACGTCCGGTTGCCGGGCCACGTTGACGGTGGTCGTTCCATCGAGGTCGGCTCGGATCCATAGATTCCTACCGTCCACGATGGAGATCTCGAGTGCCACGAACCCTCCCGCCGCAGCGGTGGCGACGAGGCCCTCGGTGAGGTCCCAGGGCGCCCACGGGTCGAGATGTGCGTGGTGCTTCGCCTCGGCGAAGCCGAGACAAGCGTGAGCCCCCACCCAGAGGCGAATACTGTCGCCGACCCTGGGCGCGAGCGCGGCCTCCGGACAAAGCCTCGCGAACGGTTGTGCCTCTGGGAACTCCCCGAGGCGTTCGTTGAAGACCCCGCCCTCTAGGTTGGCCTGTAGCCGGACCAGGTCTCCGACGCGCACGCCGACGACGGTCTGGAGGTAGCCACCCAGATCCACGGCGATGTCGCTCGCGAGCGTGAACACGCCGACCCCGAATCCGACGTAGACCAACGAATCGGCGCTCTCGCTCGATGTGTCTTGACCCTCGCGGGGCTCCGCGGTCCTCGAGGCTTCGCTCCCGATTCCATCTTCGACGATCCAAGAGTCGTAGCGAGGGGTCCCCGCCGGCGCGTGGGCGAGCGGCGCCGTGAGTCCAGCGCTCAACGGCCCCGCCTGCACGACGCGCGCTTGAGCCCCCGAGGCCCGCGGCTGACGGGCCGAGTCAACCGCCTCATCCAGCAGGCTGACCACGACGAGCGCCACGGTCCGGCTGTCTCGGCCCGGGTCCAACTCCGCTTCCAGCTCGCCCGGTGCCCCGACCACCAGCGCGTGGATCTGCACGACGCCCGACTCCGAGTCGATCCAGACCGCGGCGTCCGCTCCAGCGTCTTGAGCGCGAACCTGAGCCTGCGTGGCGTCCTGAACCCGCTCCGGCGAGACTTCGCCGATGAGCTCGCTCCCCTCGGCGTCCAGCTCCGTGCGAAGGCTCCGCACCCACGAGGGGTCGGTGGGGGCGCCGAGCAGGACGACGCGCAGATCGGCCTGCGCCTGGACGGGGCTCGTCCAGAGCAAGGTGATCATGAGCATGCTTCTCATCGCCACGCGAGCCTTGGTGGCGCGAAGGCGACGAAGCATTGCACGCACTCTCAGGTTTTTTTGAGAGGCGGCCCGAAGACATGCTCGATGCAACGCCGCGTCAGGCGCGAGGTGCCGACCGAGTCGAGCGCGTCGAGGCCTACCCATCGTGCTTGAGTCGCTCGGGCGCCCGTGCTTTTCCACACCTCGACCGACATGTGCCGGTGGGTGAGCACGTGCTCCAGCTCACCGGTCGGAATCCCCGCGAGGCGAGACCGAATGCCCGCCCCCCGCAGCGCCGCCAGCGCTTCGTCGCGCCCGTGCCCCTCGCCGACCGGCAGCTCCCAGAGGCCCCCGAAGAGCGCGCCAGCGCGTTTCACCAACGCTACCTTGCCCGACCGGGTCGCGACGACGGCCACCGCCTGCACCCTCTTGGGCTTCTTTCGAGCGCGCGGCACCGGAAGTTCAGCCACCCGTCCCTGGGCGTGCGCGGCGCACATCGACCGGACCGGACAGCCCTCGCACTTCGGAGCGCGCGGAGTACAGATCCGCGCCCCCAGCTCCATCAGCCCCTGATTGAGGTCTCCTGGGCGGGTCCCTTGCACCAGCGCCTCGGCGTGTGACCAGAGCGCTCGCTCGGTCACCGCCTTGCCCAAGGGTGATCCGATCGCGTGCAGTCGAGCGAAGACCCGCGCCACGTTCCCGTCCACGATGGGCTCGCAACGGCCAAACGCGATCGAGCCGATCGCGCCGGCTGTGTAGCGGCCCACCCCCGGCAGCCCGAGCCGATCCTCGGGCTCCTCTGGCACCTTCGCGCCGTAGCGCGAAACCACCTCTCTGACCCCCGCATGCAGCCAGCGCGCCCGCCGGTAGTAGCCGAGGCCGCTCCACTGCTCGAGCACGTCGTCCTCTTCGGCGTCTGCCAACGCCGCTGGGGTCGGGAACCGCGCCATGAAGCGCTCGAAGTAGGGGATCACGGTCTCGACGCGGGTCTGCTGGAGCATGATCTCCGAGACCCAGATCGCGTAAGGATCGCTCGTCGCGCGCCACGGAAGCGCCCGCTTGTGCTCATCGTACCAGCGCAGGATCGCCGAGCGCGTGCGAGCGAGGCTCAGAACGCGCCGCCCTGCAGCTCACACACCGTCGTTGCGTCGCACCCCTCGGTGCCGAGCGTGCGGAAGACCCGGCCGTTGCGGATCAAGAGCAACGCCGGGGTTCCCCCCATGAGCGTCGGAGACACGAGCACCAGTCCCGGTGCGCTGCCCAGCTGATGTTGCCCAGCCCACACCTCAGCCGAGCCTCCGGTAGCGCTGACGAAGACAGCACGCCGCGGTCGAGGGCTGTGAATCATGCGTGTCATGTATGAACCGTCCCCGCGCACGTGAGCGCGGAGAACGGACGGGTCCAGGATCGTGGGATCTCGACCCGCCGCGAGCACCACCAAGGCCCCGCGCAGGTCCTCGTTCCGGAGCACCAAGGGCAGGGAGCCCAGCGGTTGGGGGCCCCGATAGAGCTGGGCGAGGGGTGCGTCGGCGCGCAGCGAGAGGGTGGTCTGCGACGGAAGCAGGACGCCGGGCTGGGTTGGCGTCAGCGGCTGTGCTGGCGCCTCTGGCATCGGGGCGATCTCGCTCTGCTCGTCCTTGCTGACGAAGCTCAGGTAGACGAAAAAGAGACCCGCGAGCACGGCGATCCCGACGAACGCCACGATGGAGGCGCCGACAGCGAGCCAGACCACCCGGGAGCTGCTCTTCGTGACAGGAGCGGCGCCCATCGGCGCCAACTGAATGGGAGCCTCGATGGGCGCGCGTGGACCGGTCGTTACGGGGTCCGCGCGCTTCACGTCGACGTGCGTCCGGTCCGGGTCGGGCGCCGACGCGCGCACCGCTGGCGCCGGCGGGATCGAGAGCCGCTCCTCCGCGCTGGGCTGCCTCGGCGGCGCGTGTGGTTCGTCGATCTGCCAGCCCCGCTCGGGAAAGATCCACCCGAGGAGGCGGGCCAGCTGATCGCGCCCATACCCCGGAGCGAGGCTGTGCAGCACTTCGCGGAGCGTCATGCCCACCGCCTGCGCGGAAGGGGTCCGCTCGGTCGGGCTCTTGGTCAGGCACGCCATCACCACGGCGTCGAGCTCCGGTGGCACCTCGGGGCGGTACCTCGACGGCGGGGGAAAGTCGCAGGCCTGCATCATGAGGGCGGCCCGCGCGGGATCGTTGGGCGGGACCAGCACCCGCATTGCGAGCATCTCCCAGAGCACGATCCCGAGACTGAATACGTCGGCCCGGGCGTCCACTTCTTCGTGGTTGGCCTGCTCCGGCGCCATGTAGCTCAACTTGCCGATCGGCACGCCGCTGCCGGTCTGAACGACGTTGTCCGCGGCCTTCACCAGACCGAAATCACTGACCTTCACGGCGCCTTCGCTCGAGAGCAGTACGTTCTGCGGCGAGACGTCGCGGTGCACGATGCCGAGCGGGTTGCCCGACTCGTCGCGCTTGCGGTGTGCGTGATCGAGACCCTGAGCCGCCTCCGCGCCGATGAAACACGCCGCGGAGATCTCGAGGGGCTGCTGCTCTTTGACGAGTCGCTGAAGGAGCGACGCGAGGTTCACCCCGTCGACGAACTCCATCACCAGGTAGGGCTCTGGCTCGATGCCGAAATCGGCGACCGAGACCAGGTTCGGGTGATCGAGTCGCGCGTTGGTCCGAGCCTCCGCGGCGAAGCGCTCCAAAAGCGAACCGCTGCGCCGGTACTGCGGGAGCATGCGCTTGATCGCGACAGTCTTCTTGAAGCCCGCCTCGCCCGTCCGCTCGCCGCGGTAGACCATCGCCATCCCGCCCTGCCCGAGTTTCTCGAGAAGGATGTAGTCCCCTAGCGTGATGGGCTGCTCAGCGGGCACTCGCCTGGGTATATCAAGCGCCGCCGTTCAGCGCAGCTCGCCTATTTCCTCGAAGGTCTTTCTCGCCAGGTCCGGCACCTCGCAATCGGCGGCCGGGTAGCCCACGGGAAGGATCACGTAGGGCTTTTCGCTCCGCGGACGCCCGCAGATTTCTCGGAGAAAATTCATCGGCGCGGGCGTGTGCGTCAGGGTCGCGAGGCCCGCTCGGTGCAGGGCCGCGATCAGGAAGCCGACCGCGATGCCGACGGACTCGGCGAGGTAGTAGCTCTTGAGCTTCGTTCCGTCCGCGAGGAGCTCGTAGTCACGCCGGAACACCACGATCACCCAGGGCGCGTCCGTGAGGTGCTCTTTGACAAAGTCGGTGCCGAGCGGCGCGAGCGCCTCCAGCCACTCGGGCGTGGCCCGGCCTTCATAGAAGCTGCGCTCCTCTTTCTCGGCCGCGTCTCGGATCTGAGCCTTGAGGTCAGCGTCCGAGATCGCCACGAAGTACCAGGGCTGGCGGTGCGCGCCGCTCGGTGCCGTTCCCGCGACTTTGATCGCGTTCACGATCGCCGATTGGGGCACTGGATCGGTCGAGAAGTGCCGCACGGTGCGCCGCCGCATCGCGACTTCGTACTCGCCTTCCAGTCGTCGCGCTGACTCTTCCGCGGGCACGCGCTCGGGTCGGTAGGGAACCGACCGGTAAGTATCGTCGGACATGCGCGCATGGTACCGCCATGCAGGCCATGGTTATGCTTCGTTCGATGAAAGCTTCGAGGCTCTCAGCGGTTTGGTTCTGCTTCTGGATCGCGGGCTGCGGTGGTGGATGCGGCGGCGCGCTGGAGACGGGCGAGGGTCAGCCGCCGCCGGAGCAGACGCCCACCGATCAGGCTGCCGAATCGCCGGCCGACGAACCCCCCGTGAGCGCCGAGCCCGTCGACCCTGGGCCGCGTCCGGTGCTTCGGGTGGTCGGCGAGCCCGCGCCCCACGAGCGCACGGTCGCGATCCGGATCGAGAACCGCGGCTCGGAGCCGGTGGAACTCGCAGGCACCATCGGGCTGCAACGCCAGGAGGGCTCGACGTTCGAGGATGTCTCGGCGAACCTCGACTTGCGCTTCTCCTGCGAGGAGCGCGCGCCTGAATGCATAACGCTGGCGCCCGGCGCGGCCTACTTGCCTCCGCCGTGGCTTGCACGCTTAGGTGACGCCCAATGCGAGTGCGATGAGTGCGCAGTGGCGCCGGGTGGGACCTACCGCTTCGTCATCCGCTCCTGCAACGGAGCGCACACCATCGAAGGCCAGGCGTTCGAGAGCGCCGAGGACTGAGCGACCGATGGCGACCGCCCATGGCCGGCCCAGGATCGAACCAGACCGGGTCACAGAGAGCTTTGCCATCGGGAACTGGAAGCGGCTCACCCTCTGGGTCGTCGATGGACATACACCCGTCGATGAGCTCGAGTCCTTGCGCCAGTTGTCTCAGGAGTGGCGTGAGGCCACGACGGAGAAGGTGGTCAGCCTGATCGTTCTGCACGGGCGCCGCACGACCATGAGCGGTCCCGAGCGTCGCTCCGTCATGAACATGATCAACGAGACGAAACACACCCGTCTCGCCTCGGCCACGGTCGTGCTCGGGCGCGGTCTCATCGGTTCGGCACATCGCTCGATCCTGACCGGCATGTCCATCATCGTGCCTTCGCCGCATCCCGTGAAGATCTGCGCCGAGGTGTCCGAGGCGATCGACTTCCTCCACCCGTACATCGAAACGGTCTGCGGCCCGGTGCGACACAATCACATCGAGCTCATGTGTCATGACCTGCATGGCGCGGTCTGCGCCCGCAAGCTGCTCGCCGAGCAGGCGCGTCGCCGCAACGAAACGAGCTACGAGGGCTGAATCGCGCTGGAGTCCGGCAAGAACGGTTGCAGCATCTCGATCGCCAGAGGCTCCACGAGGAAAAGCACGATGAACGGGATCAGGACGACGACCATCGACGCAAACGGGCCAACGCCGGCCATGCGAGCGGTGGAGGTCATCGACCAGAGCAGCGCCATCAGCGGTAGCAGCGAGATGACCTCGGCGACGAGCTGAAAGGTCTCGCTGGGATCGGCCGGCAGAAACCAGATCACGATCCCGAGCAGGAGCCCCGTGCGCCCGCCGAGCAGGAGAAGCCAGGCCCGGTAGAGCATCACTTGGCGGGCCGGCTGTGCCTCGTTCGGCGAGCCATAAGCCTTCGTGAGGCTCAGGAACGGAAACGTCATCACGGCGAGCTTGATCACGCCAAAGATGACCCCGAGGCCTGTCGCGCGGGCGACGTCGAGCGCGAGGTCCGGCTGGGTTGGAGACCCGATGGCGGCCACGATTCCGTCCGGACCAAAGCGCAGGAGCATCGTGAAAGGGATGATCCCGCTCAGCAGCGCGATCGGGAGCGCGGTGAGGACCGCGAACGAGATGCCGCGTCGCCATTCACCGCGCGTGAAGGTCGGCGCCGACGCGGTCGGCGAGAACGCCTGAGCGAACGTTCCAAAGAGACGAGCCCCGAACCCTTTATCGGAATCTGCCCAGGGGACCGGGGGAAGCGGGTCTCGCATCAAGCACGCGTGGCAGCGCTTCGCGGAGCCGTGCCAGCAGCTGATGCAAGCATAGTTGCCGCAGCGCGGGCAGGTCACGAGCGCTGACCGCTCGGGATGTTCGGCGCAGGTGGAGCCGTCGGGCGCGGCGGCCACCGGCTCGTCTTTCTCGCTCATGCCATCTCGAGGAAGAGACGATCGGGATCCTCGAGGTAGCCGATGATGTCGTACGCAAACGCGGCCCCGACGTGGCCGTCCACGATTCGGTGATCAAACGAGAGGCTGAGCAGCATCACGTTCCCTACGACGATGGCGCCGTCGCGAACGACCGGCTTCTGCTTGATGCTGTGCACCCCGAGGATACCGACCTCTGGGTGATTCAGGATCGGCGTGGCGAAGAGCCCGCCATCCTTGCCGAGGCTGGTGATCGTGAAGGTGGAGCCGCGGAGGTCGTCGGCGGCGATCTTGCCGGCCTTGGCCGCTCCGCCGAGCCGCGCGATGTCCTCGGCGATCTCGAGGATGCTCTTGCGATCGGCGTCCTTGACCACCGGCACCATCAGACCCTGGTCGGTCGAGGCGGCGATGCCGATGTTGTAGTAGCGCCGATAGACGAGCTCGTTGTTGGCCTCGTCGAGCGCCGAGTTGAGTACCGGGCGCTTCTTCAGCGCGGCCACGACCGCCTTCACGATGAACGGCAGGAAGGTCAGCTTCACGCCTGCTTGCTCGGCCGCTGGCTTGAGGCGCGTGCGGAGCTCCTGCAGCTTGCCGACGTCGCACTCCTCTACAAACGTGAAGTGCGCCGCGGTGTTCTTCGTGAGCTGCATGCGCTCGGCGATCTTGCGCCGCACGCCGACGAACGGCTTGCGGTCCTCGAGGGCCGCGGCCGTGTCGGTCGGTCGCTCGATCGGCGTCGGTGCACGTCCGACGGCCCGCGTCGGAGCTGCCGTGACGGGCGCCGGGATGGCGCCGGGCGTCGTCGCTGAATCACCGAAAGAGACGACGTCCGCCTTGGTGACTCGTCCCTTGGGGCCGGTGCCCGGCACATGGCGCAGATCGACGCCCAGATCACGGGCGAGCTTGCGCGTCGCGGGGGTCGCGAGCGGCTTGGCCGAGAAGTGCGCGGAGGCGGCCGGAGCCGCGCTGACGGGCGCCGCCACGGGCGCGGCAGGCGCGGGCGCAGCGGCGGGCGCTGAGCCGAGCTTCTTGGTCGCTGGGGTCGCAGAGAAGAAGGCGGTGCCGGGCAGCGACTCCTTGATGTCGCCGACGGCGGTGGCCGCGGGGCCTTCTTCGGCCGACGGGGGCGGGGCCGCAGCCACAGGGGTGGCCGGAGGAGGAGGCGCGGCATGTTTGACCGTGCCCCCCTCTGCCGCGAGCGTCACGATGACGAACCCGACGGGCACGACCTCTCCGACGGTGGCCCGCATTTCGTGGATGGTTCCGGTCTTCGGCGCGCCGATGGTGACCGTCGCTTTGTCGGTCATCACCTCCACCATTGGATCGTCCTCGCGGACGTCCTGGCCGGGCTCCACGAGCCAACTCACGATCTCGCCTTCCATCACGCCTTCGCCGATGTCGGGCAGCTTGAACTCGATCAGCGACATGTCGTCTTGCCTCGCTCTTGAGCCTTAGAAACTCGCCGTGCTCCTCAACGCTGGCGCGATCCGATGCGCCAGCGGGAGGTATTCGTTTTCGAGGGTGAAGGGGAACGGCGTGTCCCAGCCCGTCACCCGCGCCGGCGGCGCCTCGAGGTGAAGGAACGCCTTCTCGGTGACCCGCTGCACGACCTCGGCGCCGAAGCCGCAGGTCTTGGGGGCCTCGTGCACCACGACCAAGCGGCCGGTCTTCTTGACGCTCTCGACGATCGTGTCGACATCCAGCGGCCAGAGGGTGCGCAGGTCGATGACTTCGCAGTCCACGCCGTCCGCGCCGACCTGTTCGGCCGCGGTCAGTGCTTCGTAGACCATCGCGCCCCAACTGACGACCGTGACGCCCGAGCCCTCGCGCACGACCTTCGCCTTGCCGAGCTCGACCTCGTAGTCCTCATCCGGAACGTCCATCTTCACCGCGCGATAGACCCGCTTCGGCTCCATGAAGAGCACCGGGTCCTCGTCACGGATGGACGCGAGCAAGAGCCCCTTGGCGTCGTACGGGTTGCTCGGACAGACGACCTTGAGACCCGCCGTGTGGATGAAGAGCGCCTCCGGTGACTGGCTGTGGTAGAGCCCGCCGCGGATCCCGCCGCCCACCGGCGTCCGGATCACCATCGGGCACGCGTACTCGCCGCCGGACCGCCACCGCATCTTCGCCGCTTCCGAGACGATCTGGTCGAACGCCGGGAAGATGAAGTCGGCGAACTGAATCTCGGGAACCGGCCTCAGGCCGTAGAGCGCCATACCGATCGACGTGCCGATGATCCCGCCCTCGGCGAGCGGGGTGTCGATCACGCGGTCCTGCCCGAACTCGTCGTAGAGCCCGGCCGTGACGCGGAACACGCCGCCGACCTTGCCGACGTCTTCGCCGAGGAGAACGACGCGTTCGTCGCGCCGCATCTCGGAGGAGAGCGCGTCGTTGATCGCTTGCACCATGTTGATCTGGGTCACTGGTCCTCCGCCTCCTGCCGAGCTTCCTGAAGCTGCTCGGCGAGGTGATTCTCGAAACCGGAATAGACGTCGTCGAAGAGGCTGCGAAGGTCCGGCGAGGCCGTCTTCGAAGCGCTCTCGAGTGCGGACGAGAGCGCCTGGTGGGCCTCGCCTTCGATCTGTCCTTCGCGTTCGCGCCCGACGGCCGCGATGGCGATCTCGACAGCATCATCGGGCCCGCCGAGCTCCAGGTCGATGACGGTAGAGCCACCACCGGAGCGCGCCCGCTCGGCGGCCGCGGCCACCGTCTCGATCACGGCGGCGAGGTCGCTTCCGTCACAGTGGGCAGAGGCGAGGCCGTAGGCGACGGCGTGCTCCACCGCGCCCTCCTCGCCGGGGCGCACCCGGCAGATGAAGAGCGTGGGGGTCTTCATCACGCCGGCGAAATTGAGGGCCGTGTGAAACTCGGCGGCGTCCACCTCGGGGCCGTCGAAGAGGGCGGCCGCGATGCTCTGCTCGCCGCGCTGACGCGCCGCCCAGGACACCCCAACGGCGTGGGGCAAGTGGGTCGCGGCTGGAGCGCTGGCGGACGCGATGTTCAACGACTTGGCGCATGTACCCGCGGGGATGTCGTGACCCCTCAGCGGGTCGCGGGCGTCGCCGAAGATCCGGTGCGCGAAGGTCTCGAGCGCCATGCCGCGCGCGATGCTGATCGCCCAGTCGGCCATCGTCGGGAAGATCCAGTCGCCCTTGTTCAGGGCGGCCACCGTGCCGACGAGTGCTGCCTCGCGGCCCGCCGCTCGAGGGAGGAACCCGATCGAGCCGGCCTCGCCGAGCTCGGCGAGTCGGTCGTCGATCGCCCGCAACCGGAGCACCGGCTCGTAGTTCACTTCACCGCTCAAGTCGCCGCTCGCCATCGGTTGTACGTCCATCTTCGTGTCGCCTCTGGAGTCGCTCAGCTCACCACCGTGAGGCGGGTCTTTTTGCCGTAGGAGTCCTGGAAGGGGGCCTTGCCCTGGAGGATGCCCTTCAGGAACGCCTCGGCGGCCCGGTAGCTCGAGCGAACCAGGGGACCAGAGGCGACGAAGCGGAAGCCGAGCTCAGCCCCTCGCTCCCGGTAGCGCTCGAACTCGGCCGGCTCGACGTAGCGCTCGAGCGGCGCGTGTTTCTTCGAAGGGCGCAGGTACTGGCCGACCGTGAGCACGTCGACGTCCGCGTCCCGCAGCGCTCGCATCGCTTCGTAGACTTCGTCCTCGGTCTCGCCGCAGCCGACCATGAGCGAGCTCTTCGTGACCTCTGCGCCAGCCTCTCGGGCCCACTTCAGCACGTCGATCGAGCGATCCCAGGAGCAGCGCGCGTCGCGCATCTTGCGCTGCAGGCTCGGCACGACCTCGACGTTGTGAGCAAAAACGTTCGGCCGACCCTCACGTACCACCGTCTCGACGTCCCGGCGCACACCCGCGTAGTCACCGACCAGGGTCTCGACCAAGAGGTCAGGGCTGTGGTGGTGGATGCGCTGCACCGTCTGAGCCACGTGCGCCGCGCCCCCGTCGAGCAGGTCGTCGCGATCGACCATCGTGAGCACGACGTAGGCGAGCTCGAGCTGTGCCAGCGCCCGGCCTACGTTCTCTGGCTCTCGGGGATCGACGAGGCCGCCCGGGTCTCCGGTGTTCACCGCGCAGAACCGGCAGCCGCGCGTGCACGTCTCACCGAGGATCATCAGTGTCGCGGTGCCCTCGTTCCAGCACTCGCCGATGTTGGGGCAGCGAGCTTCCTCACACACAGTGTGCAAGTCGAGCTGACGAAGCATGCTCTTGATGCGGTTGTATCGCTCCCCGCCGGGGAGGCGCACCCTGAGCCAGTCGGGCTTTCGCTGCTCTACGCGTGAATTCATGGAGCGGGACGCTTACTTACGTAGCCCCACCCAAGTGTGTCAACCAGATGGGAATGGATCCCGCACACCCGCGGTATCCTCCGGCGCGTGGCAGGTAAGAGCAAGACACCGATCTTCGTCGGTCTGGTCATCCTAGGGCTACTCCTGGCTTTGCCGCTCGGGGCTTGGCTCGCGCGGGGGATGATCGCGACCGGCATGGCCGAGGGGCAGCTGGAGGAGCGCGGCTTCACCTGCGACGACCGGTTCTCGGTCGAGCTGAGCGCGACCTTCACCGAGGCCACGATCGGCCCGACGCGCTGTGAAGACGCCGGTGGAGTGCTGGAGGCGATCGAGCTCTTGGGCGAACTCACGGTCGAGCTCGACGGCACGGAGCCAGAGGCGATCCGAGCGGACTCGGTGAGGCTCGTCCTCCGGAGCACGAGCGTGCGCAACGGCGCCGGCTGGGCCGAGACCCTGCGCCGGGTGAATCTCGAGGAGCAGATGGCCGGCGTGGTCAAGGGGCTCAGCGAGCTCGGTGGCATGGACTTGCCGGAGACCCAGCTGCAGAGCGTCGAGATCGTGCGCGGGGCCAGTGTGCTCGGCCGCGGGCAGCAGGTGCGGCTGACGGCGGGCAGCCCGCTGGGGATCACTGCGCAACGGGTCCACTTCGAGGCCGGTCCCATGGGGGTGGGGCAGCTCGATTTGACCGATCTCAGCGGCACCGCAACGCCCTCTGCGGTGAGCTTGCGCGGCCAGGCGCATGCGCGCGCCGGCGTGGCGATCATCTTCACGTTCGAGCGCTCGGGTCCCTTCACCCTCGAGGCCTCAGCCCTCGACACGGCGTCGCCCAGCTTCCGGCTCACGAGCGATCTCTGAGCTTCTAGGGGCCGCTAGGGCACATCGAGCACAAACGCGGTCGCTGTGTCCGGTGTCACCGTGACCGACGATCCCCTCAGAGGGCCGAAAGCCATGCTGGCTGGATCACGCCGCCTGGTGAGCCTTCGACGCGGGGGCCGACTGAGCATGGCTCGCGAGCGTGGCCGCGATGGCGAGACCCGCCATGGTCAACCGGCAGTTCGGCCGGTCGACCAGCCCCTTGGCGTCGAGCGCGGCGACCACGCGGACGACCCTCCCCACGCCCCAGCCGAGGCGGCCGGCCAGCACTCCGAGGCCCGTGGGGCCATCGAGGCGGCTGATCTCGGCGAGGGTCAGAAGGAGAGCGATGCGTTCTTCGGCGGTGTTCATGCATCGACCCTCTCACGGTACTGAACATGGGGCCAGTTTCCTGCGTTCAGTGGTTTCGCCTGCACTAACCCAGCGGGATGACTGATGTTTTATCCAGTGACGCCTGTTCAGTAATGAACTGATGTGACCGATCGCCTGAGAAAACTCACATCGCGCACGGGAACTTCGGGACCGCGCCCTATGTTCACCCTCGCCTATGTCTGACGAGCTTCCTCCTTGTGGCGTCTACCTCACCACCGCCGCCGTCGGCACCGTGCCGGAAGGCCGCTTGGTCTACTTTCACAACCACGGTGAGCCGGGTCCCGGCATCTACCTGCCGAGCGGCTGGGACGGCAACCGGGCTCGGTTCGAAGGGCGCGGGCACCTGCTCCCGACCCTCGACGATGTGCGGCACCTCGAGAAGCTCCCGCGGGAGGGGTTCTACCGGGTCGCCGAGCGCTTTCACTGTTGTGCCAAGGAGTGCAGGCAGTTCGAGCCGGAGTCGCTCGTTCAGCTCGGCTACGACGGTTCTGGGCAAGCGCTCGTCTTCACGCCCCAGTGGATCAAGGGCCAGCTCGCCATCCCCGACCGGGGCACGCGCATCGATCGCGACCGCATCTCGCACATGAGCGCGCTGCGGGTGCAGATCGCCGACACGCCCGTGCACGACGAAGGCGCGAGCGACGTGCTGCTGCACTGACGCGAATTTCAGTCGTCCAGGTCGAGCGCGTCCTGCACCGTTTGGGGGCGATGGGCGGGCTCCCGAAGTCTCAGCGTCTTGGCGTAGAGGACGGCGGTGACACACATCGTCGGCACCATGAGCACCGGCAAGAGCAGTCCGGCGACGAGGAGCACCGCCGACACCAACTCGGTCGGCGCCTGGCCGAGGGCGGTGGTGTCTAGAGCGAGGCTGAACCCGAGATACGCCGAGAGCCCGCCGACCCAGAGAACGCCCCAGACTGCGTAAGCGAGCAGCGCCGTGACGCGGTGGCCTGACATGCGCGCGAGGCTGCGTGCGATCGCGTCTTTGCCGCCGTCTGCCTCGTTGACGATGATCGGCAGAATCAGCACGAGCGAGAGTGCGCGCATGACCCCGGGCACGATCAGCAGCAGCAGGAAGAAGAAGATCTGAAACCCGGCGAGGGCGTTGATGATGACCAGCCGGCTGGCCGCTTCGAGGGAGGTCCGCATGGACGCGGGGAGGCTCAGCTCCTCGCCACGAATCGCGCGTTGGGCCAGGTGAAAGACGGTGCCCTGCGCGACGATCGAGACGGTCATTCCCCACACGGTGCTGAGGAACGTCGGGGATTCGGGGAAGAACACCTCGATCACCACGATCGGCAGGTCCGCCAGAGCGACCACGAGCGCCGCCAGCAGCCCGATCCGGCTGAGCACCCAGACGGATCCGCTCAAGAGATTGCCCACCGTCGGTGGGTCGCGCTCCAGCTCGCTCAGTCGTGCGATGCACGCGTCGCAGATTTGCTGCGCGTCGTAGTTGTCGAGGTCCGCGAAGTTGCCGCAACGCTCACAGGCGGTGGGCTCGGGCGCGGCTTCTGGGGCGTCGAGCTGGGGCGCACCGAGCTTCGGCACGAGGTCCGCGTCATTCACGCGTCTGTCGCACGGTGGGCGAAGTCTGTCCGATGTGAGCCCGGATGAGGATGAACTTGTTGCAGAACCGCGGGTCCGTGATCTCCTCGATCTCGCTCCCGCGCATCACCCCTCGGAGGCTGGCGAGGCGAGCCGGCTCGAGCAGGAAGTACGCGGTTCGCCCGCCGTTCTCGGCGAGCCACGACCGCAGCGCCGCGTTGTCGAGCTGCACAAAGACGTGCACCGCGTTGCCCGTGTAGAAGTTCTCGCCCTTCCAGTTCATCTGCCAGGCGATCAGCGGCTCCTCATCCGAGGTCCGCAGGTCGTAGTACTGCTGGACGAGCTCGCGCTGCCCCCAGTGCGGCGACAGATCGATCATGTAGACGTCGAGCGACCAGACGCAAAAGAGCATCGCAACGCCGATGAAGGAGCGCATCGCGACATCTCGAATCGGCCGGAAAGCGGCGAGCACCAAGATGACCGTCGCCACGATCGCGAACCCGGTCAGCACCGGTCGATAGTCCAGTTCGGTCGGCCAAGGCCGGCCGTAGTTGTAGACAAAAAGGTGGATCAAGCGCTCGTAGCCCTGCGGCCGGGCGTCCGTGATCCAGCTGAGGTCTCGCCCGATCAGCGCGAGCACCGGCGGCGCCGCTAGGAGGCCTGTCGTCATGGCCCCGCGTGTCCAGAGTCCTCGGCGATCGAGCTGCTCACGGTCGCGACCGATCCAGTAGGCGCCGGCCAGCATCACGCAGCTCACGAAGATCAGGGCGCTCGTGTCCGTCGAGGTCCAGGGGTGCGAGAGCACCCAGTCGGTGACCTCCACGCCAGACTCGGGGATGACCCCGCGCACGTCGCCCCAGAGGCCAGCCACGCCCAACACCGCAGGGATGGGCGCGAGCAGCGCGAGTCCCGTGACCACTACGCGCCGCCACTCGAAGCTCTCCTTGGCAGGGCGCAGCAGCCGATCGACCGCGAGTCCAACCATGATCGCAGCCGGCGGGACGGCCGGAAAGATGTAGTGGTGGAACTTGGTCGTCATCGCCGAGAAGAGCGTGAACGCGGAGGCCATCCAGAGGCCGGCGAGGATCAGGACCTCGGTCTTCGACCGGCTCGCGGGCGTCTCGGGATCGGGGCGACGCACGAACCACGCGGCGATGCCGAGCGGGAGCAGCGCGATCCACGGGAACATCCCGTAGCCCATCTGCTCGATGAAGTACTCGATCGAGGCGTTGTCCCCGTGAACCCCTGACGTCAGCCGGTTCAGGTGGTCATGTACGAGCAGCCGATCCGTGAACGCCGTGCCGTGCCGGATGAACATCGCCACGTACCAGGGCATGCCGACGGTGATGACGGTCAGGATGCCCGCGCCGACCCGAAGGTGGCCCGCGAGCAGGAGCTTCCACCGGCCGGTACCGAGCAGGAAGAAGAGCGCGACGAGGCCGGGTAGCGCAAAGCCGGGGATGCCCTTGGCCATGAACGCCAGGCCGCAGAACATGTAGAAGGCGAACATCAGGAGCGAGCGCGTGCGCCGCTCCTTGCGCAGCAAGAAGACCAAGCTGGCGAAGCCGATCAGCCAGAGGAGCCCCTGCGTGACGGGCTGGGCGCCGGGCCCGGAGAGGTACGGCTCGACGTTGTGCAGCGCCGAGTTCCCCGGCACGCCCATGTTGCCGGCGGACCCATGGAGAAAGATGTCCGAGTGCCAGCCGAAGGGCGGAAAGCCGCCCAGAAAGCTCACGTTGAGCGAGATCAGGTAGAGCGCCTGCGGCACCACCACCAGGGTCAGGGCCCCGAGCATGGCCTGCTGCCCGCTGAAGGTGATCGACCCGAGCCGGTAGCGCGTCACCTCTCGATCGGGATCGGTCGTGACCGCCATACCGAACATACAGAGCGCCATCGTCATGTTGGCGACGAAGGGCAGGTCGGTGATCGCCTGGTGCGAGAGGAAGAAGAAGTGCGGCATCGTCGCCAGCACGATCGCGGTGATCAGCCCGGCGCGTTTGGTCCACACCCGGGAGACCAGCGAATAGACGGAGAGCAGCGCGCCGAGCGCCAGCAGGAAGTGCGGCAGCCGAATCGCGAGCTCGGGATGAAGCGGGTTTGCGTCAGGGTGAAAGTCCACCCCGAGCGCGCCCATGCTCAGCGCCTCCATCCAGAAGATCAGCACCGGCTTGGACCAGAACCAATCCTCCTGGGCCCACCAAGTGCTGATCCAGTCGTCCCGCGAGAGCATCTCTCGCGCGACCTCGCCGTAGTGCGTCTCCCACGGATCCCAGAGGCCATAAGCGCCGAGGAACGGGAGGAAGAGCCCCGTCGCGACGACCACCACCATCAACGATGGCCGGCGGAGCGCAGAGACGAAGAGGATCGACAGGGCCAATCCGACGGCGATCGGCATGCCGTCCACGCCGAGCACGCTCAGCGCCACCGCGCCGACCACGAGGGAGAGCGGGACCGTCACCACGGGTGCGCGAAACCAGGCCTCCCCTTCGAGCCCAAAGAGCGCCGTCGTTCGGATCGCGATGGCCTTGTCCACGCCGGCAACCCCGCCCCCCGAGGCAAAGAGTCCGAGCGCGTCGAGCAGCCCGAACGTGCCGAAGAGCATGGTGAACATGCCGAAGAGCGGCCCGTGCACCACCTGCTCGGCGTTGGCCATGAAGAGGAAGGTCGCGAAGAAGCCGAGCGCCATGATCGAGAGGCCTCGGTACAGATGCACCCTCGACGGGCGGCTCGCCTGTCCAGACTCGGCCCCTCGCTCGGCGGGAGCGTGCTCCGCTTCGCGTTTCGCAGAGCCCAACTTGGGCCCGGATTTTTTCTTCGGCGTCTTTGCGCTCACGATAAAAGCTCGGAAAAGGCGCCGGAGCATAGCGTGAGGCGGCCGTCACATCGAGCGGGCCGTGATCGCGGTCTCAGTCGAGGACTCAGTCGACGCCGAAAGAGATCCCCGTCTGCACGCCGATGCGGCTTCGCTGGTCCACGATGACGGCTGCGGTCACGCCGCCCGCGACGGCGACAACGGCGGCCACGATGATCCAGAAGGTCGGCCCCTCGAAGAAGGACTCTCCCTCGGCGCCCCCCTGGACCTGCAGGCGTCCGACCACGCGCGGGTCGAAGGCGCTGCCCTCGGAGACCATCACGTTACCGTGGGTGTCGAGCACCTCGACGTAGTACTCGACGCGGTCGGCTTCGTCGGCGCCCACGACCGGAGCGTTCATCGTCGGCGTGGCGTCGTATTCGGCGTTCGTGAACTGCGCTTCGCCCTCCAGCCGAGCCGCGATACGAACCCGCGTCGCCATGTCGGTCGGGTCGGCGAGCGCGACGCGGAGCGCCGACTGCGGCCGGTTGAGCCCAACTTCGATCTCGAGTCGCTCGGCCCGCGCTGCCCAGAGCCCGCGAGCCTCCAAGAAGGGATCCCGCATCTGCGGGTTCACGCTCGCGTCCAGGTCGTGATCCGGGGCGACGCCGAGCATGCGCACGAAGTAGTCGCGCGCGGCGTCGGTCTCGCCGAGCGCCGAGTGCGCAACGCCGAGCAGTTCGTAGGTGCGCACGAGCTGATCTGGGGTGAGCCCCCCGCCTCGCAGCGCCTCGAGCGCGTTGTCCCGCACAGACTCGAAATCGACGTTCATGTAGGCCGCTTCGGCGGTCTGGAGCGGCGATCGCGGCGCGGCGCCTTCTTGGGCGGTCGCCATCAGGCTGGTCATGCTCAGCGCGAGCGCGAGCGCCGCACTTCCGGAAGTCCTGTACGTCATCGGCAACCCACCGTGCATTTGTCGTTGGCGCTGCTGCACGTGAGCGTCTCGCGCCGGGTCGCTTCGGCGTATTCACCGGTCGGGAAGAGGCGAATCTCGACGGGGGGCGCGCCTTCGTAGGCCTCGGCCACGGTGCAGCCTGTCAGCAGGATCGCGTCTGCGTCGTTCGTCGCGACGACGACGTAGGCGTGGGGACCCGGGGGTACGTCCCCGAAGTTCACCCCGCCCGCGCGAAAGTCGCAGATGTTGGTTCGCGGTGTGGAGAGGATGGGCATGCCCACATCTCGCACGATCTGCTCGAGGAGCAGCGGACAGTCGCCGAGGCCGGTCTCGGGGTCGACGTCGTAGATGAAGAGCTGACCGAACTCGGTGAAGAGGAAATTCTCTTCGCGCGGGAACGTGACCTCGATATCCACGGGTGTCGGAGCGCACCCCACGGCCAACGCCATGAGTGAGCCGCCCAGGAGCAGCGCGATACGGCTCATGAGCCGAGCTCCTCGGCGGCGACTGTGCGGGTGCGACAGAACGAGCCGCGGCCGTCCGAGAGGGTCGTGACCGCCCCTACACAAGAAGCGGTCGAGCCGGGCTGGTCGTAGCGCCAGAGTTCGTACGGCGAGACGACGGTTCCGAGCGCGTTGAAGTCGGTGTTGCCGCTCGCGCCGTGGTAGTCGATGTCGTTGCCTCGCCCGAGCTCCCGAAGGGCGTGTGCGAGCTCGCCCGGTCGCTCGAAGTCGGGCTCCGAGTTGCGGGTCGATACCTCGTGCAGCGCGTTGCGGATGGCCGTGCCGTCCGTCGAACCGGCCCGCTCGATCGCGAGCATGAGCAGCGCGGTGGCGTCGTATTGGTTCGCCGAGAAGGGGATCGGGGCCTCACCGGTCAGGCTGGCCTCGAAGCGCTCCCGGAAAGAGTTGTACTCGGGGGTCGCGGCGTCGGTGATCGGCGAGGTGCCGAAGAAGTTGGTGATGAGGCTGGTGTCGCCGACCTCATCGATGAAGGACGGCTCGCGAATACCATCCGTTCCGATCCAGGTGATGTCGGGACCCGCGGCGCTCGCCCAATCGCGAACGATCGTCCCGGCGGAGCGCGGGAACGCGACGAGCGCGAGGCAGTCCGGAGAAGTCGCGGTGATCATGCCGACCTCGGTCGCGTAGCTCGGCTGACCCTGGCTGAACGGCACTCGGATCGCCACGCCGATACCGTCGGCGATGAGAGCCGCTTCGATGGCTTCCCCGAAGGGCTGCCCGTAGTCATCGTTGAGGTGGAGGATGGCGACGTTGGTGCACATGCGATCTTGTGCAGCGATGGCCACGACCTGGGACTGCAGCCGGTCGGGCGCGATGGTGCGAAAGAAGAACCGCGCGTCCTGCTCGAGCGCCATGTTGAAGTCGGTGATGCGGTCTGAGGTCGAGCAGCAGGAGACCTGTGGGATGCGCATCGGCGTCAGCACCGCGGCCACACCCAGCGAGATGCTGCTCGCCGCTCCACCGACCACGCCCACGCAGCCCTCCTCGATGAGCTCGTTGGCGAGCGCCGCCTGAAAGTCCCCGTCGTCGGTGTTCGTCTCGTCGTCGACCACGACCAGCTCGACCGGTCGACCTCCGAGCAGGCCACCGGCGGCGTTGACCTCGAGGGCGGCCAAGCGGGACGCGGACTCCCACCCAGGGCCCGCGCCTCCGAGGCCGCCCGAGCGCGAGATGACCAGTCCGATCTTGATCGGCGCGAAGGTGTCCGGCTCCAACGTCGAGGCCGGTGCACACGCAACAAAAAGCGACATCGAGGCTAATGCCGTCGACAAGACAATCCAAAGCTTCACGTTCACCCCGTCGACGATACTAATACGTTTGCCGGGAATCCGTCCCCGGTTTCGCGCGCCGCCGCCCCGAGTTGATCGACGCGAGGTCTCGGTCGGGGGTGCTTGGGTCCGAGCTCAGAGGCCGATGCGTCGCGTCAGCAGCTCGCCCGCCGTGATGTTCACGCGGTAGGTCGTGTTGATGCCCGCTTCGCTGTTTCGCAGCTGGAGCGTATGCGTGCCCGCAGGGAGGGAGACGCGGATCAGAGGCGTCGTACCCAGCGTGCGCCCGTTGACCGACACCGTAGTCCAAGGGGTCGTCGCCAACGTGAGGGAGCCCGTCTCGCGGACGGCGGGACGCGCCGGCTCCGGCTGTGCTTGCTGGGCTTCCCGCTCCTGCCGCTCGCGAGCGGCCTGTTCCCGCTCCAACCGGGCCTGCCGCTCCCGCTCCGCGCGCCTGGCTGCGCTCCGAGCCCTCTGCGCTGCCGAGAGACTCGGGCGCTCCGTCGGCCGCTCGACCTCCGGTTCGATGACGGTAGGCGCGACCACGACCTGCTCGACGACGGGGCGCTCGTCTACTGCGCCGGGCTGCGTGCCCGAATTCTCAGGGGCGGTCCCGGCGTTCTCGGGCGATGCAGGAATCTCGGAGGTCTCCGTGCCGCTGCCTGCCGAGGTCTCCGTGGTGGTGCCCACGTTGACCGCCACCGGCGGGTTGCCGCTCGTGTCCAAGGGCGCCGGCTGGCCGGAGGACTGATCGGCGATGGCGGGGGCGTCGTCGTCCCCGAGCGGAAGCAAGAGCGCGAGCACCAGCGCGAGCAAGACCACCCCGACCACCAGGGCGGCTTTCCAAACCCAGGTCAGGCCCGACTCCGGCTGCGCCGGATAGGCCGCGGAGGGGTGATGCATCATGCCGACCGGCGGCGGCGTCACCGAGCTCGGGCCCAGCGGCGGCGCTGGCGTCGGCGTCGGGGTCATGCCGCTCGGAGTCAGGCTGTTCGGCCCCACGACCCCGGAGATCGATGGGGTCACGAGCTCCTGGGAGGCGCTGCTCGCCGGGAGGAGTCGCTGAATCGTGCCAGGGCTCACCGCGCCGGAGCCGGTGAGGCACTCGGCGAGCGTGCGCTTGTGCTGCTTGATGACCTCGCTGAAGCGACCCTTCATCAGGCGGCCGATCTGCCTTCGACCGGGCGGCTCGTCGACGGTCCGCAAGTACTGCTCCAGCTCATCCTTCATCTCGGCGGCGGTCTGGTAGCGGTCGTTGGGGTCGCGTTGGAGCGCGCGGTTGCAGATCGTGTCGAGCTCGGTCGGCAGCTCCGGACGAAACGCCGACGGGAGCTTGATCTCCCCTTGCAAGGTCTCGTGCAGCGTAGCGAGCTCGTTGATGCTCTTGAAGAGCCGCCGGCCCGTGAGCACTTCCCAGAGCACGACGCCCATGGACCAGAGGTCGGAGCGCTCGTCGACCTGCTGTCCGAGCGCCTGCTCCGGTGCGATGTAGGCGTACTTGCCCTTGATGACGCCGGTCTTCGTGACCGTGATGTGCGTGGCCGCTTTGGCGATGCCGAAGTCCAGCAGCTTCACCATGCCGTTGTAGGTGATGAAGATGTTCTGGGGGCTGATGTCGCGATGCACCACCCTCATCTCGGTGCCGTCGAAGTCGGTCAGCTCGTGGGCATAGGAGAGGCCGTCGAGCGCGTCCGCGACGATGCGTGCGCTCAGCGCGATCGGCATCGGCTTGCTCTGCTGCCCGGAGATCCGGAGCACACGTTCGAGGCCCTGGCCGTCGAGATACTCCATGGCCAGGAAGTGGTTGTCGTTGACCTCGCCCACCTCGTAGGTCTGCACGCAATGGGGATGGTTGAGTCGGGCCGCCAGCCGCGCCTCGTCGAGGAACATCTCGGTGAAGCCGGGCTCCATCGCCAGGTGCGGATGCAGCCGCTTGATCACGGTCAACTTGCGGAAGCCGCCCTTGCCCTCGACGACCGCGAGATTGACCTCCGCCATGCCCCCGTGACCGAGCTTGCCGATCAGCGTGTACTTGTCGTAGGCGGCCGGTGGAATCGCGACGAGCGAATACCCTTTGTGGGCATTGGCGCTCTCCGCCGGCGTCTGTGCTTGTGGCACGGTGGTCATCCCCCGTCGTGAGCGCTCTCACGACTCATGAAGTGTCAGATCCCCGAGCCCACATGTCAACGCGCGAAACGTGCGGAAACACTCACCCCTTGGGGCTCAGCCCGTGTTTGCGGACGAGTTTGTGCAGGTACTTTCGGTCCATGTCGGCTGCGCGGGCGGCCGCGGAGATGTTGCCTTCGGACCGTTCGAGCAGCCAGGAGACATACCGACGCTCGAAGAGAGCCTCCCATTCGGCCTTGGTGGCGCGGTAGCTCTTGTCGCTGTTGAACTCCACAGGAAGGGCGTCCGGCGAGCTTTCCGGGGGCTGGCTGCTGCCGACGAGCGGCAGCATGCCGAGGTGCACGACCGACTGCTCGGTCGCTCGCGACATGTAGACCGCGCGCTCGAGCATGTTGCGCAGCTCCCGGATGTTGCCGGGCCAGTCGTGCCCCTGAAGCGCGTCCATGGTTTCGCTCGTGACCGACGTCGGCGTCTGAGCCGACGGATCGGAATCGGCGATGCGAGCCAGGAGGTTGTCGACCAAGAGCGGCACATCCTCGCGCCGCTCCCGGAGCGGCGGTAGCTCGATGGGAACGACCGCGAGACGGAAGTAGAGGTCTTCCCGGAACTTGCCTCGCTCCACTTCCATCTTGAGGTTGCGCTTGGACGCGGCGATGACGCGAATGTCGACGCCGCGGTTCTGGTTGCCGCCGACGCGCCGGAACTTGTGGGTCTCGAGCGCGCGCAGGAGCTTTGGCTGCAGGTCGAGGGGCAGCTCCCCGATTTCATCGAGGAAGAGCGTGCCCTTGTTGGCCAGCTCGAACGCTCCCTGCCGGCTCGCCACCGCGCCGGTGAAAGCGCCTCGCTCGTGGCCGAAGAGCTCGCTCTCGATCAGGGAGCCGACCACGGCCCCGCAGTCGACGACGATGAACGGCCCCTTCGCCCGAGGGCTCGAGGCGTGAATCGAGCGCGCCACGACGTCTTTGCCAGTGCCCGTCTCGCCTCCGATGAGCACCGTCGCGTCGGTCGGCCCGAGCCGCTCGAGCAACCCGAACACGGAGCGCATGGCCACCGACTTGCCCACCGCCTCGCCGTAGGTGGTGGAGTCACTGGGCAGGATCTCGATGCGTTCCGAGAAGGGCCGCACCTTGAGTTCGACCTTACCAACCGTGATCACCGCGCCCGGTTTGAGCCAGGCTTCCTTGATTTCAGCGCCATCGAGCAGGGTCCCGTTGGTGGAGCCGAGATCCCTCAGGAGGTAGCCACGGCGCTCTCTGACGATCTCGCAGTGGGCTCGAGATACCGTCTCATCGGCGAGAACCAGCTGGTTCTCCTTCGATTTCCCGATCCTGAAGAGGTCGCCTTGGATGATCTTTTCGCGGCCGCGATCGTCCCCCGAGAGGATGACGAGAGCGCAGCGCGGGAGCTCGAGCACCCGAGAATCTCCGACATGTGCCGTCCGTGGCTGTTCGGTCACTAGTGCAGTCTAACCCGAACGACCCCATCGGCGGGGGCGGTGAGCTCACCGTGCAGCTCGCGCATCATTCCGTCCTCGCCCACCAGCAACACGGAAACGTCATAGTCACCCGGGCTCAGTTCGACGGTGTCGCGCACACTCCGGGGAGCGCCTTCGGGCCAGCGCAGGGTCACCTCACGCACCTGCTCACCCTCGTATTCGTACTCCAGGCGTGCCTCGACCACCTCCGAATGGTCGGGGAATCGGTAGTCGATCCGCACATCCCGGGGCACCGCGCTGCCGATCTCCATGACCACGGCGATGACGAAGATCGCCAGCACGAATTTCGACGCCCGGAGCCGATGCTTCTGAAAAAGGGCGTAGGCGCGAGTCCAAAAGCTCTCTTCGCCGCTCTCGAGGGGCTCGCCGTCGGCGCTCTCCTGCTCCTCGGGGTCTGGTGACGCCTGCATCGGGACAACGATAGCGTGAGAACTTTCGGCGGCATGCTCCGTCGAAGACCCCATGGCTCCCTGCGTCGAATGTGGCCGTCACGTGTGTCGGGCCGAGACCCATTGTCGGTTCTGTGGAAGCGAGTCCGCTCCTCCCGCGCCGGAAACCACACAGTTGCCGGCGGCCCGCAGGAGCACTAACCCGACCGGTTGATGCCGCACTACCGCACACTTCTGCTCACCTTGGCCGCGTTCCTCGTCGCCTGTGGTGGCTCGCCGACGACCCCTCAGACGACCGCCGACCGGTCCAT
>Ga0114933_10001210_pt1 | contig 29175 bp, 18 predicted proteins | sample 4SBtaG_FD_89691 | JGI IMG/M metagenome (GOLD analysis project Ga0114933, IMG submission 89691) | Deep subsurface microbial communities from Kolumbo volcano to uncover new lineages of life (NeLLi) - 4SBTROV12_W25 metaG | ecosystem: Environmental > Aquatic > Marine > Volcanic | place: Kolumbo... | reverse complement strand
GCAGGCCTGCCGTACCATCGGGCATGGCCTTCGCCCACGAGAAGCTGGACGCGTACGAGATGGCGCTCGACTTCCTCGTGCTCGCTCACGATGTCATCGAGCACCTGCCTCGTGGCCGCGGGCGGATGGCAGCGATGCTGGTTGGCCTGGCCAAGCGGCATCAGAAGCGCTGAGCCGGGAGCGGGAGCGGGAGCGGAAGAGCGGATCGCCATTCTCGCCGCGCACATCTAGGCCGCCCCAGGTGGCCTTCGAGACCACTGTAGATTCAGCTGTATTTCGGAACGACCGGCGACGCTTATGTGCGGCCAGGGGCGCGTCCGATGCCTTCGTAATCGAAGCCGGCCGCGGCCATCGCTTCGGGCTCCCAGGCGTTGCGGCCATCGAGAACCAACCGACATGACGTCGCCGCGGCGAGCTCGGCCGGCGTAATCGCGCGGAACTCAGCCCACTCGGTGAGCACCAGGATCGCGTCGACACCAACCACCGCGGCCTGCCAGTTGTCGACGATGGTGAGCCGATCACCCATGGCATCCGTCGCGGTTTCAGCGGCAACGGGGTCGTAGCCAACCACCTCAGCGCCACGCGCCGACAAGACACGCACCACGATGAGCGACGGTGCTTCGCGCATGTCGTCGGTTTCGGGTTTGAATGCGAGGCCGAGCAGGCCGACCTTCTTGCCGGTCAGGTCCTTGCCGAGGCGGGCCGCGACGCGGTTGGCGAGCAGGCGTTTTTGGTCGCGGTTGACGTCTTCGACAGCGTGGAGCAAGCGCATCGGGACGCCGTGGTCCAGGCCGGTTCGCAGCAGCGCCTGTACGTCCTTGGGGAAGCAGGAGCCGCCGTATCCGATGCCGGCGTTGAGGAATTTCGGCCCGATTCGCGAGTCGCTGCCGATGCCGGCTTTGACGTGCTCGACGTCGATTCCGGCCTTGTCGCACAGCTGGGCGATCTCGTTCATGAAGCTGATGCGGGTCGCGAGCATGCAGTTGGCCGCGTACTTGGTCATCTCGGCGGCGCGGACAGCCATGTAGATGATCTCGCCGCCCGCGGTGGTCCCGTCGCCTCCGGCGCGCTTGACGTACGGCCCATAGAGCCGGGTCATGACGGCGCGGGCCCGTTCGCTGGGCGTGCCGATGACGACGCGCTCAGGCTCGAGGAAATCGGCGACCGCGGCCCCTTCTTTGAGAAACTCGGGGTTGGAGACCACGTCGTAATCGGCGCCCGGATTGTTCTTCTCGAGCAGCGCGGCGACCTTGTCGCAGGTCCCGATCGGCACGGTCGATTTGCACACGACGACCGTGTAATCGCGCAAGTGCGGGGAGATGGCGCGCGCGACGTTGGCGACGTGGCGCAGGTCGGCCGAACCGTCTTCGCTGGGCGGGGTGCCGACCGCGATGAACACGACATCTGCTGATGCAACGGCCGGTCCGGTTTCGGTCGTGAAGGACAGGTGACCGGCGGCCGCGGCGTCGAGCACGACCTTGTCGAGGCCGGGTTCGTAGATCGGAATCTTGCCTTCCCGAAGCGCGGCGATCTTGCGCGCATCGATGTCGACGCAGGTGACGTTGCGCTCACGGGCCGCGAAACAAGCGCCGGCGACGAGGCCGACATACCCGGTGCCGATGACGGTGACGTTCATATTCTCTCCGGGCGCTGATGACGTGGCGGAAACGAGCCGCAGGGCGGTTGCTAGACCTCGTCGAAGAAGTACGGGGCGAGCACCTGGATGCGCTCGGCGTAGTTGGTCGGATCGAGGTGGTAGCAGGTCACCGCGAGCGAGCTCAGCAGCGAGTTGCCGTCCTGGGGCGTGAAGCAGAAGCCGATGACCTCGTTGCCGCCGCGGATCGTGAGCGTGTCTTGCGCGATAACCGTCTGGTTCATGATGCGACCGTACAGCCCGTGATCCCGGCCGAAGCTGAACACGGTCGCGGCGCTGTTCTTCCAGCTCATCGCGATGAGGTCGAGGTCATTGCAGCGGCGCACCACCTCGTCGAGGGTGATCGGCCGGCTGCGGCGCAGCTGGAAGTACACCGAGTGCATGTACTGCGAGTTGAGCTTGACCGCGCTGCTGAACAGGTTCAGGTCGATGTCCTTGGTGCGGTACAGGTGGTAGGCGTCCCGCGCGTGGTGGGTGCCGAACTGATCGTCGCTGTGTTTGCCGACCGAGGGCGCCGGGATGAACTTGTCGGCCTGGCTGATGTCGGTGGCCCGCCGCATGCAGAGGAAGCGGCCCTCGTCCAGCACGTTTTCGCCGTCGTCAAAGCCGATCACCTTGCACAGGACGCTGAGGTTGTGCGTGTTGCAAGAGACGACCTGCGCGTACTTGGCTTGTTTGCCGTCGAGCGCCGCCGGCAGGGTCTCGTCGTTGATGCCTCGGGCGTACATGTGGCCAAAGCCGAACTCGCTGCCCTGGGCGATGAACAAGCGCGACGGCGACTCGAAGCGGCTGTAGACCAGCTCCTTCATGCGGTTGCCGACCGGGGTGCAGTCGATGACGACGGCGGACGCTTCGATGGCTTCCTCGAAGGTCATCACCGGCTCGATATCGAGGTCCCGAAACGCGTCGATACGGTCGGAGTTGACCGCGAGCTCGGCGCCCGCCTTCTGCAGCTGGTACACCTTGGAGCGGTCGTGTTTGAGCGGCGTATTCTTGTGGAACAGCACCCGGTCGACGCCCAGCTCTTTGCGGTTGCGGGTGAGCATGGCGATGAGCGGCTCTCCGATGGTTCCGGTTCCGACAACGAGGACGTTCTTGCTGGCCATGGCGCTCTCCAAGTGGCTGCCTGAACACAGGCATGGGGGCGGGCCGGATACGGGAATTGGCCTGCCGCGTCAATGACAGAAGACGAACTTCGCGCGCGCATGCGTGCGCGTTGACCACGGCGACCATGGCCTCTATGCTCCGCGCCCCCCTGGCGTTGGTCCGTCGCGAACGCGTGGTTGTTCGACGAGACCGGCGGGTCCACCGCCTCACCGCAGCTGGACAGCCGCGCGTGTTTGCGCTGGTCCTTGGGTGCGCTTGTTCTTGAGGTGTGCCTGTCCTTGGCGCGCCTGCGCAGCGGAAAACTGGCCCGGGCAACCGAGCCCACACGGAATCGATCACATGAACGAGCCCAACGAGTCCATCGAGCGCGCCGCCTCCGCCGAGGAAGACGTGCTCACCATCGGCGAAGACGCCCTCGCCGCACCCCCCGCCGAATCCGGCGCTGACGGTGCTGGCGGCGGTGGTGACGACGGCGGCGACGGTGGCGACGGAACGGATGGCGACGGAACTGATGGCGACGGGGGCGGTGGCCCCGTCCACGTGCACGAACACACCATCTCCATCGAACAGGAGATGCGGAGCAGCTACGTCGACTACGCCATGAGCGTGATCGTCGGCCGCGCGCTGCCCGACGTTCGCGACGGTCTCAAACCGGTCCATCGGCGGGTGCTCTATACGCAGCACCAGATGAAGAACAACTGGAATTCGGCGTACAAGAAGAGCGCGCGCATCGTCGGTGACTGCATCGGCAAGTACCATCCGCACGGCGACGCGGCGGTGTACGACACGCTCGTTCGTATGGCCCAGCTTTTCTCGCTGCGGCTGCCGCTCGTCGACGGCCAGGGCAACTTCGGCAGCATCGACGGCGACCCACCCGCGGCGATGCGTTACACCGAGGTCCGCATGACACGGGCAGCCCACGAGCTGCTCGCGGATCTCGAGAAGGACACGGTCGACTTCCAGGCCAACTACGACGGCCACGACCAGGAGCCGACGGTCCTGCCGGCCAAGCTGCCCAACCTGCTGATCAACGGCAGCGGCGGCATCGCGGTCGGCATGGCGACGAACATCCCGCCTCACCACATCGGCGAGACCATCGACGCGGCCGTCGCGCTCATCGAAGACGGTGACATCGACATCGCCGGCCTCATGGCGCACATCAAGGGCCCGGACTTCCCCACCGGCGGCACGATTTACGGCCGCGAGGGCATCTTCGACGCGTACACCACCGGTCGCGGCAAGCTCCGGGTGCGCGGCAAGGCCCACATGGAGGTCGGGCAGGGCGGCCGCGACATCATCGTGCTCGATGAGCTGCCCTACCAAACCAACAAGGCGCGCCTGGTCGAACACATCGCCCAGCTGGTGCGCGACAAGAAGATCGAAGGCATCGCCGACCTGCGCGACGAATCGGACCGCCATGGCATCCGCGTCGTCATCATCTGCAAGCGCGAAGCCGTCGGCGAAATCGTGCTCAACCACCTGTACCGGCTGACCAGCCTCCAGGTGACGTTCGGCGTCATCAACCTCGCCATCGTCGGCGGGCAGCCGCAGGCGCTCACGCTCAAGGAGATGCTGCGCCACTTCGTCGACCATCGTCGTGAAGTCGTCACCCGCCGCTGCCTCTACGAGCTGCGCCAGGCCGAAGCGCGCGCCCACATCCTCGCCGGTCTGCTCATCGCCCTCGACGACATCGACCGCGTCATCGAGATCATTCGTGCCAGCCCCGACCGGCCCACCGCGAGTGTGCGCCTGCAGCAAGCCTTCAAGCTCACCGAGATCCAGGCCGGCGCCATCCTCGACATGCGGCTCGCGCGACTCACCGGACTGGAACGCGACAAGATCCGCGCCGAATTCGACGAGCTCCAGGAGGTCATCGCGTGGCTCAAGAGCGTGCTCGCCGACGACGCGCTGCTGATGGGCATCATCAAGGACGAGCTGCTCGCGCTCAAAGAGCAGTACACCAACGAGCGCCGCACCACGATCGTCGACGACGCAGGCTCGCTGCGCATGGAAGACCTCATCGCCGATGAGGACATGGTCGTCACGATCAGCTCGCAGGGATACGTCAAACGCACGCCGCTTTCCGCTTACCGGGCGCAGCGTCGCGGTGGCCGCGGCAAGACCGGCATGGCGACCAAGGACGAGGATTACGTCAAGGAGGTCTTCGTCTCGTCGGCCCACCAGCCGATCCTCTTCTTCACCAGCAAGGGGCGCGCGTTTTCGCTCAAGACCTACGAGCTACCCAAGGGCAACGCGGCGACCCGCGGCAAGCCGATCATCAACGTGCTGGAGATCGAAAAGGACGAGGATCTCAAGGCCGTGCTGCCGGTCAAGAGCTGGGACGACCCCGATGCCTGCGTGATGCTCGCGACGCGCCTTGGCCGCGTGAAAAAGACCGTGCTCAAGGCGTACAGCAACATCCGCAAGACCGGCATTATCGGCATCCGACTCAACGACGGCGACGACCTCATCGACGCCCGGCTCGTCTACCCGTACAGCTCGGTCCTGCTCGCTTCACGCGACGGCCAGGCGATCCGCTTCGCGAGCCGCACCCGCATGGTGTGGAACCCGCAGACGAACGTCGAAGGCGCCGACGGCTTGTACCAGAAGAAGGTGGGTGTGCGGCCGATGGGACGCGTGGCCGCCGGTGTCCGTGGCATGAGGCTCGAGGGCGATGACTACGTCGTGAGCATGGCCATCCTGACCCCCGAGGAACCGCCGGCATGGTGGACCGATTGGCGCGCCAAGGCCGACTCTGACGATGACGAGAAGGAGGACGACGGCGCCCCGATGCCGATGGCGACCGACGACGTCCCCGACGTGTTGATGCTGACCATCACCGAGATCGGTTTCGGCAAGCGCTCGCCGCCGTGGATCCCCGCGCCGGAGCCGGGCAAGCACGACAAGGGCTACCGCCTCACCAGCCGCGGCAGCAAGGGTGTGCGCAACATCGACTCGCAGGGTAAGGCCGGCAAGGTTGTCGGTGTTCGTACCTGCCTGGACGGGTCCGAGATCATCGTTGTCACCGACGGCGGTAAGCTCATCCGCACCACGACGGACACGATTCGCCAAGCGGATCGCGCCTCGAAGGGCGTCCGCGTGATTCGCCTGGACAAGGGCGAAAAGGTCGTGAGTTTCGACGTGTTGCCCGAGGACGATTCGGAAGAAGACGACATCATCGAAGCCGCGGTGGATGGCGCCGAAGAGGGCGTTGCGGCGGATTCAGCGACGGGCGAAACGGCATCGACCGAACCCGAAGCAACCGTTGAAGCGGACGCGCCGGGCGGCGACGAATGAGCGGTGGTGGCTCCCGCAAGCGACGCGGGCGCGGTTCCACGCTGGTTGGCACTGGACACTCGGACGGACGACGCAAAGCAGGCAAACGCCGCGGCAAGAGCTCGGGCATCAACAAGCCACGGGTCAAGCGCGGCAAACGCGGCACGCTCCCCGAAGGCGTGCGCACCTACGACGACGCGTGGACCGTGCTGGTTGCGGCCGGCAAGTCGACGCTCATCGCGGCCGGACACCCCTGGGTCTTCAGCGGCGCCGTCGAACATGCGCTACCGCCTCGCAACCCCGACAAGATCGCGCCCGGCGCACCGTGTGTGGTCTTCGATCATCGCGGCTTTCACCTCGGCCGCGGCTACTACAACCCCGACAGCCAGCTCGCCGTGCGCATGGTGGCCCTCGCGACGTCCGACGACCCGCCGCAAGACGCTGTGTCCGACGACGTGATCGTTCGCCAGCACCTCGGCAACGCGTTCGCCATGCGCGAACAGCTTGGCATCGTCTGCGCGGATCGCAGCGCGTATCGCCTTGTCAACGGCGCCGGCGACATGCTCCCCGGGCTCGGCATCGATCGCTACGCCGATGGCGCGGTCGTTGTTATCTCCACCGCAGGCGCCGCTCGCTGGGTCGATATCATCGCCGATTGGCTGACGACGGCCGGTGGCTGCAATTGGGTCGTCTGCCGCGCCGGATACGACACGCACCCGTCCGAAGGGCTCGCCGCAGGGACCTTGCGCAGCATGGGGGACGTCCCCGCGACCGTCGACGTCAACCACCACGGCATCACGATCCCGCTGTCGCCCCGCGATGGGTCCAAGACCGGCCTGTTCACCGACCAGTGGGACAATCACCTCGAGGTCGCCAAGCTCTGCGAGGGCCGTTTTGTGCTCGACGCCTACTGCCACACCGGCGGATTTGGCCTGCACGCTGCCCGCGCTGGAGCGGCTCGGGTCCTTTGTGTCGACGCGTCCGCCCGGGCCTGTGAGCTCGCCGAAGAAGCCGCCAAACGGTCCGGCCTGAGCCAAGTCGAGGTCTACTGCGGCGACGCCGTGAACGTGTTGCGTGACATCGCCGATGGCATCGGTGGGCAAGACGCCGCGCGGCCATCGGTTATCGTTGTCGACCCGCCCAAGTTCGTGACCCGCTCCGCCCGAATCGAGGACGCGCTGCGCAAGTACACCCACCTCAATGCCGCCGCGATGCAAGCGCTCGTCGACGAAGGTTGGTTGATCAGCTGTTCGTGCTCGGGCCGACTCGACACCACCACGTTCTTGCGGATGCTTGCCCACGCAGCTCGACGCGCCAATCGCATCGTTTCCGTCGTCGAAATTCGCGGCGCTGGGCGGGACCATCCCACGACCGCCGCCCACGGTGAGGGCCGCTACCTCAAGGTCGCCATCTGCCGCATCACCAATCGTTAGGAAGCTAACGACCTTTTGCGACCTGCCCGGTGAAGCGCCTCGAATGAACACTTAGTTAGCAACCTAACGACCAATGCACGGAGCCTCCGCCATGTCCGACAAGCTCATCCTCGCCATCGACCAGGGAACGACCGGCACGACCGCATTGCTCATCGACGGGTCGCTGGCCATCGTCGGCAAGGTCAACCGCGAGTTTCCGCAGATCTACCCCAAGCCCGGTTGGGTCGAGCATGATCCGGAGGCCATCTGGGCGTCCACCATCGAGTCCGTGCAGGCCGTGCTGGCGGAGTCAGGTATCGACGCGTCCAAGATTGCGGCCATCGGAATCACCAACCAGCGCGAGACCACCGTCGTCTGGGACCGCGCCACGAACGCGCCCATTCACAACGCGATTGTGTGGCAGTGCCGGCGAACCGCAGACCGTTGCGCCGCGCTTCGCGATGCCGGTCACGCCGACTCGATTCGCGCCAAGACCGGCCTTGTCGTCGACGCGTACTTCAGCGGTACCAAGGCGGCCTGGATTCTCGACCACGTCGACGGTGCCCGCGACCGTGCCGAAGCCGGTGAGCTCGCCTTTGGCACCATCGATACGTTCCTGGTGTGGCGACTGACCGGCGGCGCCGCGCACGTGACCGACCCGTCCAACGCGTCTCGCACCATGCTCTACAACATCGAGAATCGCGCGTGGGACTCCGCTCTCTGCGACCTCCTCGGCGTGCCCGAATCCATGCTTCCGCGCGTCGGCAAAAGCGCCGAGGTTTACGGCCACACGGTCGGATTCCCCGGCTTGCCCGACGGGATCCCGGTTGCCGGTATGGCGGGTGACCAACAGTCCGCGCTGTTCGGCCAGATGTGCACCGATCCGGGCATGGCCAAGTGCACGTACGGCACCGGCGCATTCCTGCTCATGAACACCGGCGCAGAACGCATCGCGAGCGAGCATGGCCTGCTGACAACCGTCGGGTGGGAAGTCGGCGACGAGTACACGTACGCCCTCGAAGGCAGCGTGTTCATCGCCGGAGCCGCCGTGCAATGGCTGCGCGACGGGCTGAAGATCGTCGACAGCGCGCCGGCCATCGAAGCGCTGGCAGCGTCCGTTCCCGACAGCGGCGGCGTGACCTTTGTGCCCGCATTGGCCGGGTTGGGTGCGCCGCATTGGCGCGAAGACGCGCGTGGAATCATCGCCGGCATCACCCGCGGGACGACCGATGCGCACCTGGCCAGGGCGACGCTCGACGGCGTGGCGATGAGCTGTGCGGAGCTGCTGCAGGCGATGGAAAACGACCTCGGCAAAAAGCTCTCGGAGCTGCGTGTCGACGGTGGCGCGTGCGCCAACAACCTGCTGATGCAGATCCAGGCCGACCTGTTGGGAACGACCGTTGTGCGGCCCAAGGTGATTGAAACGACCGCCCTCGGCGCGGCGATCCTCGCTGGACTTGGCGCGGGGCTGTTCGATGACCTCGCCGATGCCCGCGCAACCTGGGCCGAGGAACGACGGTTCGACGCCGATCCCGGTGACTACGCGGCCGAGCTCAAGGCGCGATGGGCCAAGGTCGTCGTCAAAGCTTGAGCTGCGCCGGCGGCTTCAGGTCTCAGCAAAGATGTAGTGACGCGCGACGGCCCGCGCGCGAAGATCGCTGCGGAAATCGGGATGGGCGATGGCGATGAGCGCCTCGGCGCGCTGCCGCACGTTGCGTCCCCACAGGTCCGCCACACCGTACTCCGTCACGATGTAATGCACGTCTCCCCGACTGGTTACGACGCCGGCGCCGGCTTCGAGCTGGGCGCAAATGCGGCTGATGGTGCCCTTCTTGGCGGTCGACGGCAGCGCGATGACGGGTTTGCCGCCCTTGCTGCGCGACGCCCCGCGGATGAAGTCGACCTGGCCGCCGATGCCGGAAAAGAAGCGCCCGCCGACCGTATCGGCCGCGACCTGCCCGGTGAGATCGACCGCGAGCGCGGAGTTGATGGCGACCATATTGTCGTTGCGCGCGATGGTTGCGGGGTCGTTGGTGACCTCGGATGGCAGCATCAGCACCGCGGGATTGTCGTCGACCCAGTCGTACAGGTCGGTGCTGCCCATCACGAATGACGTCACGATCTTGCCGCGACACCACGTCTTCTTCCGCCCCGTGACGACCCCCTGTTCGAAGAGGCGCATGACACCATCGGAGAACATCTCGGTGTGGATGCCGAGATCGCGGCGGCCGGTCAGCGCACCGAGCACCGCGTCGGGAATCGAGCCGATGCCAACCTGCAGCGTGGCGCCGTCGCCGATAAGGGTCGCGACGTTTTGGCCGACACGTTGTGCGATCAGGTCGGGGCTGTCGCTATCCAGGGTGGGCAGTGGGTGGTCGGCGTGCACCATTGCGTCGATGTCGCGTGCGTGCAGAAAGGCGTCGCCGTGCGTGCGCGGCATGTGCTCGTTGACTTCGGCGATGACGAGGCGCGCCGTATCGACCGCCGCCCGGACGATGTCGACGGCCACGCCGAGGCTGCAGAACCCGTGGTCGTCCGGCGGGCTGACCTGGACGAGGGCGACGTCGATGGGCGCTCGGCCGCCGCGGATCAGGGCGGGGAGCTCCGACAGGAACACAGGCATGAAGTCGGCGCGGCCTTCCCACACCGCATCTCGCACGTTCGCGCCGATGAAGAACGCTGTGTGCCGGAAGCGATTCTCGAGCTCGGGGGCGACGTAGGGAGCGGGCCCGAGCGTGAGCAGATGCACGATCTCGTTGCCATGCAGGTGGTCGCTGTTTGAGCAGAGCGCCTCGATCAGGGCGAGCGGTTCGGCGGCACCCGAGCCGATGAAAATACGCTGCTCAGGACGGATCCGACCGATCGCTTCTGCCGCGGTGACGAGCCGGTCGTTCCAGCGTTGTTGCCAGTTGGTATCGATACTTTTCACGGCATCTCAGCCCGGGTAGCTGGACATGATGTAATTGCGCAGGTCGTCGGCCAGCGTGTCGACCTCGGTCAGGTGGCGCTGCAACACGTCGCGTAGAGTCACGACGCCCACCAATCGTTCGCCGCGGACGACCGGGAAGTGTCGCACACCGAGCGCGATGAGCTGCCGTTCGGCCTGTTCGAGCGTGGCGTTTTCGTCGCACAAGTACGGCTTGCGGGTCATGCACGCGCCGACCGCGCAGTCGAGGGCGGATGCGCCATGGTCGTTGAGCGCCGCGAGGACGTCGCGCTCGGTGAAGATGCCCGCGATGCTGTCGCCATCCATCACCACGAGGGAATGGATATTGTCGTCGTGCATCCGCGCCACCGCCATGGCGATGGTCGCATCGGTGGTCACGAGATGAACGATTCGGCCCTTGATATCCAGCAGATCCCTGACGCGCACGATGACCTCCAGCGGCTGTTGGCTTGCAAGGTCAAGGTAGACGGCGCGCAGACGCCTTCAATATGGCGTAGCGCGTGGTCCATCGTGCCGCTCCAGAGAGATTCGGCAACGGCGTCGATCCGAGCGCGTCTGGGATTGCCCGTCCTCAGCGTTATCGGGGAAACGCGGCGGCGTGGCCATGGGCTCGCATCGTCTCAACGGCCGCGTCGTCGATGCCAGCAATCCGCCTCACGCGCGCGATCTCTTCGGGCAAAGAGACGTCGGAAAGCAACGTGTTATCCGTGCACACCGTCACCTTCACACCAAGATCCAGCCACCGCTTGAGCGGATGGGCCGAGACATCGCCAATGACCCCAGTATGCCAGTTGGACGTGGGACAAGCCTCGATGGTGACGCCGCGGTCGAGCACGAGCTGCAGCACTTCGGGATCGTTCAATAACGTGGTGCCGTGCCCGATCCGCTGCGCTCCGAGCACCTCGATGGCGGTGCGAATCTCGGCCGGTGGTCGGCCCTCGCCCGCGTGCACGGTTCGGCCCAAACCCAGCTCCGCCGCGCGGCGAAATGGTCCCGCGTAGTCGTCAAGTGAGAAGCTCTGAACCGGCGTCGGACCGCCCGCGAGATCGATCCCCACCACACCGTCGCGTGAGGCTGCGATGTCGACCAGCTCCGCAATGAGCCCGGGATAGTCGCCATAGAGCCCACACAGCAGCACGCCCGCCCGGCCATCGATCCCCTCGAGTACCGCGTCCACCGCCTGCCTGAAGCGCATGCCGTGAAGCTGGGGGGCGAAGCGAATCTCGAGCGTGGAGATCCCTTCGTCGGCCGCGTCCGTGCACACCTCGTCGGCGACCCGGGTGAGCGCCGCGGGTGTCTGCAGCAGCTTGGTGGTGAAGTTGAACTGGTCGAGCGCTTCGTGCAGCCCCATGCCGGCCCAGAATCCAAGCCGGGGCGGAACCGGGATATCGACAGTTGCCGCGAGCTCGGTAACCGTGGCGGGGCGCAGCGAGCCGTCGAGGTGACGATGCAGTTCAACGAGACCGTTCATGGCCTCATCCTGCGGCGAGTCGGCCTGGAAGGAAAGGGGAGGCCTGGGCCGGTCTTGTCATCAAAGTGCGGGTTGGTCGGGGTTAGTCGGGGTCAGTCGCGCCAGTTGCCCATGCCGCCAAGATCGTGGACGTGGGCGAACCCAGCATCGCGCAACACTCCGGCCGCCCGACTGCTGCGCATTCCGCTGCGACAGTAGACGACGATGGCGCGCGACCGATCCCCAAGCTCGCTGACCCGCCCCGCGACGCTGCCAACCGGGATGTTCTTGGCGCCCTTGATGTGGCCTGAAGCGAACTCTTCGGGTGAGCGCACGTCGAGCAGCAACGCCCCATTGGCGACCAGCTCACGCGCCTTGGCGGGGTCGACGCGCTTGCCGAAAACGAACGCGCATCCCGCCAGGAAGAGCACGCCGAGGGCCGCGAGTGTGATCCAATCCATCGTCGTCCAGTCGCAGGAAGTAGGCGCGAGCGCCGGTGGCATGGTTGGGCCACGAGCCGCGTTTTTCAATGCCGTGAGTCGCGCGATGACCCGTTGTAGGGCCCTTTTTTGGAGCGATATGCCCTTCTTTGGCTCTGCAGGGCTCCAAGAGCGGTTTTGGCAGGGGGTAGGTAGTTAAGTGCCCCCTCCCCCTGATCGGCCGCCTGCGAGCCCCTGCGTGAGTTTTGCGCCGGGCGATAATTGGTTGGCGGGTGGTGTTGACAACCCGGGAGCAGGCGGACAGGATGCGCCTCCTCTGCTGCGGGGTGGAGCAGTCAGGTAGCTCGTCGGGCTCATAACCCGAAGGTCACAGGTTCAAATCCTGTCCCCGCTACCGGAATAAAACCGCAGGGTTGGCTTAGTTGCTGGCCCTGCGGTTTTCTGGTTTTGGGGCCAATCTGGGGCCACGGACACCTCGACAGGCGTCCAGTGTCCGACCTACACGCCGTCCTTAGGGACACGTGAACCTATCGCCCCGGCTGTCTTGCTCGGTAGGAGCAAGAGCATGAGCAAGCCCATCAAGCATCGTGGCAAGTGGCGCATCCGTTGGATCGACCACACCGGCAAGCGCCGGTCCGCCGTCTACAAGGACTACAACCACGCCCAGAGGGAGCTGCGCGCTCGCTTGGTCGAGGTCGACGAGATCAACGCTGGTCAGCGCTCGGCCCCGCCGCCGGACAAGACGTTCAGCGAGCTGTGCGACTTCTGGCTGGCCGTGAAGACGCCGCAGAAGAAGAAGGCGCGCGACGACCAGAGCTTGATTCGGTGCCATCTGCGGCCGACGTTTGGCCACTTGGCGCTCAAGGACGTTTCGTTCGGGCACATCGAGGCGTTCAAGGTGAGCCGGGGCCACCTGTCGAAGAAGACGGTCTACAACCACCTGACGTTGCTCGGCTCGATGCTGCGGTACGCGGTGAAGCTCGGCTGGCTGGTGAAGCTGCCCGACATCGAGCGGCCGCGGGTTCGCCTGCTCAACAGCGACTACACGTACCTACGGACCGACGACGAGGTTCGACGCTTGTTGTCGGCCGCCGCCGACGACGGTGAAGACGCGTTCATCATGTACGCGGCGGCGGTCTACACAGGCATGCGGCAGGGCGAGCTCGCCGGCCTGCGTTGGTCGTCTGTCAGCTTCGACAACCGGCTGATCACGGTCGAGCGCTCGTTCGCGTCGACGACCAAGTCGGAGGACGTGCGGCACGTCCCGATCCTCAACCCGTTGCTGCCGTTGCTGCGGCAGTGGCGGCTGAAGACGCCGGGCAAGCTCGTCTTCCCCAACGAGCGCGGCAAGATGCACCTGCCGTCCGCACGCATCTTCCAGGAGCGGTTGCACCGCGTGCTGGACGCCGCGGGCTTCGAGCGCCCCGGCCCAAACATGCGCCAGGTTCACTACATCACCTTCCATGACCTGCGGCACACGTTCGCGAGCCACTGGGTGAAGAACCGTGGCGACATCTTTCGGTTGCAGAAGATCTTGGGCCACAAGTCGATCGAGCTAACGATGCGGTACGCGCATCTGGCACCGAGCGAATTCGCATCAGATTTTGGCAGGTTGGACGCCGCTGCGCCGATCTTGGGCGACGCAAGCGTTGTCGACCTCGCGACCCGTGATCGCAAAAAGTCCAGCTAATCCAGCTATGTACACGCCTTCCTAAGGGACGCGTGATCCTAGCGAAGTTCGAGCAGCGAGCGCATACAAGGACCCGTTAATCGCGGCACGCAAGCTGCGTAGGGGGTTCTAATGAAAGCGTTTTCCGAGTTCGACGAGCATAGCGCCGTCGACCACAGCTGCAACAGCGAATCGCCAACCGGCGACACCGACCTGATCGGCTACGCGGAGGCGGCGCAGCTGCTCAACACGCCCATCGGCACGCTGTACGGCTGGGTCAACCGCAAGCGCGTTCCGCACATCCGCATCAGCAAGCGCCTGGTCAAGTTCAGCCGCCGTGCGCTCGCGACCTGGATCGCTGAGCGCACCGTGCAGCCGGTCGAGTAGTCGCGCCTCGCGCAAACGAGAGCGGGCTCCGCGCCCGACACAGGAGGAGATATGAGCAGCAATTCTTGGTCAAAGGTCGAGGCCGTCGTCGAACAGTCCGGCGGTATCGGCTTCGTCACCCTGGCCGACGACGGCGACAGCGCCGAGGTCATCTTCGCCGGCGAGCCGCACGCGCGCCAGGTCCACTGGAACGGCGGCCCGCCGACGGATTGCGGCGGCGACGACTGCCGCCACTGCGGCACCGGCGACGACCCGTCCTGGCGGTTCACGTGCAACGTCATCCGCGTCGCCACGATGACGGTCGCGCTGTACGAGTTTGGCATCTCCGTGGCTCGGCGCATCAGCTCGCTCGCCAAGCGCTACGAGTTCGACGACCGGGTGTTCACGATCGAGCGTCGCGGGGCCACGGGCGACATCCGCACGCGCTACGTGATCACGCCGACGCGTGAGACCACGCTCGACGAGCGCGAGACCGTGCAGAACGCGGAGCTGGTGGATATTCAAGCCCACCTGGCTGAGCGCCGCGATGAGCCGCGCACGTCCACGGGGACCGGCGGCTCGCACCTCGGCCGTGGCACGGCCGACTTCGTTCGCCGCCTCAAGCGCTTGCCCCGCGAAGCGCAGAAGCGGTGGCTCGCGCAACTCGGAATCACCGCCGTCAGCGACCTGCGCTCGTCCGACTATCGCGCTGCGCGTGCCCTGCTCGAGCAGCTCGAGGCCAATGAAGGGGGCGGCCGTGGCTAACAAGGGCTGGGACTTCGTGCCTGGCGGCACGACCCGCGACTACATCGAGAAGGTGCGCGCGGCATCTGACATCGTCGATGTCGTTGGTGGCGACGTTCAGCTGGTCCGGCACGGCAACTCGTACAAGGGCTTGTCGCCGTTCAACGAAGAGGCCAACCCGTCGTTCGTGGTCTGGCCGGAGTCTCAGCGCTTCTGCGACTACTCCGCCGGTGGCGACGATGGCGGGGACGTGTTCGCCTACGTGCAGCTCCGCGATGGCATCACGTTCCGTGAAGCGCTGAACTCGCTCGCAGTCCGTGCGGGCTTGGCTGGTGAGTCGCATCTCTGCGATCTTGATGAAGAAGCCCTCGCCGAAGAGGAAGAGCGCCGAAGCGTACGTCGCCTCCACACCATCGCGGCGCTGTACTACCACCGCATCCTGCCAAACAGCGTCCGCCAGGCGGCGTATCGGAAACGCTACGGCTTCAGTGACGCCACTGTGGACGAGCTGAAGCTCGGATGGGCTGACGGCGGGCTCAGCAGCTACATGACAGGCGAACTCGGCGTCGCCAAGGACGAGCTCGTCCGTTCCGGCCTCGCGTCAGAGCGCGGTGGCCAGCTCTGCGACTTCTTCCAAGATCGGCTCGTCTTCCCTTACTGGCGTCGCGGCGAGGTCGTCTACTTCATCGGCCGCCGCACCGACTCAACGCCCGACCACGACTGGGAGAAGGCGAAGTACAAGAAGCTGCCCACCGGTGCGCCAAGCGAGGGGCGCGTGTCGCTGGCGGTCACCAATGACTGGTTCTACAACGAGGACGCCGCCCGCGGCGCAGACCTGCTGCTGGTGACCGAGGGCGTCACCGACTGCATCGCGGCCGCCCAAGCCGGTGTTGCGTGCATCAGCCCGGTGACCACGCGCTTCAAGAACAGCACCGTGCCGCGGTTGCTGACGCTCGCCCAACAGGCGGGCCGGGTCGTGGTCTGCAACGACTCCGAGGACAGCGGTGCTGGTGAGCGTGGCGCACTGGAGACTGCCCAAGCCCTGGTCGCCGCCGGCGTCGACGCGCGCTTGGTGGACCTCCCGCGGCCGGATGGCGCGTCAAAGCTCGACCTCAACGAGTACCTGCGCGACAACGGCGGCAAGGCGCTTCGCACGCTCATGGCGACGGCGATGTCGCCCACGGAGTTCCTGCTCTCGCGGGTCGCCACTGATCTTGGCCCCGACGACTTGCAGATGGCGCTGAAGCCCGTGCTGGCCGCGGCGGCTGACCTGGCGCCGATCGCCCAGGAGCGCCTGCTGGGCAGAATCGCGAAGAAGTTCTCGCTCACGAAATCCACGGTCAAGAAGGCGCTGGCGACCGCGTCCGCCGCCGTGGATGCAGAGAGCGCTGGCAACGACGGCTCTGCTGGCGACCCGCAGTCCGACGCACTGGCCATCGAGCTGCGCGGTGCCATCCGCGAAGATCTCGACCACTACACGGCGACCAACCGCGACGGCGTCGAGCAACGCATCTCGTCCTTTCAGTTTGAGCCCACCGAGCGGATCTCTGCGCCCACCGGCGACATCATCGTCGGCGATGTGACGACCGACAACGGCCGCCTCTATCGGGGCGTGCGTCTGCCGCCGGAGGCGTTCCACTCCAAGCGTGACCTGATCCGCCGCCTGCCCAGTCCGGACATGCAGTGGACCGGCACGGACGACAACGTGCAGGGGCTGCTTAGGCTCCTGGCTGGGCGCGACGTGCCGCGCAAGGTCGGCGTCATCGCGCTCGGTCGGCGGGACGGTACGGACTGCGCCCGCTGGATCGCCCCTGACGGCGTAGTCGGGCCGCATGGCGCTGAGCCAGATGCGCCTTGCGTCTGGACCGGCAACGACCAGCGGCTTGCGCGTGTCACTTCGCTCCCCGAGACCCCGATGGAGTCCGTTCGCAGCTTGGCGGCGCGCGTCCTGCCACTGCTGATGGCAGTCAACACACCGTCGGTGATGTTGCCCGCGCTGGGCTGGTTCATCGCGTGCCTGTTCAAGCCGCAGATCATGCGACTGCTGGGCCATTTCCCGATCTTCTGGATCTGGGGCACGCGCGGCAGCGGCAAGACCTCGCTCATCACCGACATCCTCTGGCCCCTTGTCGGCGTGCGCGCATCCGACCACCAAGAGCCCTTCAGTGCGACGCAGACGCCGTTCGCGATGATCACGCTGCTAGCGTCCTCCACCAGCGTGCCGGTTTTCTTGGACGAATACCGCCCCGACGACATGACGGCCAGCCAGACTCAGCGGCTCCACCGGCTGCTACGGAGCGTCTATGGCGGCGAGACCGATTCGCGTGGCAGGCCCGAACAGACCGTGACCGACTACCACCTCACCGCGCCGGTGTGCGTGGGTGGCGAAGCCCGTCCCGAAGACGCGGCCCTCCTCGACCGCATCGTCTCCGTCACACCTGATGCCAACACGATCAACGAAAGCGCCGATTTTCGATCGGCGCACGCAGAGCTCAAGCACGCTCCGCTGGCGGAGCTGGCGCTGCCGCTCATCAAGTTCTCCCTGCAAGCCGACGTACCGGCGGCGCTTGCCGACGCCCGCACGCAGGCCGAGGAGGCTTTGCTTCAGTTGGGCGACCCGCAGCGGCTTTCGTGGCGGTGCCGCGACAACCTCCTGGTCGTCGCCTTCGGCCTCAACATGTTCAGGGCGTTCGCGGAGGACATCGGCGTGGCCGGTCTGCCGCAATTCGACCTTCACACCGCGTTCTCCGCCGTCGTCGACGACGTGATGGACGGCGAGCGCGGCGCGAAGACAGCGCTCGATCACTTCGTTGAGACCTGCTCCGCGATGGCCCACAACGGCGACCTGGAAGAAGAACAGCACTGGGTGGTGATCGACGGCGTGGTCTGCATCCACCTCCGGTCCGCATGGGAGCAGTTCCTGGCCCACGGCCGCCGCACCGGTCGCGACGGACTCACCGGCCAGCTCGGGGCGCTGCGGCGGATGCTGAAGGAAAGCCGCGACCGTGGCGGCTACGTGAAGGACACCGGCAAGACAGTCAGCCTTGGCAAGAAGCGCTTGCGCACGATCGCGATTGATCTGGCGCAGGCGGGTGAACACCTGGACATCGATGGCTTTCAAGCCGCCGTCTCTCGCAGCTGGGGCGGAGTGCGAGTCCTCGGGGAGCGCACCTCGTGAACCCGATGACCCACAAGAACGCGGCACCTGCGCGGGCCGGTCGCGCGGCCAGGTGGCGACTGATGGCGCACCGCCCCTCAAGCCAAGGGCCAAGATCGCAAGATCACTTTGTCTCGCTGAATGTGAAGGGCTTGCGTCTTCCAAAGGGCGGCTGGCCGTGCACCAAGCGTCAGGGCCACACACAAACGTCGCGCCCGCCAGATGCGTGCGCCCTTGCGCTCTTGCAGTGCAGTACCCCGTTTTCGTTGCGCTCTGGGACTGCGCTCGGCACGCCGCCGCGCTCCCCATCGCACACCACCAGGGCGGCAGACGCCCGTTTTCCGCGAGGTTGAGATGAACAGCGACACCGCCGCCCGGTCATTCGCCGAGGCGATGTACGACATGATGATGGAAGCAGGAGCCCACGCTCAGAACCACCGGCTCGCTCACGCCGCTGGCGTTCGCGATGGGCTGGCAGTGTCTTTCGAAGACGGTCACCAAGCGACCATAGCGTGGTCCGCGGTGACCCCGCCGAGCGGGTCAGCGGTCGTTTCCTACGTCCGCCACACCACCGTCGCGGCGACGCTTCAGTCCGCCGAGGGGATCGAGCTCACGATCGGCGCCGATGTGCTGCACCAACTCGCCAGCCCAGGTGGCCGCGCTCGCTTCGAGGCGGGCCTGCGTGCGCGCCGTCATGTCGTGAACGAAGCCGTGGTCGTGCTTCGCAAGAACCTGGGTATCTCGACCCGCGAGGTTGCGCGGCGAGCCGGCCTGCCGGCGGCCAAGATGGCTGAGGTCGAGGCGGGCCTTGCCGTCTCTGAGTGGGATCTGCACCGCATCGCCGTCGCGCTGGATGCGCATTTGCCGCACATCTTTGCCATCCAAGAACTCTTGACGGGCCCCCTCGCTCACCTGCGCACCAAACGCTAGCGGCCCGGCAGAGCTGCTCACCGACCTCTGCCCAGGAGAACAAAATGAAGAAGCGCGTCGCGCTGTATGCTCGCGTCAGCACCGCGGACAAAGGACAGGACCCGGAGGTACAACTGCGTCACCTGCGCACCGAGGCCGAGCGCCGCGGTTGGCAGATCATCGACGAACATACAGACATCGGCGTCAGTGGTGCCGCCGTTCGGAAGCCGGCGCTCGAATGCCTCATGGCCGCCGCCGAGGGTGGCGCCTACGACGTGGTGATGGTCTGGGCGTACGACCGTTTTGCACGCAGCCCGAAGCAACTGATCGACGGGCTCGACGTTTTTCGCCGGCTGGGCGTGGCGTTCGTGAGCTTGCAGGAGCAGTTCGACACCACAACGGCCACCGGCGAGTTGATGTACACGGTCGTCGCCGGGATGGCGCAGTTCGAGCGGCGCTTGATCCAGGCGCGTGTGCGGGCCGGCATGGACAAGGCCAAGGCGGCGGGCAAGCACTGTGGTCGCCCGCGTAAGCAGGTCGATATCACCGAGGCTGAGCGGCTGCTCGCGGAAGGGCTGTCGCAGCGACAGGTCGCCAAGAAGCTGAACATCGGCCGCGCCATCTTGCAGCGGCGTTTGGCTGAGGCCCGTGGCGGCGGCTCAAAAGGGTAGGGCGGTCGTAATCTTCGCGGTGGCGGCCCGAAAGTACGGCCCGAAGCCGGCCCGCAAGGAGATGGTTTGGGGACGCGAGCGAACTGGGGCCGAACGCAACGCTAGTCAAGATGGCACTTCTTGTACTTTTTGCCGCTCCCGCATGGGCACGGCTCGTTGCGCCCAATCTTCCCTTGAGTCTGCAGATGCTGCCGAACGGCCCGGTACCCCATGTGCTGAGCCTGGGCTGCGAACTTCTCGCGTTCTTCACCAGGTAGGTCACTTCGGCCTACTCGCTCGACGCGCACACTTGAAACGCTCCCCGCGACATCGCACGTAATGTAAAGCGTGACGTGTTCGGGATGGTCGCTCATCAACATGCGAGCCTTTGCAGCCTCTCCCAGTTTGCCGTGGGCACCCTCGGGCCAGGCAGGGGACGCGACGGCGATCGACAACGGCAGCGGCGAAAACGTCCAGAGGCGCGGTCGTGCTCCGGCAGACTGGCGTTGCGCCTCGTCGTCTATCGTTTGCGCCAGCCCGGTCCGTGCTTCCCCAGAAAGATCAAGCAGCACCTGGGCACCGCGGCGGCGGTTGCGTTGGTTAGAGTGACCGAGGTGCTTCACCAGGGCTTCGATCGAGGGAGGCAACCGTTGTGTCGGCCGTCCCGGAGCTTCGCCGAGGAAGCGGGCGTTGAAGAACTCGTCAACGACATCTTGGTAGCCTTGGGGCTGGAGCAGAGACACCTGGTTTTTGTCGCGATGCTCTGAAAACTCTGCGACGTAGTCGCTGTACTCGACGTAGGCGCCAAAGTGATCCATTTCGTCGAGTTGACCGAGTTGCTCCGGGTAGGCAGCCAGACGCTTGGTAAGGTAGTGCAAGAACACGACAGGATTGTCGAACAGGTCCGCTAGCGCGCGCAGGTCGTCGACCGAAACGCACCAGATCGGCGTGCCTTCCAGGTTTGGCGCAACGCCCGGCTCATGTTGCAGAGTCGCCGCGAGATGCGTCAGTTGGTCGTACGTCACGCAGCAAGCGATGACGTGCGAGTAGTCCATTCTCCGCAGCCGTCCAATCTGGGTGCGTCCCTCGTCGTACAGGGCGACCTCCTCCGCGCTCTCTAGGTATGCGATGAACCTCCGAGCCTGTTCGGCGGGACGGTCGATGAGGCTCCGCATACCAGCGACGTGCGCCGCGAAGTCGTCGTGCGGCGACGTGTAGGTGTACGCGCCAGACTTCACTTCTACGACGAAGAGGACGTCATCGAAGGTGACTAGCGCGTCGCACTCTGCCCAGTTTCTCCCTTTGCCCGGCACGGGGTAGAACACTTGCGCCTCTGACCGCGCTGCCGGCCCGAGGATTCTGCTGATGAGCGCGACAGGTACCCCTTCGGTGGCGTCCTTCAAGTTGTTGGCCCAAGTGGAGCCCAACTTCGTTTGCATCCTCCGAATGATGCGTCCGACCGTGTAGTGGAGGCGGTCCAGCAAGTAGATGTCGAACAGGTAGAATGAACCGCCGATTTTCAAGAACGGACGCTCCCAGGTGGGTGAGACACGGGTCGGCCACCCGATGTGTTCGTCGCCGTCAAAGATGCCGCCGTCGCCGCAGGCCCCTCCAGGCTCAAAAGCCAGTGCCTCAAGCACGAGGGGAGGTAGGCCAGTGACCTTGCCGACATCAAACAGCCCATAGCCGTGGGTCCGTTCGGTGGCTGCCTCCATTCGCGACGCCAGGCCCTTTCGAGTCAGTTCAGCCTGAAGGAACTCGTGTGCCGAGCCGAAACTCTCCCAGTCTTTCGCGTCGGCGTCGAAGCCGCTGAATAGTTCGGTATGGACGCTCTGGGCCTCGCGCAAAGCGTCGCCGAAGCCTGTCATCAACGACTTCGCCAGCTCCGTCTGCGCCGCCGCCAACTGTTCGGGCGTGACGCTCAGAAGAGACTGTAGGATCGCACGCTGCGGGCCGAGGAAGTCGAGCAGGTGTTGGCTTGCGTGGACCTGGTATCGCTCGCCGCGAACTGTCAGCCAGCGCATTTGGATCGCGGTCTCCAGCTTGTGGAGGCCCTCATCGAATCCCGGTTGCCTCGACGCGTCTGCGCTCTTGCACAGGAAGTACGACGCCTGAATCGTCGCAAGGAGTTGCCGGATCTTCTCGTGCAGCAGGTCCCAGTCCGCGTCGTCGTTTGGATCCCGGGTCGGTGGATGAACTGGTCGTACGGAAACGACTACCGACTGTAGGTAGGCGAGTGCGAAGTTGGCGACGATCGCGTCATGCGGAAGCTGTGATTCGGTCGTGGCGTTTACGGCCGCCAGCGCGTGTGTCCAGTAGGCGCGGGCCATCAGTTTCAGCGCGTCCATGCTGGCGACGAGCTCTTCGATCGCGGTGCATAGAGAGTCAATCTCAGCCGTCACAACCGGGAAATGCTTGGCCGCAGCGTCGAGCATCGCCGCATGTTCCGACGTGGATGACGTGTTCTGAATCACCGTGTGTCGACCGAAGCGGGCGATTGACAACGGCCCTGCGCGCAACGCTTCGTCAGGGACCCGCTGTTTGGTCCAGCGTTTCCTTCTCTTCTTCCTCTTTGCCATGCGCGGGGAGTCTTACATGGCCGCAGATTCATACGCCACGGATGGAACTACGGCCGCTCGTCGACTACCCAGTTGGCTGCGAGCCTTCTGAAGCCAGCCAGCTGGCCAGGTCATCCAGGTCGCTAGCGGCGAGCTGGTTTGCCGACCCGCCGAGTCCACTCCGCCGCGCAGGCCAAACACCGCCCCGCTGTCATCGTGGACAGCGTAACCATCCCCTGCCCGCAGTTGGGGCACGTCCCGCCAACGACAGTGCTGGCGATTGCCCGCAGCCGTTTCACCTCGTCCGCCGTCATGCTCGCCACGGGGGACCGTGCAACCTCAACGTCCTCGTCGAACCCGCGCACGTACTTGCCGACCGTCCCGCGCGACAAACGCAGCTCGCCCGCGATGCGCGTGATCGACGCCCCCGCCTCGTGATCTCGCGGATCTTGTCCCGTAGGGGCCGGGATATCGCTGCTGGCATTGGAAGCTCCTCCTGCCCGACGCGTGCGCGCGCAGGGCACCTTTCGCATTTGGTCGCGTCCGGCCGACTTCATCCGCGCACATGCCGCCGCGCCTGATCGTTCGACGCCAGGCTTTCGGCCCATATTCTACCGTGTCGCGACGGTAACGTCGCCGGTTTGTTCAGCAGTTCCAGCCTGTTGCGACTCATTCTGGCAGGCCAATCACGCTCGGCAAGATCGCCGAAAACCCCCTCAGTCCGCTGCCAGAGATTCGTGCACTCGCACGTCGGCCCTCCGTCGCGCCCGGGCGCTGAGGTCCAGTCCATCCGGCCCCATTCGCGCATACGACAATCTGTGTCGCGCTTCGGCCCCCAAATCGCCTCGCACACTTGACGTGAACTGCGCGACTGCGCTCCACTAGGCACCATCTTCAGAACGAAACTTTCGAGCGCCGTATTTGAGCGACGCGACGGGTTCATGCGCGCCTTCGTGACCGCGCCGCGGATGGCGCGGACCAGACGCCGGACCCCAACGACAAGGAGACCTGGTGCGCAAACTCACCCTCCCCCAGCTCGAGCGCCACCTCTTCGGCGCGGCTGACATCCTCCGCGGCAAGATGGATGCGTCCGAGTTCAAGGAGTACATCTTCGGGATGCTGTTCCTGAAGCGTTGCTCGGACGTGTTCGAGGCCCGCCGCGACGAGATCGTCGCCGAACAGCGGAAGCGTGGCCGCACCCAGGAACAGGCCGAGCAGCGGGCTGAGGCCAAGGGCTACTACAAGGACACGTTCTTTGTCCCCAAGCGAGCGCGGTGGCCGCAGATTCGCGACGACCTGCACACCAACGTCGGCGACGGCCTCAACAAGGCGCTCGGTGCGCTCGAAGAGGACAACGCCGGCCTCGATGGCGTGCTGCACCACATCGACTTCACGCGCACGGTCGGCAAGAGCAAGCTGCCCGACAAGAAGCTGCGCGAGCTGATCAAGCACTTCAACAAGCACCGGCTGCGCAACGAAGACTTCGAGTTCCCCGACCTGCTGGGCGCGGCCTACGAGTACCTGATCGCCCAGTTCGCAGACTCGGCCGGCAAGAAGGGCGGCGAGTTCTACACGCCTCGCGCCGTTGTGCGGATGATGGTCCGCCTCGCTGACCCGCAAGAGGGCCACCGCGTCTACGACCCTTGCTCGGGTTCGGGCGGCATCCTGATCACCGCCGCCGATCACGTCCGTGAGCATGGCGGCAACCCGCGCAACCTCGGCCTGGCCGGCCAGGAGCTCAACGGCAGCGTGTGGTCGATCTCGAAGATGAACATGATCCTGCACGGGATCCCCGACGCCGACCTGCGCAACAACGACGGCGGCACGCTCGCGGAGCCGGCCCACATCAAGGGCGGCGAGCTGATGCGCTTTGACCGCGTCCTGACCAACCCGCCCTTCTCGCAGAACTACTCGTTGGACGGCCTGCCGCGGCAGGAGCGCTTCCCCTACGGCTTCTGCCCCGAGGGCGGCAAGAAGGCTGACCTGATGTTCGTGCAGCACATGATCAGCGTGCTGCGGCAGGGCGGCATGTGCTGCACGGTCATGCCGCACGGCGTGCTGTTCCGCGGCGGGGCGGAGCAGGCGATCCGTCGGGGCATCATCGAGGACGACCTGCTCGACGCCGTGATCGGCCTGCCGCCCAACCTGTTCTACGGCACGGGCATCCCCGCGTGCGTCCTGGTGCTGCGGGCCAAGGGAAGCAGGGCAGTCGCCCGACAGGGCAAGGTGTTGTTCATCAACGCCGACGCCGAGTTCCGGTCCGGACGCGCGCAGAACTACCTGGAGCCCGAACACATCGAGAAGATCGTCAGCGCCTACCGTGGCTACGCGGAGATCCCCGGCTTTGCTGCCGTCGTCTCCCACAGCGAGCTGGCAGACAACGACTACAACCTCAACATCCGCCGCTACGCCGACAACGCGCCGCCGCCCGAGCCGCACGATGTCCGCGCGCACCTGCTCGGTGGGATTCCGAGGGTCGAGGTCGAAGCCAAGGCCGAGCTGTTCAAGGCCCACGGTTTCGACCCCGCACGCCTGCTGGTCGGCAAGGACGCCAAGTACTTCGATTTTCGCCCGGAGCTGGAAGGCAACGGCGACTTGAAGGCCCGCGTTGAAGGCGACGCCGGGGTACAGGCCAAGGAGAAGACGCTCGCGGCCGCCTTTGACGGTTGGTGGAACGCGCAGCGGCGACACATCAAGGCGTTGCCGAAGACCCAAGCGCTCATGGCCCTGCGAGCCGAGCTGTTGGCGTCGTTTGGCAAGGCGTTGGTGCGAGTCGGCCTGCTCGACAGGTTCCAGATTGCGGGCTCGGTGGCGACCTGGTGGGGCGAGGTCGTTTTCGACCTCAAGGCACTGATGGCCGGCGGTTTCGACGGCGTGGTGGAAGGCTGGGTGACAACCATCCTCAGCGCGCTGGAGGACGGAGGTGGCAAAGGCGCACCGCTCGACCACAAGCTCGTCAAGCGGCTGATGCCCGAGTACTTGGAAGAGATCGCGGCCGCCGAAGCCGCGGTTGCCGAGCTGGATGGCACGATCAAGGCGGAGAAGGCCAAGGGCGATGATGAAGGAGCGGGCGACGAGGAGGCGCTCAGCGAGGCGGAGATCAAGGCGCTCAAGAAGAAGCTGAACGCCGCGAAGAAGAAGCTGAAGACCTTGCACAAAGGGTTCGCCGAGCGCTTGCAAGCCGCCCAAGAGGAGCTCGACGCCGCGCAGTCCGAGGAGCTTGTGCTCGACATCCTCAGGGCCGACCTGCGACGCGAGTTGGACCGCCGTGTCGTGACCCACCGGCAGGCAGCCGTCACGGCGGTTGAGAATTGGTGGAGTAAGTACCAGGTGACTCTGCGAAGCGTTGAGAGGGAGCGCGATCGGGCAAAGACTCGACTGGACGGGTTCCTGAAGGAGCTTGGTTATGTCTAGCCCGTGGCCGACGATCCCTGCCGGTCGCGTTGCCCGCATCGAGATTGGCGGCACTCCTGCGAGGAACGAGAGGGCCTTCTGGGCGGGCGGAAATGACGGCCATCCGTGGGTGTCCATCGCTGACATGCGCGAGCCGGTGATTCAAGAGACGAACGAGCGGATCACCGCGGCTGGCGTCCGCCGGAGCAACGTGAAGCCGGTTCCAGCTGGAACGCCTCTCATGAGCTTCAAACTCACCGTCGGCCGCGTTGCTGTGGCAGGGACCGATTTGTTCACGAACGAGGCGATCGCAGCGTTTCATGTTGATGAGAGTCAGGTGTCCCCCCGCTGGCTGGTGCATGTACTGCCTGGGGCCGCGGCGAGGGTTGTCACCGACACGGCGGTCAAGGGCGCGACGCTGAACAAGGCGAAGCTAGTTGAAATCCCGCTGGAACTGCCCCCCCTCCGCGAACAACGCCGCATCGCCGAGATTCTCGACACCCTCGACGAGGCCATCCGCAGGACCGAGCAGGTCATCGCCAAGCTCCTGCAGATGAAGCACGGGCTTCTCCACGACCTGCTGACCCGCGGCATCGACGACAACGGCGAGCTGCGCGACCCCGAGCGGCACCCGGAGCAGTTCAAGGACTCGCCGCTGGGACGGATTCCGAGGGGGTGGGAGGTTTGCCGAGCGGGTAGGCTTCTAACTCGGATAGAGCAAGGCTGGAGTCCAGACTGCCCGGGCTGGCCCACGAATGAAGGCGCATGGGGAGTGTTGCGCACGACCGCCGTTGTTTGGTCCGGCTACCAAGATGCCGGAAACAAGGCGCTCCCTTCCCATCTAGCTCCACGCCCCGAGTACGAAGTCCGCCCGAATGACGTGTTGATGACACGGGCAGGTCCAAATTCTCGCGTGGGCGTGGTCGCGTTGGTTGACCGCACTCAGGGGAGACTCATGCTCTCCGACAAACTCTACCGGCTCGTTCCGGCCACAGCCCTCATTGAGCCAGCTTTCTTGGTTCTGGCACTGACTGGCGCACGGACTCAGCGCCATCTCTCCACTCTGAAGACCGGCTTGGCTGAGTCGCAGACCAACATCTCTCAAGCCATCGTTCGCACTCTGTGGCTTCCGGTCCCTGCCAGGCCCGAGCAGGGCAGGATCTGCTCAGCTCTGGACGCTCACGCAGGTCGGGTGGTGCGAGAGTCCGACCAACTCGACAAGCTCCGCACCCTCAAGCGCGGCCTCATGGACGACCTGCTCACCGGGCGCGTCCGGGTCAACGTCGACTCCGAGGCCACCGAATGAGCACCGGTCCCGAGTTCACACTCGTCGAAAAGCCGTTCCTCGACCAGCTCGTTGACATGGGCTGGAAGCACACAACCGGCCAGCTCGACCACATGCCGTCCGGCGGGCGCGAGTCGTTCAGTGAGGTGCTGCTCGGTGACGACCTCCGCAAGGCCCTCCGCCGCATCAACCGCGACCGTGACGGCAACGAGTGGCTCGACCCCGACCGCGTCACCCAGGCCGTCAACGCGCTGACGCACCTGGGCGCGAGCAAGCTCCTCGAAGCCAACCAGGCAGCGACCGAGTTACTGCTCACGGGGACAACGGTCGACGGGGTCGAGGGCTGGGACAACGGCCGCCAGCAGACCGTCCACTTCATCGACTGGGACGACCCCGCCAACAACACATTCCGCGCCGTCAACCAGTTCAAGGTCGCCTGCCCGGCCGGCCAGAACCCCAAGCACATCATCCCGGACGTCGTGCTGTTCATCAACGGCATCCCGGTCGTGGTGGTCGAGGCCAAGAGCCCCACCACGGCAGCTCCGCTCGAAGAGGCGGTCGACCAGCTCCAGCGCTACGCCAACCGCCGTCGCGGGCTGGGTATTGTTGAGGTCAACGAGGGCAACGAGCGGCTCTTCCACTATTCGCAGTTCGTCGTTGCGACGTGCGGTGAGCAGGCCAAGGTCGGCACCTTCTCTTCGCTCGCGGTGCATTACCTGGCCTGGAAGGACACCAGCCCCGTGCCGATGGCTCAGGTCGCCCAAGAGCGGAACAAGGAGCTGGCCGCGCTGACGGAGCAGGACATCATGGTCGCGGGGATGCTGCGGCCAGCGCATCTGCTCGACATCATCCGTCACTTCACGCTGTTCATGGAGGCAAGCGGCAAGACCATCAAGGCCGTCTGCCGCTACCAGCAATTCCGCGCCGTGCAGCTTGCGAGCCACCGGCTGTTGACCGGCAAGACCCGGGAGCAGGACGGCGAGCATGACCGCCGCGGCGGCATCATCTGGCACACCCAGGGCAGCGGCAAGAGCCTCTCGATGGTGTTCCTGATCCGCAAGATGCGGTCGCACCCAAAGCTCCGGCGATTCAAGATCGTCGTGGTCACCGACAGGCGGGCGTTGGAGAAGCAGCTGGCCGGCACCGCTCAGTTGACCGGCGAGTCGCTCACCCGCATCAAGCCGCGGCAGCAGGGCCACAAGACCATCTCGTCGCACAACGTATTGCAGGAGGTGCTGCGGCGGGAAGGCAAGGACCTTGTCTTTGCGATGATCCAGAAGTACCGCGGCGAGGTTGTGGACCCAGACGCCAGCGAAGATGAGGACGACGAAGACGCCGTGCAGGAATCCGCTGAGTCCGGTGCTGACGCAAACGTGAACAAGCCCCCGAAGCTCGCGCCGATGCCCGTGCTGAACACATCCGAGTCGATCCTCGTCTTGGTCGACGAAGCGCACCGCAGCCACACCAACATCGCGCACGCCAACCTGATGCGGGCGCTGCCCAACTGCGTGAAGGTCGGCTTCACCGGCACGCCAATCATCATGCGAGACAAGGGCAGGACGGCCGAGATCTTCGGCGAGTTCATCGACCGGTACACCATCCGGCAGTCCGAGCTCGACGGCGCGACCGTGCCGATCCTCTACGAAGGCCGCACCACGAACGCCGCTGTGGAGGGCGACAAGCGCCTCGACGAGGTCTTCGAGGACATGCTCGTCGACCGCACGCCCGAAGAGTGGGAGGCGATTAAGAAGAAGTACGCCACCAAGGGCCGTGTCATGGAGGCCAAAGCGCTGATCGCGGCCAAGGCCAACAACATCCTGCGCCACTACGTCGAGAACAGCTTGCCCAACGGCTTCAAGGCACAGCTCGTCGCTGTCAGCCGCCGTGCCACGGTCCGCTACTACGAGGCGTTGCAGAAAGCGCGGGACGAGCTGGTGGCCGAGATTGACGGCGTGCATGAAAACCTGCGCGACCTCAGCGACGACGCCATCAACAAGCTGGAGGACAAGAACAAGGCGTTCCTGCTGCGCGCTCGGCGGTACCTACCCGTGATCAAGGCGCTTGAGTTCGCCCCCGTCATCTCCGGGGCGCACAACGACACGGTGGACCCAGAGAAGAAGTGGTCGACACGCTCCAAGGTCGACGCCCGGATCAACCG
>Ga0114933_10001207_pt1 | contig 29187 bp, 38 predicted proteins | sample 4SBtaG_FD_89691 | JGI IMG/M metagenome (GOLD analysis project Ga0114933, IMG submission 89691) | Deep subsurface microbial communities from Kolumbo volcano to uncover new lineages of life (NeLLi) - 4SBTROV12_W25 metaG | ecosystem: Environmental > Aquatic > Marine > Volcanic | place: Kolumbo... | reverse complement strand
CGCGCCCTTTGCTTCCTTTATATCCCGTAAGTTCTTTTCCTGTAATGCAGTAGGTGTGTTCTTACCTGCTTTGCACTCAATACCAAAAAACTTTCCTTCGTAACACCCGATAATATCCGGTACTCCACTCTTTCCATAACCACCTGTCATGGGGAAAAAATAATATGCTCCTAACTCTTTTAATTGTTTAACAACAACCCTTTTAACCTTACCTTCGGGCGTCATTGCCATCAGGTTTCCCCTTTTCTATTTTCTCTCCATGCTTCTCAGCTAGGGCAACCAATCGTGAATGATCCATTAACAAGTTAATAAGCATGGACCTTTTAATAGTCACGCTAGCTTTACGTCCTGTATCCGCTACCAGATGCGCGGCATGGAACGCTTCATTTGTTAGGTACAGCTTCATTTACCAGTATCCTTGTCGTCATGCAGACGGCGTATATTATCCCATCTTTTAGGGATAGCACTGGTATCAACATCAGGATCAGGGCCGTATTCTAATGCCTTATGCCCAGCGTCCGTTACGGATAGCCCTCTGCTTCTGGATATAGCTTTCTCCAAATACTTACGACTTAGCAATATGTTTATCTGCCATTGGATATCGTATGCCCCTGCTGCGTTATCTTTTATCTCTTGGAGTGTTGGAGCTTGGTCGTGGTTACTCCAATAATCATTAACAAACTTTAACAGATCGTACTGCTTCTCATTTATCATCTTTAGAAGTCTCCCTTATAAATACTTCTTCCCCTACTGTTCCATCACAGCAATCAAGCACAGGTCTATGACACGCCAAACACTCGTAATGACTTCTTACCAGATGAAGCCGTGTTGGCTGACCACACCACGGACAATCAAAAAACTCTGCACTTAACTTTAATTCATCCATAACAAAAAAACTGGTATCAAAAAAGGAAGTGGGAAACACCTACTGAGGGGATGGTGCCTCCCACTACCTTAGAAAATGGTAGTACGCGTACTACCGAACTACGGCTGAACTACCCAAAATGTATTTTCATCTATACGCCTACCAAAACCATTAAATGAAGCGGTACGCGGTTGAGTACGGCTGACCATCAACACAGCCAACCGCTCCCTCATCCAATCGGGCAATTCATCAACATCACTGTAAGTACCTTCGATTTTATTGTCAACCCTTTCCATGCCAATACATATCACTTCGACACTATCTCTATCTTTATTTATGAAAACACGATAGACGTTATCATCGGGTGATTTATTGTACGACATAGAACATTGTCTCCGATACTCGCCATCCCACATTATCAACGTATTGATCGTTGTCGCATAGGGATAGAACAGACAACTTACCACTAAGATCTTCTGGTATGGTATCCTCTGTATAGGTTTCACCAGCAATAAAATCTGGACTGTAATTGGATATATCAGAAGTCGGCGCAGTACTGTACAATCTGTCACCACGTAAATCCTCATTTACAGCCACAAAGAGCATACCCTTCGTGCGCCCTTCAAGTGCCTCCATTTTATCCTCATGTGCCTTTATCCACGGGTCAATGAACCGCGTGATGGAGGGGTCACGCCATGTATGTCCTAACTCCTTTAGGTGCATAATCTCACCTAACAGCATTTGCATATTGGCATTACTATTGCTTAATGCACGTTTCGCATCCTCTATCTTATGCCTGTGTTCACCCGCAGTTGCACTCCACTTGTTATTGCACTCATAGCCGTGATGTTCAGCTATATCTACTGGAGAAACATCGCGTAAGTGCTTCTTGGCGTTACGAACAGCTACATCTATTTTCTGGCTCGTAAGCATATTGTGTTGTCGGTTATACGAAGCAATCTTATGGTTCTCTATGGTTCTGGAACACACCATATACGTCCACGGGCGACCATCCGATTGCGGATTAACCCTGTAGTCCCCATAGCCTATAAACCCCATACATAAAGTTTTTTGAGGGTGATACACCCAATAGCCCAAACTATTTTTAGAGAACTCACAATGGGGCAGAGCCTTCTTTACCTCTTTGGCAAATTTATTCAAGTGTGCCTCCGCTCCAACGTGGGCTGGCGGATTTATATCCACCGCTTCACACTCTGATGTTAGCCTGTATAAAAACTTTTCCATGTCTTTATTCCCCTGTTACCTTTGTTTCATAAGTTAATCTGAACATAGTGTTACACCACCTGTTATACGCTTGCCTAAACTTACCCTGACCATCTGTTGTTTTTATATCATTTTTATCTAAGAAGTTATAAGCAAGGTGTATTCTTAGTGGATGATTGTAATCCTTAACAATCTGTAACGCAAGCTCCTCAGTAAAGTTCACCCCGTAGCGCATGGGTTCTGACAGTTTATTTGTTACACAGTAGTCAAGAACTTCATGTCTAAGCTGATTGCGGTAATCCCAATCATCAGTGCGTATAAGAAATCCGACTGAAACCACCCACTCCCAGAAAGATGCTAACTCCTGTGCGAGAGCCGCTTTCTTTTCCTTGTCTACTCTGGTTTTCGGCTGGTCGTACAGGAAGGATACAAGTTTGAAAACCTTGCGGTTATCCACAGAAGTCAGATAGAACTGTAGTTTATAATCAGGTCGCTCCTCCCCTTCTCGCACACTCCTGCGTTCTACACGTGGAAGATAAGACCTACCGAGTGCCGTAACCAGAAAGTGTTTGCCATGTTGGCTATGGTTATCGAACGATAACCCTCTTGGTAGATATGTCCGTAAGAAGTTATATCTTGAAGTATCATAGCCAGCCGTCACACACCCACGTACAGTAATGTAATCACCCGATTGAAACTCAGACGTACATCCTGTGCAATCCAACCGCTCCCATATTATCGGTGGATACTCAACGAAAACCTTATCCCACACACCACAATCTTTTGCAGGTAACGCATCATGCAGAATGTACTTGTTCTCGTTAACACGTTCTATACGTTCATTCTTACGTCTACGATCCCGTACAGGTCGTATATCATCTTCCCGTGTGTGGTACTTACTTACTAAAGGCTTCACACTTGCATAGTGATCTGCCACTTCCTTAAAACTATTAAACATATCGTTCTCCTTATTTTTTGGTAGTACGTGTACTACCCATTCCTCACTTTATCAAACGCCTCAACGATCTGCTTGATCTCTTCCTTGGTGTGACCCTCCTTCTTCATGCGCTCAACAGTCTGGGCTAACACCTCTTGAACAATCTCTATTGCTTCCCTGTATTCCATTTAATCCTCCAATCTATAAAAGATATGCTGTCCAATTCGGGCAGTCATGTGCATAGTATGCCGCCATGATGGTGACACGTTAGTAGCATGGTAGAACATTGCGCCCTCTGATATGTCGATGGGAGGGGCAGTGGTTTCGGTAGCTATAGTGGCGACACGTATCGCCGTTTGCCACGCCTCATAATCGTGGATGTCCTCTGGCTTCCCATCACACCAGAAAGAGAATTGACATTTGTCACGTACAGGGTGACCGGAAGGGTAGGTTGGCCCCTCCGTAATAACATCACACACTGTGTCGGGGTAACGCTCATCCGCTACTCGGTTGAGTACGACTTGCGCTACCGCCAACTGTCCGGCTATCGGTTCAGATCTAGCCTCAAAATAGATAGCTACAGCTAAACAAGTTATAGTAGATAACATCACTACCCCCTCAGCAATTGGTCAGAAGTAACGTGAAGGACTACGCCTGATGGAGGCTTCGCCCCTTTGTTGTTGACGACTACCCACAACACAGGGCAATCCCACTTACCCCAACCGCTATACAAATCCCCGTCTGTCAAAACGATAGCCGCTTGCGGATTGATATCTTTATCTTTCATATACGGCGGCACACACTCAACATCCGTACCACCACCGCCGCTAGGTCTGGTTGTTCTAGCGAAATCGTCTAGTTCCTCCAGTGTGTACTTCTCGTCACGTTCCACACGTGTTGTCCAATACAGCATATGAACCCACGATGGCTTCACTGTATCAAAGCAACCCTTGGCCTCACTCACGATAACACGTTGTTCAGCATCACCTATGGACCCTGACATATCCGCCGCGACTACTACCCCGTCGATACTTTCCGAGAGACTATCTGGCATAAAGATGTCATGGTCTGTATAGGCTTCCATATACCTGCGGTTCGGACTTCGATAGGTAGAGTAATCCTTACCTGCACAGTGAGTGCAAACGAACTCACGCAACACTTCCCTGTAATCTACCTGTGGTGTGAGCAAATCCTGCATCTCACGCGGATCACCCTTACCCAGTTTACCAGCCATCAACGCACCCTGTCGGATAGCCTCATCCACTTCCTGATCCAGTTCGCGCTTTTCCTGATCGGATAGTTCCTTGGCACCTTCCCAATCGTGATAGTCAAAGGAAGAACCACCGCCACCGCCTTCTTTTTTCAGTGTATTAAAGACTTGGGCGGTATCCATACCACGAAACCGCTCGTCCACAAGTGCGCTAGAGGGTGCGACAGCAAACCCATCGTGCTTATTATCATCAACAATTTTTAGGTTGATAACAAAATCCATAGATATATTTGCCAACTGTGGATCTTCCTCACACAAGTGCTTCCACGTTTTAAGATGTTTATACAACTTGTGGTAGTTCTCATGGAGTACGACAAATCGTAGTTCTGGGTCTGAAACTCTGCCCACAAACTCCCTGCCATACCCTTCATCCCTACCATTGGTATAGGCGGTAGGGCAATCATCCTCTATCTTCCTATCACCAATCATAAGAATACCAGCGAGAGCCACATACCTTTCGTGACCCATGATATCGACAACGGCCTTGGTTAGCCGTTGCTCGACATTCAACTCTTTCCCTAGTGCTAACATTTTGTTCTCCTTTTTGGGGGTGGGTGACTTTCCGCCGGTATTAATACCCCACCCCTAAATTTGTTAGTACGTGACTAACTATTTCTTGTCCGCCGCGAACATGTAATTGTTTGCCATCGCCCACTCAGTAAACAGCTTGTTTGTCATAACAAGTGACTGCTTGCTGTACTTGGGTGCGCGTACCCCGTTGGCAAATAACGCCTGTGCTTCCTTGTCCAGACGTTGCACATACTTCATCCAAGGCGTAACCCAATCCTTGTCTAAAGTTGATAGTGCGCGGTATACCACCATACACACAGCGCTGGCACTCTCCGGTACCTTGGCAGTTTCGGGAGTAGACTTGATACTCTCCAGTGATGGTAGCTGATCGGCTAACTTGACAAACGCCATCAAGTCCATAGCCCCCCGCTCACCTATAGCACCCATAAGTAAAGCTATTACTGTGCTATCACTCACATTATGCCGTTTCTTCAAGACATCACTTGCCGTTTCACCTGAACGTGGCGTAAAGAACGCCGCCCTTTGCGCCTGTGGATGAAAAATGTAGGGGTTTTCATCTGGGTCTTTGATATCTTCAAACGAGGCGAACAACTGCGGATTGTCTTTCGCCCAACCAAGTATTTCTGGAACGATGCCATTGTTTACCCCCCATTCAATCCACTCTATGTTGGTTGACTTCCGCATCTTGACCGGAATAATACGGTTTCTGTGATGTGGCTCTAACAAATCGCCAACACCCTCTGCCCCTAGATTGGTAGTTGCAAAGATTAAGCTGTCAGGGTGTAGCTTGCGACTACCCAACTGACGCTCCAACATAAGACGTAACAGCGCGTTCTTCACGGCCTTGTTCGCCTTGCCATACTCATCAATCATAAGAATGATCGGCTTGTCCAGATGGACACCAAGTTCCTCATTGGTGAGATACTCAACGTACCCCTTGCCATCCTCGCTGGCCGCGACAAGTTTCGGTATTGTGATATCACCCAAATCCTTGGTGGTACAATCAAAGTAACATGGAACGTGGGTCTTTAGATCATCACCTAACATCTTTAGAATAGATGACTTACCTGTACCCATGTGCCCTTGAACAAGGATAGTCCTGTCCATAGCATACGTCTTTATCGCGTTTACACATTCGTCAATACTCTGTGCATACATATCAATTGCTGAATTAGCCATTTTTTCGTTCTCCTATAAACGAGTTATTGGTAGTACACGTACTACCTAAATATCCAAAGTGGGTAATGTCTTGATGATCTCATCCACTTTGCGTTTCGTTTCGCTCCGCAGATATTCATCCTCACGTAACGCATCAGGTGTCACGCCATACATAGCTTCCTCAAGTGCTAGTCTAGCGGATGACATCTGACTGTTGTTGGACACGTTGAACTGCTCCAACAACTCAATCATCTCTAGGACATTCTCAACGAGGCTGTCCCGAAATACCTTCTTGTCCTCTGTGTCTGCATAGTCCAGACGACTAGACATACGCTCAAGTATCTTAAACAATCTCGTCCAGACTTCTTTGTACGAGTTCTCCAGACGCTCCCGATAGAACGTATCGTAGTGAGTAGCCAAATCGGTGTTGGTGTTGGCGGTCACATCCAAACGAAAGTCACCCTGTTCGGGTAGCGGGAGGTAGTTGATAGAAAACCGGAACTTACGTGCGAGTGCGTCCGGTGTGGGATACTCGGCCTGATAGAACAAACTGCCAAGTTTCGCCTGTGCCTGTGATATGGCGTATTGGTACACATCAAGGAAGGCGTGGGTCAGGTCATGCCACTGCGTCTCGCGCTCGGTCATGTGTTTCTGATAAGAGAAAAACATCTTAGTAGGTAACAGCCGCAACCCCGTATCCAACCACGGCATTGTCATAGCATAGTGTTCGTTGCGTATCAGGCCCGTCAGGTCATGTATGGCCTTCAGTTCAAGACACTTGCCCAACAGCATTTTATGGACACTAGCTACACCGGTTTCGGCATTGTTATTGGTGGTAACTTCTTTGGACGCTGTACGATCTTTTTTCCTACCAGTCCACTGACTAATAGATAGCTCGACATTCATAGCCGCACCTGAGAGCGTAGGCGTTTCCAGCTTTGGTGCTGGTTCAAGTATACCAAGTTTCTTATTCATCTCGGCATCTATCTCTTCGTTGGTCTTTTTATCAAAGAAGTTATAAGCACGTTTTTCTACCGCTAACTGATCTTCGTTACTCATTTTATGTTCTCCTGTTTGGTAGTACGTGTACTACCGAGTTGTTATTGTGGGTGTGATTAGTTCAGCGAGTATGTCACCCGTTTCGGCATTTATGAGTGCTACCCATGTATGCCCGTCTTGTTCCCGTGTCTGCGTAACTATCTTCATCGCGTGTCCTCCTGTTTGGTAGTACGTGTACTACTGATTTCTCAAAAACATCAAAAATTAATTAAATTTCTGACTATAATAAGTATAGCATACCTAACAAGTTATGTCAAGTTATACCAACTTGTGTGAATGGGTGTGTTTGAGTGTTTATAGGTGGGCTAACGTGTAATGTTCTGTAATGTTCCGTAATGTTCTGTATGTGTGCGCCGCAACCTATTGAAAAACAAAGAATGTTCTAATGTTCTTTTTTTGGCGAAATTGGAGAGGGAGATTTTGATGATATATTTTTTACTACATTCCGCTGTAGAGGGGGGAGGTCCATAATAATCCTTTATATTATTTATAAAAAAGAACATTACTACTACTACTACTAATACACACAGGATGACAAAAGCTGATAGGCACTTCTTCTCATAGCTTCACATGCCTAACCACTCATTGCTACAAAAACATAATGTTCTCTCGACACAGAACATTACGGAACATTAGAGAGAACATTAGAACATTACACAAACACGTGATAACAAGTTATGGTAGTACGCGTACTACCAACCACTCACCGCTCACCGCTCTATTCAGAACTGGTTTCAAGCTGGTAGTACACGTACTACTGACTTTTCGTGAGGCTTTCTGCGGACCTTATGCTTCCGCTCACCGCTGCCGAGGGAACTGGTATCAAAGATAAAAAAAAGAGGGACAGAGCCGAAGCCCCGTCCCCCGTGAGTGGTGATGGTTAGTCAGACTTTTTATTAGTCTCCATCTGTGTTTTAACCATCTTATCGAACGCTACCTTATCGAGCGCGATCAGAGCCGCTTTCAATTCGGTGGTAACCTCACCGATATCAAATTTGAACGTCTCTTGTGTTTTCTCGTTCGCATTAACTAGGCGATTGAGTGCAGAAGATGCCTCAGAGAAGGCAAGTTCTACGACTGTCCGAGATGTACGTTCGGCCTTCGGTACTTGCCGACGTTTCAGGTAGGCAGCAATTCGACCTAACACCGCGTTAGGCTGTCTTGCCCAGTACTTCCTATTCTCGGACGTCCACTTGTCGAATGGCGAGACCGCCGCTTCAACTTGCTTGAACCGAGGCAAACCGTCCTTATCGACCGCATCCGCCTTGACTTCCAGCATTTGCTGGCCAGGTAGATCCAAGCCGGCTTCTGCCTTCTTCAAGAGTAGCGCCCATTCGTCAGGCGACACAGTACTTAGTGCCTTGTTTTTGCCTGTAGAATTAGGCGAGACGAAATCCGTCCACGTCTTGAAGCCGTCTTCCTTCAAGGCTTCTATAACTTGTGGCAATTTCTTGTCGCCGGTTACATTATTCTTGGCTAGTTCAGCCAAGCCCTCGCCAGATGCCGCGGATAGCGACCTCTGGTTACTTAGTTTCGATTTTCCCATTTGGGTAAAATCTCCTTTGTTATCGAATTCGCCGGTATTGGCCGTTTCGATGATTGTATTAGAGCACAAAACGTAGGTAATGTATATAGATAAGTGCCAAATGTGGGTATTAATAGCTAATAATAACTAAAAATATGTAGGATTACTCAGCTTTTTGCTTCCTCGCTCGCCGCTTCGTAAAATTGATAGGAAAAAGCCCGAGATCTTCCGCTCACCGCTGCCGAGGGAACTGGTATCAAAGGGAGAGCAGAGCCGAAGCCCCACTCCCCATGATATGTTAGGATACAAGAACGAGTATTATCGCTATTATACAAGGACCAAGTATACATCCGCATAGTAGGCCCGGAAGAAATCCATCTTTTTCCATTACAAGTACCTCTTGAATATTAGCCAGCCGCTAGACCAGCATATTAAGAACACTCCACAACAACCGACAATCAGATCTGCCGGTGCAACGTGGTCAACATAAGGTTGATCTAAGAAGTGCATGATAGCAAACACTCCAATGATTATCCCTGCGAGTAGTCCTAAACGAGTTAGCATTAGATGTCCCTCCATAGTTTGATTGAAGCAAGGAAGCAGATCGCACCAATTACCACCAAACATAGCGGCAACCATACAGTCATAAGATATGTAGCTTCCCCATGTACCATGTACTTGTTAGTCCATGTACCGGCGAATAATGATGCAATACCAATTACAGGTATCACATAACGTAGTATTGTTATTAGCATTGTGTGTCCTCCAAGTTGTGGGGGGCCGAAGCCCCCCGGGTTTGTTTGGTACTACTTCACTAGAGATTGATGACGCCATTGTTTAAGATCGAGGTAGTTTGGTGATGTTGTGGGCAGTAGTACTTCAGCGAGTACCTGACCCGTTTTGGCATCCTTGTATACGTTCCATGTATACACATCAGAACCGATGACCTTAGAGTAATATGCTTGAACAATTACCATCTTATGTCCTCCAAGTTGTGGGGGGCCGAAGCCCCCCGATTGTTATGATGCAGTTGTTGCCAACTGCGCGGTGTATAGAACGAGGAATGATAGGATAGTTAAGGCCAGTATTGCGAACACTGTTGTCGCAGAACCTATCGCTATGCCCTCAGTCTTGAAGCTGTCGTACACTACATAGCCTGCGAACGCAGTGCCGGAAGCAATCAGTAAGTATGCTAGTAATATAAGCATTGGTTGTCCTCTTGTTCGTTTCGATGATTGTATTAGAGCACAAAACGTGGGTAATGTCAACAGATAAGTGCCAAACGTGGGTAAACGTGTTGTTTTATTACAGGCAAAAGGGTAATTTTGTATCCGAATGACCCTACCCTCCCCCTATGACCCACTTGGCTAATTGGGACTCATACATCTATCTATATATTAGCAATCCAGACGAAAATTTTAGGATTTCTCACGTTTGGAGTCCCAACAAACCTTACCAATTTAGTCCGATATTATCTCTATATCTTCGTCGGATATTGGGGGGATTACAGTTATTTTGCGGGTATCTATATCTACGTAGGCCATTCGGACGCCTAGTATTTTCTGTTCTTCTGACAGTACGCGGTAGATTCGGTATGGTCCGTAGCCTTTTTTTGACCCCTTCTTACCTACCTTATCTCCCATAAGTGTTTTGTTTATTTTGCGGTATTTTTCTTTCTTTGCATCGAACAGGTACACTTTACCCGTCGTTCCTGAGATACCTATTACATCGACAGGGCCAAACCCTGCTTGGGGGCGGAATACATAGAAACCCCTATGCAATAAATATTCTGTGAGTATTAACTCACATATTAATCCCTCACCATGCCTTTTGTACATATATGGGGAAGCCCCCCTTTGGAGTCCCAAACATCTTGTGGAAACTTTTTATATTTGATATAGGTTACAACACGGTTGGCAACCTGCGAAAGATATTTATGACTCTGGTAGTAGAACCTGAATTGGGAGTACCATTCTCCCCTGACACTCCATATATAGATCTGCGGGAGCGGGCGGAAGCCGCATGTAATACTGCGCTTAAATTATCCGAGCACGGATTGGACATAGAACCCACCAAAGAAGATAAGGATGTAGCCGCTAAGTTAGCTATATCCTATGCGGGCGATCCTGAAAAGACGTCTAAAAAAGTTACCACAAAGAAGGCAGCTAGTCTTACCCCGGCATCCCTGTTGATGACGAACAGCATATTGCAGGAATTTGGTCAGTCAATTGTGGAGAGTGCCAAGCAGGTACGGCACATGGTGACAAACAAGTTAGTGCTGGAGACTGACAACCCTGACCCCCGTGTGCGTATTCGTGCACTGGAGTTACTTGGGAAGATATCGGATGTTGGTCTGTTTGCAGAAAAATCGGAAGTGACCATAACGCATCAGTCCACGGATGATCTCAGGAACAAGTTACGATCCAAGCTGGCGAAGATTATAGATGCTGAAGAGATTGATGACGCCATTATCATAGATGGAGAAGTTACCGACGTGGATACCGCGCTGGAGTTGAAAGAAGAAAAAGATGCCTCTGAGTGAATCAGTAGATTTCACGGAAGAAGAAGTCCAGTTGATGCTGGCTAACCTTGATAAGTACACCCCCGAGGAGCTTACCGAGATAGACAGTATAGTAGATGAGCTGGAGCAGAGGAAATATAAGAAGCAGTCGCTGGATGATCTCATAGAGTTCTGTCAGCATATGCAGTCGGACTATAAAGTAGGTAAACATCACCGGATGTTGGGTGATATGCTCATGGGTATCGAGGCTGGTGACAAGGATCGTATCTGTGTAAACATCCCTCCCCGTCATGGGAAGTCCCAGTTGGTGTCGATTATGTTCCCAGCGTGGTTTTTAGGACGAAATCCGACTAAAAAAGTGATGATGGTGTCCCATACTACCGATTTGGCTGTCGATTTTGGTCGAAAAGTACGTAATTTGATCGCAACGGACGCTTATAAGTCGATTTTTCCGGATGTTGCGCTTGCTGTTGACTCGAAATCAGCCGGTAGGTGGAACACAAGTGCGGGTGGTGAGTATTATGCGTGTGGTATAGGCTCATCCATCGCTGGTCGTGGCGCAGATTTGCTGTTAATTGATGATCCGCACTCGGAACAGGACGTTATTAACGGGAATTTTGAGGTTTTTGAGAAAGCCTACGAGTGGTTCACCTATGGTGCTCGTACTCGTCTCATGCCGGGGGGTAGTGTCGCAATTATCCAGACCAGATGGCATATGGATGACCTGACTGGGCGTGTTGTGGTCGATATGTCCCAGAATGACAAGGCAGATCAGTACGAGATAGTGGAATTTCCGGCTATATTGGAAGTACCTAACAAGAGTGACTCCGGTTATACGCAAAAACCGTTATGGCCTGAGTTTTTTGACCTTGACGCACTACTTCGCACCAAGGCTTCCATGCCGGCGTTCCAGTGGAATGCACAGTATCAGCAGGAACCCACGGCAGAAGAAGCCTCTATTGTAAAACGTGAATGGTGGCAGTCATGGGGGGATAAGAAGCCTCCGTTGTGTGAATATATCATAATGTCGCTTGATGCGGCGGCAGAATCACATAACCGAGCTGACTTCACGGCACTCACTACATGGGGTGTTTTCTTAAACGAAGAAACAAGTGTGTATAATATTATATTGTTAAATAGTATTAAGAAGCGTATGGAGTTTCCTGAGTTAAAAGCTCTGGCTATGGAAGAATATGCAAAGTGGGAACCGGATTCCTTCATTGTGGAGAAAAAGAACTCTGGTACGGCTTTGTATCAGGAGATGCGTAGGATGGGGTTGCCTGTACAGGAGTATACCCCACATAGAGGATCAGGGGATAAACTTGCGAGGTTAAATTCTGTTTCAGATATTGTGTCTTCGGAGTTAGTATGGGTACCTTCTACACGTTGGGCAGAAGAAGTGGTAGAAGAGATTGCGGGATTCCCGTTTATGAGTCATGATGACTTGGTTGACTCTACAGTAATGGCTCTTATGAGATTTAGACAAGGCGGGTTTATACGGTTGCCTACGGATGAACCGGAACCAATACAGTACTTTAAACACCGTGCTGGTGGGTATTATTAAAACAGGGAGAACCTTAAATGCCATCTACAATTCCTTTTGATCCTTCTCTAGTACTCGGGAACTTGATAAATCTGGACAAGATTAACGGCCTCAAAGCAATTGCTGAGGAACAGAAACCCGCTGATGACGCACAGGATGCCTTGAATGCGCTGATATTGAACAAGCGTAAATTGGATATGACTTACCAAGAAATGGTCAATATGGGTGTTAGTGTTTCAGATCTGACATCCTTTGAGCAGATGATAGAGAAGTTAAAAGGCGATATAGCCACTCATGCCGCCAAGTATGGTGATGAGGTAATGAAGTCCGCAGGTAAAGTTGAAAGTACTAAGGACTCTCAGGATCAGAAGCAGATTAACGAAGCCCCGGAAAGCCCTATAGATTGGAATAAGTCCAGCATAAAGAAGATGCCACTTAGTTCTGATACGATGAATGTTGACGTCCAATATATCCGGAATGAGACAGAAGTGGATAGTAATGAAGCTCATGCTTCCGCAGTTGCACTTGCTGTTAGCGGATCGGTGGGTTCAATATTTGGATCATCTGTTACAGCGAGCGCAGCTCATTCAGCTAAAAGCAGTACGTTGCATCAGACTTCGCAGCATGAAATTGTAGGTACTCTTGTTATTACCGCGACTTGTACTCACAAGATCGCTGATGTTTTTGCTCCCTTTATAATGGACCCTGATAAGGCTATTGACGCTTGGAACCTTTCCTATCCGCAGTCAACGTTGGATACAACATCAGAAGCTGAGTTGAAGAAGGCTCTCGCAGTTAAGGCCGATGAGAAAGATCCTAAACTTTATCTGCTTTCCGGCCAAACAATGGGCAGTTCGTTTGTCGGTATGGTTCATATCATTCAGGCCCAGACAACTGATAGTACGCAATCAGAAAGTGCTAGAACTTCTGCAGCGGCGGTAGAAGCAAAGGCATCAGGTCTTTTCACTTATTATAGTGGCAAGTTTGGGATATCCAGTGATTCGAGCAAGAAACTTCAAGATCTGTTAAGTACAAATGACATGACTTCACATTGTTGTTTGGTTACAATGGGTCTTATACCATCACTGAAGAGTAACGAAGTTGGTACTACTATTAAGACTCTTCAGCCAGATGCAAAAGAAGTTATGGATCAATTATCTGAGATTCAGAATGCTACCGATGGTGAAGTAACAAGCCCGGATGATAAAGCAAAAGCGGCTAGAACTGGGCAGAATTTTATAGAGCTGCAAAACTCTTACCTGAAGAACTCTGTTTCTTCAGTCATCGAGTCTGAAGTAACGCAGAACAAGGTTATTGATACTAATTCATTGATGACCGCATTTGATGATTTTGTAAAGAAGGCAGCGGCAGATGACGCTTGTGGCGTTCCAATAAATTTCTTTGTTAAAGAGATTACAAAAGAAGAAATAGCTAAAGCATATTTGAAGAAGTACAGTCCACTACCAAATTGGCAACTATCTTCTGATGATGATAGCTCTAGTGCAGAGAAAAGTAGTTAGGATAGATCATGGCTGTTGATAAAGCGTTAACTCCATTAACCAACGGGGCAGCAGGTGTTCCGGTTACGGGTGAAGAACTTGAGATAGAGATCATTAACCCTGATATGGTTACACTTGACGACGGTAGTGTTGAGATAACTCTTATTCCCGGTAAGGATGGGGGTGACAATGAGTTTACATCCAACCTTGCCGAATCTCTGGATGAAGATGTACTACAAGCTCTAGCTGACGAAGTAATAGGGTTAGTGGACGCAGACATTGATAGCCGAAAAGATTGGGCTGACACTTTTGTTAAGGGACTTGATGTACTTGGTTTCAAGTATGAAGAACGTACTGATCCGTGGGATGGCGCATGTGGTGTGTACTCTACGGTACTTGCAGAAGCAGCTATACGTTTCCAAGCGGAGACAATGAGTGAGACTTTCCCCGCTGCTGGTCCGGTAAAGACAAAGATACTCGGTGAGGAAACTAGGGATAAGGAAGAAGCCGCTGCTCGTGTAAAGGCAGATATGAATTACGAACTCACTGAACGTATGATTGAGTACAGACCGGAGCACGAACGACTCTTATATAGCCTAGGACTTTCAGGATCTGCTTTTAAGAAAGTCTATTTTGACCCCAATATAGATCGGCAGACGGCTGTTTATATCCCTGCCGAGGATGTGATTGTACCCTACGGTGCATCGCATATAGAGAGCGCAGAACGTGTTACACACATTATGCGTAAGACGAAAAATGACCTGAAGAAACTTCAGGCTAATGGTTTCTACCGTGAGGTAGAGCTTGGTGACCCACAGCCGTTCCATACAGATATAGAGGAACGTAAGGCTGAAGAGGGTGGTTATTCTATAACGGACGATGATCGTTATGCTGTGTATGAAATACACGCTGATCTTGTCATAGACGGTATTGACGATTCTGACGAGGAGATCGCAAAACCATATGTAATTACTATAGAGCGTGGAACATCAGAAATACTTGCTATACGAAGGAACTGGCATCCTGATGATTCATTGATGTTAAAACGTCAGCATTTTGTTCACTATGTTTATGTACCGGGATTCGGATTCTACGGTCTTGGGCTTATTCACATTATAGGTGGGTATGCCAGAGCGGGTACGAGTCTGATACGACAGCTTGTAGATGCAGGTACGCTGTCGAACTTGCCCGGTGGTATAAAATCTCGCGGTCTCAGAATTAAGGGAGATGATACTCCGATTGAGCCGGGAGAGTGGCGTGATGTGGACGTCCCATCCGGTAGTATCCGTGATAACATCATGCCACTCCCATATAAAGAACCTAGCAATACGCTCTTACAGCTTCTTAATCAGATTACGACGGAAGGTCGTAGGCTCGGTGCTATCAGTGATATGAACATCTCTGATATGTCAGCTAATGCTCCTGTTGGTACTACGCTGGCGTTACTTGAACGTACACTTAAACCTATGGCCGCAGTACAGGCACGTGTTCATTACGCGATGAAGCAGGAGTTCAAACTCCTCAAGGATATAATGTCTGAGTTTGCGTCAAACGAATACGATTACCAACCGCTTCGCGGGGAAGTAAGTGCACGTAGAGGAGACTACGAGACTACAGATGTAATACCTGTAAGTGATCCTAATAGTTCCACTATGGCCCAGCGGGTTGTGCAATACCAAGCTGTATTGCAAATGGCGCAAGCTGCACCACAGATATACGATCTACCGCAACTTCATAGGCAGATGATAGAAGTGTTGGGTGTCAAGAATGCTGATAAACTTGTTCCTACAAAGGACGATATAAGGCCAGCAGATCCAGTAAGCGAGAATATGAATGCGCTTCGTGGAAAACCTATGAAGGCATTTATCTATCAGGATCACGATGCTCATATCACTACGCATACATCGTTTATGCAAGATCCTATGGTCGCTCAAATGATCGGACAAAATCCACAGGCCAAACAGATAATGGCATCGCTACAGGCGCATATAGCCGAGCATCTGGGCTTCAATTACAGGAAACAATTGGAAGAACGTCTGGGTGTAGAGCTACCACCACCGAACGAAGAGCTGCCTGAAGAGATTGAAGTGGATCTTGCACGGCTTATGGCGAAGGCTGGACAGCAACTTACACAGGCTCATCAGCAACAAGCTGCACAGAAACAGGCGCAGCAACAAGCTCAAGATCCTATACTCCAGTTACGGCGTCAGGAAGCACAGACTAAACAGGCTGAAGTAGAACGTAAGGCTAAGAAAGACATAGAAGACCAGAATATGCAGAAAGCCGATATGCTACGAAAAGTTCAAAAAGACGCGGCGGATTCCGTACTCGATGCTCAGAGGATCGAGATTGATAAAGTTAAGACCGTAATAGACGCTAAAGAATCTCAGATTAAGTTGGATGCAGATATAAAACGAGACGCTGCTAAATTAGATTTAGAAACGTTTAAGGAATTAACTACTCCACCTCCTATACCCCCTTCTAATAACAAGAAAGAATAGACTGAATGGCTACAACCGTCTTTGACGTGCTTACAGAACGTATGGAGGAACAAAAAACCTCTGCATTGCAATTCCTTGCTGACGGTGGCGCAAAAGATTACGCCGAGTACAGGAATGTGTGTGGTTTGCTTCGAGGTCTGCAAACTTCACTATCTATTGTTCAAGACCTTTCGCGCAATTTTCTGGAGGATGATGATGGCTAAAGCAGCTATTAAACCTGAACTTGTTAGTGACGAAGAATTAGAGGCACAACTTCCCGTACCTGTCGGATATCATGTCCTTGTGGCTATGCCGGAAGTTGAGGATACTTATGATGATTCTAAGATCCTTAAAACAGTAACCGCAAAGCATCATGAAACCATACTGTCTATTATAGGATTAGTTCTGGATATGGGAGATCAAGCCTATAGTGATAAGGATAGGTTCCCTGCAGGACCGTGGTGTAAGGTAGGTGATTATGTTATGTTCCGCGCCAATTCTGGGACAAGATTTTTAGTCGGCGGAAAAGAATATCGTTTGATGAACGATGATTCTATAGAAGCAATAGTACATGACCCCCGTGGTGTTTCACGTGCATAGGAGATAAGAATGCCGTTTAAGAAAGTCGAATATTCGTTTCCGGACGAAGATAAGGGTTCCAATATAGAGATAGAACCCTCTAGTGCTATCGAGGTTGATCTAACTGGTAAGAAAACAGAGGAAGAGGTAAAGGCTGATAATGCTGTTAGTACTACAGATGTGGAAGATTCGAGTGATGGATTTCAAGTCGAAGTTATCGACGACACACCTGAAGCGGATCAGAATCGTAAGACTTCTGAACCTCCAGAAGAAGTTACTGATGAGGAACTTGAGGATTATTCTGAAAAAGTTCGTAGGCGAATAAAGCATTTCAGTAAAGGCTATCATGACGAACGTAGGCTAAAAGAGCAAGCAGTACGTGAGCGTGAAGAGCTAGAAAAGTATGCTCAACAACTTGTTTCTGAGAATAAGAATTTAAAAACTTCTCAGAATAAAAACCAAACAATACTTCTAGACCAAGCTAAACGTACAGCAGAAGGTGAGCTATTACAGGCTAAGAGCGCGTATAAGGAAGCGTATGAAGCTGGTGAAGCAGATGCTGTTGTAGAAGCACAAGAAAAGTTAACGGCTGCTAAGATAAAGGCTGATCGGTTAAACAACATACAGTTACCTTCTTTACAGAAAGAAGAAACAACTGTAGAAGGAGATAGCACAACAGAATCCACCCCCGTAAAGGTCGATGAACGGGCTAATGAATGGGCGAAAGCCAATACATGGTTCGGTTCGGATGACGAGATGACAAGTTTCGCGTTGGGGTTGCATAATAAACTTGTCAAACAGGGTATGAACCCGCAGAGCGATGAGTACTACGAGGCCATTAATGGCCGTATGCGAGAAGTATTTCCAGATAACTTTGGGAATGTCGATAAACCAGATAGGAAGACGTCTAAGCGTCAGGCGAACGTGGTTGCACCCGCTACGCGGAGCACTTCACCAAAGAAAGTGGTGTTAACGCAAACACAAGTAAACCTAGCGAAGCGTTTAGGGGTTCCTCTTGAAGACTACGCCAAACAGGTTGCAATAGAAACGAGGAAGAATGCAAATGGCTGATAATCGTATTAATCGTGAGCAGAATACACGTGAGAAAGAGACTCGTAAGAAGGCTTGGCAGCGTCCGGAGATTTTACCTTCTCCTAATCCTGAGCCGGGATATGAGTATCACTGGGTGCGTGTATCCACGCAAGGATTGGTTGACGCCACGAATGTCTCCTCAAAACTACGCGAAGGTTGGGAGCCAGTTAAAGCAAAAGATCATCCGGAAATTACAATGGTTACTGTCGAGAATGAGAAATTCAAAGACAATGTTGTGATTGGCGGCTTGATGTTATGTAAGGCTCCAGAGGAACTAATTGAGGAACGTAATTCTTATTACGCAGAACAGACTAAAGCTCAAATAGATTCCGTTGACAACAACCTGATGCGAGAAAACGATCCTCGTATGCCGCTCTTTAATGATCGGAAGACGAAGATCACTTTTGGTAACGGAACTTAATCTTAACAGGAGTATAAGCGATGGCTTATCCTACAGTAGATGCCCCTTATGGGCTAAAGCCAGTTAAGATGATTAGCGGTTCCCCCTATACTGGTGTTAGCCGACAGTACAGAATTGCTAGTGCGTATAACACCAACATCTTTTATGGGGATGTCGTTAAACTTGTAACTGGAGGCACCGTCGAGCGGGATACCGCTGATGCTGCCATGACACCTATTGGTGTCTTCTTGGGATGTACTTTTACTGATCCCGGTACATCTCAACCTACCTTTAAACAGTATTGGCCAGCTAGCACGGTTGCTAGTGATGCGAGAGCATATGTGGTCGATGATCCGAACGTGTTGTTTAAAGTCGCCGTAGTTTCATCTGGAACTACTATATCTAGCCTTGCTATTACCGATATTGGGGCAAATTTACAGATGGTAGATAATACCGGCAGTACTACTACTGGCAATTCAAAGATTGCTGCTAATGCTACTTCCGCTACTACCAACACTTTCCCACTTCGTGTAGTAGATGTTGTTACTGATACCAAAACTTCCTCGACAGCCTTCCCTGAAGCGCTTGTCAAGTGGTGTGCTGGCCATCAGTTTGACAACACAACCGGCGTATAGGGGAGTAACGTAAAATGGCTATTTCACGCGCCCAATTACTAAAAGAACTCCTCCCCGGTCTTAATGCTCTATTTGGTTTGGAGTATGCTAAGTACGGTGAAGAACATAAGGAGATTTTTGAAACAGAATCTTCAGACCGTTCTTTTGAGGAAGAGACGAAACTTTCAGGTTTCTCTGCTGCACCAGTCAAAGACGAAGGCTCTGCCATCGAGTATGACAATGCACAGGAAGCATGGACGGCTCGTTACACACACGAAACCATTGCGATGGGATTCTCAGTTACTGAGGAAGCAATTGAGGATAACTTGTATGACTCTTTGTCTGCTCGTTATACGAAGGCTCTTGCCCGCGCTATGGCTTATACCAAACAGGTTAAGGGGGCTACCATTCTTAATGAAGCCTTCTCCACCACTCATGGTGATGGCGTAGCACTTTGTTCTACTTCCCATCCACTTGTTTCTGGTGGTACCAACTCAAATACGCCCTCTACAGCGGCTGATCTTAACGAGACTTCTCTTGAAGCCGCCGTTATTTCGGTTGCCGGTTGGACGGATGAGCGTGGCCTGTTGATCGCCGCAAAACCACGTAAACTCGTTATTCCACCAGCGTTGCAATTCGTTGCTACCCGCTTGCTGGATACCGAGGGACGTGTGGGTACTGCGGATAACGATATCAACGCCATTAAAAATAATGGTTCGGTGCCTCAAGGGTACTCGGTCAACCACTATCTGACTGATACAGATGCGTGGTTCCTTATGACTGATGTGCCAAATGGCTTGAAGCACTTCACTCGTGCCCCGATGTCTACATCTATGGATGCTGATTTCGACACGGGTAACAGCCGTTATAAGGCGAGGGAACGTTATTCGTTCGGTGTTTCTGATCCTCTAGGGGTCTATGGATCACCCGGTGCTTAACGATCTTGTTATCTAGGGGGGTACTTGCTACCCCCCTTTTTTTATTATATGTTTTGACGTATCCCTGACAGTCTCAATGACTGACACTAGCCAAGACAGGAGATAAGCATGGCTAATACAACGTTTAACGGTGCCGTCCGTTCAGAAAACGGCTTCAAAGTTATAAATGTAGCTGCAAATACTGGGGTTGTTACCGAAACCTCTTCCCAAGCCTCTACAGGTGTTTTTACCAACAAGTACATGAAACATGTTGGGTATGCCACAGGCGTTACTGTAAATACCACGGCGGGTGATAGTCCTGCTATTGGTGAGTTCACGCAACCAGCTAATACTATCATAACCAATATCAAGATATTTTGTGCTACCGCTCCAACTATTGGGACGGGTGATATTGGCTACGAAGTTGGAACTTCCAGTTCAGGAGCACAGATTGTAGCGGCTGTTACTGACCAGATTCTAGATGGTGGTACTACAGTTGTTGTCGGTAATGTAACATTGCCTTCGTTGGTTCTTCAGACTGAAAGCGGAACGACTGCTCCAGCTTCTGTCCAGTATACGGATACGGCAAGAACAATTTATTGCAATATTACCAATACTGCAGACGCAACCACGGCTGGCTCCTTTACGTTCATTATTGAGTATGTGCAGATTGCATAGTCGGGGGTCTGCTTTTCTAACTAGTATAGGGAATAAGATATGTCCTCTGATATTCAATCAACGTTTATAGAGTCTGCAGCAATAGACGCTGATGGTATTTCTACTGCTGCGGCGGTTGGTAATAATGCTAATCTGGTCATTGGGGGTGCTTTAGCCTCTGGAGGAGCAGTTACTTTTGACCAACCTCGTAATGTCACTATTCTGAGCGCAGGTAATGACTCAGGGATTTCCTTCACTGTTACAGGAACAGATGAAGCGGGAGATTCTGCAACTGAGTCCATTACCGGGGCAAACGCTGGTACAGCAACAGGTTCAGCCTATTTTGCAACTGTTACCGCAATTGCTGCGGTAGGAGATCCTGCTGGAAATGTGAGTGCTGGTTCCGGTACTACTATTGCTGCCCCTATGTTCAGGGGTAGGATGAGACTTCGTGGCATGTATGTTGTGAATACTGGTACTGCAGGTACAACTACTTTCAGGCAAACTTCTTCATCTGGCACAGTAAAGATGCAGTTTAATACTGTAGCTTCTGCGAATACTACGCAGTACCCTGATGTTCCTGATGATGGGATCTTGTTTACGGGTGGTGGTTACGTTTTATACACGCAGGGAACTCTGTCTTCTATAACGGTGTTCTACTCGTAGGAGAGTCTCATGCGGGCATATTATAAGTCAGGTGGTGGTGTACGTAAGCCAGATAATATGCCAGCAAGGAATAAGAAGAACTTTAGGTCAACCAAGTCTGGCGCAGGTATGACCAAAGCCGGGGTTGCTGCATATCGCCGCAAAAATCCCGGTAGTAAGTTAAAAACGGCTGTTACGGGAAAGGTGAAAAAGGGCAGTAAGGATTCTAAAAGGCGTAAGTCCTTCTGCGCTAGGTCTGCTGGACAGATGAAGAAGTTTCCAAAGGCAGCCAAAGACCCTAATAGTCGTTTAAGACAGGCTAGAAAGCGTTGGAAGTGTAGATAATGCCTAGCAAGAGTAATAAGCAGCACAGGTTTATGGGTGCTGTAGCTAATAATCCAGAGTTCGCCGCGGAAGTTGGCGTTCCTCAATCTGTGGGAGCTAGTTTTATGGCTAAAGATAAGAAGAAGAAGTACATGGGCGGCGGATTGCATAGGATGCCTAAGTATCAAAGGGGGGATATGGTAGAAGCTGATCTTCCGACTATTAGCGCACCTGAAGGTCCAGCTAGGCGTCGTCCTACTGACAGAGAGTTAAGAATGGATGAAACTCGTACTAGACCTATGGGTTTTCATGGAGATGGGGGCGAAGAATTTGATGTTGAGCGAGTAAAACCCCGGAAGAAAAAGAAGAAAAAGGGTCTGCGTAACCTCTATGCCGGGGGTAAAGTTCGCGGCTGCGGTAAGGCTATACGAGGCCGTAAAAAGGCTAAACGTATAGTTATGAAGGGTTCCTGATGGACGGTAGAGCGGGCTACAGTGTCAAGCGCAAAGTAAAAGAGTTTGTGCAAAAAAGAAAAGATGCTGTCCCGAAGTATCTTAAAGGTACGTGTAGCGACCATGCTAACAGGGATATTGAGGATTGCTGTAAAAGAGTGGAGAGGAGAAACAAATGCCTACCGTAGGAAAGAAGAAGTTCCCATATACTAAAGCCGGAAAGATGAAGGCCGCGAAATACGCGAAAAAGACCGGTAGTAGAGTCAAGAAGAAAACTAAGAAAGCGTAGTAATGGCTACTTCAGGCACAACAGCGTTTAATATGGACTTTACGGAGATCGCTGAAGAAGCGTGGGAACGTGCTGGCCGTGAAATGCGATCTGGATATGACCTACGTACTGCTCGTAGGTCTATGAATTTACTTACTATAGAATGGCAGAATAGGGGCATAAACCTGTGGACAGTGGATTCTGGCACTGTAAATCTTACTACAGGCACTTCACAATACACCCTTCCTGCTGATACAATAGATTTATTAGAGCAAGTCATACGTACTGATAGCGGTAACACGACTAAACAATCTGACCTTAATATTAGTAGAATCAGCGTAAGCACGTATGCCTCGATACCTAATAAGTTGACACGTGGTAGACCAATACAATTATGGATAGAGCGGCTCGTTGATGCCCCTCGTATAAACATATGGCCTGTGCCGGATAGTAACGATTATACACTCGTGTACTATCGTCTTAGGCGTATCCAAGATGCCGGAAATGGGGCTGAAACAGCCGATATGAATTTTCGTTTTCTGCCTTGTTTAGTAGCAGGATTAGCCCACGGTATAGCCATGAAAGATCCAGAACTTGCTCCTAGGATTCAAATGTTGAAGGCTGAATATGAAGCCCAGTTTGAATTAGCAGCAGGAGAAGACCGGGAAAAGACCTCAGTTAGGTTTGTACCCCGTGCTACTAGAATTTGAATTATTATTCAGGAGTTTAATAGATGGAATGGATTAGAAGCAGAATTACCGAACCGACTACATGGCTTGCAGTTGGTGTCGGAGCGTTAGTCTTATCTGTGGCCGTACCGCAAGGTGCTTTCTACTTTTTGGTAGGGGCAGCCGTTACAGCCGTAGTTGGGGCAGTACTAAGAGAGAAGGCCCAATTATAAGGTCTTATTATGTCTGAAAGGTTTGCATCCGGTAAGAATGCCATAGCAGAGTGCGACGTTTGTGGATTTGTATACAAACTACATGAACTGCGTACTACTACTGAAAAGGGGAAAGTCACTAATATATTGGCATGTCCTACATGTTGGGATGCAGACCACCCTCAGAATAAACTAGGTATGTACCCAGTGCTCGATCCGCAAGCTATACGGAATCCCCGCCCTGATTATGCGGGTCGAGCACAGAGTAGAGCGCAGATTGTTCCTGTTACTTCTACAGGAGGAGTTAATCCGGCTGGGGAAGAAGAAATACCACCTGTTATAGGTGCTGGATTTATAGGTCAGGTTGTAGTAACAACTTCCTAGGAGTTTGGTCTAGATATGAATTATGCAGAATTAAAAACAAATATAGCGGATATATGTGAGAATACCTTTACGGATGCTCAATTAGCCCTGTTTGTAGATCAAGCTGAACAGAATATATACAATACCGTACAAGTTCCCCCGTTACGCAAAAATTCCCAAGGTGCTCTAACATCCGGTAATAGGTTTCTGACTGTACCAGATGATTACCTTTATACGTATAGTTTAGCTGTATTAGATAGTAATGGCGTACATACTTATTTATTGAATAAGGATGTTAATTTCATCCGTGAAGCATACCCTAACCCTGCTACTACTGGTACACCTGTACACTACGCAAACTTTACTGATACAAGCCTTATAATCGGACCAACACCTAGTAGTGGTTTTACCGTAGAATTGCATTATGGGTTCTATCCTGAATCTATTGTCACTGCTAGTACCACATGGTTAGGAAACGAATTTAGCTCTGTATTGCTAAATGGTTCTTTAATTGAAGCTGCACGTTTCATGAAGGGCGAACCGGATATAATTGCTAATTACGAGAAATTATATCTACAATCCATAGGATTACTTAAAAATCTAGGTGATGGTAAGCTACGTGAAGATGCTTATCGTTCCGGTCAATATAGACAAGCTGTAAGTTAGGAGTAAATTATGGCAATTTCACAAGCAATGTGTACTTCTTTTAAAAAAGAGCTACTTGAAGGAACACACAATTTTAAGAACAGTGGTGGAGATACTTTTAAGATTGCACTATTTACTAGTAGTGCTTCTCTGGGCGCTGCAACAACAGCTTATGCAAGTAGCGGGATAAACGAAGTAGCTAACGGGAATGGTTACACAACAGGTGGTAATACCCTTACCAGAGTTGATCCAACCAGTAGTGGCACCACAGGGTTTACTGATTTTGCCGATACTACATGGAGTAGTGCGACAATTACGGCCAGAGGAGCTATGATTTATAACGATACTGACTCCGATAAAGCGGTAGCAATACTAGATTTTGGGGCTGATAAATCATCTTCTGGTGGTAATTTTACCGTTACATTCCCTGCAGCGGATGCAAGTAACGCTATTATTCGTATAGCATAAGGGGTCTAAAGTGGCCCTGTTATACGGTTGGGGTAGAAGCACTTGGGGTAGTGGAGCATGGGGAGCCGTTGCTCCCGTAGCTGTTACAGGGGTAGCAGGTACATCTGCTCTTGGTTCTGAAACTGCCACAGGTAGTGCTAGTATTGCTGTCACAGGCGTTAGTGGTACAGGGGCCGCAGGTTCTGTAGCTGCGGTTACATCATTTAATGTAACTGTTACAGGGGCAGCGGGTACCGCAAGTATAGGTTCGGTTACAACCGAGGCTACACAAGGGCTAAATGGGTGGGGTAGAGGCACTTGGGGATCAGGGCCGTGGGATGCGGCACTCCCTGCGGGTGTTTCTTCAGGATTAGCAGCTACTAGTGGCCTTGGTTCGGTTACAGTTACAGGTATCGCAGATATAACACCTACAGGTGTATCTGCTACAAATTCAGTAGGATCTGTAACGGCTGGAGGTGGAGCGGAAGTCTCTGTAACAGGTGTTTCTGCTACAGGGGCATTAGGTACTTCTACAGCCACAACAGGGGCAAATGTAGTACCTACGGGAGCCTCTGCAACAGGTGCAATAGGATCTGTTACAGCTACAGGGGGAGCGAATGTAGTACCTACAGGAGCTACTGCAACAGGTGCAGTAGGGTCTGTGACTGTATCTTTGGGTGCTAATGTAGTACCTACAGGTGTAAGTGCTACAGGGAGTGTAAGTACACCGTTGGTTTGGGGTGTGGTAGACACAAGTCAAACTTCAAATTTTGCGGCTATAAGTACTTCCCAAACGCCAAATTGGCAAAATGTTAGTGGATTTTAGGTGTACATAGTATTATGTTAACACACGGTGATTGTACGAGGATTATGTAAATGGCAACTCAATACACTACTATTCTCAAGCTGGCTTTACCTACTCAGGGGGAGCTGGATGGATCTTGGGGTACTACAGTAAATAACAACATTACCTCTATGGTAGAAGAAGCTGTTGCTGGACGAAGCGTTATAAATACTTGGTCTAGTAATTCTCACACGCTCACGACAGCTAATGGCACTACCGCAGAGGCTAGAGCGGCTATGCTTAGTCTTACCGATACGGGAGATCAGCTTGGCTCTAATGCAGCTACTGTTATTTGCCCCGCTGCTTCTAAAATATACATAGTGACGAATGCTGTAGGTCAAGCGGCCACCCTAAAGACCGCCTCTGGAACTGGTATCGCTATACCGAATGGAGCTACCATGCTTCTATTCTGTGACGGCACCAATGTAGTTGAAGGTATAAACAATGTTACCGGAACTCTCACCACGGCGGCTATAACTGCTAGTGGTATTATAAAAACAGATAATACTACTGAAGCAACAAGTACAACCGATGGTTCATTACAAACTGATGGTGGGTTATCTATAGTAAAAGATGCAGTCTTTGGCGATGATGTTAAGTTGTTATCTGATGCTGCAGTATTGTCATTTGGTGCTGACTCTGAAGTTACACTAACACACGTTCATAATGATGGACTATTGCTTAATACTGATATGCAACTTCAGTTTCGTGATTCTGCAATAAATATTAGATCAGACGCTGATGGTGACTTGGACATTAATGCTGATGATGAAGTTGAAATTAATTCAACTCTTATTGATATAAATGGAAACCTAGATGTTAGTGGCACAGGTGTTATTGCTGGGGCAGTTACTACTGCTGCCTTAACTGCTAGTGGTATTCTGAAAACAGATGATACAACAGAGGCTACATCTACAACTGACGGTTCATTACAAACTGATGGTGGATTATCTGTAGCAAAGGATGCAGTCTTTGGTGATGATGTTAAGTTGTTATCTGATTCCGCCGTACTTAGTTTTGGTGCAGATTCAGATACTACATTAACACATACAGACGGTAGCGGTCTTACCCTCAATTCAACTAACAAGATTATGTTCAATGATGCTAGCCAGTTTATACAAGGATCTAGCGGCACTGTACTTTCTCTTGGCGCAACAGATGAGATAGATCTTACAGCTACGACTATCGACATCAACGGGGCTGTCGCCCTGAACGGTGCGATTACCGGTGCAACAGATATTACGCTATCGGGAGAGCTTGACGCAGCCACACTGGATATAAGTGGAAACGCCGACATAGACGGTACTACTAATTTAGACGCTGTGGATATCGACGGCGCGGTTCAAATTGATAACACAGTTACCGTTGGTGTTGATGATACAGGGTACGATGTTAAATTCTTCGGTGCCACTGCCAGTAGGTATCTGTTATGGGACGAGTCCGCTGATAATTTACTTTTCCCAGATAATGTAAAAGCTAGTTATGGAACAGGCTCCGACTTACAAATTTACCATGATGGTTCAGATAGTTATATTTCTGATGGAGGAACTGGCGATTTAAAAATTGGTGGCGCTACCAATGTAAAGATTCAAAATCCGAATGGTAGTGAAGTAATGGGGGTTTTCACACAGGATGGTGCTGTTGATTTGTACCACAACAATGTCAAAAAGTTGGAAACGACTGCTGTAGGAGCTACTGTAACCGGAACGCTTATAGCTACTAATTATAGCAATACTATAAATGGTAGTAATGTTTTCGACTTTGGTGCTTACCAAAACTTTATCGTCACGTTGAATGGTAATCTAACTCTTGCAAATCCTAGCACAGAACAGGTTGGGCAAAGCGGGATTATCTGCTGTATTCAAGATGGGACGGGTAGTAGGACGCTGAGTTTAGGAACGGACTACGAGACTGCTGGTGGTGCAGGGATAACCCTAAGTACCGCCGCCAATTCCGTAGATATTATTCCATACTTTGTTAAAGCATCAGGAAGTATTCAACTTGGTGCAGTACAGTTAGCGTTTAGTTAGGGAGAGCGTTTATGCCTGTATTCGGGACACAGAACTTTGGAAGCGGAGCCACAAGTGCTTATACAGTAGATAAGTCTTGTATGTTTGATTTTGCTTCTGCTTCTTACCTAACAAGAACTCCGGGGTCTGCTGGTAATCGTAGAACTTGGACGATGAGTGTTTGGCTAAAAGTGACTCGATTTCCTAGTAGCACTGGTGGGGGGCTTGTAGTTTATCAAGCTGGCTCCACGGAATTTAGGTGGTCAGATAGTAATGACCAAATGTATCTAAATGATGGCGGTTTTTTCAAAGTAAGTACAGGCAAACTTAAAGACACGACAGGATGGTTTCATCTTTGTATTATTGCAGATACTCCACAAAGCACTGCAAGTGAACGGTTCAAAGTGTATATAAATGGGGCTGTTCCTACATTAACAACAGATAATGCTCCAGCCCAAAATTTTGACTTTGATATTAACGATACACAAGCACAAAATATAGGAAAAGAAGGGTCCAATTATTGGGATGGCTATATGGCAGACTTCCACCTAATTGATGGAACGGCTAAAGCAGTAGGAGATTTTGGTGAAACTAACGATCAAGGTGTGTGGGTTCCTAAGAAATATACAGGTGGTGGGTACGGAACGTGTGGCTTCCATTTAGACTTTGCAGATAGTGCAGATTTAGGAGATGACAATAGTGGTCAGGGAAATGATTGGACTCCAACAAATATGGCAGCAGCACACCAAAGTTCAGACTCACCAACTAATAATCACTGTACTTGGAACTACAACTATGTCAGGGAAAGTGACATCACACTATCGGAAGGCTGTCAGAATTATCTGAACTCTGCTGGGGCACAAGATAAAGCACTTGGCACAATGTTCCCAACTACGGGAAAATGGTATTGGGAGGTGAAGTGGGTATCTGGATCAAGCCACGGCCAAGTAGGATTATCACAATGTGATGTAGGTTCAAATCACGAAACAGGTAGCAACAATTCAAGTGGGGAAGGTATTAGTTTAGGTTATAGATCATATGATGGGAAAAGCTACAAAAATAGCACACTAACCTCTTTCGGTGCTACTTGGGCAGCAGGTGATGTAATAGGTGTTGCTTGGGATGCTGATAATGGAAAGATATACTTTGCAAAGAATAATTCATGGCAAAATTCTGGTGATCCTACCTCCGGTGCAACAGGAACAGGTGCTGCATATACTTTAGGTACGGCTCATGTCAATGGTGGTGGATGGGGACCAGCCGTTTGTAATGAGGGCAGTTCTCTTTACGAAGCTCGATTTGATGAAGCAAAATGGGACTATAGCGCACCCACAAACTTTAAGGCGCTCTGCACTTCTAATTTTGCTGAACCAGCAATTACAGACCCTTCGGCTCACTTTCAAATTGCTCTTTACTCAGGGAACAGTAGTACACAGACT